>Ga0209211_10004923_pt1 | contig 20336 bp, 22 predicted proteins | sample RifGroA2_FD_183992 | JGI IMG/M metagenome (GOLD analysis project Ga0209211, IMG submission 183992) | Groundwater microbial communities from Rifle, Colorado, USA - Groundwater A2 (SPAdes) (version 2) | ecosystem: Environmental > Aquatic > Deep subsurface > Groundwater | place: Rifle, Colorado...
TAAAAATACCTGCGCCCGTCGTTGTAACCTGTAAAGATTATGACAATGGAAAGAACGAATACCTGAAAGGAACGGCTGCACTTTACAAGGATGGCAAGCTTGCTACCGAGTTCACTGATTACTGTCCGTCAAAGAGCCAGTATGTTGAATATTATTGCAAATACGATGAGATGGATAAAGAGTATGAAATTGGGTCAACGCCAAATACTAACTGTCTCGAAGGTTATCATTGTCTTGATGGTGCTTGCGTGAAGAACCCGGTTGTCACCCCGAAAACAACCTGCAGTAATGATGTTGACGGCTATAATATCTACAAGAAAGGATATGTTATGGTGACTGATTCCTCATTGCCAAACGAATCGCCATATTATTATGATACCTGTTATGATGGAAATACGGTTGTAGAAACGCTGTGCAAGGATGCGCAGACATATGGTTCGCAGGCTGAGAAATGCCCTCAAGGATATTCATGTTCTGGTGGTGCGTGTGTGAAGCCAACTCCGATTCCAACCGAAGTTAAGTGTACTGATAGTGATGGCAAGAACATTTACACAAAAGGCACTACAAAGGGTTATGATGATTCCAAGAGCCAGGTGATCATTTCCGAAGACTATTGCGCTGAGAAGAGCGGTGGAGCACAGGTGAAAGAAGGCGCATATGTTGTAGAGGAATTGTGCGGTGCTGAAGAAAAAGTTAGTGCGTATTATTACAAATGTCCGGAAGGATTTGCATGCAGCGATGGCGCATGTGTTCAATCCGGGGAAGAACCAAAGCCTGCCGAACAGTCTGCTTGTATGAAAGACAGCGATGGCGGGAAGAATATCTATGTAAAAGGCGAAGTAAGCGGTTATGATAAGGATGGCAATCCACGAAAGGCAGAAGACTACTGCAGCTCAAAGATTCAAGTAGCGGAAGTATACTGCGATAACAAAGAAGCACAAACAAGCTGGCTAGATTGTCCGGATGGATATGCCTGCGATGATGGTGCGTGCAAGAAATCAGAAAAGCCGCTTTCGCCTGCAGTATGCAAAGATTCTGACAATGGTCAGTCACCTTATGTCTATGGAAAACTTTATTATCAACCAAAGGGCGAACAGACTGGAAAATCTGTAGCTGATTATTGCGTCGGAAGAACAAAGGTTCAGGAATTCTACTGCACAGGAGTTGATGGAAATGTTCCGCAGTATTACTGGTTTGATTGTCCACAAGGATACCTTTGCAGTGAAGGTGCATGCCTAAAGCAAAAGGAAGAAACCAAAACCTCGTGCAGCGATGATACTGATGGTGAAAACGTCTTCCATAAGGGAAGCGTGAAATATGTTAATCCGGAATTACCGACCGCTACTCACTATTATCTTGACAGTTGCGCTGATAACGATACAGTCTGTGAGGCATACTGTTCCAAGGATGTTTATGCATACAAACAACTTGATTGCCCATCAGGTTATAGATGCAAAGAAGGTGCCTGTCTGCAGACAACAACCGTACCTGTTCCTTCAGATGCAAAAGCATACTGCCAGGATTCAGATGGCTTTAATCTTATTCAACTCGGAAGGGTAATCTACAAATCTGCGGGCGAAAAGAAATATCTTGTAGAGGTTGATGAATGTATTGATTCAAACCGCGTGCTTGAAAACACGTGCGATGGAACAGAGCCGAGAAGGTCGGCATATGCCTGTGATAACGGGTATTTCTGTTCAAATGGTGCATGTGTGAAGGCGGAAATACAGCCCGCACCAGAACCAATCGTGAACGGAACTGCTACTGCGAACGAAACGCAACCAACCACGACAAATGAAACTCAACCTCAACCAACCAATGAATCAACCCCCGTTGAGCAACCAAAACCTGTTGAAAATGAAACTACGCCTTTAGAACCTGAAAAATTCACGTACAATCTTGCATTGACCAACAAATGGGGACTTTATTCATCTCCTGTATCTGAAGGTTGGGGATTTGCAAAGATTTCAGAAACCGATTGCGGTGAAAATGACACGGTTATCTATGCATATTATGCACCGCTTAAGGCATATCTTAAATATCCTGCATTGAAAAAAGGCGGATCACTTGTTGCAGGAGGGCAGGGTCTTTGGATAAAGAAGACCACCGAAGGTTCGTGCAAGGTTGAATTGAGCGGAACAAAGAAACTGACACTCGTGGGTGCATATTTGTATGATGGATGGAACCTTATCGGCGCACCTTACAGTGAAACCGTATTTACTGATTTGAAAGGAACCTGTACGGTGGCAAGCGGACCGCACTATTACAATAGCGATAGTGGCGCATGGGAAAACCCATCTTCGTTGTCTCCGGGCAAGGGTTACTTTATAAAGGTAAATGGCGCATGCCAGTTGGGAAGCAGCGCGGACTTGCCTCCGCCCCCTCCTTCGGGATAATCAACGAATTTGTTATTTGAAAAGGTGAAGATTATGAACACAAAATTGCTCGTGATATTTGCGTTGGCAGCAACGCTTTTGTTATATGGCTGCATTGGCGGAACGGCTGCAAAGCCTGATGAAACAAAAACGCCAGCAGAGGTTAAGGGACCTAGTGCTGATGAAAGCGCTCCGCCTGCGCCAGTGACTGAGAAGCCAATTGAGACTCCAGCACCTTCGGTGCCTGCGGACTCTGGAGAAGATGTTCCTCCGTCCCTGCCGGAGTAAAATCAGTTCGTTATCTTTCTTTATTTTTTAGTTTCTTTTTTTATTTCCTTTCAGTTTTTCCGCTTTCTTCAGGATTATTCCATTCAAAGTGCCCTTGCTTTCTTTCCCGCACTCGTAAGCCCGCGGTATGCACGCCTTTTCGAGCGCAGCATTGGAACTTCATCTGCAAGAAGTGCAGGGTCTCCGAGAATTACCTCAAAGAATTTTTTGGTTCCGTCTTCTCCTACCCAATAAGAATTAATTACTTCCAGGTTCTGGAATTTTCTGTTTGCCCTTTGCTCTGCAATTGCCTGATGAGACAATCCAGGAGAAGTAAGTAAATAATTGTGTCTGGCTTTTCTTCCACCCATTGGAGTTCTTCGCCTTCTTCGTCCTTTGTCTACTCTGGCGCGAACAATAACATATCCTTTCTTCGCCTTGTAGCCAAGAGTTCTTGCCCTTGCAATGTTGGTGGGTTTTTCCACGCGTTCAATTGCAGGTCCATGTCTCCATCCGATAAGTCTTTTCTTGTAACCATCATTCCTTTCCTTGTATGCCTTTTGCATAGATTCTCGTATGTATTTGTATGCACCCATATTCAATTACCTCCGTATATTATACCGTTCAGGCATCACTAATTTTTGAGTTAGCCCACATCCTCGGAGTCTCTAATTAGACGTAATCTTCTATTTGATACGAGCCGTTTAAAAAGGTTTTCTTCGTATATTCAGAACCAGTTCAGTTCTTAGGATTTAGCATTCTTATCTGAGTTTGTTGGTTCTGAATAGGTCGAGCTGACTTTTAGTTGGCTCTGGATATTTGGAACATTAACGAATTCTAATCGCGGTGCATTCTATGCATGAGAAACAAAAAGACGATCAGTCAGAATTTATGAAGACTGTGGACGAAATACGTCGTGCTGAATCTGCTGCAGAAAAAATCCGCACAGATGCAAAGGAAAAGGCAGACGATGTCCTGAAAAAAGCAAAGGAAACAGTGATGAAAATAAAGCAGGAGACTTCTGAGAACTGTGTTCAGGAGAAAAACAAGCACATTCAGAAAGGAAAAGAGCGAATAGACCAGGAAGTTGAGCTTCTTCTTTCAAAGGCAAAGGCAGAATCCGATGCTGTGAGGGAAAAACGTCTAAAGCAGGCACACGTGGTCGAGTTGTTCAACAATTTCTTATCCTCTTGAGATTTGAAATATCTAAACTATGTTTTGATGTGATTCTTATGCTTCACCCGGTAAAAATGCAAAAAATTCGATTATTCGCATTAAAGCCGGCAGCCGATAATCTCATTCGCGATCTTCATTCTATGGGTATAATGGAAATTTCTGTTTCCCAGCGAGCAGGTGATCTTGAAGAAGGGCGGCCTCTCGGATCTTTTGATGAAATCTCGAAGCAGCATGTTAGAATGCGCGGAATAAAAAATGCACTTCTTCAGTTTTTACCGAAGAATTATGAAACCGGCGCAGGTATTGATTCGTCCGCTATTCCTGATTCGATATCATCCGCGAAAGGAATCACGATTGATTCCCGCCTGAAAGAATTGCAGGAAGAGCGAGCTAAGGTTGAAAATTCTCTTTCTCGATTGAGGGAAGAGCTTCTCCTGGCAAACCGGATTTCCTATTTTGAAAATATAGATTTTACTGCGCTCGAGACAAAGACAACCGGTTCGGTGCTTGGAACTATCCGAAGGGAAAAGCTCGCTGATTTGCAGGAGGCACTTGCCAAAGTGCCTGGTTCTGAATCAGCATTCAAAATGCTTTATTTAATTGAAGGAGATACGGTTCTAGTCCTTATATTATACAAGAAAGGTTATGATCTTGACCCGATTTTAAATGTCGCAGGACTTATCCGGATAATCCTCCCTCAGAATCTCGGTTACCCTCAAAAATATATACTTTGGCTTTTGCATGAAATAAAATCAAATGAAAAGCGAGAGAATGAAATCCAATCTGAGATCTCATCAATGGCAGCAGAACATTATTCTCGTGTTTCTGCACTTGAATCACAACTATCTGTCGAAGCAGATCGCGCGGAAATCGCATCCCATTTCAGTTCAAGTAACTTAGTATTCATTATAGAAGGATGGCTGAAAAAGGCGGATGTTGCGGTGCTCGAAAAGAGCCTTGGCAAGTATGATGGAAAAGTCCAACTGCAGGAAATCCGTGCATCTCATGACGAAGCTCCGCCCACATTTCTTGAAAATCCAACCTCAGCAGCGAATTCGGTACAATTCATGACCGAAGATTTTTCTCTGCCACGTGCAAGTGAAATCGATCCGACCTTCATTTTCTTTGTAACCGTTCCGCTTCTTTATGGTATGATTGTTGGAGATGTAATCTACGGAATTATGTCCATATTCATCGCGCTTTTCTTTATGAAGAAATTTGCAAACAGCCTGCTTATGTCGAGCGTATCAAAGCTTTGGCTGTTTTCTTCAATACCTGCGATTCTTTTTGGTCTTATCTTTGACGAATGGGCAGGAATGTCCCATCTTCATATTCTCGAAATCCTTGAAAAATGGGGTGTTCTTTCACTTGAAACACTCGGAATCCATGAACCGCTTTATCTCGGCTTAAGCAGGCTTCACAATGTTGCAACCCTTCTTGCGATAATGCTTTACGTGGGGATGATTCATCTTGCGTTTGGTTTCATTATCGGAGCGATAAACGAATGGCACCACAATAAAAAGCATGCAATAGGAAAACTCGCGTGGATTGGCGTTGAGTTAGGGGGTTATATCACAATTGGTGCGTTTGTGCTTAATGCGGTTCCGGCTGATTTAGGACCATTTGGCGGGGCTTTGCTTGGAATTTCCACAATTCTCATCGCATGGTCTGAAGGAGCTGCCGGGATTCTCGAACTTCCAGGAATTGCGGGAAATGTATTTTCATATCTTCGTATCGCGATAGTCGGACTTGTAGGCACGATTCTCGCAGAATTGATAAACTCGCTTTTCATGCCGCTACCCTCACAGGGATTAATGGTACTTGTATTCTTTCCACTTTTATTCGCGCTTCATATGATTAATGCTTTTATAGCAATGTTCGAGGCAATTATTCAAGGAGGCCGGCTTAATGTTATTGAATTCAGATTCAAGTTTACGCAAGGAGACGGCAGATTGTTTGCTCCGTTCTCAGTTAGTCCGACAGAACGAAACATATCTCGCTAAAAATTAAATGCTCTGTCAATAACGCTAATAAAATATTAAAAAATACTAAAAGAGGTGTATGAAATATGGCAACAGAAGTTATAGGTGGTTTGAGTGCAGAGGCAGGTGCTGCATTGGGTGCAGGTATTGCAATGGGTTTGAGTGCATTGGCAGCAGCCTGGTCTCAGGGTTCAGTTGGTGCTGCGGCAATGGGTCTTGCAGCCGAAAGACCTGAATTTGAAAAGAAGCTCTTGATATACCTTGTGCTTCCGGAAATTCTTGCACTGCTTGGTTTCGCAATTGCATTCCTGCTGGTTCAGGTTGTCTCAGCTAAGTAAGCTCAGCATTCTGTTCATCTACTTTGATGTTGGACGGAAAAGATAGGTGAGCTATTATGGCTTTAGACAAACTGGTTTCCTCATTAGTTTCTGATGCAAAAAAGGAGGCTGAAGAGGTCGTCAATTCTGCGGAATGGCATGTTGGCAAGATGGTTTCCGAGGAAAAGGCAAAAAGAGCAATTCTTGTGAAGGCAGCTGCTGAAGAGGCAGAGGCAATGATAGAGGCCCAACGCAAGGAAAAGATTGCATGGGCGCGCCTTGAGGCAAAGAGACTTATCTCTGAGGCCAAGGAAGATGCTATCAAAGGATGCCTGGAAATCTTTTTCGAGGAGATGAAATCTGCACGAGATTCCAAGCAATATCCGGTGTTTCTCAATAAAGTTGTTTCGTCCGCTCTTAAAGAGCTCGGAGCTTCAAAAGCAATTGTCCATCTTGTAAAAGGAGATAAAAAATATCTCAAAAATGGCAATGGAAAAGTTACTGTTGTTGAGGATATTATTACTGCCGGTGGTGCGCTTGTTGAGACCGAAAACGGAAGAATCCGAGTTGACATGACTCTTGAAAGCCTTTTTGAAAGCAGAAAGGATGACTTGAGAAAGGAAATATACGCGATATTATTTGGAGGATGAGTTATTTGGCAAATTTTTCCAACATGTTTGAAATCCCTTCTCTCAAATACGGGTATTCTAATGCCCGTGTTAAGGGAATGAAAGGATTGTTGTTCAAGCAAGACTTCCTAGACGAACTGATAAAGGTGGGAAGTGTGGATTCAATGATAGAACTTCTTCAAAGAACCCACTATAAGGAAGAGCTCGTCGCGCTTTCCGTGCGTTATGGAGGTTCCGAACTTGTTGAACTCGCAGTTGGTGCAAACGTTCGAAATGTTGTCCGAAAGATTCGCAAAATAACTCCAAAATCAGATCTTCCAATAATGGATGCGCTTCTCAAAAGATGGGACTTGCTCAACCTGAAGATGATTGTAACTGCAAGGCGTGCAGGTTATACTTTTGATGCAGTAAAACCATATCTTATTTCCGTTGGTTCTTTGTCTGAAGCTGATCTTGAACACATCGCATCAGCGGATGAGAAAAATGTATTCGAAGTAATCAAGCGAACTGAACTTGGGAAAGAGCTTCTTTCCCAGAGTAATGCGATGTTCAATCGTGAAATGTGGTCTGCGTTCAGGAAGGCGCTTGTTGATATGAACAGCTTTGTTCAACTTCAAACAATGTTTGATGCGTATATTCACATATTCATAGACAAAAATCTTTCTTCACCAAAGAAGCCGGTACAGGAAATCCGAAGAATATTCAAGAAAGAAGTTGATGTTCGTAATGTTGCAATCCTCTGGAGGCTGAAGGCCAGAGGGGTCGATAAATCAAAAATGCGCGATTATCTTATACGGGGCGGTTCTTTGCCGGAAACTACAATCTCCGCCATAATCGATGCAAAGGACATTCAGGCCATTGTTCCAATTCTTCGTCCAAAGCTTCCTGCATTCGAACTTTCTTCCGAAGATCCAACGCTTGTTGAGTTGGAAATCGCGCTTGAGAAGGCAATCGCAGCAGAAAAGGTTCGCATGTTTCACAGAAGTATTCTCTCGATTGGAACACTGCTTGGTTTCGTTCTACTAAAGGAAGAGGAATTGAACAATCTTCGCAAAATATCAAAGGGAAAAGAATTTGGGATTCCTGAATCCGAGCTTAAGGCGATGTTGGTGGTCGTATGACAAAAGCAAAAATCATGGTCCTGGGTGACGCGCCCCTTGTAATGGGCTTCCAGCTTGCAGGCCTTGAAAATTGCATTCTTACGGCGTCGGATAAATTCCAACAAAAGCTTGAAGATTATCTGCAGAAACCGGAATTCGGAATAATAATCGTTAACGAAACCATGCTAAATACGATTGACTGGAGATTGAAAAAGAAACTGGATTCAATCGCATATCCTGTCATAGTTCCGATCCCGGATATTTCCGGAAAAAGCACAGAAGGAGATGAAATACGATTCCTGATAAAACGGGCATTGGGTTTTGATTTAGGCAAAAAATAATAATAATAATAAAAATATTTCACTAACTCGGAGGAAGATTAATATGGCAAATGGAACTGGAAAAACAAATAAGAAAGGAGTTATAAAACGCATTTACGGGCCGGTTGTTGAAGGTAAGGATATTCCAAACGCGAATCTTTACGACGTTGTAAAGGTTGGAAACCAGGGACTCATGGGAGAGATAATCAAAATCGTTGGAGATACAAGTGTTATCCAGGTTTACGAAGACACCTCTGCGCTTCAGCCAGGTGAGTCTGTGGAAAATACAGGAGAACCAATGTCTGTTGAACTTGGTCCTGGAATTCTCACGAATATTTATGATGGTATCCAGCGTCCGCTCAGGCTGATTGAAGAGAAAGGAAAAAGCGTTTTCATTCAGCGAGGTATTTTTGTTCCTCCACTTGACAGAAAAAAGAAATGGGATTTCAAAGCAACCGCAAAAAAAGGCGGAAAGGTAAAGATAGGAGATGTTCTAGGTACTGTCCAGGAAACAGAGCTTATTGTCCACAAAATTCTTTCTCCTTATGATGGAAAACTAGAGGGAGTAACTTCAGGAAAATTCACTGTTGAAGATGAATTGGGTTATGTCGTTGCGTCTGATGGAAAGAAAAAACCGCTTTTCCTTGCGCATAAATGGCCTGTCAGAAAGCCAAGGGCATGCATTGAAAAGTTTCCCCCGATTATTCCGTTGATTACCGGACAGCGTGTCATTGATACGTTCTTTCCAATTGCAAAGGGCGGAACAGCATGCATTCCAGGTCCATTCGGGTCAGGAAAAACCGTAACACAACAAAGCCTTGCGAAATATTCTGATACCGAAATTGTGGTTTACATCGGATGCGGCGAACGCGGAAACGAGATGACAGAAGTGCTAAAGGAATTCCCGCATCTTATTGACCCGAAGACTGGAAAACCACTCATGGAACGAACCGTTTTGATTGCAAATACTTCCAACATGCCAGTTGCTGCTCGTGAGGCAAGCGTTTACACTGGAGTTACAATTGCGGAGTATTTCCGCGACATGGGTTACAATGTTGCGTTGATGGCAGACTCTACTTCACGTTGGGCAGAGGCAATGAGAGAAATCGGAGGCAGGCTGGAAGAAATGCCCGGTGAAGAAGGTTATCCAGCTTATCTTGCAAGAAGGCTTGCAGAATTCTATGAGCGTGCCGGACGGGTAAGATGCCTTGGCAGTGATGAGCGATATGGCAGCGTAACAATTATCGGTGCGGTTTCTCCGCCAGGTGGTGACTTGTCAGAGCCGGTTTCCCAAAACACCCTGCGTGTTACAAAGGTTTTCCTTGCACTGGATGCGTCTTTGGCATATAGAAGACATTTCCCTGCGATTAACTGGCTAAAAAGCTATTCTCTTTATCAGGATTCTCTTGAAGAATTTTATGCAGAGAATATTTCATCTGACTTTACAAAACTAAGGGCACAGGCAATGGCGCTTCTTCAAAAAGAGGCAGAACTTAACGAAATCGTGCAATTGGTTGGTCCGGATGCGCTTCCAGAAAGGGAACAGGCCGTACTTCTTGTTACAAGAATGCTAAGAGAAGATTATCTTCAGCAGAATGCCTACAGCGATATTGATGCAAGGTGCAGTCTGCAAAAGCAATATGCAATGCTTAAGACCGTCTTGAGATTTTACGAACGTACTCTTGGAGCTCTTGATCTTGGTGCTCAACTTAAGAGGATAGTCGATCTTCCAAGCAGAGTGAAAATAGGAAGAATGAAAGAGATTACCGAGGAGAAGCTAGAAGAATTCGAAAAGCTTCAGAAGGACGTGGATGAGGACTTTGATTCGGTTTCAAAGAAGTAAGGAAGTTGGACGTAAATCAACTATGTTTGTTGGTGATTTGAATGAAGGAATATAAAACTATTAACCAGATATCGGGTCCGCTTGTATTTGTTGATGGTGTCAGCGGTGTTGGCTATGGGGAAATCGTAGAGATTATCCTTTCAAATGGCGAGCGCAGAAAAGGCCAGGTTCTTGATATTGGCGAAAGCATCGCAGTTGTCCAGGTTTTTGGTGCAACCTCTGGTATAGGTATAAGCCAGACATCTGTGCGTTTCCTTGGGGAAACTATGCGCATTGGACTTACTCCTGACATGCTCGGAAGAACGTTCAACGGGCTTGGAGAGCCGCGCGATAAAGGTCCAAAAGTAATTCCAAAGGAAAAAATAGATATCAATGGACTTCCTATTAATCCCTACTCGCGTGAAACTCCGTCAGATTTTATCCAGACTGGGATTTCAACAATCGATGCGATGAATACGCTGGTTCGTGGTCAAAAGCTTCCTATTTTCTCTGGAGCTGGTTTGCCGCACAATAATCTTGCAGTGCAAATCGCCAGGCAGGCAAAGGTCGTTGGAAGCGATGAGAAATTTGCAGTAGTATTTGCTGCAATTGGAATTACTCACGAAGAGGCATCATTCTTTATCCGGGATTTTGAAAAAACAGGCGCGCTTGAGAATGCGGTTCTGTTCCTTAATCTGGCAAATGATCCTTCGGTTGAGAGATTGATTACGCCGAGGCTTGCGCTTACCACTGCGGAATATCTTGCATTTGAACAGGACATGCACGTGCTTGTATTGATTACAGACATGACGAACTATTGCGAGGCATTGCGTGAAATTTCTTCGGCAAGGCAGGAAGTTCCGGGAAGAAGAGGATATCCTGGTTACATGTACACTGACCTTTCCACGATTTATGAACGTGCGGGCACAGTACGCGGAAGAAAGGGAACTGTTACCCAATTCCCGATTCTTACAATGCCTGGGGATGATAAAACTCATCCGATTCCAGATCTTACTGGTTACATTACAGAAGGGCAGATTATCCTGAGCAGAGATATTCACCGCAAGGGAATCTACCCTCCAGTTGATGTGTTGCCTTCGCTTTCGCGATTGATGAACCTTGGTATCGGACCGAAGAAGACACGCGAAGATCATAAGGGTGTTTCAGACCAGCTTTATGCTGCGTATGCAAATGGAAGGGATTTGAGAAGCCTGAGCGCAGTTGTAGGTGAAGAAGCGCTTACAGACATTGATCGCAAGTATCTCAAATTTGCTGATGTTTTTGAAGATAAATATATCCGACAAGGTCCATACGAGGACAGGCCGATTGAGAAGACGCTTGAGCTTGCATGGGATATGTTTTCAATGCTTCCAGAAACTGAATTGAAAAGGGTGAAGAAGGAGCATATTGCAAAGTATTTGAAAAAAGGGGGGTAGGTAGTGGGTGGTGATTGGAAGTAGACACTCCGAGAGTGGTTGGCGTTATCAGATAAAAAGTTGATATACATGACTCATGATTTTAAGAAGCTGGACATATGGAAAAATTCCCATGCGCTTTCATTAGAAATATATGCGATGACGTCCAGATTTCCAGATAGCGAAAAATTCGGTTTGACCAATCAACTTAGAAGAGCAGCTGCTTCTGTTTCAGCAAACATTGCAGAGGGCTGTGGCAGAGGCAGTAAAGCAGATTTTTTGAGGTTTTTATATAATGCATTTGGCTCGTTAAAAGAGTGTGAGTCATTTTTATTGCTTGCTAATGATCTGAGTTACATCTCCGAAGGTGCTTTCATCAAAATTTCAAGCGAAGTTGATATGCTTGGCAGAATGCTTAATGGTTTCATAGCTTACATAACTTATATACGAAATAACGAAACTACCACAAGTCAAGCCAACAACACTCGACAATCAAATGATCTACAATCTACCCCCAACAATCTACAATCCAAGATGTGATATTATGGCCGATGTAAATCCAACAAGGATGGAACTCATAAAAACAAAGGAGCGTATAGCGCTTGCGCGCAATGGTTACAAGCTCCTGAAGCAGAAAAGAGACGTCCTTATAATGGAATTTTTTAAAGTCCTGAAAAAAGCGCAGGATTTGCGCGGGCAGCTTGCCCAGATGATGGCCGGAGCCTATCGTTCGGTAGCAATGGCAGAACTTTATCACAGTGGATTTGAGCTTCAGAATATATCGCTTAACATGCACAGGTCTATTGACATTGATATTGAAGTGAAGAACGTCATGGGTATTAAGATCCCTTCAATCACTGCACAAATGGGCCAAACAGCATTTCTTCAGCGTGATGGCTATTATTTTGCAGGCACAAGCGCAAAGATTGATGACGCAGTTGTAAAATTCGAAGAGGTTTTCAGAACCGTTATGCTTCTTGCCGAAACAGAAACCGCGATTAAGCGGCTCATTTTGGAAATCGAGAAAACGAAGCGGCGTGTCAATGCTCTTGATTACGTCCTTGTTCCAAGGCTTGAAAAGCAGATGAAAGATATTGCATTCAGGCTGGATGAGATGGAAAGGGATGGATTTGTGAGTCTGAAGTCTATCAAAAGGGCACTGGAGAAAAAGAGAGGGAAATAAAAAAAGCGGAACAAATTATTCGAAAAATCGAAAATAAAAAGAAAGAGAAAATTAAAGAAAAAAAAAATAAAAAACAAAGAAAGAACAAAAAACCAGAAACGCAGAACGCGAAGCCAGTTTTATCCAGTTATCCGTTATATGCTGTTGCAATCCCTGCAAACACGCTGTAAGGCAATGCACCGGTAACCATTACAACATAGTTTCCTGTACTGTCTTTTGCAATCTGCACATATTGTGGGTATGCATTTGCCGCAGTCTTGAGCTTGTTCAAGTCGGTCTTTGCCTTTGGCATGACGACGAACGTAGTTGGTGTTCCATCAACTCCTGCAGACTGGCCGTCAAGGAAATCCTTTTGGATACTTGCGGAATATTTTTTCTTTGTCATGCAGTCGCTGAACTGTCCTTTATCCGCGCCTATTGCCGTAGCATATCCCGCAGTAGTCTCGGTTACGCTTGCTTCAGAAAGGCCGCTCCATTCGCTTTGCTTTCCGAATATTATGTCATGCATTTCCCAGAACTTATTCTGTTCTCCTGCGCATCTTGAGGCAAGAGCCATATCATCTGCTTTGTCATGGAATCCAAGCGGATAATCCCTGTAATACATTTTTGCCAATCCTGTGTTTATCAGGTTGGTTTTCATCCATGCCTCTGCGCCGCTATAGAATTTTCCGCAGAACGGGCACTGGAAATCGCTGAACTGTATTATAGTCAGGGGAGCATTTTTTTGTCCAAGAACCGCGTTTTCACCAAGCGTTATCGTTCCAACTATTGGAAGTGTTTCCTCACCAGTCGGTGGCGTTACGCTTCCGTTGTTTCCCGTAGGAGGTTGATTTCCATTGGGTGGAACCGTGTCTCCGGGTTTTGCAAATAGTCCAAAGCCGCCCGTGTAAAGCGAAAGCGCCAGTAAAACCAGCAGCACCAATACTGCGGTTCCATAAACCGCATCCTTGCTTATTGTTATTTTATCTCCAGTGTTTCCGCTGGATGTTTGTCCTTCGGTCATAAAAATCACTCAAAGCACTACGGAACTAAATTTTAAAAATGTGCGTGTGATATCATAACGTTCGGATTTTCTAGTACTTTGGTGAACATATGGCGTCCCTTGATAAGGCAATATTCGCATCATACGATCGCGATGGAAAGCATTTCGAATTATACGTTGATCCAGACCTTGCGTACATGTATCTAGACGGTTCAAAAAAAGATCTAAAGAATATTCTTGTTTCAGAAGAAGTCTATGCCGATGCAAGAAAAGGTGAAAAAGCCAAGGCCGGAGATGTGGAAAAGGTTTTCGGAACAACAGATGTAATGAAAATCCTTGAGTTTATCCTTCACAAAGGAGAAGTCCAGCTTACCACTGACCAGCGGCGCAAGAAGACTGAAGAAAAACACAAGCAGGTTGTTGCGATTCTAATGCGGGAATCCATTGATCCGCGTACAAATGCCCCACACACGCAACACAGAATAGAATCTGCGCTTGAAGAGGCTAAAATCCATGTCGATCCGTTCAAGGATGCAAGAGAACAGCTTACTGACATCATAAAAGAACTGCGTCCGATACTCCCTCTTAAGTTTGAAAAGGTAAAGGTCGCGGTAAAAGTGCCAGCTGCCTATGCCCATCGTTGTTATGGAACTCTGAAAAGCTATGGAATAGAACGCGAGGAATGGTCTAAGATGGGAGACCTTATTGTTGTGGTTGAAATTTTCGGAGGAATGCAGGGCGAGTTCTATGATAAATTGAACAAACTGACGGCAGGACAGATTGAGACGAAGTTGTTGACTAAATAACTGAACGTAATCTAGCAGTCTGTTTAGTGCCACCAATGCCATCTGCGGGCAATCTCATGCCCCTTTGCCTTTTTCTTCCCATATACCCTCTATAACGTGCGAGATCACTCTCTGATATGCTCCCAAGTTTTTTCTCAGCCAGTTTCACGCGTTCATCATCTCTTAACATTGGTGCAAATGTATACGCCCGTATACTGCGTAAAAGTATTTCAATGTCACAGTTTTCTATCCATCTCAGCTGTATCGCCAGGTAATCTACATAAGGCTGAATAGCGTGGTTCATCTTTGGAAATCTTTCTTTCAGCCATTTCTTCATATTGTTTAAAGATGGGTACTCGCCCAGATGCTGCAAAAATATCGCAGTAACTATTTTACCAAATCTTTGCTTTATTACATCTGTAATTTCTTGAGATTCTTCTTCGTGGCCTACTCTCAGTTCTGTTCCAATAAACACCGCATCCGAAGATGCAAGTAACCATGCCTTCTGAAGAGGTATTATCTCGATATTACCTGTTATGACATTGTGATTAATGGCTATTTCATATTTTCCATAAAACCATCTTGCTATCTTTCTTCCGGTAGGCATGTCATTCGGGTGCTCTTCACAAATTGCATGGACCATCCTTTCCAGTCTGGCATATTTTTCTTCATATATTTTTTTCCCACTTAATATTCTCACAGGATCTGGGCCAATAAGTTCTCTTAGAAAGTCTTTTGGTGGCGAGGTTTGAATCCAGTTAATCTGTGTTGATCCATCATCAACAAAACGCGATACGGTGCGAGGGCTTAGTTCTATTCCATGCCTTTTTGCAAGCACCCCGACTATGGTTTCGATACTCGGAAATTCCATGCAATCTTCAATTGCCCTTTGGACTATCTCACCAAATCTTTGCCTTACTGCGATCAATGTCTCTAATCCTTCTAATCCTCTGGGATGCGATTCTAATCCAGCAAGAAATCCCATGTCGCTGGAACCATATGCCCATTCTATCTTTCTCCCTTCCAAATCCCCTCGTCTGTGCACAGTTCGGTAGGTATCGTGTATTCCATGAAGTGCGAGTAATTCGGCTATATCTCGGCAAGTAGGAAATACATCCGGGTTTCGATACAATACGTCGTCGATTTGAAATTCCAATCTTTCGTTTTTATTGTGTGGTTCCATAAACTGTAACTATGTGTGCAAATATATAAAAATGGTGAGAATTTACTTTTTGCCCAACAGAAAGGCGTAAAAATTTTCCTGAGTGGAAACAATGACCAGGCATGAATGAAGAAAAATACAAAGAACTCCTTGAAGAAAATAGGTTACTGAAAGGAAAGTTGAAGCTGTTTGGGCAACAGCTACAAACTGGAGTAAACCCCTATTTGGAGACAACCGGTTAAGCCACATTCTGGTTTAAAAACATTTCCCCACCCAATAATAGTGTTGAAGACAAACAGAAACGCATGAATTGGCGGATTATAGATTAAGGTTCGCTAGAGGCAATTGTTTATTCGCTCTGATTTTATGCGTGTTTTAATCCAGAGTCTGACCGAGGTGTCTGACCGGATAATATCTCAACGAAGGTGAATTAATGCGAAAAATAGTTCTCCCAGGGGAGAAAATATCAGATGAAAAAAGGTTTATCCCGTATACGTTTTTAGAAGGGAACTCCGTTTACGCGGCAGTGCTTGGAATGCTTGACGAAGAAGGACGTTATGTTCCACTGGAATCTGTTTACAGGCCGGCTGCAGAGGATGTTGTAGTTGGAATAATCACAGATTCAAGGCATTCGGGCTATGACATCGACCTGAATATGCCTTATCCTGGATTTTTGTCCTCAAGAGAAACACGGGCGGATTTCAATGTAGGTGACTTTGTCATGGGTGTGGTGCGGGTTGTAGACGAGGTCGGAAACGTTGATTTGAGTGACGTTCGCAGACTCCCAAAGGGAGAAATTATTTCATTTCCATCTGCAAAAATCCCACGACTTATTGGAAAGAAAAGTAGCATGATCAATATGATAAAGGAAAAGACCGGAAGTGACGTGGTCGTAGGGAAAAACGGATATGTTTGGATAAGTGAGAATGATATCCCGCTTGTTCTGAGAGTCATAAATACAATAATGCAAAAAGCGCACATGTCTGGTCTTACAGACGAAATATCTAAATTTCTGGATGAGCACAAAATTGATAAAAATTCTGTGCGCATTGGAAATTCGATAGAATTTACAATACAAAAATAAAACTAATGTTTGAAGGTGAACACATGGCAGGTACTACGGATAAACAGCTTATAATCGATGGAAAACGTACTGATGGCCGGACTATTGATGAGATCCGACCATTACGAATAGAGGTAGGTGTAATCAGCTCTGCTGACGGTTCTGCTTTGGTTGAATGGGGCGGAAACAAGGTTCTCTGCGGGGTTTATGGTCCAAGGGAATGTATTCCAAAGCATGAAGCGAGTCCATATGGGGCCTTGATAAAATGCAGGTACTCGATGAGTCCGTTTGCCTCGCTTAGCGAGCATGGCAGAAGCGGTCCAAACCGAAGAAGCCTGGAAATTTCAAAGGTAATCCGGGAGGTTTTTGAAAACCTGATTATTGCCGAGAATTTCCCGAAGACCCAGATAAACATTTTCATTGATGTTCTTCAGGCAGATGGGGGGACAAGAGTTGCCTCTATTACTGCGGCATCTGCTGCCTTAGCAAGCGCAGGTATTCCAATGCGTGATGTGGTTTCTGCAATAGCTACTGGAAAAGTTGATGGTCAGATGGTCGTTGACTTAGGAAAGGATGAAGATAATTTCGGTCAGTCTGATATGCCGATTGCGCTTTCTCACAGGAAAAAAGACATTCTTTTGCTTCAGATGGATGGCCTTTTGACAAAAGAAGAAATTTTAAAGGCTCTTGACATGGCTGAGAAAAGTTGCGAAAAGGTCCATGAGGTTCAGGTCGCAGCGGTTCGTAAAATTTACGAAAGTGCAGCACTGTCCGAACAAAAAATTAGTTTGTAATCGAGGTGATATTGATGGCAGACACGTTTAAAGAGATGATTATGCACGGAATAAGACGAGATGTTCTTCTCAATCTCCTTAAAAAAGGTTTGAGATTTGATAACCGAAAATTCGATGAACTAAGGCCAGCAGAGTTGAAAAAAGGCGTACTTGACACTGCGGAAGGTTCGGCTCTTGCAAGACTAGGTAGGTCTCAGGTACTTGCAGCAGTGAAATTTGATATTTCGGTTCCTTATCCAGACAAGCCGAACGAAGGTACGATTGTAACTGGTGCGGAATTTTTACCAACTGCGTCTCCAACATTTGAACCTGGTCCTCCAGATGAGAATGCAATCGAGCTTGCGCGTGTTATTGACAGGGGAATCCGCAGCGCGGAGATCGTTGATACAAAATCCCTTTTTATAGAAGAGGGAAAAGCACTTTCATGCTATATTGATCTTTATATTCTTGACCATGGAGGAAACCTTATCGATACTGCAGGACTTGCGGCAATGGGCGCACTTATGGATACGAAGGTGCCTAAAGTCGAGAACGGAAAGATTGTGCGCAATGAGCATATTCGCTCTCTTAATCCAAAATCTAAGGTAATTGCGTCTAGTTTTGCAAAGACCGGAGATTACTGGCTGGTTGATCCAAGCCTTGAAGAAGAGGTGGCTGCGGATACTTCTATAACTATCACTACAACCGAAACCCATGTTTGCTCAATGCAGAAAAGACATGGCTCTTTGACTAAGAGTGATCTTATGGACTGTATAGACCTTGCATTTAAAAAAGGAGATGAACTAAGAAGATTATTGTAACTACCAATTATTTTACTGTAAGGGGGGATATAATATGCTTAATACTCAAAAATATGGGGCGAAACTGCGAAAGCTGGTAAATGCAGCACTTAAGTCAAAGTGTACAAGGTATGAGTGTCCGAAATGCAGAAAGCTCAAAGTTGTCCGAAAGGCCAACGCACTGTGGAAATGCAAATCCTGCGAGGCAGTATTTGCTGGCGGGGCATATTCGTTCGCCACAGATTCAGGTAACGTAGTGCGAAGAACTGTCGCAGAATACGAATCATAATTTCGCTTATACGAGCTTAAACTAGCTTAAAGGTGGTAACATGGGAGAATACATTTCCTGGAAAACCGGGGAGAAAATAGATATTGCCAATATGAAGGATTTTCAGTTTCCTCCGACAGGAGACAAGATGCTGCTTAAGGCAAGGCCTCCGGTTGCACTTGATATGAAAACAGATTAGGTGCTGGTAGTTGGTGTTTGGTAATTAGATATTGGAAGCGATCAATTAGTACTACTGGCTAAAAACCAATCTCTAACAGCAATCATAGTTGAATGTTATGAAATCAAAATGCAATATTGAGTTTTATTTTTCATCTGCCTCGTCCGCAAAGGCCGCATGTGATGCGCTTAAACAGGAAGAGGATTTCAAGAAAAGGGTTGACAGTAAAGTGGAAGTAAAGGGAAGCACTCTTTTGCTTTCAGTTATTGCAGACGATACCACATCCATGCGTGCAACGCTTAACTCTTATTTGCGTTCCCTGCAGGTCATAGAAGGGATTAATACTGGTGCAGTCGGAAATAAGAACACGAATGACGATGTAAATAAAGATTAACTTATCCAAATAACTATTAACGGGTGATATGTGTGAAACCAGATCCTGAATTGGAAAGATCTCTTGTGGAATATCAGAATGCTGAAAGACAATTGCAATCGATAGTATTGCAGAAACACCAGCTCCAGCTGCAGCTCAATGAAATATCTCTTGCAGAAGAGGAATTAAAGAAATCCAAGGGAGATGTTTTCAAATCAATCGGTTCGGTAATGGTCAAAACAACAAAAGAAGATGCAGACAAAGACCTGAAGGAAAGACAGGATCTTGCAAAGATAAGGTCATCTACTTTGGAAAAACAGGAGGAAAAATTACGAACGCACCTTTCAACATTGCAAAAGAAGCTTGAGGATAAGATGAAAGGTTACAAGATGGGTGGAGGCGCAGGAGAAAGTGGCATCCAATAATCCAAAAAATCTTTTTTCTAAATTTTTGCATTTTGTCCGCGGAAAGCGGATAGCAATAACCATGCACCGGGAGGCAGATATCGACTCGGTTGCAAGTGCTTATGCGCTTTCTAAAGTAATTCCATCCAGCGAGATACTCTTTTTAGACAAGCCAGATGACCGGTCAAAACCACTTTCAGAAAAGCTGGGGGTAATCATCCGAATGCTTGGCGATGTCAAACCTTCTGATTATGATGGCCTTGTTGTCGTGGATTGCTCTTCGCATGCGCTTCTTCCATCTGTAAAAGAGAATGGATGGAAAATAATTGCTGTTTTTGACCATCATCGGAAAAGCGGCAAAGATGTTTCTGCTGATTTCGAGTTTATTGACGAGGAATCTCCATCCTGCGCTGAGCTGATTGCAATATTGCTCGATAATCGTGCGGAAAAAAACGAATCTGCAAAATCAGTGGCATCCACAAAATCCTCGTCGATCGAATCCGCACTGATCTCATTTGCTCTGGCAGTTGCGTTTATCTCTGACACCGCGCGTTTTAGTTCCGGAAGAAAAGAAACATTTGAATTATTTTCGAAATTGTTGAAAAAGAGCGGCGCAACATACACCGACCTTCTTTTTTATGCCGATCCTCCAAGAAGCGATGACAAAAAGGTGGCTCTTGTCAAAGCACTTCAAAATGTGAGGTATGCTTATAGCAATGGTATCCTGGTTGCATTTTGCGAGGCCGGTTCCTCCGAGTCAGATGTTGCGGAAACGCTTGTGCAAAGACTGGATGTTGCGTTTGTGGCAAAGACAGACTCTCAAGATAATTCAATAACACGAATCTCCGGGCGGGTTAACAAGAATATTCATACGATTAAGCTTAACGAGATAATGCGGCAGGTTGGTTCGGAACTCGGAGGACAGGGCGGCGGACATTATAAGGCAGCCGGTGCTCGTGTTC
>Ga0209211_10004924_pt1 | contig 20333 bp, 19 predicted proteins | sample RifGroA2_FD_183992 | JGI IMG/M metagenome (GOLD analysis project Ga0209211, IMG submission 183992) | Groundwater microbial communities from Rifle, Colorado, USA - Groundwater A2 (SPAdes) (version 2) | ecosystem: Environmental > Aquatic > Deep subsurface > Groundwater | place: Rifle, Colorado...
TCCCTTAAGTCCTCCAAAAAGATGTGATAGCCCTTTCTCATCTCCCAAGCTATCCCTTTTTCAAAACAAAGAACCATAAAGGATTTGCCGTGTTCTAAAACATAGCTTCTGACTTCCAAAAAATCGCTATCCCCACTTCCAATTATCACTAAATCCAGCTGGTCTATCTGTCGTGCCACATCAAAGGCAATCTCTACGTCAAAATTACATTTGTATTCAAACTTAGTTTTGGCCCTATCAATCCAAATCTTCTTTAACGGTTTGGTAATGACCTCAAAGCCTGCCTGCTTTACGGCTCTTACGAAGCGGTCAAAGTTTGCCGTATCCTTGTCGTCAAGCGGTGTACCTGCATAAAGCCTTAGCGTTGTTAGGGCATAATCTTTAGCTAGAAAATCCCTTAACTTAGAAAATGACACCCTCCAACCTAACTCCTGCTGTGGGTAAAACCAGTTGGCATTGTCAATAAACAAACCAACTTTTTGACCCTTTGTTTTTTCTAAAAGTTTTTGGATTTTAGGATTCATAAGTTTCCTTTCTTCCCGCTTTTTAGCCTATTTTTTATCTCGGCAATAGTTAGCCTTTCCTCGTTTTGCAATCGTCTTATTTCCTTAGCTCGCCCAACCATTGCGGGGTTAAACAACTGAAAACCGCCTTGGGTGTATTCCTCGGCCATCAAAAGCCCCTCGCTTATCCAAAAGCGTATGGTAGTTACCAGTTCGCCCGTTTGCTTGGCTAGCTGTCCGATTCTTAAAAGTTTGCTTTTTGTCTTATCTTGCTTCATTTTTCTAACCTACCTAGTTAGGATTCACCGTTTCCTTAAGCTTCCGATAGTCTTCAAGAAGCTTTTTAAGTTCATCCTTCTTCGTAGAGGTAAAATAGTGATAAAAACCATCAACCATTTGGTAGTAGTCTAAAGTAGTTTCGGGAGTTTCATTGCCTTCTGTTATGTAAACACTCTCAATCGGGACCTCCATAACCTCTTTGTATTCTTTGTTGGTGACCTTTGACTTCCAGGCATTCAACTTTCTTATGTTCTTGCCCAATGTCATTGATTTAATGCGATAAATGTTAAGTTCCATTCCCACCTTTCTTCTTTCCCCTAATATTGTCTTATAATCTTCCTTGCTTCCCCAATACGCCTTATCATCAGGATGCATCAAATCCCACAGATAATCATATTGCCCATTTTTGAGAGCAATCTTTTCTCTATTGACAATCTCCTCAAGCGTCGGCACTATCTCGAGGTTCTTTTGGATATTCCTGCTTTTATAATCAAAATGGATTTTTGCCATCTCCTCGTATTGGCTGGGAACGCTAACCTCCAAGTCCTTCCTCTGATACAGTCTTAAACCAGCTATTTTGTAGTTACCCTGTGCATCAGTATTTCGAGAAATACCAGCAATGTCCACTTTTACACCTTGGATTGGTTCTTTACTCGCTATGTCCGTAACTTTCCCCGACACTGAATAAGTAAAAAACAACAAAAATATCGAGCCACCAGTTAGGGTTAGCAGGGCAAGAATGCCAAGCCCAGCCAATTTTTTCTTATTACTAATTTGTGCCGATATGTCTATAAGATTCATATATTTTTAGTGTAGCCCTTATCCTTTTATTTTCTACTTCCTATAATTATATGCTCCGCTGACCTTTTCCGCAACAAAGGCGCGGATTTTATTCTCAAAAATTTCTTTAGAAAATTCTTGGGCTCTTTGCCGACACGCTATTTCCCATTGACTTAGAACCGCTTCATCGATATTTTCAAATCGCAAAATGGCTGATTTTAAAGATTCTTTTGTCTGCTCTAAAAAAAATAAACCGGTCTGACCCCCAACAACTGTTTCCAGCGCTCCGCCTTTAGCCAAAGCTATCACCGGTTTTCCACAAGCCATGGCTTCTAAGGCGGTAATGCCAAAGTCCTCTTCCTGGGGATAAACAAAGGCTTTACAATTCTGCAAAAGTTCCACCACCTCCAAATCCAAAAGCCTTCCCAAAAGCTTGACATTGGATTTGGCTATTCCACGATATTTATTAAATTCCGGTCCATTGCCAACTATTTTAAGCGCCAAACCCAATTCGTTAAAGGCCTGAATTGCTAAATCAATTTTCTTATGGCCGGACAAACGAGAGATTATAAGATAGTACTCTCCGCAAGGGGACCCCTTACGGTTCTTGGGGCCGATCTGACGCCCATCCCCAGAAGTAAACCTCACTAAATCAACAAAGGGGTAAATGACCGAGCTTTCCCTTTGATAATATTTCTTGATTCGCTGGGCTACATTTTGCGAATTGGCCACAAAATAATCCACTCTTTGAGCAGCTGTTTGATCAACCAATCTAAGGTAACTGACAAGCGGAGCTAAAACAATTCGAGTTAATCCTTTAACAAATGACCACATATCTTTTGATTCAAAATACTCATTAAAACTCCACAAAAACCGCGGCGGCGTATTGCAGTAACAGATATGAACGGTTGGCGGTTTTACTATAATTGATTTAGCAAATCGGGTGGTAGAGGAAATGACAACATCAAACTCCGATAAATTAAAGTTTTCAAAAACCAAAGGATGCAAAAAGAAAAACGGCCGGTAAATTTTTCTAAACAACCAATGTTTCTGTAAACCCGAAGCAACTAAACGATCTTTTGGAAAACCAGCCGGCAAAACTTCTTCGTCATACAAAGCAGTATAAATCGGAGCCTCTGGATAAACTTCACTTAAAGCCAAAACCAACCTTTCTGCCCCGCCCCACTGCATAAAGTCGTCATGGACTAAGGCTATATTCAGCTTACTTGAATTTGTCATACAAATGAAAGTTAGCGAATACATAACCGGCTAACGAGAGTTTCAAACTCGAGTTAGACGGATATATTTTCATAATTTATCCATACCCCGATGAATCGGTGTATCGGGGTGACTTTGATAAACCCTGCTCGCTTGCGCTCGTAGGGTTTGAAATCAAGCATAGTTTTCAACTATTCGCTTGATTATAAATCTCTTTTGTTTGATTGGCCATTCTTACCCAAGAAAAATTCCCTAATCGCTCCAAGCCCTTGCTAATTAATCGGTTCCGTAATTCCTGATTAATTAATAATTCATCGATTTTTTCAACCATCTGTTTTTGATTTCTTGGGTTAAAAAATTCAACTCCACCATCCCCAATTTCTTTCAAAATCGGAATGTCTGAAACCAAAACCGGGACTCTGGCTGCCCAAGCTTCAAGAATAGTCAGGCCAAATCCCTCTGCCAAAGAAGGGGTAACGTAAAGTTGCGCGTTTCTAAAAATGATTTGTAGTTTCTGGTCATTCAGAAAACCACAATCTTCTTCCTTAATAGGTATAATAACTTCTGTCTCAAGATTTTGATTTTTGATATATTCACGAATTTTTTGTGTAAAGGAATCTTCTTTGGCTACTAAAACTAATTGTAGCATGGTTCTTGGATTTTGAGATAACAAATCCCTAAAAGCATCTATTAAAAGTTTGTGATTTTTATAAGGATACATGGTAGAAACGTATAAAAGATAAGGGGGTTTAATGCCGTAGCTAGCCAGAAAATCAGTGTCTTTTTCTTGCTTTAATTTAACATTGTCAATCCAACTCCCGTCAATACCTTCGTAAGTCACAATAATTTTGTCACCCGATATATGTAGCTTCTCTATTAACTTAAGTTTGGTAGCTAAAGAGGGAACAATAATTTTTTCTGCCCTAAAAGTTGACCACCTAATCATTAACTTTGCAACAACTTTTTTTAATAAGTAATACGGCCTGCTTCTAGTTGTCATACCAAAGGTGGAATGATCTTCGTAGATTAGATCGTGAATGGTGATAATGTATTTTCCAAAATACAAAAGCGGTACATTAAAATTAAGAAAGTGCATCAAATCTACCTTAGCCTGCCAAATCTTAAACGGAAAAAGAAGTTGCTCACTAAATGAATAATAGGGAAAGTTGGCTTCAACAGCTTTAAAATTATTTTTTTGGGGCTGATACCAATTCAAATTCTTGTAAAGTGAGAAAACGACGTATTCGTTGATATTATCCTCAATTTCCAAATTAGAAATTAGATTTTGAGCATAACGGGCAATGCCGGCAATGTCAGAAAAACGCGCGTCAATACCAATCTTCATGTTGTAAGTTCAAAGTGCAAAGTTCAAAATTCAAAATTACAGTTAAAAGTCCAAAGTTATCCGTAGCGGTAAACACCATCAAACTTTTAACTTTGAACTGCAACTTTTAACTTTTAACTTTGAACTGCAACTTTTAACTTGATAAAATTATCTCTTAGAGGCAATCAGAGAAACTCCAATCACGATAAGAATGGTACCCAAAATTTTTAGAAGTGTTATTGGTTCATGTAAAAAAACAAAGGAAAAAAACAGCACAAAAACATAGCCCAAAGAAAGCATGGGGTAGGCATAAGAAACGTCCACCTTGGTTAAAAGTATTAACCAAACACCCGTCCCCAAAACATAAAGGAGAATTCCGGAAACAATCCAAGGAGAAATGGCCGCCTTCATAAAAAAAGCCAAAAGGCCACCGCCGCCAATTCCACCTAAGCTTAAAACGCCTTTTTTAATTATCAGTTGTCCGGCCACCCCGACCACAACTGCCGCTAAAATGAGAATAAATATAGGCATAATTATTACCTCTTTCCGCTTGCTAATCTTTTAGTCCTTAAAATTTCCGTCCCAAAATCCACTAACCAGTTGATTATCTTCGGATATTTTTCTTGATAATGTTTCTTGTAAAAAATCTTCATGGCGTCAACCGAAGCGTTCAGGACTTTCCTGCGCGATTCTTGAGTAGCAACCGATTGTGAAATCGAATCTTTCTGGATTCCCGATGAAACACCCTTGTAATGAATTATTTTACATTTTGGATTATACATCACTTTCAAACCTAATTCTTTTATCCGCCAGCAAAAGTCCAAATCCTCGCCGTAAAAGAAAAAATCTTCATCCCACCAATTGATTTTTTCACCAACCTCGCGGTGAACTAACATAAAAGCACCAACCGCGCTATCAATCTCGTGAATGGTTGATAAGTCTTTCCATATCTCATGATATTGGCCAAAAATGCGGGATTTGGGGAATATTTTTTCTAAGCCGGAAAAATAGCAAAAAGAAGCCCAGGGTGTGGGGAAACCGCGATGGCAATCCAAATCGATTCCACGATTGCCTGACAATCCTATCAGACAAGTCGCCACCCCAATCGATGAATCCGAGTCAATATAATCAATCATAGTAGTTAAAGTGTCTGGAGGAACAATTGTATCGGGATTTAAAAATAAGATCAAATGACCCTGGGCTTTTTTAATACCTAAATTATTACCTTTAGTAAAGCCTAAATTTTCTTTTGCTTCAATTAACTGAACTTGGGGAAATTCGCTTTTGATCATCTGAACCGACCCATCAGCCGAGGCGTTATCAACCACAATCACCTGATACTCCTTGTCGGCAAATTCTTTTGGATAATTTCCAAACAATGACTTCAGACATTCGCGCAAAACTTCCCTTGAATTAAAGGAAACGATAATAATTGAAAGAGTCAAATAACTAATGGGATAATTTCTATACACTAGAGTATAGAAATTATCCTTGGGTCTTCTTGGAAAAATGTTGATATAACTCCCGATTCCTTTTGCTATTGAACTCGGCCGCCTTGTCTTTCATTTTATCCAAAATCTGATTAAACTTCCTTTTCTCCGCTTTATTGCTATTTTCCAAAAACTCTTCCAAAACTAACTGGGGCCAAAAATAAGCGGAATAACGCCGTTTAAAATTATACCAGCCTTGAGGATCAAACCTTTCTTCTTCATTCTTGCCCATATTCACTCTTTTTACTTTCCGCCTTAACAGTAAGCTAAAGCCTTTTCCCGAAAGACTCAGCCAAGTCTTAACCCGAGCAATGGTAGCATAGCCAACCCTTAGACTTTCCCTGATCCCCTCATAATCCAGGCCTTTTGTCAGTAGTTCGGCAACTTTCAGCCTTTTGGCTATTGCCTCAATCTCCACTGGATATAAAAGATCCATTAAGACTTCAGCCATTTCCTTGGGATCAGTAAAATTCAGAAGGGCATAGCACAAATCGGCTACAAGCTCTTTTCTATCTTTTTCGTTAAGTCTCCTTATTCGCATACAGATTAATTATATATAGAGCTCACATCTCAAAAGTGGACTAAGGTAAGCTCTATGAAGATGTCACAAAGAACTTTTAGTACGTTTTTGGAATGTGACATCTATAGAACTCACTTCTATTAACCACTATTAGGATACCTTCCATACTCTAGTGTATGGAAGATGTTCTTATATTTATTTATTTGTTTTATACATTTGACTAAACTCAATTAAACCAATGAATAACCTCTGAATACTTAACACTCTTTTTTAACACCATTGTTCTTCTCTTGTTCCATACCGACAAAAGCTGGCTAAAGAAAATCTTAAGATAACCCAAAAAAGTCTTTGGCGAAAATAATAAATTAACCCCCAAAAGTTGAGATTCACGCCAAAGGATAAATGGAAACCATCTGAAAAATTGGCCAGGCGAAAGATTTTTAATCAAAAGTAACCATTGATTTTTCATTGATAAGCCGCGGACATAAGCCGGTTTTTTCTTTTCGTTTTTAATAAAGTCCAAAAAATGCGCCACGTACGAACCAGATTTTCCCGTTCCTCCGCTGGTTCTGGCATGATAAGCCTTAGCTTGGGGAACGCACCAAAGATTCCAGCCGAGCAATCTCAACCGCCAGCTTAAATCAATGTCTTCCTTATACATAAAAAAATCCTCGTCAAAATATTCATTACCAACTTTGGCATCTTCTAAGGCGGACCGCCTAAAGACCGAAGCCGCGCCAGAAATACCGAAAACTTCGGCTGTTTGATCGTATTGACCACGATCCTCCTCCAATTCCCCTCTTTCAATCGCCCGACCGTTTTTAAAAATCACAATTCCTAAACTATCAATGATATTGGTGTTTTCTTGCTTTAATAAATTATAGCGTAATAATTTTCCCATTGCTCCAGCCGCTTTAGGATTATTCTCCAAAAACTCAATAATCCTCTCAATATAATCCGGATCCAAAAAAACATCCTGGTTTAAAAATAGAACATAATCACCTTTTGACTCTCTGATTCCACGATTATTCCCTCCGCAAAAGCCTAGGTTTCTTTCGTTTTTTGCCAATTTAACTTTAGGAAAATTTGCAACAATGTATTCAACCGATCCGTCAGTTGAGGCATTGTCTACCGCAATAATCTCAAGGTTTGGGTAAGTTTGCTTTTGCAAACATTCCATATTCTTTTGTAAAAACGACTGGCCGCTTAGATATTTAAGGCTGTTGTAATTTAAAAGAATAACTGAAACCAAAGATTGATTCATAGTTCTTTAAGGTTCCACCTTGCGAAGGTGGAACCTTTTATTGAAAAGGTGACTCCTTGCAAAGCAAGGTGTCACCTTTGTAAGTAAAAGAAGAAAACCCAACGACAAAAATATTCCCAACGAAACAACCGAAATCCTTATCCCCCAAACCACTGACCATGGCTGATAAACAAATTTTACCAGATGATCGCCTTTACTTAATTCTACCGCCCGCAAAATATCATAAGCTTTGACCATGTTAGCTTTCTGACCATCAACAAAAACCTGCCAACCACTATCGTAAGCATCAGCCAAAACCAAAAGGCTTTTATCATTTACAACATCCACCTTGACTAAAACTTCGTCAGGAGTATAAAGACTTATCTCTGTTTTCCCCGGTTCCAAGCCTTTGCTTAACGCATCCCGCAACCCTTCGGGTTGGATCAGAAGCGCCCGCGGCCAGACCGCTCTATTTTCCCAAAGTTCTACTTGCCCAAAATCGCCTTTTTTCTCAAACCCAGTTTGGTCAAAGTCATAACCTTTCTCAACAATCAGATATTTAACATTCATCAAATCCAAAAACTTATGGTCTGCCTCGTTAAGAAAAAAATAGAGATTGGTTTGCGAACCACCCTTAAAACTATAGAAGAATTGGCGATAATCATTGGAAACAATATCCGTTCCCCTAACGTCCTGTAATCCGTAAATGGAGGCACTATTTGGTATTAAAGTTTGGCCCAAGGCCGCTACCCTAAAAATTGATTGGTCTTTTTTAATTTCAAAAATTACCGCGGGCTCTTCAACCGATATATGGCGATTAACCGTAGGCTGATAAGAGACCCCCACATAAGCCAAATCAACAAAAACAACCGCCAAAACCAACCCCAGCCATTTTTTTACATCCAAACGATTCCTAAAAAAGAAAATCAAAAAACTGGAAATTAAAAGTAAAAATGGCAGTAAATTTTGAAAAGAAAAGAGTGAAAAAGAAGCCAAAAGCCTATCATATAGAACCTGAACCTTAACCGTAGTATCTCCTATCCCCTGCCCCAAGCCAAAGCTTAATCCCTGACCAAATTTATTGAGCAAAACTCCCAAAAAATTAATCACCTGATTTTTTTGAAAAACTAAAAAATAAAAGACCGCAATCAAAAGACTCAAATAACCAACCCCGCAGATTAAGCTTATTAAACCGATTTTCTTTAACCAGCTCCCTTTTATTTTATCCTCAAGAACCTTATCTAATCCAATGCCCGTCAAAACTGCCAGCGCAAAAACCAAAAGCAAACGAAAGCGATGAAAGTCCAAAATTGATAAAACCGGAAGCCTAGCCAAAATGTTAAATGGCGGAATCAAAAGAGAGACCAAGAGCGATAACAAGGCAATAATCAACCAAAACCTGATCAAACAAGAGGTCACACCTGCTAAGAAAGACCCCCGACTCCTGTCGGGGGTCGTATACCCCGATGTTAAATCGGGGCAGGTGTGACCTCTCAAGAAGGCAACAAGGACAAACACCATTGGTAGAACCCCTATATAATAAATCCCTTCGTTAAAATTCTGAAACGGATTCCAAAAAGTTTTATTAATTGGATTGCCAAAAAAATTGGGCGTTAAAAAAGTAACCAGCGCTGGTAGATTTTTAAGAAAAGAAAAATCAAAAAAACTAAAGCTACCGACGAGACGACCGTTAAAAATTGCCGTCTTGCCAATGTATTCCAAAAACGGCAGCCACTGGATAGCTGAAAGAGCTAAGGAGCATAGTGCCAAAGCAATGAATCCAAAAATCCAACCAAATCGTGTTACGCTAAACCTCGGAGGTTTAGTCGTAAACCTCCGAGGTTTAAAACGATCGGCTAAAGCGACTATCGCTTGAAGGAAAGTAAAACCAAATTCGTAAAAAATGAAAATCGCATAAAACGGCACCAACAACACAAGGGTCTCCAAATGGCCGCCTAGCAACTGCGAAGTCCATGCGAATACCAAAGCCAACGAATACCACGATTTGAAGCCCTTATCGTAAATCCCTTTAATTGCCCATAAAACCAATGGCAAAAATACCGCTACATTGGTTATTCCAAAGCCTAACCAAACCGTAAAAAATCCACTAAATCCAAAAACCAGCCCTGATAAAATAGACCCCCCAAAAGAAACTCCCAGCCTTCTGACAAGAAGGTAAGTAAAAAAACAAGCTAAAAGTATTTTAATAAAAAACAGAAAACTAAACTGCCAGACAATCGGCAAAAGATACGAAAGAATATTTAAAGGATAAAAAACAGCAGACTGATCATTGGCAACAAAAGGCAACCCTCCATAAATAGTTGGGTTCCAAAAAGGAATAATGCCCTGTTTTATCCACTGATTGGCAAACGACCGCCACGAATAAAATTCAAACGATAAATCAGATAACAGCGGATTAACATTGCCTTTTACGTAAACGCCCTGATAAATTGGATCAATTTTAAAAGCCAAGCCCAAAGGATTAATCAACTCACCCCTTAAAAAAAGGGGGAGAAAAAAGAGAGTAGTAGCAAAGAGAAAAATTGGGAGAGCCTTATTTATTTCGTTCATTCTAGAAATTCTAATATCTAAATTCTAAACAATGCACAAAATCCAAATTCTTAAATGTCCAAAACGATTTTTGAACATTCGGATTTTGGTCATTTGGATTTGTTTAGAGTTTAGAGATTAGGATTTAGAGATTTCAGGATTTTTGTCCAGCTCAACCTTAGATAACACCTCTTTCTAATTCGGGCTCGTTTAGTTGAGAGGCTTTAACAATAACCCCTAAAAGCATCCAAAAGGTAATTGCCACCTTTGAGGATTCAAAAACATCAATCAATAAAGCGTTCACCAAAAGCCCCAAAAAGGCTATTAATAGCCCTAAAGCCGCAAAACCGATCAAGCGATTGGATGCGATTATAAAGCATACCCGCAAATACCAAACAATTGACCCTGCCAAAAACCCAAAGGCCAAAAGGCCAATTAATCCTGTTTCTCCAATCATTCTTAAATAGTCATTATCATAACCCTCGCCAAAAACTGAATAGCCGCCGCCGGTTAAAGGGTGCTTTTTAATAACCTCCACGGCCGCCGGCCACTTGGCAATGCGAGTAGTAAAACTGGGGTCTTTAAGTTGAAAATTAAAGCCTTGCCAGTTTAATTTAATTAAAGTGAGAGACGGATCACTTAAAACCTCTATCTTGCCCCCGGGGATTTGGCTCTCAATAATAGTTTGCGGTTCTTTGACAAAAGACAAATTAATATTTCGATACCGGCTCAACTGGCCGGTTAAAAACAACAGCATAAAAACAACGCCCAAAATTAAGGGAACAAACAGAAACTTTTTATTCTTAACAAACACCAACGCTACAATTGAAAATAGCAACCCGGCTAAAGACGCACGGCCATAAGTCCAAAAGAAAGGCAAAATTGAAGCCAAAAGCGTTAATCCCAAAACATTTCTAATTTCTTTTCTGCCCCATAAAAATATCAAAAGGGTTAAGGCCAAGGCAAAAACAATCAAATAAAACGCCGCCAGCTCGTAATGGCCGCCAAAATTGGCATTAACGGTTTTTAACTGCTGAAAAAAGACAAAGGTGCCGGTGGGGTGATTAAGCGGCGAGTAGAGAGGCCACAGGTTTAAAAATTGTAAAAAGGCAAAACCGGAAACAATTAAGGCCGTATCAAAAAAGCTGACTAAAACTTTTTTACTTTCTTCTATGCTTGGCAAAAGAGTAAGAGCAAAAAAGAAAAACGAAAAATACTGAATTCTTCTTAAAGTATGAAGCATTGCTAGAGGCAGATCAGTGATTGTTTTAAGATAAAAGAGTCCAAAAAAGGTTAATAAAAGGCCGACAATTGTGTAAATAAAAAACCCCAAGTTGATGGGAGATTTTACCCACTTAATCTTTCTTCGCAAAAGATAAAAAGCCCAGACGCAAAAAAAGCCAAAATAAAACAAATCTTCAAGCCTTATGCCAGTCCTAAAACCGGGGAAAGAAAATAAAGAAAACTTTGGCCATAAAATAGTAAAAACCCACAGCGCAAAAAAAACATCAAAGAGCGTATGCTTGGTAACCTGTTGTTTTAGCCAGAGAATCACGGCCTTTGCATATTGACGATTGGGCATACCATCATTTTAACCGAAAAATCATCTTGCCCCAAACATCCCTCTCACAAAATCCCTCATCCCTTGCAAAATTGCTAAAGATTGTTCTTTTTCGCTCTTGTTAAATAACTTAACGATGTTTTTGATAGCCCTTAAGGTTTCTAAAAAGTATAACCACAGCGCTTTTAAAGGATTAAAAAACTTGGCAATAAAATATAAACGATTGCGGGTAAAATAATAATAGTAATTTGGCGAACCTTTTTTGGTAACAGTGGATTCCTGATGATAAACAATTGCCCGCGGTTCAAAGACTATTTTGAAACCGGCTTTTTTGGCCCTGACACACCAGTCCGCATCTTCGTAATATAAAAAATATTTTTCATCTAAAAGCCCAATCTTTTGGATAACTTCTTTTTTAATAAACAAGGCCGCCCCGGAAGCAAACCCTGTTTCCTCTGTCTGATTGTACTGACCGCGGTCTATTTCTCCCATACCCCGATGGTAGTTTTTGGCGTTTTGCCAATCCAAAACACCGCCAGCGTACATTAAAGTCTTGCCATCCGGATATAAAGTCTTGGGGCCGATTATACCGATTTGCGGATCACTCTCCCCAGTTTCCAGCAAAATCCTCAGAGTATCGTGTTTGATCGTGGTATCGGGATTTAAGAAGAAAATATAAGCAGAGCTTGAATTTTTCGCTTCGCTCAAAATATGATCTGATTCATCCTCTATAGCATATTTAATAGCCACATTATTGCCGGCGGAAAACCCCAAATTGTCCTTGTTCTCGATGAGCTTAACGTTCGGTAAAAAACCCCTAACGATTTCTACTGTTTTATCGGACGAATTATTATCAACTATAATAATCCGACTCATCGGTGTATCGGAGCGCAAGACCGAATTGAGACAGTCAGCGATTACGTCTTGGCTGTTAAAGGTTAGAGTAATAATGGAAACCTTTGGATTCTCCATAAAATCTGAATTTCGAAATCAGAAATCCGAAAAAATGACTAAACCCGAATGTCGAATTACGAAAACGTTTTTGGATTTAGTTATTCGACATTCTGATTTTTTTCGGATTTTCTACTTCGCCATTCGTCATCAACTCCTCATAAATCTTTTTCTGCTTTGCCACAATTCTCTGCCACCCAAACTTTTCTTCCACCAATCTTCGTCCATTTTGAGCTAACCTAATCCGCAAATCCTGATCAACCATTAACCGCTGGCAAGCCTTGGCAAAATCTTCCGGTTTATCAGCAATCAACAAATGCTCTTCATTGACTGCGTCTAATCCTTCGGCGCCAATAGTTGTTGAGACAACCGGACAGCCGGCTGACAGCGCTTCTAAGATTTTTAACCGCGTGCCGCCGCCAATTCTTAACGGCGCCACAAAAATTGACTGACGCAACATTGATAGATATTCTTCATCCCCAACAAAACGATTTAGCCCTTCAAACAAAACATCCTGTAATCCATTAAACTCGCTAATCTGTTCTCCTGACACTTTGCCGATTATTTTCAATTTTGTATTTAAGCCTAAATTTTTTAGAATCGGCAAAATCTCTGAAACAAAAAAACGTACGGCATCTTGGTTTGGAAAATGATCAAATCCGCCGTTATAAAGAAGAAAACGGGAGATCTCGCGCGGCGCCTCAAACTTAAAATAATTCAGGTCAACTCCATTTGGCACAACTTCAATTTTTTTTGCAGCTAAAACTTTTTGTAATCTTTCACGGTCAACGTCCGAAACCGTAACAATACAATCAAATTCTTTTAAATGCTTTAGTTCAAATCTCTTAACTTTTTGCATCAGCAAAAATTCTGTCAGTTTATTTTTTAATCCTTTAGCTGTTTTAAATCTTCTTTCCCAAGCTATAAAACTCACATCCTGCTCAACAGCCACCGAAGGAATTACACAATTCTTTGGTAAATACGAAAGCATCTGGGTGAATTCAACGTGGATTAAACCATACTCGCCTGTTTCGGTCATTGCTTTAATCAGGGCGGCCATGCCGTATTGTTTTTTTAAAAACCAGGGCGGGGTATGCGGATTTAAAACATGGAAAAACCGCATTATTTTTGCACCCATTGAGTTCCCCTCATACGGCGCTTTAATCCCATAGAACGGAACAATTAAGATATTGGGCCAGATTTTTTGCAAAGCAAAAACGTTTTCTATCTCATTATCTTCAAAAACCGGGAAAATTAAGGTTATCTCAAAAAAATTCCTTAATCCGTCAAAGATGGCAAAAAGCCGGCGTCTGCCGCCGGAATCAATTGGATATGGGCAAAAAGCCCCCACTGCTAAGATCCGCATAGATGCCCACGGGTAAGGCCCGTGGTCCTCTTTAACGCCTTTCGCCTTCGGCGAAGGATTTTAAGGTATTCAACTTTTATCTTGTTATATAGAGCTCACATCTCAAAAGTGGACTAAGGTAAGCTCTATGAAGATGTCACAAAGAACTTTTAGTACGTTTTTGGAATGTGACATCTATAGAAGAATTAAAAGGCCGCATCGTTTTGCTCCAAAACGACAAGTCTTCTTAAATCGTTGATAACTTTTGATTTCTCAAAAAGAAAAAGCAAGGCAACATAGCTTATGGAAAAAATCACACTCTTGCAAAACAATAATACGACGGATGAGGCGTGACTAAAATAGTTTAGTGCCAGCAATACCAAAAGAAGGGAGAGGCCGTTCGCTATAATTGGGAATAGTATTATTCCGGTCAGATTAAGATTACCGACCAATCCTTTAACCTTGGAAAACAAAAGAAAAAACCCTCCCATTGCCCCTACTCCGGCAAAAACCGCCAGGCCAATCTCGTGGAATTTAAAGATGATAAAAGGTTCAAGAACAAACATAAAAATAGCCTGAATTATTAGGACAGAATTACAAACTTTGGGCTTGCCAATGGCAATAAAAAAATGTCCTAAGGTGTCAAGAAATGGCCTGAATAACATAAAAATAAAAAAGGCGTAGATCATGGGAATCATACCTAACCACTTCTCACCCAAAAGTATCATCACCAGTTCATTTATGTTTACCAATCCTAAAATAATCAAAGGTAAAATCAAACGCGGAATCAGGCCAATCTGCAGCGATAAAATATTGGCTAAAGATTCTCTATCATTTTGAAGCCTGGCATAAACCGGGAATAAAACCCTAACAAATGCATTGTCAATCCTGTCGGTAACAAGGGATGCAAAATTATAAGCGCGGGAGTAAAAACCCAATGTAGCCGCGCCCAAAAAAGTGCCAATTAACAAATTATCCAGATTAGAAATTATTAAAGACGCCACCGCCGCAATAAACCAAAACCACCACGGCCCAAAGCCCAAAAACCATTTTACCAAGTCTTTATCCCAAAAAAGTTTAAGTTTAATTGGGCTAACGCGCCAAAAGATTAAGGCGTTAAACAAAAGCCCCGGAACCAATCCCAAAGTCAGGCTTAAATAAGAAAAGCCGCGCCAGGCCAAAAAGGCGGTAAAGACGGCAAATAGAAGATTGGTAAGAACCGTAAAGATGGCGTTTTTGCGAAAAGCAAAACCTTTATCCAGAAGAGAATTATAAGAGGAGACAACGGCCTTAACCGGAGCGGTGATTGTTAAAAAAAATAAGGAAAGACCAACCGGCAAGCCGTAGATTTTGGTGATAACAATTGAAAACACCGCGCCCAAAAACATGATCAAAGTGCCTAAAATTAATTGTAGTGTAAAGTTGATGGAGGCAATCTCCTCCAGGCGGTCCTGCCTATGAATCATGGCGTAATCAAAACCCAGCTCTTTAATTCTGTTTAGCAAAAGTAAAAAAAACTCACCCAAAGCCACAAAGCCAAAGTCTTGAGGTTCCAAAAGCCGGGCCAAAACTATATTTAGAACCAAGCTGATGCTAAAAAGAGAAATATTATTAAAAAGAACCCAAATAAAGCTTTTAGTTACGTTGTTAAGCAAAGACATCATTTGAATTATATAATAAGTTTCAATGTCACAAGAACCTTTAGTCTCTATAGTTTTCCGCTCCAGAAATGAGGGCAAAAGTTTGATTAGTTTATTGCCCCTTCTTTTCTCACAAAAAACTAACTTCCCTTTTGAAATAATCCTGCAGGAAAATTCCTCAACTGATCAGACTTCACAAATTATTAAACACTATCCCCAATTAAAAGTATTTAATATCCCTTATGGACAGTTTCATCCCAGTAATACCACCATGGAAGGAGCAAAAATTGCGCGCGGAGAAATTTTAGCCCACCTTTCGGCTCATTGTTTTCCAACCTCTTTTTACTGGTTACAGAGCCTAATTCAGCCTCTCTTGGATAACCCGACTTTAATTGCCGCCTATGGCCAACAGTTTACTGATCCCAATGTTAATGCTTACGAAGACCTTGATTATCGTCAGCTTTTCTTCCCAAAAACCGATTACCCAAAAATTAAAACTTTTTCTAACGCCAATTGCGCCATCAGAAAAAAATATCTTTTAGAGCACCCTTTTGATAAAAATGTAACATCCATGGAAGACCATCTTTGGTTTTTAGAAATACCAGACAAAAGCAAAATAGTCTATGTGCCGCAAGCTAAAGTTTTGCACCTGCATCCATTATTTAATTTAAGATATTACCTGGCGCGCTGGCAAAGAGGAGGGCGGGCGATGTTTTACATTAGTCAAGTAAAAAATTTGACTTCGCCGCTTGTAGATTCAAAACTATCAAGCGCGCTTTTAACACCACAAAGGATCTTATCCTCTTTTAAAGTCTCTATCATTTTATTTAGCCAAGGCTTATTTCTTTATGGTTTAATGGCTCCGATTTTTTACTTTTTACGCGACCGGTTCTGGAAAAAAGGATGGGCTTTGGCTCACAAGGAGTTTGCATCGAAGTAATCTTCAACCAAAGATTGCTATATTCCACTAACTCTAATTTGCAACGTAAATTAGAGTTAGTGAATACATAACCAGCTAACGAGAGTCTCAAACTCGAGTTAGATGGGTATACAATTAAACCTAATGTTAGATACCCCTCTGGTTTCAATCATCATCCGCGCCAAAAATGAGGGTAAAAGCTTAATCACCCTTTTGCCTTTACTCTACGCACAAAAAACTGCCTTTCCCTTTGAGGTTTTGCTATTTGATAATGGCTCAAATGATCAGACCAAAGAAACCAGCCAAAACTATCCTCAATTAAAGTATAATTATATTCCAAACAATTCATTTCATTTTAGCAAATCATTAAATGATGCGGCTAAAATTGGCAACGGGGAAATCCTAGTTCACCTTTCTGCTCATTGTTTCCCAAGTTCTTATTTTTGGCTTCAGCAACTTACTCAGCCTCTTGTCAACGATTCTTCGCTAATTGCCACATATGGACGGCAATTCACCGATGCTAATGTCAACTCCTATGAAAAACAGGACTGGGAAGAATTATTATTCCCCAAACACGGACAACCAAAAATTGCAACCTTCTCAAACGCCAACGGTGCTATTCGTAAAAGCTATCTATTGAATCATCCTTTTGATGAAACCATTCCGCTTTTGGAAGATAATCTTTGGTATTTAGAAATTCCAGATAAGACTAAAGTCATTTATATTCCCCAAGCCGAACTTCTGCATCTTCATCCCCTATTTAATCTTAAATATTACCAACCCCGCTGGGTTAAAGAGGGAATTGCCGCGGTTTATATGAAAAAAGTCAAAAAAATGGAATCACCGCTTACTTCATTTAATAAAGTTAATCTTTTGTTCGACCTTAGAAGAGTTTTGTCTTTTTTTAAAATGGGACTGCAAATGATTAAGGCTGGATTTGTTTTGTACGGGCTTTTTGCGCCGGCCTTTTTTATAATTCGCGACTATTCGTGGATGAAAGGTTTAAAACAAGGAGCTGAAATCTTCAAGGTTCCACCTTCGCAAGGTGGAACCTTTTAAGAACATTGGAACAAACAACTATTGAAAACTTTACCGTTTTCTATCAAAACCCAGAGGAACTGCAAGCTCTGACAAAGGAAATCTTCACAGATGAAGAATACCGGGTAGAGCTAAAAAAGTCCCATCCCTTAATCATTGACTGCGGCAGTCATATTGGATTATCACTTCTTTACTTTAAAAAAGTATATCCCCAGGCCAAAATAATTAGCTTTGAGCCGGATCCTGTCAATTTTGAGATTTTACAGCAGAATATCGCCGCCAACAAACTGACAGGGGTTAGCTCGGTTAACGTCGCTTTAGCGGCACAAAACGGCACGGTCATTTTGTATTCCTCGGACAAACAAACATCAGAAAACGACTGGAGTTGGGGAAATACCACTGTTCCTGCCTTTAAGTCGGGCAATGTCCAAAAAACGGTTCAAGGGGTCAAGTTATCATCTTACCTAAACGATCGCGTTGATTTAATTAAGATGGATATAGAGGGCGCGGAGCTTGAAGTTTTGCAGGAAATCGAACCACAGCTTAACAGAGTCAACCAGATTATTTTGGAATACCACGGTTTACCAAAATCAAAAACTAACCAATTTTCTAAAGTTTTAAGGATTCTAAAAAATAATTTTCCGGACGTAATCGTTTTTGATAAAAAACCGAGCTCCCAGTCTTGGCGCTGGGAGTTTTTTAAAAAAACCGGCGTTCCTCTTTTCCATATTAAAAATCCCTATTATTTTATCGTTAAAGCCAGGAGGTGATTTTTATCTTTGATTTAATTAAAGCTCTTTTTCGATCTACTTTTTTGACCGAATACTTTTTAGAGAAAAACCTCCAAGCTTACGCTTCAAGGCTTAACGGCGAGCTGCTTGATGTTGGCTGTGGCCAAAAACCCTACCAAAAATTCTTTCCGCATATTAAAAAATACGTTGGCCTGGATCAAGCCAATACTCCAACCAAATCGCAAAATGTTGATGTTTTTGGTGATGCCCTAGATCTTCCTTTCCCTAACGATTCGTTCGATTCGGTGTTGTCAACTCAAACCTTGGAACATGTTAAAGATCCGCAAAAAATGATTTTGGAGGTCGCTCGTGTTTTAAAAAAAGAAGGCCGGGTTTTGTTGACCGCGCCCCTAACTTGGGAGATCCACGATGAACCAAATGATTATTTTAGATTTACGCCTTTTGGATTAAGCGAACTTTTTGAAAAAGCTGGTCTTAAAGTTTTGGAGATTAAACCGTTGGGTGGATTGTGGGCCGCTGCCGGCCAAACTTATCTAAATGCCATGCATCATACTTTTGGAAATATTCCAATTCTCAAATACTTCTTTAAATTCATTTATTTTGGCGAGAACCTAAGCTTTTTTCTTTTTGACCAGATCTTCAAAAGCTCCAAAAATGCTCCGGACTTTTTGGTCTTAGCTCAAAAGCCTTAATGTTTCTTAACATATCCGGCAATTTGTTTGGCAAAGATTTCAAAATCATCCAAGCGATTGTTAATCTTATCTGTCACTATTTCGTAATTAATTTTCAGATAATCATGAACCAAAATATTTCTGAATCCGCCAATAGCGGCAAAACCAAAAGCAAATTCATCGTCAATAATCCCTTCCTGCCCCAGTATATCAATAGCGTCGCGAGCATCTTCCGGAGTCCTTAAACCTTTGGCTGAAATCAATATTTCGGCAACATCAATACAAACCTCGGCCGCCAACTGTAAATAACGCTCCACCACACCACGCTTTTTAGCGTCAGCGATTAACTCTTCTGCGGTAATGCCTTGATACTCCTTAAGAAGTTTTAAATATTCCGCAAGTTTTTCCAACCTAATATTAATTTCATCAAAAGGAATCATAAAGCAAAACCCTGCGCAGCAATCCGCGAAAGGGAAAACTGTGTATGGCGATTCAAATAAAAACGACGATCAAAAAAACGAGACAAAATCCCCTGTTCCGTCATAATACGATTCAAGGGATTCTTATCAACCATGCAAATTTTATCTTTGAGGATATTAAACTTTAAAAAAAGCGGCGCTTGATCCATTGGCACCACATCAACATTTTCGTTCTTTGCAATCATTGATATCCCGTGCATCAAATCCAGACGCAAGTCAAATTTTTGCGACTTGTCTAAATTGTCATTGAACAAAACCGCAATGTCCACATCGGAAGACTTTTTAGTTTGCCCCTTAACCTGCGAACCAAAAAGGTAAGCCAAGGTTAAAGGCTTGGTTAAAAGATAATCTTTGATTTTTTGAATCTGACCTTTGGTCAACTGCATAACAATATGCTAACAAAAATCAAGGTACTGGACAAGCTCGGTGCTGGCCGCACATCCCCTTGATCTCACGAACCTGCGGTAATCGCCGTCAGAAAGCCCTCCACTTCTTTAACCTTTTCTTTTAAACTAAATTGCTGTCTAACGGAAGAAAAGGCGGCATGGGATAATTTATCAATAAAAGGCTTATTCTGCAGAAGGTCCTTTATCTTATCGGCCAAATCCTTACTTTCGCCTTTTTGAAAAACCAAACCGTTTTTCCCGTCTTCTACAATTTCCGTCAAAGCGCCACTGTCAGAAACAATCGGCACACAGCCGCTTGCCATAGCCTCAATCGCCACCAATCCAAATGGTTCATCCCAAATTGAAGAAACTACTATAATTAAATATAGCGAATACAGTTTCACAGTTTCTTCATGACTTTTCTGGCTTAAAAAATTCACTTGCCCGCTTAATCCGTAATCAAGAATCATCTTTTTGAGTTGCCCAACGTATTCTTCTTCGCCAGTTCCAACAATATCCAGTCTTAAATCATTAAAACCTTGCTCTTTCAATATTTTCATGGCCTCAATGATTAAACGAACGCCCTTATCTTCAACCACGCGACCAACATAAAGAAGAGTTTTCTGGTTTCCGGTTTTGGGTTTTGGGGGGTAGACGAAGAAAGATCTTGCCAGTCCGTTATAA
>Ga0209211_10004927_pt1 | contig 20321 bp, 26 predicted proteins | sample RifGroA2_FD_183992 | JGI IMG/M metagenome (GOLD analysis project Ga0209211, IMG submission 183992) | Groundwater microbial communities from Rifle, Colorado, USA - Groundwater A2 (SPAdes) (version 2) | ecosystem: Environmental > Aquatic > Deep subsurface > Groundwater | place: Rifle, Colorado...
GCTTTCTTATACATCATGGCTGCCGCAGTAACACCCATACCTTACAAAGTTTTCACAATTGCAGCGGGCGTCTGGGAAATAGGCATGCCCACCCTGATCATTGCATCGGTTATCGGCAGAGGCATAAGATATTTTGGCGTTGCAACTTTGCTTTATTTCTATGGGGCCAAAATAAAATTATTGATTGAAAAGTACTTTGAGTGGCTGGCCATGCTTGCGCTTGTCTTGTTAATTGGCGGATTCTATGCTGTAAAGTATCTAATATAAGGAATTTTTGATTCAATCAACAGGTAGCCAGGACTAGCCTTAATCTACTGAAATCCTAATGGTGTCTATGCCCTGCCCTTTCTTTTCCTTGCCCTGTCTTCCTTTAGATGTGCAGGTGCTGTAAGTATAGAGGAAACCATTGAAATGATAAGCACCCCGATTACTATCGCAAGCGAGACAACTATCGAAACATGAATCCATTTCTCTAAGAGCATCTTTGCCCCGATAAAAATCAGAATTATGCCCAGCCCTATGTTGAGGTGTGAAAAATACTGGTGGGCCTTGAGGATGACAAAATAAAGCGATCTCAGGCCAAGTATTGCAAATATGTTGGATGTGAAAACTATGAATGGCTCTTTTGTAATGCCAAAGATTGCTGGAATTGAGTCAAGTGCAAAAGCAAGGTCAGTTACTTCAATTACCAGCAAGGCAACAAAATATATTGTCACCATGAATTGGCCTTTATGGCGCATAAAAAAAGCACCGCCTTTTCTGGCTCTTGTCACGTGCACAAACTTGTGCAGCATCTTGACAATCCAGCTGTCATGCGGATCATATTCACCCTCTTCCTTGAAAATAATTTTATATCCGCCGTATATCAAAAAAAGGCCAAACAGCATAAGTATCCATTCAAACCTGGATATCAGAACAGAGCCAATCCATATCATAAGGCCCCTCATTATAAGCGCGCCGACAATTCCCCAGAACAGTATTTTGTGCTGGTATTTAGTGTCAACCTTAAAACTGAGGAAAATCAGCAAAATCACAAAGAGATTGTCAACACTGAGGGATTTTTCAAGTATGTAGCCTGTAAGGAATTGAAGCCCGATTTCCTTCCCGAACTCAAGCCAGAGAAAATAATTGAAAAGCATTGCTGTGCCAAACCATACAAGGCTCCAGATAACAGCCTCCTTTATGCTCAGGGTGTGCTTTTTCTTGTTGAATACGCCTAAGTCCAGAACTAGAAAGATTACTACAAGTAAAATAAATCCTGCCCACATGAAAAATGGATGGACTCCAGGTATGGTTATCATCTGCACGGCAAAAAAGCCCTAGATTAAAAGCCTATTCTTTTTTTTAAGCAACACAAAAGCATGATACCCTCATTTCCAAGCATTCCACAGCATGACTGCAAAAGCAATAGATTGCAACATGGAAAGCAAGAATACATGCATCTCAACAGCGTCGACAAAATAAGGCATCATTGTTGCAAAGTAATAGAATGACATCAGGTTCTGGATGAGAAAGATAAGAGCAAAGGTTATCAGCCCGAGGGTAAAACCTGATTTCAACTTCCTGTAATTCTGCCAGTATATCCACAACAAGGCAAGCAGCAAGATTATTGAAACAAATGTCAAAATAGTTGTCAACTGCATAATCATTGTCATATTTATCACCTTTGTTTTGCGGTTTATTTATCTTTCCCCAAATTCCGCCCGAATCTCAAAATGATAATTTTGCCACAAGATCGTCGAAAATTTTTATCTGCTCCTTCTCGAAAAATTCATCCAGATAATAGACGGCGCCGTATTTCCGCTGGGTTGTCATTGCGAGTATTTTGTTATCAACAAGGATTTCAAGATGGTGGGTAATTGTTTTATAGTCGAGTTTCAGTAGCTTCGCGAGCTGGTGGGCATTTCCAGGCCTCTTTCTGATATGGTTTATTATCCTTGCCCTTGTCACGCCGCCACGTGTCCCTGTTATGAGGTACAATAAAACTTGTTTCATGGTCAGTTTTTGACTTAGACAATTGATATGAATAACAAAAAAAGCCAAGTCAGCGACAGTCAGCATCCAGTTGTGAATCTAAACGGATCGCAGCTGCATTGGTATATCCATGGCGGGCCCATGCCAACTCCGACGCAGTTTCCTGTCCTGCATTCTCCGCCATGTGCACAAATTTCTCCCGGCTCTTTCTTGCCCTGTGCTGGATTGCCTGGCCCCAGATTTCCTGAGACGCCACCAGGGCAGAAATTCAAAGGAGACGCCATTGTGCCCCTTGGCCTTTCAGCCTCATATGCACACCTTGGAATTGGCAATTGGTAGGTTGGCGGCACGCATGGATTTGTGCAGACAATCATGCCTTGCTCTTCGCATTTTGCCGCCCTTGCATATTGTGATTGCATAACAGTCACGCAGAAGGCATCAGCCAGCCCAAAGCCTGCGCATGTTACATGCTTGTGATTGCTCTTGACAGGGTAGCCAACAGGGGTAACCTGGTAAAATTCACATGCAACATAATTGGGATATTGCCCGACTTCCGCACCTGTATTTGGGGTTTGTATGACGCATGTTCCAGTTGCGCATCTTGTTCCTGACGCGCATGTCCTTCCGCAGCCGCCGCAATTGGTATTGTCGTTCATTGTATTTATGCATACGCCATTGCAATTTGACTGCCCAATCTGGCATATTGTTGTGAATTTGCATTGCTGGTCACATCTTCCTCCTGAAATGCTCATGCCGGCTGCCTGCTCATCACATTTGCTGTCTGCGCCGCAGTTTGCCTCGCAGCAGTTCTGCCCAGAGCCCTTGCCAGCTGCCTGAAGCGGGCCATTGCAGTTAATCTCTGAAGCTGACCATTGGTAATTGTTGCAGTATGTCTGGCTTCCTGAATTGTCTGTTATTTGTGCAGGAGCTGGAGACGGTGGCGAGTTGACTGGCACAAGGCCGAGCCTCAATGCACCAAATCCCATCCTGAGCCAGAAGTTCTGCATTGGCCTGTCGAAAATTATCCTTATTTCGCCATATCTCATTGCATTTCTTGCATCTGATGATGGGTCAGGTGATGCTATTATCCTGTCAATCACAGCCTGGCTGGAAAGTATCCTTGCATTCGGCAGCGGGCTGATGAGATAGCCTCTGCCCGCATCCCCTACATTGCCATCAACAGTTTTCAGCCAATAATAGTCATAGCCGCCTGCGTAATTTGTTATTATGACCTGGAAAAGGTTTGTGCCAAGAACTCCCTTGAAAAAACTCGGCGTATTGCTGTTTATTTTTGCAAAATCACCGCTCAGGAACTTATTGAGAAGAGAATAGAATGAGGGTGGAGTCTCTGAATCTGTCTGGGATGCCTGACCGCCTGAGCATTCAATATACATCTCACGGTAAAGCCCAGAAATGTCTGTCCCGCAGTCGCCATTAACATTGCATGCAGGGCAAATATCGCATGTATTTGTTTCCCTTGCACATTTTCCTCCCTGCGGCGCGCCATTGCAGTAAAAGCCTGTCTTGCTTCCATCCACACCAGATACAACAGCTGCATCAGGATGAAAATATTTGCAAACCTGAGTTGTCATTGCAGTGAAACCAACGCATGTCTTTCCTGCTGCCTGGCAAACCTTATCGCCTGTGTTCAGGTTCGGGTCAGTTGAGGTGACAACATAATAGTCCTTGCCGTTGTAATTGTAAGGGCCTGTCAGGGCAAGGACAAAAGAAGAGGCAATGATAAACAATGCAATAAGGAAAAAGGATTTCATTGCATTTTTCATTGCATTTATTTTGGATTTTTGATTAATCATTTATTCTCACCATGCAACACCATGAATTCATTTGACCAATAATCCTTGCCATTAATTTTTGCGTAAATCCTGACATAATTGACATCGTATATATTGGGAACATTGGCTTCCATTGCCTTCATGCCATTCTCGAGTGTTATTTCATTATATGCCACCATGCTCTCGTATCCTGTCTGGTCAGGCGGCGGCGACATTGAGAAATCAGCCTGGGAAGGCGCCATGCCAAAATATACTCCTGAAACAACAGCGCTGTCCTTTTCCACACCCCTCAAAATCCATTGAACAGTAAATTCTTCCTTGCCTTCTGCAGAATATGGCACGTCAATTGCCACAATTCCCGTTTCAGGCAAGCCATCATCTATTTTCCCCTGCCCGCCTGCAAAGAACAAGATGAGAATTACAAGCAAGACAAGCCCGACAATGCTTAGACCAATAATAAGAAATATATTTTTCTTTTTCTTCCCTTCGGATTTTTTCTCTGACTTTTCTGAACCCACAGCAAATCCCCCAAAAAAAATACTGATTTAATATGTGATTTGAATCTTTATAACTGTTTAATATTTAAAGCTTTACAATTGTGAATAAAGTATGATAAGATTTTGGCAAAGTGACTTGGCAATAGAATGAAAAATGGATGACAATCAATTTGGAATGTGGAAACTTGGAATGCAAATATTAATCTGCCTGAGTCAAGGGTTTTTTTCTAGTAATAAGTCCAGCAAAGTATTTCTTTATCTTTTCAGCATCGCGCCTGTTATCCATGAAAACAAGGGCCTCCTCAACACGGTCTGATGGAACATCCTGCAGCCAGGAATCCCCTTCAGCCCAGGGCGGACTCATGAATGCCTGGTCAAGAAGTTTGATCCCCATGATAAAGGGGATAACATATTTTGGATTTCTCATTCTTGCATACCAAATCGACCTGAGATTTTGAGGCGCGGTTTCAAGATAATTTTTCGCTGTAATTTTTTCAAGGCCTTTTTCCTGCAGATGAACTAGAGGGGCCTTTACTCCGCGTTTGGCTAGGTAAAGTCCACCTATTGAATTATTTCTGGCCCTAATCGCATGCGAATCATACACAAACTTTCCATCTTTTATTTCTCCTGGGAATTCAACCACCTCAATGGTGTATGCCCCATGCTTATTCCCAAAGGCTATGTCAGTCGGCCTGAAATCTCCAATTACCAAAGACTCGTCCAGGGAAACTCCAGTCATGTCTTCGACCTCGGGTATGTGTCCAGGCTTAAGTTTTTCATGCCTTATTAGAATGGGCATTTTATCTGTATTTCTTACCCCTGATTCTGACAGTTGTTCTCTGACCCCCTGAATCAACCTGTCTGCATAGCCATCCTTGTCTTTCCTTGAACCTGGTAAATTAGATACGCCTACAAATTTTTCAGGGCCATATATTTCAAGTCCTTCAATATAATTGTCAAGCATATCCGGATGTATTCTGGTTTGCTTGCCCGCAATGAGGGTGCCTTCAAGGTCAAAAACAACTGCCTTTGCACCCATGTTGTGGGCTTTTTCAAAATCAATGTCTGCAAATGTGCCAGTCATCTCATGAGGCACATAGTGTTCTGGATGAAAGAAATAATTTTGAATCGCGAATGCAACTCCCTCAGGATTAAAGGCTCTTGCAAATTTCCTGGCTCCTCTGCCCGTGGCATACGCTCCTGCTGTTAGTGCCACAAACGGAATTAGCGCCAACTGGTCAATGCTAAGCAAAAGGCCGGTGTTGTAGGCTGCCCTGTTTGCTGCGGTCAAGGAATCATTGTGTTCCTGTGCCTGTCTTCCCCATTCAAGTGCTGATTCGTAGTCTTGGTTATGTATTGTCCTGATTGCATGCGCCCATGTCTTATGGGGCACAAGCAGGCCCGTGTAGAAAGACTGCAAAATAGAATCCTTAAGTGGAATCCCTTCACTTGAATTGTCGCTACTCTGACTAGATGACATATGAATCGAGCAATATTGATTATTTTTAAAGCTTTGGCATTAAAAACATTGAAGAAGCAGTTTAGTGCAATTACATAACAGGCCTATTCCCTATAGAATCTTTTCTCAAGCTTTATCTTGTTTGTGACGCCATATGGGTATTTTGTCAGGACACCCAGGGACTCAAGGCGCTTGATAATCCTGTGCACCTTCACCTTGGACAGGCTTGTCTTCCTTACAAGCTCAGATTGTGTAAGTTCGCCATTGCTGTTCTCGAGCTCCATGATGACCACTTTTTCGTCATCCATTATCATTGAGTCGAGCGCCTCCCTTTTTATCTCATGCGTCTCCTTGGCCCGAAGCATATTAATCATTGATATCCCTGCAAGGATTGACACTAGGGCGCCAAAAAAAGTTATTGATAAAATAAGGGGAGATGATTCCCCGCGGAAACCTGCCTGTCGTGGTCCACGCTCAGGCATTGATTCAAGGCTAATGCTTTCCAGGCATGTGACAGCAAGGACAAAAGACTACAGCCTGACATCAGCAAAGGCAACCCAGGAAAATATCCAAAGTATAACCCAGACATTTACAATTTTTCTCGCTGCAATTGCAGCTGTATCCCTTCTGGTAGGCGCAGTTGGAATTGCAAACACAATGTTCACTGCAGTGCTGGAGAAGACAAAAGAGATTGGCATTATGAAGGCAATTGGCGCAAGGAATTTTGACATCATGATGGTTTTCCTGCTTAATTCTGGCCTTGTCGGGTTTGTAGGCGGCCTACTTGGAATTGGGCTGGGCTCATTGATATCAAAGCTTCTTCCTGCTCTATTGACCTTAAATCTCGGGCCAGGCGGCTCTGTAAAAACAGTTGTTCCTGTCAACCTTTTAATTGAGGCAATGATAATCTCGGTATTGATTGGCATGATTGCGGGCGCCATTCCTGCATACAGGGCTTCAAAACTGCGGCCAGTGGATGCATTAAGATATGAATAATTTAATCTCATCAAAAATCAGGCAAAGAATTTTACAAAGACTTTTATATTATTGGCAATAGAATAATTTTATGAGGGGAAAAATGTCACAGTTAAATTCTCTTGTTGCCATTATTGCCATAGTTTCTTTGCTTGCTGCATGCCAAATCAGGCCATCAGCTGCGCCTGATGTTCAGGACAACAATAATGTTGAGCCTGCAAAAGAAGGCGAGCAAAAAAATGTTGACATGCTCGACAGCGGAAAAAATGCAGATGATTATGTCTTCGCAGAGGATGTTGTATATTATGACGGGACAACTGGCTTTATCGCAAGGCCAAATGATGATGGCACCTTTCCTGCTGTTGTGATGATACATGAATGGTGGGGACTGAATGATAATATCAAGGACATGGCAAGGCAGCTTGCAGCTGAAGGCTATGTTGTGCTTGCTGTTGATTTATATGATGGCCAGGTTGCAACAGACGCTGCCAAGGCAGGCGAGCTTGTATCAGCTGTCAGGCAGAATCCAGAGCCTGCGCTCAAGAATTTGAAGGCGGCTGTTGCTTATCTCAGATCACAGGAGGATGTCATCCCTGAAAAAGTTGCCTCCCTGGGCTGGTGCTTCGGCGGCGGCATGTCATTGCAGCTTGCACTCACTGGAACACCACTTGCAGCCACGATTATATATTACGGCAGCCTTGAAACAAATGCCACAAAACTTGCTGCAATAAAACAGCCTGTTCTCGGTATATTTGGAGGCAAGGACACCTCAATCCCATTAGCCTCAGTCATGGAATTCAATTCAACATTAGGCCAGATTGGGACTCCGCGTGACATCTATGTCTATCCAGAAGTTGGCCATGCATTTGCAAATCCTTCTGGCGCAAATTATGCACCAGATGAAACAAAGGATGCCTGGGACAAGACTCTATCATTTCTTGAGAAGAACCTGAAGCAGTAGAGTAAATAACGAAATAAGGCTCAATATTATTAAATCCTCAATTATTAATTTCTCAAATCTGAATCTTTGAAAAGAAATATGCGCCAAGGCCGAAGAGCAGTGCAGTGCTTCCGGCGAGGATAAGAATGTCCATTGGAATTCCAAAATGTGTTGAGCTGCTGAGCGCAGCCCTTAAGCCATCCACGCCATATGACAAGGGATTGAAACGCGCTGTCAATGCAAGCCCTTCGGGCACATTGTCAATTGGAAACAGTGCCCCTGACAGGAAAAATAATGGCATTATGATGAAATTGATGATTATTGGAAATGCCTGCATGTCCTGCATAAAGGTTGCGATTGCTGTGCCCAGCGCGGTAAACAAAAGGCCAATTAAAAACATGAAAAGTATTGCAATTGGAAGCATTGAGTAGCTGACTGGCCTGAATCCAATCAACAAGGTTATGAGAAACACTATTATTCCCTGTGCACATGCAACAGTGGCTCCGCCAAGCGTTCTTCCCACGAATATGCTAAGCCTTGATACAGGCGCCACTAATGTTTCCTTAAGAAAGCCAAACTGCCTGTCCCAAATTAATTCTATTCCTGTGAACATGGCAGTGAACAAAATGCTCATTGTAATAACACCAGGAGCCAGGAAATTAATGTAGTTTCCACCGCCTGCTTTTTCATATATTGGCCCAAAGCCAAAACCGAGCGCAACAAGGAAGAGTATAGGCTGGCCCAGGCTGCCAAGCATTCTGGCTCTTGAGCGCCAGTATCTCTTGAGTTGTCTCAGCCACAGTATGTAGATTGTATTGAGAATCATTTGCACATCCTCATCTGCCCCACATCCTCTTGTGCTGCCTCATTGTTTCAATGCCTGAAGATTCCTCTTCCCTTATTGATTTTCCAGTAAGCTTTAGAAATGCCTCTTCCAATGATGATGTTCCTGTCCTTGTCTTGAGCACATTTGGATTGCCAGTTGCGATTATCTTTCCCTGGTCAATAATTGCAACCATCTCAGCCACTTTTTCAGCTTCCTCCATGTAATGTGTTGTGAAAAAAACTGTCATGCTTTCTTTTTTGCTAAGCTGCTTCAGATATTCCCACATGCTGTTTCTTGTCTGTGGGTCCAGGCCTGCAGTTGGCTCATCCAGGAAAAGTATCTTTGGATGATGCACAAGGCCGCGCGCAATCTCAAGCCTTCTTTTCATTCCACCTGAGAATTTCTTTACAAAATCATCCTTCCTGTCCCATAAGCCCACAAACTTGAGAAGTTCCTCTATTCTCTCCTTCCTGAGCTTTGAGGGGATATTGTAGAGGATGCCGTGAAAATCCATGTTCTCATATGCTGTAAGCTCATCATCAAGGCTTGAGTCCTGAAACACAATTCCAAAAGATTTCCTGACCTCATTTTTTTGGGTTGAGCTGTCGCTTCCATTGATTGTTATTGTGCCTTTTGTTGGATTGAGAAGGGTTGTGAGCATCTTTATTGTAGTTGTCTTACCTGCTCCGTTCGGGCCAAGGAAGGCAAAAAGCTGGCCTTTGTTTACAGAGAAGGAAATATTATTCACAGCAGTGAAGCTGTTAAATTTCTTTGTAAGGTTTTTTACCTTGATCATTTTATCTTTTTTGTTATCATTTTTGCCTATTGCCATATATAATTGAAGTTTTAAGAATGTTAATAAAGTTTGCGCATGGCAATTTTATCCAAAATCCCTATATTTTCTATTCCCTGTATTTTTTCAATTTAAAAACCCGCTTGAATTTCTTGAACAATTCAACATATAAGCCAAGGAAGAGAAATTCCCCGCCAACTTTATGCTTCAGCTTAATTGCAGACCTGTTAAATGCCTCTGTTATGCTGTAAAACCTGTGCCTGCCATGTTTCTTCATCAATTGGTACAATTGTAAACGCATGAATGGCGCAAGTCCCATTCCCCTGTAAGCTGGGTGAGTAAAGGCATCAAAAATATATGCCTCATTTTGCTTGAGGTCAAATTTTAACATCCTGGAATCGCATTTTGAAAGGTTGCACCATGTGAAGGCCACAATTTTGCCCTTGTGCTGTACACCTATGCATTTTTTCTCCTCTTTGAAATTTCTTGAGAATTCCTCCAATGATCCAAATCGCCCGGGCATTTCAGCAAGTTCCTTCACATCTTTTGGTCCAAGGAAACGAACTGTGTACCCCTTTATTTCCTTGTGCTGTGGAATGCCAGTTCCTGTCTCAAGCGTGAGGTAAAAAGGCGCGATGAGAATGCCCTTTCGCTCAAGCCAGTGCACAAGTGTATGAAACCTGCTCTCATGCGCATCTATGTGCCTTATCCAGTCAAGAATTCTCTTTAACTTTGTCATTTTAATCCAAGAGCTTTCCTTGCCTCTGCATGCGAATATGGCTCAAGTCCCAGATCTTTTGCAATTGATATAATCCTTTGCACAAGTGCCTTGTTTGTTGCGAGCTTTGTCCTTTCCTCGTCAAACCAGATATTGTCTTCAAGGCCAACTCTGACACCGCCTCCTGAAAGAAGAGACATGATATTCATATTAAGCTGGGGGTCGCCCACTCCTCCAGCTGAAAACAATGAGTTTTCAGGAAGCTCTCTAATCATCAGGCCGAGATGCAAAATGTCTGCCTGCGCGCATGCAATATTTCCCAGGATAAGGTTAAAATAATATGGCGGCCCGATGAGGCCTTTTTTGATTAGATATTTGCCGTAATTTACCATGCCCAAGTCAAATGCCTCAAGTTCAGGCTTTATGCCCTTGTCAAGCATTTTCTGCGCAAGGCTCTTTATCATGTCAGGTGAATTGATGCTAGCCTGCTTGTTGAAATTTAACGATGATAAGGTTAAGCTGGCCATGTCAGGCTTAACTTTTCCATTCAAGTCAAGCACCTCAGACCGTCCTTCAAAATCAGTCACATTCCTGCCGCTTGTTGTGACGCATAAGACAATGTCCTTGTTCTTTTTCCTTATGCCTTCAATAATTTCAGCATATGCCTCCTTTTTTGATGTCGGGTCGCCTTTGCTGTCTCTTGCATGAAGGTGAACCATGTTCGCGCCAAGCTTGGCGCATTCAAGAACATCCCTGACAATCTCCTCTGTTGTTATTGGGACATGCTGTGTCATTTCCTTTGTTGGAATCATGCCAGTTGTTGTCAGGTTGAGGAAAAATTTCTTTTTCATATAAAGCACATTAAGTTATAATGCTGTTGCCTATATAAATTTGACTTTCTTCATTCATGTTCTGATTAGACTTCTGATGCAGAGTTTAGCTTCTATTGCGCCAAGACATTGAGCTGGCCATGCAGCAGCTAGATATACCTTATCCTGCAGACGCCAGAACTGTATCTTACAGATTGCCAATGGCTATAAGCAATTGCTTATGTCCAGATATCAAATTATTGAACCTTTCAATTTCCTCTGAGACAATCTTTTGCCTTAATTTATCTTCTGAATTCCCTGATCTTGCCATTTTTCAAGCACCTATTAGCATAACAAATTCATTGCATCTTACTGTATTTTTTGAAAAATTCTTCTCTTTCCATACCAATTTCCTCAAGTATTGCTTTAAGCAGGCCTCTGCTGATATCCTTATTGTTATGGATTGGGACAACTGTTGTCTTTCCATCTGAATGTCTGTAAAATCTATGGCTGCCCTTTTGGCGGACAAGAAAGTATCCTTCTTTTTCAAGAAACTTGCACACTTCCTTGGAAGACAGCAATGGAAGTTTCACATCATACCTCTATTTGCTGCACACCTACAAATTTTATAGAATCTGTATTTCTTTGTTTTTCTCCGGCTTGAACTTCAAGGCACAGCTCTATGGCTTCCTTTATGTTCTTCATCAACTCGTCCAAGGTGTCACCTTGGCTTAAACACCCATGAAGTTCTGGGACTTTGCCAACAAAGATGCCATCTTCATCCTGCTCAATTACAACATGATAGTTTTTTGACATATTGCTTATTACAAGTTTGTTCTTTAAATATTTTTGCATTGGGATCAGAAAATTATTATAAAAAAGAAAAGCGCCGCGGGGGAGATTTGAACTCCCGAGTCCTTGCGGACACTGGATGTCTGCATGGTATAGTAGGTTTCTGATCGACAACCTTGCCGATAGCAATCCAGCGCTATACCGGGCTAAGCGACCGCGGCATATATTAGCCTCGTCCATACAGAAATTATGCCTATTTAAATGCTTTATGTTGGGTTGAGATTATGAAGATAGTTATTAAATGGCTTTGGTTTTCCGGAAATTATCCGGATTTTCTGTGGCAACGCATATAAATTTCATTTTATCACAATATAAAATGGCAAGATATTACATCGACACATGCATATGGATTGACATAATCAATGAAAGAAAAGGATTTGCAGGAGAAGATTTGGCTGGTCCTGCGCTCAAGTTGCTCGAACATATTATGAAAGCTGAAGGAACAATAGTCATTTCTGATGCAGTCATGCAGGAACTAGTTCTCCATGTTGCGGAAGATGCGATAAATAGCATACTGGCAATTTTGCATGCTTATCTGGAATATATAGAAGCCTCTGCAATGGAACTTGAGGAAATGAAAAGAATCGCCATCCAAAGAAAATTGCCATACAAGGATGTCTTGCATGCAGTCATTTCCAGGAACAGGCATGCCTTATTGGTAACAAGAGACAAGCATTTTAAGCATCTTGAAGATATTTGCAAACATTATTTGCCCGAAGAGCTAATCCAATGATATGCCTTTTTTTCTTGCAAGCTCCCTGATTGCCAGTTCCCCCATCAAATGCTCATCTTCCTCGGTGATTTTTCGCTTGGATCTTGCCTGGCCCTTCAGTTTGGCCAGTTTCTGGATGGCAAGTTCTATATCCTGCTGTGCAAGCTGTTTCCTCACCGCATTCCTTATGAACTCTGTTCTTGACTGGAAGCCCCTTTCCTTGACAGCATTGTCAATGTCCTTCAGGAAATTCGTTTCAAGCTTCAATGTGATCATTTCGGTGACCATATATCCATAGTATATACTTTAGATATATAAGCTTTTTGGATAATAAAGCAAAAAGATTGCGAAGCCATTGCTCAAGAATGAGCACAAAGGTTTATATATTGCAATATTTATCTCATGCACAGGTGAAAACAAGAAAGAGTCTTTACTTTTTCTTAAGTTAAAATGGAAAAATTCAGGAAGCTGGGCATTGGCCAGCATATTATAAGGAAAATAGAAGAAGAAAAATTCACAAGCCCGAGCTTGATTCAGGAAAAGGCAATACCGCTTGTTCTCGAGGGAAAAGATATCATTGCAAGCTCTGCAACCGGCTCAGGAAAGACCTTGGCATTCGGCGCTGGCATTATCCAGAATTTGGAAAAAGGCAAAGGAATACAGGCACTTGTCATGACCCCCACAAGGGAATTGGCAGAACAGGTTTGCAAGTCATTGAAATCATTCTCAAAGTACAAGCCGCTGGATATAATTCCAGTCTATGGTGGTGTCTCAATTAATCCGCAGATGGACCAGCTCAGAAAGGCTGACGTTGTTGTCGGCACTCCTGGAAGGCTATTGGACCATTTGGGAAGGCGCACAATTGCGTTAAACAAGGTCAAGATTCTTGTGCTTGATGAGGCTGACAGGATGTTCGAGATGGGCTTCATTGAGGATGTTGAGCAGATAATAAGGGCATGCCCAAGGGAAAGGCAGACCTTGCTGTTCTCTGCGACAATTCCGCCTGACATAAGAAAGCTGACACAAAGGTACATGAAAAATCCAGTGTCAATAAGCGCTGAACAGTATGTCGATCCTAAAAAACTAGCACAGATATACTATGATGTGCAGGACAACATGAAATTCTCCCTGCTTGTCCAGCTTCTCAAGAAGGAAAAGACAGGCCTTGTCATGGTTTTCTGCAATTCAAGGACAGCAACTGACTTTGTTGCAAACAATCTCAAGTTCAACAGTGTAAATGCAATGGCAATCCACGGCGGCCTATCACAGGCAAAAAGGACTGAGGTCATGGAGATGTTCCATTCAGGCAAGGTGTATGTTCTCGTCTGCACTGATGTTGCTGCAAGAGGACTGGATATTCCAGGAGTTTCGCATGTCTACAATTATGAGACCCCAAAGGACAGCAAACAGTACATCCACAGGATTGGCAGGACCGCAAGGGCAGGCAAGGAAGGCATTGCAGTAAATCTCATAGGCTCAAATGACCATGAAAACTATTCAAGAGTCCTCAGGGATAATGATGTCGATGTCCCAAAAGTTCCAACCCCACTGATTGAAAGGGCTGTTGTCAAGTGGACTTCAAGACCAAGAAGATTTTCAGGCCCCGGTGGAAGCAGGTTTGGCAATGAGCAGAGAGGAAGGTTTGGCCAGGGAAACAGGTTCAGCCGGTCAACGCAAAGAAGAAGATATGCCTAGGAGACAATTCTTTTTCAGGAATTATATCAAGAATGGTTATATCGAGAGTTTTAGAATTCTTATTGTATCTCACTCATTTCGCAAGCCCTGACAGCCTCAGCAATAACGCGGTAATTGTTGCATTTCCAGTTCTCCCTTGCATCAATCACATATTCGAGCGGGAAGCCACCTGTCTGGTTTGGCCCGATATAAACCCTGTCCGAGCTTATTTCTGATGCATCCCTGTTCAGGGTCTGGCAGTTTATTGTCACCTGAAAAAAAGCGCCTTCAGCGTCAAGGTTTTTTACAGGCACGCTTATCTTTGCATTTCCGCCGAAAATGCTGCCCGTGCCGCTGGACTCATTACCAAGAAGCTCATATGATGCATTTCGCATCACCTGGCTGCATTCGAATTTCGGGCATGCAACAGGAGCAGCTATCGACGCATTTTCTTCAGCATTCGGCGCATTGCATTTTGTCAAGGGCTTGAGATTTCCGACAATTATCCCAATAAGGAAACCTGTAACAAGCGCAATTGCAACATAAAGGAAAACCTTGCCCATCTTCACATCATCGAAGCCTGCCATGATGTGCATTGATTGAATTGCTTATTTATAGTTTTCGATGCATGTTAGGCATCCCAAGCTTTAAAAAAGCCCCATGCATTGCAAAGGCATATGGTAACTGATATAATTGCATCAATGCTTGCAGGAATGGGCAAGTCCATTTCCAATTTAGGAACCTTGGTCTGGGACTTTTTTGTAGTTTATATCCCAAAATTTTTCGTCTTTCTGATTGAATGGGTGCAAAGGACAGCTTCATGGCTTGCAGGAGAATATGTAAGGATGAGGGCAGAGATGAAATGGCATAAGGTTGTGCCCAGATTGAAGAAGAATATCCTACCTAAGAAGTCTAAGCATCTTCTCCCTTGAATTTCCGCCTGTAATTATCTCCCACCTCTTGCCAGTGAGCTTCCTCATGAATTTGAGAAGCTCAACATTGGCCTTGTCCTTCTCAGGAGGCGCCGCAATTGCAATTTTATATGCTCCTCTTGCCTCATCAAAGCCAAGGACCTCATTCTTCCGCGCATTCGGCTTGGCTATAATCTTTAGCCTGTCTCCAGAAATCGTGATTTTGGCTGTGCCCATGTTCCTAATGGACCCTGTGCTCTATCTCGTGCTCAACTTTCTTGAGCCCGCTGTCAAGGGCAAAGAACAGGTTGAAATCAGTTACATTTGCATTATAAGGCGTGCCATTGTCAATAACCCTCACGTGAATCTCATATTTTTCAGATTTTTCCCTCTCGTGGACTGCTTTTGAGATAACGGCCAGCTTTTCAAAATTCTTGCACATCTCTGAGAATTTCTTGGCATAGGTGCCGACAATCTTCTTCAGCACAATCATAGTTGCGCCGTCCATATCCTTAAAGCCGCTAAGCTCTATGTTGCCACCTAGTTCCATTGAGTCCGAAGTCATATTTTGCACCCCTGATGTTAATGATAAACTCCTATACTTTGGATATAAAAACTTTTGCATGCCTATCCTTATTGTCCTGGGCTTTATTTAGGACTGCAAAGTGGGTTCATGGCAGGCAATTTCAACCAACCATAACTAAAAATTTAAATAGGCTTTTCCCTATTTGCAAGACATGAAATCGCTATTCCTGCCCCTGGTGATATTCCTCCTTCTTATAAGCTCCATCAGTATTTTTGACCTTGAAAGCTACAAGGCTAATTATGATATAGTCGGAGACAAGGTAAAGGTAAACCTTGATATAGGCTTAAAGGAAGGCACAACCCATTTCGCATGGAAGCTTCCGGCTGATGCTCAGGACATTCAGGTTGTCGGGGCAAGCCATGATGTCATGGACATGGTTGACTACAAGCTGCTCAATATCATCGGCAAAAGGTTTGACCATCTAAAGATAAGCTATATTACTGACTCATTCCTGCAACAGCAGCCAGGCCAGTCCCTGTTTCTTGACCTTGGCAGGAGGGAGGCTGAAAGCAACCTCATATCCTTCCAGCTTCCTGAAGATGCTGCGCTTAGGTTCAGGATTGAGCCGAAGCCAGAAGAGGATAAAACCAAGACTGTCCTGCTTAAATACACTGGCTCAACAGATATTGCAACCCCGACAATAATTTTCATCATGGCTGTTCTGTTCATGACCCTGATTGGCTGGGCAATTCACAACCCGAGGGATATAAGGCTTGAAAATGAGAGGGTGAACAGCCTGAATTCCAGGTTCAACAAATTCTTGAATAAGCTGTCATTAAAAAAAGGAAAGCATAAATAAGCATCAATACTCCTTCATCAGAATATGCATATGTTTTGGTGCTGCAATGGAAGAACTTGTTGAATCATTCTCGGGTGTAAGGGGGATTTATGGCAGGTCTCTGAATGAAAAACTGGCAGCTGTATATGCAAAGGCCTATCTCCACCATATTGTGTCCGAGGCAGGCAAAGCTCCTAAGCTGGTTATTGGCACTGACACAAGGCCATCAGGAGATTCGTTAAAGGCTGCAATGATTTCAGCATTGAAGGATTATTGTTCTGCCATAATAGATGTTGATGTTGCCACAACACCAATGATTGAGCTGGCTGTGAGGGGATATAAGGCCGATGGCGGCATAATCATAACAGCATCCCACAATCCGGCTGAATACAATGGCTGGAAATTTCTTGCAAAAAGTGGAGCTGTGCTAAGCGCAAGTGAAATGAAGAAAGTCATTGAAAATTCAAAGAATAAAACCCTCAAAATAAAAAAGTCAGCTAAGTGCAAGATTTCAAACATGAGTCTTGACCTTGAGCAAAAATATCGAAAGTTCATATTGGACATTGTGGGAAAGTCGAATGCCCAAAAGATAAAAAAGTCAAAATTAAAGCTTGTTATTGATCCCAATGGTGGCGCAGCGTGGAGCATTGCTGGAAAAGTATTGAATGATTTGGGCGTTGAGGCTGTGTTTATTTCAGAGGAGCCTGGCAAGTTCCACAGGAAGATTGAGCCAACTGAGCAAAGCCTTTCATTCATGGTGCCAATTGTGAAAGAGGAAAATGCAAATTTTGGAGTTGGCTTTGACTGCGATGCGGACAGGGCAGAGTTTGTCCTGCCTTTCGGCGAGATTTTCGGCAAAACCCTGTCAGGCCACTACCTGATTGCAATTCTTGCTGACTACCTTCTTCCAAAAAGCAAAAACATCAAGAGCAAAGTTGTTGTTGTGAATGACGCAACAAGCCAGATTGTTGCGCATGTTGCAAAGAAACACAAAGCTAAATTATATGTTGTTGAAGTTGGCGAGACAAATGTTGTAAGCGAGATGCAAAGGAAAAAAGCATGCATTGGAGGAGAGGGGAGCGCTGCAGGAGGCATAATTCCACCGTCTACATGCAGAGATGGGATACTTGGCATGGCAATGCTCCTTGCAATTATTGCCAATACAAAAAAAACACTTGTTGACCTTGCTTCTGAAATGCCAAGATATTATACACCTCAAATCAAGGTCAAAACAAAGGTAGCCAACCTAAAAAGATTAGTAAAAAATTATTTCAAGGAATACAAAATAACAGAGACAGGAGACGAGACCGGCGGCATTAAAGTGTGGATTGACGCTGGGTCATGGATTTGGTTCAGGGGCAGCAAGACAGAGCCAGACATTATCAATATAATTGCAGATTCTATGAACCAGGATAAAAGTGATGATATGATTATTCTTGGGAAGAAAGCATTGGGCATTGACAGCAAGGTGTGCTGATTTTAATATTCTCACATTTTACCAAGCTTTTTAAATAAATTTAAACTTCTTCACTCCATGGTAATAGTAAATTTAATGCCCAAATCTGAGGGGCACTTCATTGAAACTGATGCTGACAATGGAATATATATTACAACCAATGTTTTAGGACCAAAAGGCTCGGCTGAGAGTATTAAATTAACAAAGGGCCATCCAGATAAGAAAGGCTATATTGAACTTGTTGATGCATTCAAGTCGCCAAATGTAGGCCTTGTAAGCTTGAAATTTGATATGGCAAAAGACGATAAAACAGAATTCCTAGCCAAGCTCTCAGAATTTTATCGTGAATTGCAAAATGGAAACTATCGGCCAATGGATTTGAATCCTATAGCGGAACACTGTTTTATTGGCGACGCCCTGCACCAGTATGAAAGGAAAGTGACTCCTGGCCTGATACTTAAAAAAACAACTTATTCCACTGATCACGGCGCGGAGACAACCAACAGAGGAGTGTTTATGCTGGACACTTTATTGAACAATATTCAGGCGATTCCCACAGTTCCACACTTTGCAAGCTCAGACATTGTGTTGAACACACCGTATGGAATAATTGGTGAATTCAGATTTTTTAATCAAGAAGAAGTGGACGGAGGAGATGTAGATTCTGGCGAAATTTACACCTTGCAGGAAGTTGTAGGACCAGTGGTAAAAATAATTTCTTCAACATTACATACGCCAATAACAATTGGCCAATTAACCCCCTCACTTGAGCATGTTATGCAGTTTTACAAAACAAGACAAGAAAGCCAATAAAGTATATGCTTTGCATGCTAATTCTTATCCATCATTTTTGCTTTTTTTATATTATATTTTGCATTTATCTGGCTATCAGAAATGATTTTCGCATCTACAATTTGAATTTTCTTTTTGAACATTGGCCCGTCAACAACCAATGACTCAAATTCCCCGCCTTCGCCTGCTATGTTCAATCCTATTTTTTTATTCAGGGCAACCAGTTTGTCAACATCCTTGTGGCCCAATTCCCTGCCAAGCCATGTTTTGTTTAGCCCTTCTGCTGCAACACTGCTTAAAATTATCTTAAAGCCGGCATCAATGATGTTTCGCATTTCCATCTCCTGGTCCATGTGCCATAATGGAGAAAATATTTTCAATCCCAATGAATCAGCAATGCTTTCAATTCTTTCCCGCTGGTAATTTGAATATAATGCGCCTGTTACAACCCCATCAATCCTATGCTCTTTTTTTGCAAGGATAAGCGCAGCCTTCAAATCAGCCAGTTCATTTTCTTTCTCGCCTTTTGTCTCCTGCTCAATCAACGGCAGGCCAATTGCCTCGGCCTGCATTCTTGTCATGTCAATATTGGGAGTGTGAAACATGTATGAATCAGGATTTGCGCTTCGCAGGGAAATCAGGCAGGATATCTCATAATTTTGCTTTTCCATTATGTGCATTGCAAATGTGCTGTCCTTGCCGCCTGAAAACAAAATGCCAAGCTTCAAGTTTTTCTGTGGATAGAATTGCCGCAAATATGCAGCCTTTGTCTTAAACCTATATTGCCTGGCAAGCTTGTCCAGCGCAAAATTAAACCTGCTCCCATATTGTGCCGCCACTTTTTTCCTGTTGGAAAAATCCCTGGGCAATCCGAGTTTGGATGCGATATTGCGAAGCACAATTTTGTTGTTTTGGCTATTTATTTTCATGCCCCCTGGAATTTTCAAGGCATAATCAACCAAGCTTTTGTCAAGGAACGGCAGCCTCAACTCAAGGTTGTTTGCCATTGTTATGACATCGTCACGATAAGTGTCCCTTTCATATAATTTCAGAAGCCCGGAATAGCATTCTTTGTTTATGTCTTGCTTTGCATCAAGGCTTCTCTTATGCCTGTCGTAGCCTGCAAAAATCTCCTCGCTGCCCAAGCCTGAGAATATGACCTTGATGCCATCTTTTCTGGCAAGCTCGCATGCTGTAAAAAATGTGAGGGCAACTCCAACCTTTGTTACATTTGTATCTTCAATTAAAGACACAATCTTTTTAAGGTATTTCTCAATTTCCTTAACCGAAACCTTAGCAATCTTGAGTTTTAATCCCAAAATCCTGGAAGCTTTTATTGCCCACGCCAGGTCTTCTGCCTTCTTAAGGTCTGGCTCATCCATAACACTAAGGTAACATGTGAAATCAAGCCCCAACTGCTTCAAAATAATGGCAATTGTGGTGGAATCCACTCCTCCAGAAAGCAAAAGGCCGAATTTTTTGTCCGGAATCCGTTTTGCAATTGCATTTATCAAAAGTCCAGCTGTTTCTTTTTCAATCTGCTCCTGGCTTTTCCTGTTCACTGGCAAAAGGCTGAAAAACTCCCTTTCAATGAGCGATATTTTTTTCCTCCTGATGTCATAAGCAAGCACTTTTCTTGGATTCAGCTCAAAAACAGGGCCAAAGCCAAGTGCCTCAAGCACTTTTTTCTCTGAAGCAAATGAGAATGAATCAGCAAGGTGATACCACATCGGCTTTATGCCCAGGATGTCGCGACAAAGATAGACAATGTCATCA
>Ga0209211_10004928_pt1 | contig 20321 bp, 18 predicted proteins | sample RifGroA2_FD_183992 | JGI IMG/M metagenome (GOLD analysis project Ga0209211, IMG submission 183992) | Groundwater microbial communities from Rifle, Colorado, USA - Groundwater A2 (SPAdes) (version 2) | ecosystem: Environmental > Aquatic > Deep subsurface > Groundwater | place: Rifle, Colorado...
CGTGTTGCGTGGCGCCAGGCAGGTCGGCAAATCCACCTTGGTGCGGCAGTTTGCCGCCCAGCAGGGGTTGGCGCTCAACGAAGTCAATCTGGAGCGCCACCTCGGATTGGACAAGGTATTCGCCACGCTGGACACTCACCGCATCCGCGCGGAGTTGGACGCGCTGGTGGGACGTTCGATCACCACTCCGAGATCCCTGCTCTTCCTTGACGAGATCCAGGCCACGCCCTGCGCACTGCAGGCCCTCCGTTATCTTCACGAAGATCTGCCCGCAGTCCCGGTGGTCGCGGCCGGGTCTCTGCTGGAGTTCACCCTCGCCCGGCACGACTTCTCCATGCCCGTGGGCCGGATCGAATATCATCACCTGGGGCCGATGACTTTCCGGGAGTTCCTGACGGCGGTCGAGCCCGCCCTGGTCCGCTATCTCGACGAGCTCGGTCCGGACTCGGCGTTGCCCGGGTCGGCGCATCAGAGGCTGCTGCTGCGCCAACGCCAGTACCTGTTCGTCGGCGGCATGCCCGAGGCTGTGCAGGCCCTCGTGGAAAGCGGGTCGCTTGAAGAGTCGGCGGCCGTCCATCGGAGGATCGTCAGCACCTACGAAGACGACTTCGCCAAGTACGCCGGGCCGCGCGAGCGGGCATTGCTGCAGCAGGTGTTCCGCCAGATACCGCGCCTGGTGGGCCGGAAGATCAAGTACGTGAACGTGTCGCGCGAGGAGCGGTCCCGCGACGTCAAGGCGGCGATCGGGAAACTGTCCGGGGCGCGGGTCTGCCACCGCGTGTTCTCCAGCCCCTGTTCGGGCGTGCCGCTGCACGCGGATGCCGACGAGTCGGCTTTCAAGCTGCTGTTCCTGGACGTCGGGCTGATGAACCATGTCTGCGGGATGGACTGGCTCGCGTTGAGCCGGATGGACGACACGCGTCTCGTCAACGAAGGCGCCGTGGCCGAGCAGTTCGTGGGGCAGCATCTCGCGTATGCCGCTTCCGGCACGGAATCGCCCCGACTCGCTTACTGGCTGCGGGAGGGACGCGCCGCCAATGCGGAGGTGGACTACGTCGTGGCGCGCGGCCCCGAGATATTCCCGGTCGAGGTCAAGGCCGGCCGCAGCGGGACACTGCGTTCGCTGCAACAGTTCGCGGCGCATAAGCGGGCGCATGCGGCCGTCCGGTTCGACTTGAACCCGCCAAGCCGGCAGCGGGTCGTCAGCCGGCTGCAGCCTGTCCACGGACTCTCTCCAGTCGCCTTTGACCTCATCTCGCTGCCGCTGTATGCCGTCGGGGAGCTGGGACGGATCCTGGACGGCGTACGCGACGAATAGACGAATAATGTCGCGCGTTTTTTAATATGTCCTGTTTGAGCCGAGTAGAAATGTCCTGTTCCGCGGTACGATACTCCTCCAGAAAGGGAGGAGGAAGGGAACATGGAGGAGCGGCTCACCATGGGCATGGAAGAACGAGACAAGCTGCACGCAATCCGCAACGTTTTGGAGGGTCGGCTTACGCAGGTAGAGGCGGCGAAGATTGTACGCCGCAGCGAACGTCAAGTTCGCCGGCTGTGCGCCCGAGTCAGGCGCCAGGGTGAACGCAGTCTTGTTCACGGACTGCGAGGACGACCGTCCAACAATCGTCTCGACGAAGAACTGCTGGGGAAAGCCCTGAGCGCGCTGCACCAGCCGCGCTGGGAAGGGTTCGGCCCTGTGTTCGCCCGGGAGAAACTCGACGAGCTCTGCAGCATCAAGCTGGGCAAGACGACGGTCGGCAAGCTGATGGTCCTGACGAACCTCTGGGAAGTCCATCGCCGCGGGATAAGACACCGCGCCTGGCGAGAGCGCCGGGCTTGCGTGGGCATGCTGATCCAGCTCGACGGCTCCGACCACGATTGGTTCGAGGGACGAGGCCCGCGCTGTGTCCTGATCATCTACATCGACGACGCCACCTCCCGCATCCTCTACGGCGAGTTCGTCGATGTCGAGGACACGCTCACGCTGCTGCGCACCACCAAGACTTACCTCCAGAGCTGGGGCAGGCCCGTGGACTTCTACGTCGACAAGGACTCGATCTACAAGGTCAACCGCCAGGCCACTGTCGAGGAGGACCTACGCGATGAGCAGCCCCTCACCCAGTTCACGCGCGCCATGCGGCAACTGGGCATCGGGGTCATCTCCGCGAACAGTCCTCAGGCGAAGGGGCGCGTCGAGCGTGGATTCGGGACCCATCAGGACCGCCTGGTCAAGGAACTGCGCCTGGCGGGCATCTCGACGATGGAGGATGCCAATAGGTTCCTGTACGAGGTCTACATCCCAAAGCACAACCGGAGCTACGCCGTCGAGCCTGCAGACCCCGTCGACGTCCACAAACCCCTCCTGCCCTCCCACGACCTTGCCGCCATCCTCTCCATCCAGCTCCAGCGGGAAGTTCAGAACGACTTCACGATCCGGCACCATAACCGCTTCTTCCAACTCGAGGAGAAGCAGCCGGTCCGCCTCTACCGCAAGGCCGATATCATCGTGCAAGAACGCCTCGATGGGTCCATCCATCCCGTATTCAAGGGCCGGTGCCTCAAGTTTCACGAGATTCCGGGAAGGCATCCGCGTCCGGCTTCGGCACGCTCGAGGCACAAGCCGACGCCGGCTTCCTCCCCGGCGCGACGACCTCGCGGCAATTCCTTCTACGCGGCCTTCTCGCTGGCCTCCAGGCGGGCTCCAACCAATCCCCCGGCCTCCGCCCTGCTCCAGGCATGACAAGCCCGTCCTGGCTGATCCTCGTGCGTCCCAAGGCCATTCCCGATCCGGTGCCGAACTTCCCCTATGACAATCCACACTACCCACAACTATCCACAGCTATTCACAGAAAGAAAAAGAAGCAAAAAGAAAGAGGACCGGCCGACGACGGGCTTCTTCTCTTCCCCCAACGGCAACGGCACCGACATGACATTTCTACTTGGCTTAACTACCGGACATTTCTAAACGGCCTTGACAGGCGCGCGGGCCATTGTTGCCGGCCCCCTCCCAAATTCCTAACATCGGGCGATGAGACCCGGCGACCAGGGGATGACCGCGCTGCGGGGCGGAGGTCGGGTGCGCAAGGACGACCCCCGGATCGCGGCCGCGGGAGAGCTCGACGAGCTCGGTTCGGCCCTCGGGGCCGCCCTCAGCCTCCTGCCCCGGCGGCGCCGTTTCGCGGGACTGCGGAGGGCCCTGGAACGCATCCAGGGCGAGCTCTTCGCCCCGGGCCCCGATCCGGCCTGGCTGGAGCGCGAGCAAGCCCGGCTCGCTTCAGGCCTGCCGCGCCTCCGCTCCTTCCTTGTCCCCGGCGGCTCGCCCCCGGGAGCGCTGCTCCATCTGGCCCGGGCCGTCTGCCGCCGGACGGAACGCGTCTTCTGCGCCCTCGGGAAGGCCCCGGAGGCCCGGACCGCCGTCCCCTATCTGAACAGCCTCTCGGCCTTCCTGTTCACCGCGGCGCGCTGGACCAACCGGGAACTGCGCGCTCCCGAACCGCCGTCCCCTAAGGGCTCGCAATGAAATAAGTGGCGCACTTCGGAGGCCCGATGTTGAGCCGATTTCTAGGCGCGAGGAGCGCGCATAGCGTGAGCTATGCAAGCGACGAGCAACGAAGAAATCGGCCAATAGCGGGCCTCCCCGGAGGGCCGGGGCGCTTTTGGGCTGCGCCTTCGCGCTGCTCGACTTACAGGCCTTAAGGCCTGCGCGTCTCGCATCGCTTCGGCTCGCCTCAAAAATCGCCTCCGGCGAAATGTGCCACTTATTTCATTGCGAGCCCTAAGAGCCTGGACCCCGGGTCAAGCCCGGGGTGACGACTCACGGATAGGCATTATGCCCCAGCCTCTTTCGTCGGGGTCGTCCACATGAGGATCCCGGTCCCCAGCGCGCGCACCGCCGCGTAGCCGAAGAGCAGGAAGCCGACCGGGAAGAGCAGGAGGATCCCGGTCAGGAGCGCGCCTCCCGACAGGGAGGCCTTGAGGTCGGATGGCGTCTCCTCCGACTCCAGGAGCTTGTGCCCGTACTCCGGCCAGACCCCCAGCGCGCCGCGGAACACCACCAGCCCGGCCGCGCACAGGATCAGGAGGGCCACGGCCTGCATGGGCTGGACCGTTTCGCCGGTCTTGGCCGCGACCACGAACACTAGGAAGCCGACGACGGCGTTTATCAGGCCGATCCAGAAGGTCTTCCATGAGGAATGATCCCGGAGGACCTGGTCCGCGGAGCGGGCCAGCTTGGGGAAGGTCATCCGTCCCCAGACCACGAACGCCGTGACTCCGATGCCCAGGCATAATATCGTGGCCAGCCCTTCCACCGGGTTCCGGGGCCCTTCCGCCCACGCGGCTTGCGGGAGCAGGCAGACGAGCGCGGCCATCCTACCCAGGACCTTCTTTTCAATCATCGTTCCTCCGTGCGGGGTGAAGCAGCAGCGTGCGCATCGTGGAAAGCCACAGGAGCCCGGCCAGCGCCAGCGTGCCGAGGGTGAGGGCCAGGGGCGGGGCCGAGACGCCGGCCAGGAGCGCGAGCTCCGGTTCCGGGAGCCGGAAGGCCTCGGCGAAGGGCGCGAGCAGGGACTGCCCGCCCCAGGGCCAGGCGAGACGCCACGCCGCGGCCGTCAGGGTGAGCCCGAGGAAGAGCCCGGCGGGGGTCGGCTCGGGTACCAACTCCGCGGCGCGTATACGCGCCAGGACCCTCGGGGCCAGGGACGCCGCCGGGGCCTCGGTCCGCAGCGCGCTTCGGATGAGCGCGTCCAGTCCCCGGGCCCGGTCCGCGTAGCCGCGGCAGGCGGGGCAGCCTTCCTGGTGCGCGCGGGCTTCCGGCGTCAGCGTGTCCGACACTGCCCCGTCGAGCCGGGACCATACCGCTTCGCGCAGGTCCTCGCAGTTCACCGTGTGCCTCCGGCCGAGAGCAGGGCCAGCAGGCTCTGGCGGGCCCGGAACAAGCGCACCTTGGCGGCGTTCTCCGTGAGGCCGAGTATCCCCGCGACGCCGGTCAGGGGCAGCCCTTCTTCATAATGGAGGGAGAGGACGGCGCGTTCCCCGGGCTGCAGGCGCGTCATGGCCGCGCGCAGCCGGGCCAGGTCTTCCTGGGCGGCCAGGGCCGATTCCGGACCCGGCGCGGAGTCCGGGACCCCCGCAGCCTCTTCGAGCGGCCGCTCCGCCCGGCGCCGGCTGGCGCGGGTCAGGGCGCGGTTGGCCGCGATCTTGAGCAGCCAGGGGCCGAACGGCCGCTCCGGGTCGAAACGCGCCAGGCTCCGATACGCTCTCAGGAAGGCTTCCTGCACCGCATCCTCCGCTTCGCTCCGGTCTCCGGTGATCCGCAGGGCCAGCCGCAGGGCCGCGCCCTCGAACCGCCGCACCAGCTCCGCGAACGCCGCCGCGTCGCCGGCCAGGGTCCGCCGGACGAGCTCCCGCGGTTCCGTGCCCTCCGAGCCGCTCAATCCGGCGTCCTCCCCTTATTAATACCCGCGAGCACGCCAGAAGGTTACAAAAAGCGCCGGGGAATTTTGCTATAAGAACGCAGGCTCAGGGAGAACCTATGCCCAAGATCGGCGTCATCCTGTCCGGCTGCGGCCGTTTCGACGGCTCCGAGATCCACGAGGCGGTGTCCTTGCTGCTGGCCATCGACCGCGCGGGCGCGGAGGCGGTCTGCATGGCCCCCGACGAGGAGCAGGCCGAGGTCGTGGACCACCTGTCCGGGAAGCCCGCGGCCGAGCGGCGCGGCGTCCTGGCCGAGTCCGCCCGCATCGCCCGCGGCCAGGTCCGGGCTCTGAGCGGGGTCCGGGCCGCCGACATCGACGCGCTCATCCTCCCGGGCGGCTTCGGCGCGGCCAAGAACCTTTCCACTTTCGCCAAGGACGGCGTCGGGTGCCGGGTTCAGACGGACGTCGCCCGGCTCCTCAAGGATATGCGCGCCGCGGGCAAGCCCATCGGCGGCATGTGCATCGCCCCGGCCGTGCTGGCGCGGGTGCTGGGCTCCGAGCATCCGGTCCTGACCATCGGCTCGGACGCCGGGACGGCGCAGGCCCTGGAGTCCATGGGCGCCCGCCACCGGACCTGCGCGGCCGCCGAGGTGGTCGTGGATTCGGAGCGCCGGATCGTGACCACTCCGGCCTATATGCTCGCCGGGCGGATCTCCGAGGTCTTCGCCGGGGCGGAGGCGCTGGTCGCCAAGGTGCTGGAGCTCGTCGGGGGGTGATATGGGATTCCGGATACTGATCGTTGACGACTCCCCGGTGCTCCGGGTGATGCTCACCGACATGCTCCAGGCGCTCGGCCACGAGGTCGTGGGCGAGGGGGAAAGCGTGAAATCCGGGCTCGCGGCCTTCATCGCCACCAAGCCCGACCTGGTCACCCTCGACGTCTCCCTGCCGGACGGCAACGGGCTCGACCTCCTGCAGATGATCCGCAAGCACGATCCCAACGCCCGCGCGGTCATGGTCACGGGCAACGACCAGGTGGCCCTCGAGAAGCGCGCGCTGTCTTTGAAGGCCCTGGGCGTCCTGCACAAGCCGTTCGACGTCGAGGAACTCTCGGCGCTCATCCAGAAGGCCGCTCCCTTCATCCGTCCCAGGCCCGCGGCATGAACCTCTCCCTCGAAGAGAAGCAGAGGATCACCCACCTCATCGAGGAGGGGATCATGCGCAGCACCGACCGCCTCGGGAAGATGTCCAAGACCGAGTGGGCCGTCATGTCCTCGAGCACCAACGAGGTCCCGGCCGTGCGCATGCTCTCCTGGTTCCAGCGCTCCAAGGACGAGCACGTGGCGGTGCACTTCCGCTCCGGGGAGGGAGTCCCCCTGGACTTCCTGATCATCTTCTCGGAGAAGAGCGCGCAGTCGGTGACCGGCGCGGTCACCAAGCCCTACGCCGCGAAACTCGACGGGTTCGCGAACCTGATGGAGCTCACCATCGGCGAGGTGTCCAACATCGTGGCCCAGTCCGTCATCGGCGCCATGGCCGACGAGTTCGACAAGACCATCATCCTTTCCATCCCCGAGGTGCACCGCGGCCCCAAGGCCAGCCTGCTGGGGGTCGTCCTGGAAGCCTATGACGGCCGGGAGGACGTTCTGCTCATGTCGCACGTGGAGATGTTCTCCGAGGACCTCTCCGCGGACTGCGCGATGGTCATCATCGTGAACGCGGACGTGCTGCACGAGCTCGTCCGCAATCAGAAGCCGAACTGAACGCACCGACCTTTCACCGGAGGGGCCCCATGTTCCACCGATCCCTGACTCGGCTCGCTCTCCTTTCCATTCTGCTGCCCGCCGCCGCCCGCGGCGCGTCCCTGCCCGAGGCGGACAAGCTCTTCGCCAAGGGGCTGCAGCAGGAGGCGCTCGGCAAGTACGAGGAGCTGGCGAAATCGCCGGACCCGGAGACGCGGCTCAAGGCAGTCTACCGCTCCTGCGAGGCCGAGGCGATGTTGTTCCGCTACGGCGAGGCCGTCGAGCGTCTGCGCAAGGCCGTGGTCCCCTCGGACCCCCTGTGGCGCGCTCGCTTCCTGCTGCTCAAGACCGAGCTCCTGAGGGAGTTTTTGAAGCAGTACGGCCACGCCGCCCCCAAGGAGGTCGTGGAGGGGGAGCCGGTCGACGTGTTCCGGGAGGCCCCGGCCCGGCTCCATGCCCAGGTCGCGGCCGCGTACTGGGAGCTCTGGAGCCTGCGCAAGGAGCTGGCCGCGCGCCCGATCGCCGACGAGGCGTATTTCGCGGACGTGGAGAAGGCGGACCGCGGCCGCTACCCGACCCAGCTCGACCTCGCGGTGCTCCGCTGGAGCGAGTACCTGCTCCAGGAGGCCCCCCTTCCCGAGGACCAGGTCAAGCCCAAGGCCGCCTCCTTCATAGGCCAGAGCTACGGCGTCCGCCCGGCTTCGGACCTGCCCGCCGCGGCCCTGGCCGGAGCCCTGATGGAGACCGCCTACGCCCTCCAGGGACCGGGCCGGGCCGAGGCGGCCGAACGCTGGCGCATCCGGCGCCTGCTCATCGCTTTCCGGGACTCCGGGCGCACCCTGCCCTTCGAGCAGTGGGCGGAGTCGCGACGCGCCGCCGTCGAGGTCCTGCGGCGCTGGTTGAAGGACTTCGCGCAGACCGAGTCCCGGGCCGAGGCCGGGTTCGAGGCCGCCGCGCTCCAGGAGTCGAGCGGGGAGCTGGATGCGGCCGTGCTCTTGTGCGAGGAGGTGTCGCGGCTGGGCAACGCCAGCCTCGGCGCCCGCAAGTGCGAGCAGTTGACCGCCCGCATCAAGACTCCGACCCTCTACGTCTCGGGCAAGGTGACGCCTCTCTCCGGCAAGGAGGCCTTGTCCATCACGGCCAAGAACATCCCCGAGGCCTTCTGCCGGCTCTACCGGGTCACGCCCGAGGAACTGAGCGCCCGGCGGGAATACGGCGATTCCTGGACCTGGTCCGGGGTCTTGAACCATGTCCCACCCGAGATGATCGCGGCGGCCATCGCCGGGAAAAAGCCGGTGCGCGCCTGGTCGGTCGCCTTGAAGGCGGACAAGCCCTATCAGAACGTCGGCCTCACGGCGGACCTCCCGGACCCGGAGCCGGGCCTCTATCTGGCGGTGGTCTCCGGCGACGCGGGGTTCGTACCCGGGGAGTCCATGCTCCACGGCGCCATCCTCAACGTGACGGACCTCGTCCTCGTGGGCACCGAAGGCCTGCAGGGGCGCGACCGCGACCTGGTGTTCCTCCCCGAGCAGCCCCAGCGGCAGGTCACCGCCCCGGCCTTCCATTTCTACCTGCTCGAGGGGACGAGCGGCCGCCCTGCGCGCGGCGCCTCCCTCCGCCTGCGGCATTACGGCCGGCAATCCAGCTGGCAGAGCCTGAATCTGGACTTCGACGAGCTGGGCCGGGTCCAATTGCCCGTGACCGTGACCGTGGCTTCCCCGTATCACTCCGAGAACTTCATGGTCGACCCGTTGGCCGAGCGCAAGGGGCAGTACGCCTACTGGAACGGCGCCGCGGGCTGGTATTTCAACACCCCGCCGCATCTGCGGGTGTTCGTTGAGCTGGACCGGCCCATCTACCGGCCGGGGCAGAAGGTCCGCTACAAGGCCACGGTGGTGGAGCAGACCCCGCAGGGGTTCCGGGTCTACGCGGGCAAGACGCCCGCCGAGGTCCGCGGCCGCGACGCCAACGGTCAGGAACTTCATAAGGAGTCCAAGCCCTTGAGCGCCATGGGCTCCTTCTCCGGCGGGTTCACCATCCCTTCGGGCCGGATGCTCGGGCGCTATTATGTGGAAGCCTCTCTGAGCGACGGCTTCCAGAGGTACTCCGGCCAGGTCGATTTCTCGGTGGAGGAATACAAGCGGCCGGAATTCGAGGTCACCGTGGAGGACGCCAAGGACGCCTGGCGCTTCGGCCGGGAGGCCGCGGTCGAGGGTTCGGTGAAGTACTATTTCGGCGGCCCGGTCCCGGACGCTCCCGTGACCTACAAGGTCTACCGCGAGACCTATCGCCCCTGGTTCTGCTGGTGGTGGTCGTGGATGGGGGATTCGGGCCGCACCGAGGTCCTGCGGGCCGAGACCCGTTCCGACAAGGACGGGAAGTTCCGCTTCGTCTTCACCCCCCAGGCCGCGGACGCGAAGAATAACGAGAACCCGTTCCCGGCCCGCTTCACCGTCGAAGTGGAGGCGCGCGACGCGGGCGGCCGGACGATCTCGGCCTCCAAGGGCTTCCTGGCGGGCAAGAACGCGACTTTGTTTCAGATCACCCCATCGGCCGGTTTCGCGACCGCTGGAAAGACGTTTCCGGTCGACGCGCGCCTGGTGAGCCTGGGCGGGGACCCGCTCAAGGGCGAGGGGAGCTTTGAACTGCGGCGTCTGGAGAAGGACCCGGTGTCCAATGATTCCGGGGTCAACTGGGGCGGGTTCTTCCCGGCCTCCCCGTCCCTGGAGCAGATATACCAGAACGTTCCGGACGGGGACAAAGTGCAGGGGGGGGACCTGGTCTTCGACAAGACCAAGCCCACGGTACTGTCCTTGGCCTCGCTCAAGCCCGGCGCGTACCGCCTGACCTTGCGTTCCGCGGACCCGTGGGGCGGCAAGGCGGAGCAGTCCGTCATCGTGCTGGCCGTGGACCCGACCGGGGCCAAGGTCCCCACGAAGATCCCCTCCTTGTCCATCCCCGAGCACTCCCAGTATCTCGTGGGTGAGACCGCGGTGTTCCTCATCGGCTCCTCGGAGCTCGACGCCTTGACGCATGTCGAGGTGTGGGGCGGGGCTTCCTTGCTGGAACGCCGCCCCATCGAGGGCGGGGGGATCCGGGTATTCCGTCTGCCCCTCACCGAGAAGCACAAGGGCGGCGTCACCGTGCGCTGGTTCGGCGTGAAGGATTTCAAGCCCCGCTCGGGCTCCCTCACGGTGGCGGTGCCCTGGAAGGAGAAGGAGCTTTCGGTGCGCCTGCGCCACGACAAGGTCCTTAAACCGGGACAGAAGGCGACCTGGTCCATCACCGCCAAGGACCAAGGCGGCCGTCCGGTGCGCGGCGAGGGCGTGGCGCGCATGTACGACCGTTCCCTGGAGTACTACGTCAAAGGCGGCGACGCCGCGGTGGAGACCCTGTACGCGTCCCGGCAGCGTCCGTCGGAGGCGCGGGGCTCGGTGTTCCCGGTCTACATGACGCAGGTGCGCATCGACAAGGGCTGGATCAAGAAGCTGCTGGACGCGTTCCAGCGCGCCATCGAGGAGCCCCGGGCTCCGGGCCTGCGCGTGAACCGCAGCCGGGTCTACGGCCGGCACGGCAACAGGTTCGGCATAGCCCGGCGGGGATACTCCGAGGAGGAGTCCGACGGGATGTTGATGGAGAAATCGATGGAGGCGCGCTCCGACATGGCGCCGGCCGCTCCCACCGCAGCCATGCCCATGGAAGGCAAGGAGATGTCGGCCAAGAACGAGGCGGTCGGCGGCGCCAAGGACAAGAAGTCCCGGCAGGAGCCCGGGGCCGAAAAAGTCCAGGCCCGGGCCGACTTCTCGGAGACGGCTTTCTTCAAGCCCCAGCTCCCGGTGACTGCCGGCAAGGCCGCCTGGAGCTTCCGCGCCCCGGAACAGCTCACGAGCTGGCGCGTGCTCGGGAGCGTGCTCACCCCGTCGGCGCAGTTCGGGCGCTTCTCCGGCGAGACCGCGACCCGCAAGGACCTGATGGTGCGCGTCGAGATGCCGCGCTTCTTCCGCGAGGGCGACCTCGGGACCCTGAAGGCGGTCGTGCACAACGAGTCCGAGGCCGAGTTCTCGGGTACCCTGAGTCTCTTCGTGACCGAGGAGGGCAAGGACGCGCCCGAGCGGCTGGGGATCTCGGAGCTGCAGAAGCCCTTCACGGTGAAGTCCCACGGCCTGGCGGCCCTGTCCTGGGCGCTCAAGGTCCCCAACGGAGTGACCACGTTCAAGATCAAGGCCGTGGCGCGTTCCGGTGAGAGGGCGGACGCGGAGGAGCGCGACTTGCCCATTTTGCCTTCGCGCCAGAGGCTCATCGCGAGCAAGGTGGTGGCGCTCAACGGCGACGCCAAGGCCGACCTGTCCATGGCCGAGCTGTCGGAGAAGGATGACAGCCGCCAGAGCGAACTGCTCCAGCTCCAGATCGACCCCCAACTCGTGCTCACCGTGCTCAACTCCCTGCCCTTCCTGGTGCAGTATCCCCACGAGTGCGTGGAGCAGACCCTCAACCGCTACGTGCCCATGGCCATCATGAACAAGGTCTACGGCAAGCATCCGGCTTTGGCCAAGGCCGCGGCCAAGATCCCCAAGCGCGAGACCATCACCCCGGCATGGGACGCCGAGGACTCCAAGCGGCTCACCCAGCTCATGGAGTCCCCTTGGATCGAGATCTCCAAGGGGCGCAAGAGCTATTGGCCCGTCATCGACATGTTCGACCCCAAGGTGGTCGCGCGCCATGAAGAAGACGCCCTGGGGAAACTCCAGGCCGCCCAGCTTCCGGACGGCGGCTTTCCCTGGTTCCCGGGCGGCCGCGCGGACCCCTACATGACGCTCTACGTCCTGGCCGGGTTCTCGGAGGCCCAGCACTACGGGGTGAGCGTGCCCTTAGACAGCGTCCAGCGCGCCCTGCGCTACGTCATGAACGAGATCCCGCGCCATCTCAAGCCCGAGCCCGCGGACGTCTCGCTCATCCTGTACGCGGCGTATGTCGTGACCTCGTTCCCGGAGGAGCTCGGCCGCACGCAGATGACGGACCTGGGCCGGGCGCGCGACATCGCCAAGGCCTGGCTCGACTACGCGGACAAGCACGCCGAGGCCATGACGCGGCTGGGCAAGGCCTACGCGGCCTACGCCTACTGGCGCTTGGGGAACAAAGTTAAGGGCGACCTGTACCTGTCCCGGGCCATGGACGCGGCCCGCGAGGACCCCATCGCGGGCGTCTATTGGACGCCGGAGAAGTATTCCTGGCTCTGGTACAGCGACACGCTGGAGACGCACGCCTTTATGATCCGGATGCTGCAGACCCTGCGGCCCAAGGACAAGCGCGTGGCAGGCATGGTGCAGTGGCTGGTCTTCAACCGCAAGGGAACGGAGTGGAAATCCACCAAGGCCTCGGCCGCGGCCATCTTCGCCCTGCTCGACTTCCTGAAGGCGCGGGGCGCCCTGGACAAGGGCGATTCCTACGACGTGCGCTGGGGCTCGGTGAGGGATACGGTGCGGCTGGAGCCCTTCGACTGGCTGGGCAAGCCCCTGCGCTGGACCCGGAGCGGCATGGACATCACGTCGGAGTTCCATAAGCCCGTGATCGAGAAGAAGGGCCCCGGGCTGGCCTTTGCTTCCCTTACTTACATCTATACCACCGAAAAGCTGGGCGGCGAGTCCGCGGATGGCATGCTCAACGTGCGCCGCACCTTCTTCAAGAGGGTGAAGAAGGGGACCGAGTATGTCCTCATGACGCTCAAGCAGGGCGACGCGGTCAAGGTGGGAGACGAGATCGAGGTGCAGCTCAAGATCAACACGCGCAGCCAGTTCGAGTACGTGCATCTCAAGGACCCGCGTGGCGCGGGTTTTGAGGGTTCGGCCCTGCTCTCGGGCTGGAAGTGGGACCAGTTGGGCCGCTACGAGGAGCCGCGGGACTCGCTCACGAACTTCTTCATCTCCTGGCTGCCGCACGGCGAGTACGTCCTGCGCTACACGGTGCGCCCCACGACCGCGGGGCGCTACCGCATCGGCGCGGCCGTGCTCCAGTCCATGTACTCCCCCGAGTTCGCCGCGCACTCTGCCGGCTTTGAGCTGAGAGTTGAAGAATAACGGATAATTGGTTATCCGTTATTGTATGTTATTGCAATAACGGATACTATATTGTCTATTCAGCAAATTTCATGTATAATAAGACATGCGCGCGACACTCCTGACGCTGCTGGGTCCCATCGAGACGGGCGAAGCGCTATCTGAACGCATGCGCGCCCTCAGATTGAACAAGGGTTGGACGCGGGAGACCTTGGCGAAGCGCTCCGGCATTTCAACGGCGTCTCTCAAGCGCTTCGAGAACACAGGCCGGTCCTCCTTGGAATTGGTTCTCAAGGCCGCGCACGCCCTGGCCCGTCTCGAGGAATTCAACGGGCTGTTCCAGCCGCCTCGGGCGCGGAGCCTGGCCGAACTCGAAGAGCGCGCCGCCCCGCCGGCCCGCCGGCGGGGGCGGATCTGAAAAAACTCCAGGTCCGTTTCGCGCGCCGGCCCGGTGAGTCGCTCCTGGTCGGAGCCCTGGCCGAGGACCGCGGCCGGGTCTACTTCGAGTACGCGCCGGAGTTCCTGTCGACCGGCCTGAACCTCTCCCCCTTCCGCCTGCCTTTCGAGGGCGGGCTCTTCGAGCATGCGGACCGGGGATTCGGGCCGCTGCCGGGGCTCTTCGACGATTCTCTGCCTGATGGGTGGGGACTGCTGTTGATGGACCGTCATTTCCGTTCGCGGGGCTTGGATCCGGCGGGGGTGGGTCCGTTGGAGCGTCTTTCCTGGCTGGGCACCCGGACCATGGGCGCGCTGACCTACCACCCGCCGACCGAGCGGAGCGAGGGCGACGGCGGTGTATTCGATCTCCACGAGCTTGCCCGCCGCTCCCAAGAGCTGTTGGCCGGCGACGCCGTGGAGGTGCTGCCGCAGCTCCTGCGGGCGGGCGGTTCGCCCGGCGGGGCCCGCCCCAAGGTGCTGGTCGGAGTGCGCGGCGGGAGCCTCCGCTCCGGGGAGGACGACCTGCCGGTAGGGTTCGAGCATTGGATCGTCAAGTTCGCGGCCAAGAAGGACCTGCCGGACGCCGGACCCGCGGAATACGCCTATGCGCTCATGGCCGCGGCGGCCGGCATCGATATGCCTCCGGCGCGGCTCTTCAAGACCTCCGAGGGGGGGCGCTTCTTCGGCGTCAAGCGTTTCGACCGCGCGGGCGACCGGCGCTTCCATATCCACACCTTCGGCAATCTCATCCAGTCGGATTTCCGCGTTCCTTCGGCCGATTACGCCGACCTCCTCAAGGCCGCGTCGCTCCTGACGCGTGATCACCGCGACGTCCTGCGGGCCTTCCGGCGCATGGTATTCAACGTGGCGGCCCGCAACCGCGACGACCACGTGAAGAACTTCGCGTTCATCATGGACGACCGGAGCGGCGGCTGGGCGCTTTCTCCCGCCTACGACCTATCGTCCGCACCCGGACCTGGCGGCGAGCACAGCATGACCCTTGCCGGGGAGGGGAAGGACCCCGGACGGGCGCACATCCTCAGGCTGGCCGGACCGGCGGGGATCTCCAGAGCGCAGGCCGCCGCGATCATCGACGAAGTGCGCGCCGCCGTGGATCGGTGGCGAGGGTTCGCCGCTCAAGCCGGGGTCTCTCGGGCGGGCTCCCGCGAGATCGCGGCATCCTTCCCGAAGTTGTAGCGGTCAGGTCAGGACTTTGGCGAGGGCCGCGTTCAGGTCGGCCAGGTCCAGCGGCTTGGCTAGGAGGGTCGCGGCGCCCAGCAGGACGGCGTCCTGGCGCAGCTCCGAATCCGCGTGCCCGCTCATCATGATGACCGGGGCCTCGGAGAGCGCGGCGATGCGGGGCAGGGCCTCGAAGCCCGTGATCCCGGGCATCTCGATGTCGAGCAGTATGGCGCGGAACTCCGTGCCGGCGAGGATGGCGAGCGCCTCCTCCGCGCCGCCGGCCGAGCGCACCTCCCACCCCGCGGCCCCCAGGTGACGGCCGAGCACCTGGACGAGCGTGGGTTCGTCGTCCACGATCAGGATGCGCCGCGGCTCAGTCGGAGAATTTATAGCCGGACCCCCGGACATTGCAGATGTGCCTGCCGGCCTTGGCGCCGAGCTTCTTGCGCAGATGCGAGATGTGCGTCTCGACCGTGTGGGGGTCGTTGTAGTCGGCCACGTCGTAGCCCCACACCGTCTCCAAGAGGTAGGTGGTGGACAGCACGCGGCCCCCGCTGGAGAGGAAGAGCGCCAGGAGGTCGAACTCCTTGCGCGCCAGGGCGATGACCTGCCCGTCGATGCGGACCTCCCGCCGGGAGGGGTCAAGTTCGATGCCGAAGCGCTTGAGGCGCTCGTGGGTCCCGGCATCCTGATCGTAGCGCCGCAGGACGGCGCGGATGCGGGCCAGGAGCACCTTCATGGGGAACGGCTTGATGACGTAGTCGTCGGCCCCGCCTTCCAGACCGCTGACCACGTCCCGCTCCTCCACCATCTCTCCCGACATGATGATGACGGGGAGGCCCCGGGTCTTGGCGCTCTTCTTGAGCACCCGGCACAGCGCGTGCCCATCGAGACCCGGCATGACCGCGTCGGTCAGCACGAGGTCGGCCCCGGCCTCCTGGGCCAGGAGCAGGCCGTCGGAGCCGTTGGCCGCCGTGACCACCGCGAATCCGTTCTGCGTCAGCATCTTCTCGATCGCCTTGCGCAGCTCCGCGACGTCGTCGATCACCAGGATCTTCGGCATGGGCCCATTCTATAACATCGGGCCCGGGTCGCGGCGCCGCGCGATCAGGCGCTCCGCGGCGCCGCAGAGCTCCTGGATGTCGAAGGGCTTGGCTAGGTAGACATCCGCCCCGGCGGCCAGTCCCTCCTCGCGGTCCTCCGCCGAGTCGCGGGCGGAGAGCATGAGGATGGGGACGGCGCGGGTCCGGGGGTCCCGCCGCAGGAGGGCCGCGAGCGTGCGCCCGTCCAGCGCAGGCATCATGACGTCGGTGATGACCAGGTCCACTGGTTCGCGTTCCAGGATCGCCAGGGCTTTGCGGCCGTCGACGGCCATGAGCACCTCGAACCTTTCCCCCAGCAGACGGCGCAGGAGCCGCCGGATGTCGGGGTTGTCGTCGACCACCAGGATGCGGTCACGCCGGGCCACGCGCGCCGTCCTGCGGGGCCGGTGCGAGCGCCAGTCCCGCGGCCAGGGCCGGCAGGGATAAGGCGAAGCGGCAGCCGCCGTCCGCCATGTTCTGGGCGGTCAAAGTCCCGCCATGGGTCTGCACGATGATGCGCGACATGTAGAGCCCGATGCCCGTCCCCTTGCCCGGCCCCTTGGAGGTGGCGAAGGGCTGGAAGAGCCGGCCCAGCATCTCCGCGGGGATGCCGCGCCCCGAATCCTCCACGTGGAGTTCGATGCGGGTCCCTTCGGGGCCGACGCGGCGCCGGGCGCGGAGCGCGATGGAGCCGCCCTTGGGCATGGCGTCCTTGGCGTTGGAGAGCAGGTTGATGAGCACGCGCTGCAGCTCGTAGGGCCGGCCCATGACGGCGGGGAGCCCCGCCTCGGAGTCGACCCGGACCGCGATGCCGTGCTTGAGGAGCATGTCCCCGTATACCGCGAGGGCGCTGTCCACGACATCGCGCACGTCGCATTCCTGGACCTCGCCGGCGCGTCCCGCGGCTCCGTCGAGCACGCTGCTGGATAGCTGCTGGCAGAGCTGGGCCGACCGGATGATGCGCTTGATGTCCGGATGGAAGGCCTCCGGGAAGGCGGCGTTCTCCAGCAGGTATTGCGCGGTCCCGAGGACGACCATCGTGGGGCTCTTGAGGTCGTGCGCGACCGAGGCTGTGGCGAGGCCGACGTCCGCCAGCGCGCGGGCCTGCTCCAGGCGCTTGCGGGAGGACTGTCCGGCCCTTTCGAGGGCGGCCAGGGCTTCCCGGTCCGCGGCGAGACGCTCCATGCCGCGCCGCTCCCGTTCGGCGAGTCCGTGGGTGGTGAAGGCGGCGAAGGTCAGGATGGCGCTTTTGAGCGCGAGCAGGAAGGCGGCGGTATCGTCCCAAAGGACGACGTTGTGCGCCTGGAAGGCGAGGTTGAAGCCCACGGCCCCGAGCGTGATCCAGACCACTTCGCGGGTCCGGAGCCAGAGGCTCGCGGTGTAGATCGGGAGCAGATAGAGGACCCAGAGGTTGGACCGGGGGCCTCCGGAATACTCCAGGGCGAGCGTGATGACCGCGCAGTTGAGCAGGATGATGCCGGCCGCCAGCGCCCGCCGGGCCGGCCAGCGGCGCAGGCTCATCCCGGCCCCCAGGTTCAGGAGCAGGAGGCCCGAGAACAGGTGGAGGATCTGAGGGTAGACGAGGCTGGGGTTGTCTTTCCATAGGAAGGCCAGGAGCACGAGGAAGATGGAGAAGACGGTCTCGTAGCGGCACTGGGGCTCGGGGGTGGGCATGGGGGTCCTCCTCACGCGTCGTGTTTACTGAGCTCTTTGCGGCGGCTGACGTCCTGGGCGAGGCGGTCGAAGTCGCCGTAGCTGCCCGGGACGCACCAGACCTGCCCGATGGAGAGGCTGATGGCGATGGAGTCGGCGTCCAGGCCCTCGGCCTTGGCGATGCCGGCCAGCCGCTCCTGGAACTTGAAGGAGAGCTCTTCGCCGTCTATGGGGCGGGCGGACATTAAGACGAAGTCGTCGCCCCCGATGTGGCCGGCGAAGCCGCGCGTCTCGCCCGGGGTCTGGGCGGTCTCGCGCAGGAGCGCCGCGAGTTCCAGGATGATGCGGTCGCCCCACGAGAAGCCCATGCGGTCGTTGAACTCCTTGAAACGGCGCATGTCCACGTAGGCGAAGCCGAAGGCCCGTCCGGAGCGCAGGCGCGCTTCGGCCTCGCGGCGGATCTCGCGGTTGCCGGGCAGGAGTGTGAGCGGATTGACGCCGATGCGTCCCAGACTGCGCCGCAGGAGCGTGGAGGCCCGGGCCTTGAAGTTCGCTATGTCGAACGGCTTGCAGATGTAGTCGTCGGCGCCGATGTTGAGCCCGAAGAGCACGTCGTTGGGCGCCGCGCGGGCCGTGAGCAGGATGATGGGGATGTGGCGCGTGCGGTGGTCCCGGCGCAGGGCCGAGCAGACGTCGTAGCCGCTCATCTTGGGCATGTTGACGTCGAGGACGATGAGGTCCGGCCGGTCCTGGCGCGCGCGGTCGAGGGCGCCGGGCCCGTTCTCGACCTGGGTGACCCGGGTCCCGTCGCCGCTCAAGGCGCGGGCCACGAGCCGCCGGACGCTGTCGTTGTCGTCGGCTACGAGTATGTGCATGGATTCCATGGCGGGTCTCCTATCTCCTGCAGGCGGCCAGGAGTTCGAATGAACGGCGGTCCACGCTGATGAACCGCTTGATCTCGCTGAGCGAGAGCGGCCGGCCGGGCGCTTCGGTCTCGTCCTGGAGCAGCTCATAGAAGCGGGAGCGCAGGGCGGAGTCCGAGATGAGGTCCCCGGGCTTCAGGGGGACCGACTTGGATGAGAAGCCCGGCTTGCGGAGCCGGCGGGCCCAGTAGCGGGCCTTGAGCTCGAGTATGCTCTCCTGCAGGGAGTCGACGCGCTCGCCGACGCCGGTGCATTGCTCCGCGACCGAGTCGCGCAGGTCCCCGTCCGCCCAGGACCGGGCCTGGAAGAACTCGCCCCCGCCGGAGGCGCGCGCCGAGGCGAGCGATACCGGGGTGGAGCGCCGGGGGCGGTAGGCGCGGCCGTTCTGGGCCGCGTACACGTCGGCCACGGCTTCATCGGCCGAGAACAGGGCGGGGGCGGGGATGACCCCGCCCGCGGCGGGGAACCAGTCTCTATGGAGGCGGGCGCTGCGCGCGGCCAAGGCGACCCCGGAATCGATGCGCACCAGCCGGAGGTTGAGCTCGACCGCGTCCCCCAAGGTGACGAAGGAGCCGACCACCACGGCTTCGGCCTGGGCGAGGCCGCCCAGCCGCGAGAGGGTGTCCGGGTCGAAGGCTCCGGTGGCCCCCAGCCGGTGCTCGCTCATGACCGCCGGGAGCATGACCCGCTCCACGACCGACACCCGGCCGCCGCGCACCAGGCGCGTGGCGAGCTGCTCGGCGATGTGCACGCCCTCGGCCTCATCCGAGCCGTCCATGGCGGAGAAGGGGAGGACCGCGACGCGCGATATGCCCGCCTTGGCCGCGTCCTTGCCCAGCCGGGCCGCTAGGGAGTCGTAGGAGGCCGCTCCGGCGGGGAGGCTCGCCGCCGCGAGGAGGCCGAGGAGGAAGGCGAGGGTCCGGGGCTGCGCGTCCATCTTGCGCTAGTATGGGCCGCAAGATTCAGGCGGGGTTCAGCGCAAGCTCAAGAATTCTTCAAGTCCGCGGTCATTCCCAGAGCCGCGCGCGATTTCATATCCTGACGGCATGACGGATCCGGAGACGGCCGCCTTGCAGCGGCGCCTGCACGCCATCGAAGAGCGCATGTCCGTCTCGGCCCGGGAGGTCCGCGACCTGCGCGAGAAGCTGGCGCAAGACGCCCGGCGGGAACTGCGCGAGGTGGCGGACGAGTGGCGCGGGGTCCACTATAAGTGGTGGCTCGGTACGGTGGCCGGGCTCGTAGCCTTGCTCCTGCTCACCTACGCCTTCTACACGAAGCTGGGCTGGGTGGCCGACCAGAGGGCCCTGCCCGCCGGCAGCGACTGGCTCCTGCGCCGCCTGCCCCTGGTCAATACCCTGCCCGTCCTGTCCTGGGGCTGGTTCGCCCTGCACTTCTACGCGGCCGGCGCCGCGGCGGCCTACCAGCCCCGGCGCCTGCCGTTCCTCCTCTTCCTCTTGTCGGTATACCTGGCCGTGCGCACGGCCTTCGTCTTCCTTTCCCCTATCGGAGCGCCGGTCGGGATGGTGGACATGCGCGTCCATGACCTCATCTTCTCCCGTCTGCTGGGGACCTGGACCTTCACCAACGAGTTCGTCTTCTCCGGGCATACCGCCATCCCGTTCCTCTTCTTCCTGTTCTTCCGGACGCGCGGGTTGAAGGCGCTGATGCTGGCGGGTTCGCTGACCATGGCCGTCTGCGTGCTGTTGTCGCGCAACCACTATACGGTGGACGTGCTGGCCGCCTTCCTGGTGTCCTACTCGGTCTACGCGCTCTCCGAATCGGCCTACGGGCGCTGGGTGCGCCCGCTCTTTCAGGACCCCTGATTAGGGGG
>Ga0209211_10004929_pt1 | contig 20318 bp, 17 predicted proteins | sample RifGroA2_FD_183992 | JGI IMG/M metagenome (GOLD analysis project Ga0209211, IMG submission 183992) | Groundwater microbial communities from Rifle, Colorado, USA - Groundwater A2 (SPAdes) (version 2) | ecosystem: Environmental > Aquatic > Deep subsurface > Groundwater | place: Rifle, Colorado...
TTGCTGATTTGCGCGAGTTTTGGGGTTTGAACGATGTCAAAGGCGCTGCGCGTGCGGTACCGGTGTTTGGCGACCTGACCTCCAAGAAGCTAGGTGTAGCCGGTGATGCGGTCAAGGCCTTAAAAGGCAGCGTGGACCACTTTTACCACTTGGCGGCGGTGTACGACCTGGGTGCGGATGAGGAGTCGCAAATTGCAGTGAACATCGAGGGCACACGCAATACGGTGGATTTTGCCAAGGCGATTGATGCCGGGCATTTCCATCATGTGTCGTCTATTGCTGCAGCAGGCCTGTACGAAGGTGTCTTCCGCGAAGACATGTTTGAAGAGGCCGAGAACTACGACCATCCCTATTTCATGACCAAGCACGAGAGCGAAAAAATCGTGCGCAAAGACTGCAAGGTGCCCTGGTCGGTGTACCGCCCCGCCATGGTGGTGGGCGACAGCCAGACCGGCGAGATGGACAAGATCGACGGCCCGTACTACTTCTTCAAGCTGATTCAGCGCATGCGCCAGCTGCTGCCGCCCTGGATGCCGGCCATCGGCTTGGAAGGTGGGCGTATCAACATCGTGCCGGTGGATTTTGTGGTGGACGCACTCGATGTCATCAGCCACAAGTCCGGTATTGCCAAGAAGTGTTACCACCTAGTGGACCCTGTGGGCTACCGCGTGGGTGATGTACTGGACATCTTCAGCAAGGCGGCCCATGCGCCCAAGATGAATGTGTTTGTGAATGCGGCGCTGCTGGGTTTTATCCCGCGCAGCGTCACCAAGAGCCTGATGGCGCTGGCGCCCGTGCGCCGCGTGCGCAACGCGATCATGAAGGACCTGAGCCTGCCCGAAGACATGCTCACGTTTGTAAACTACCCCACGCGCTTTGATTGCCGTGACACCCAGGCCATGCTCAAGGGCAGCGGCGTGGAATGCCCCAACCTCAAAGACTACGCTTGGCGCCTGTGGGACTATTGGGAGCGCCACCTCGATCCCGACCTGCACATCGACCGAAGCCTGCGCGGCACCGTGGGGGGCAAGGTGGTGTTGATTACCGGCGGATCGTCCGGCATTGGCTTGGCCGCAGCGCACAAGTTTGCCGAGGCAGGCGCCACCACCATCATTTGCGGCCGCGATGTTGACAAGCTGGAAGAGGCCTGCAAAGAGGCCAAGGCCAAGGGCTACAACTTTGTGGCGTACCCGGCGGACATTGCCGACATGGCCGATTGCGACCGTTTCGTGCGGGTGCTGATCGAGAACCACGGGGGCGTGGACTTCCTGATCAACAACGCCGGCCGCTCGATCCGCCGCGCGATTGAGTCCAGCTACGACCGTTTCCACGACTATGAACGCACCATGCAGCTCAATTACTTTGGCTGCCTGCGTGTCACCATGGGTCTGTTGCCCGGTATGGTGGCGAAGAAGAAAGGCCATGTGGTCAATATCAGCTCCATCGGTGTGCTGACCAATGCGCCGCGTTTCAGCGCCTATGTAGCGTCCAAAGCCGCGTTGGACGCCTGGACCCGCTGTGCGTCCAGCGAGTTCGCCGACCAGGGCATCAGCTTTACGACGATCAACATGCCATTGGTGCGCACCCCCATGATTGCACCCACGGGCATCTACAACAACGTGCCTACGCTGTCACCTGAGCAAGCCGCCGACATGGTGGCCGACGCCTGCATTAGCAAGCCCGTACGCATCGCCACCCGCCTGGGCATCACCGGCCAAGTGCTGCATGCGCTGGTGCCCCGCATCGCACAGATCGCGATGAACACCAGCTTCCGCATGTTCCCGGATTCATCGGCTGCCAAGGGGGCCAAGCCCGGGGAGAAGCCGAAGTTGTCGGCTGAGGCGATTGCTATGCAGCAGATGATGCGGGGGATTCATTTCTGATGCGTCGGCTGGGCGGTCATAATGGCGGGCTACGTTTTCGCTACTATGACTACCCCAAAAGTTGCTCTTATCACCGGTGTTACAGGCCAAGACGGCTCTTACTTGGCCGAATTGCTGCTTGAAAAAGGCTACGTCGTGCACGGCATCAAGCGGCGCGCCAGCTCTTTCAACACGGCGCGTGTGGATCACATCTACCAAGATCCGCACATCGACAATGCACGCTTCAAGCTGCACTACGGAGACCTGACCGACACCAGCAACCTCACCCGCATCGTGCAGCAGGTGCAGCCGGACGAAATCTACAACCTGGGTGCCCAAAGCCATGTAGCGGTCAGCTTCGAGAGCCCCGAGTACACCGCCGATGTCGACGGTATGGGCACGCTGCGCCTGCTTGAGGCCATCCGCATCTTGGGGCTGGAAAGGAAAACACGCTTTTACCAGGCATCCACGAGCGAGCTGTATGGTCTGGTGCAGGAAACTCCCCAAAAGGAAACAACGCCGTTTTACCCCCGCAGCCCCTATGCGGTGGCCAAAATGTATGCCTACTGGATCACGGTGAACTACCGCGAGGCCTACGGCATGTATGCCTGCAATGGCATCTTGTTCAACCACGAGAGCCCGCGCCGTGGCGAAACCTTCGTTACCCGCAAGATCACCCGTGGCATGGCCAATATTGCGCAAGGATTGGAGCAATGCCTCTACATGGGCAATATGGACGCCCTGCGAGACTGGGGGCACGCCAAAGACTATGTGCGCATGCAGTGGATGATGTTGCAACAAGACAAGCCCCAAGACTTTGTCATCGCCACCGGCGTGCAATACAGCGTGCGTGATTTCATTACCTGGACTGCCGCCGCACTGGGTATCTCTCTGCGCTTTGAAGGCCAGGGAGTGGATGAGCGTGCCGTGGTGGCGCGCGTGGAAGGCGACCGTGCCCCCGCCCTGAAGGTGGGCGATGTGATCGTGCGGGTCGACCCGCGCTATTTCCGCCCTACCGAAGTTGAGACCTTGCTGGGCGATCCCGCCAAGGCCAAGGCTGAACTCGGCTGGATTCCCGAGATCACCGCAAAAGACATGTGCCGTGAAATGGTGGCCCATGATCTAGCCCAGGCTCAGCAGCACGCGCTGCTGCGCAGGCATGGCTATGACGTCAATGTGAGTGTGGAATGAGCACTCCCCGCATTTATGTGGCGGGCCATCGTGGCATGGTGGGGAGTGCCATTGTGCGCACCCTGCTGGCGCAGGGTGTGCCAGCGGACGCCATCATTACCCGCACCCACGCAGAGTTGGACCTGACGAACCAGGCAGCAGTTAGCGACTTCTTCGCGGCCGAGCGGCCCGATCAGGTTTATCTGGCTGCGGCCAAGGTGGGCGGCATCCACGCCAACAACACGTACCCGGCGGAGTTCATCTACCAAAACATGATGCTGCAGGCCAATGTCATCCATGCCGCCCATGTGCATGGCGTGCAAAAGCTGCTCTTTTTGGGCTCCAGCTGCATTTACCCAAGGCTCGCACCTCAGCCTATGGCCGAAGATGCTTTGCTCACCGGCCCCCTGGAGCCGACCAATGAGCCCTATGCCATTGCCAAGATTGCAGGTATCAAGCTGTGCGAAAGCTATAACCGCCAGTACGGGCGTGACTACCGCAGCGTCATGCCCACCAATTTGTATGGCCCGGGTGACAACTACCACCCCGAAAACAGCCATGTCATCCCTGCGCTCATCCGGCGGTTTCACGAGGCCAAAGTCAATGGGCTGCCTGAAGTGGTGATCTGGGGGACGGGTAGGCCGAGGAGGGAGTTCCTGTATGTGGATGATATGGCTTCCGCCAGCATTTTTACTTTGAACTTGCCAATGCATCTGTATGCTGCGCAGACACTCCCTATGCGGGGGCATATCAATGTTGGCTCTGGTTCGGACATCACCATCTCGGAGTTGGCACATGCCGTATCAGCAGTGGTAGGCTATTCCGGGCAAATTGCATTTGATTCAACCAAACCGGATGGCCCCCCCCGCAAGTGGATGGATAGTGCCCGACTCAATTCTTTGGGGTGGCAAGCATCGGTTGATTTGAACCAAGGTTTGAGGAAGGCGTATGCGGATTTTTCATAGTTCTGATGCTTATGCGGGCTATAGCTCAAGACTTAGTTCGATGTGCCGAATGCTGCGTCCGAAGCCCTGCGCCGTCGGCTTTCAGATGAACAGTCTGCAAGAAAAGATCCCAACGCGTCAATTGCGTCCTATCACCTCAAACTTGAGTCAATTTAATGAAGATAGCTATTGTCGGCACCGGCTACGTCGGCTTGTCAAACGGCATATTGCTCGCTCAACACAACGAGGTCGTTGCGCTCGATATAGTTCCTGAAAAGGTGGCGATGCTGAATTCTGGCGTGTCGCCAGTTGAGGATGTCGAGATAGAGGAGTTCCTTAAGAACAGGGCATTGAATTTCAGAGCCACGCTGGACAAACAAGAGGCTTACATAGGGGCCGACTTTGTCATTATTGCCACGCCGACAGACTATGACCCCGAGTCAAATTACTTCAATACAACTTCAATCGAAGCGGTAATTCAAGATGTTATGGCGATCAATCCGCAGGCGGTGATGGTGATTAAATCCACTGTGCCTGTGGGCTATACAGCGGGTATTGGGCGCACCTTGGGTACGCAGAACCTCATGTTCTGCCCGGAGTTCTTGAGAGAAGGGAAAGCGTTATATGATAATTTATACCCATCTCGAATTGTGGTGGGTGAGCGTTCGGCGCGAGCGGAGAGCTTCGCCAAGCTACTCCAGCAAGGTGCGATTCTAGAAAACGCGACTTTGCAATTTACCGATAGTAGCGAAGCTGAAGCGATCAAACTGTTCGCAAACACCTTCCTGGCTATGCGGGTGGCATACTTCAATGAGCTTGACACTTATGCAGCTACTCACGGACTTAATACACGTCAGATAATCGATGGCGTCTGTCTCGATCCACGGATCGGCAACTATTACAACAACCCCTCCTTCGGTTACGGCGGCTACTGCCTGCCAAAGGACACCAAGCAACTCCTTGCCAATTATCGTGACGTGCCGCAGAACCTGATTCACGCAATTGTTGAATCAAACTCTACGCGCAAGGACTTCATCGCCAACGAGGTCGTACGTAAGAAACCGAAGGTCGTGGGTATTTATCGACTCATCATGAAGGCAGGATCAGATAATTTTCGGGCTTCGAGCATCCAGGGGATTATGAAACGCATAAAGGCCAAAGGTATTGAGGTCATAGTCTACGAACCGGTTTTGAAAGACACGGAATTTTTCCATTCTCGGGTCGTCAGTGATCTTAGTGAATTTGCGCGTAGTGCCGATGTAATCATAGCCAACCGTATCACCGATGAAATTCGCGACGTGGCGGAGAAGGTCTACAGCCGCGATCTTTTTGGGGTTGATCGGTGACAGTCTTAGTCATTGGTGCCGCTGGCTTTATTGGCCCCGCTCTTGTGCTGCTACTTTTAGGCATGGTGTTTTCCCTCTACTGCGTGCAAGTTTAGATAGACTGCGGGCACTTGATGCATTCCTCTATGCCACCCCATGATCAGCTTGGCGATCTCTTGTCCCGCTTGTGGAGCCACATCGGCCCGCGCCGTCGCGCTCAGTTCATGCTTCTACTTGGATTAATGATCGTTGCATCATTTGCCGAAATGCTGACCATAGGTGCGGTACTCCCCTTTCTAATTGCACTGACATCGCCGCAGACCCTACTAGCAAATCCCCTTGCCCAGCCGTTTATCACGGCATTTGATATTTCGAGCAGTGGGGGGCTGATGTTGGCGCTGACTATCGTCTTTGGCTTGGCGTCATTGATTGCTGGCCTATTGCGTTTGGGGCTTCTTTGGGCCAGCACACAGCTCGCATGTCGTACAGGCGCAGACCTCAGCATCAACATCTATCGGCGCACGCTGTACCAGCCCTATGCCGTGCATGTCTCGCGAAATACCAGCGAAGTTATTAGCGGCGTCACCATCAAGGCCAATCACGTCATTAGCAATGTCTTCAGCCCCGCGCTGACACTAGTGAGCTCTTTCATCATGATGATTGCCGTTCTCTCTGTTTTGCTGATGGTCAATTACTTGGTTGCATTATCGGCGCTGGCCGGCTTTGGTTTGATCTACGGTGTCATTGTCAGGTTCACACGCAAGAACCTAGTGGCGAACAGCGAACGTACCACCATCGAGCTCAACCGGGCCATCAAAGCGCTGCAAGAAGGTCTGGGCGGAATACGCGATGTGCTCATTGACGGCAGTCAAAACACCTATTGCGACGTCTATCGCAGCGCTGATCTGCGTATGCGTTACGCGCAGGCCAACACATTGTTTATCAGCCAGAGCCCGCGCTACATGATCGAAGCGTTTGGCATGATATTAATTGCGATCATTGCCTATGTGCTTGCGCAACGGGCCGGAACATTGACGGATGCCTTGCCTCTGCTGGGCGCGCTGGCTCTGGGGGCGCAGCGCATGTTGCCAGTCATACAGCAAGCTTACGCCGCATGGTCCAGCATGTATGGCAGCCAGTCGCCACTACGAGACACTGTGGATCTGCTGGACCAGCCGTTGCCGGCGCATGCGAATGCCCCTCCCGCGATGGCAATACCTTTCGAGCGCGAGATACGTCTCCGGCAGCTCGACTTTCGTTACACGTCTGACACGCCATGGATTTTGAAAAAGCTCGAACTATCCATCGCGAAGGGGGCGCGTGTCGGCTTTATCGGAGAGACGGGGAGTGGCAAAAGCACGCTGCTGGATATCGTCATGGGTCTCTTGTCGCCCACTGACGGGGGGCTGGAGATCGACGGCGTGCCGATCACCACAACCAACCAGCGTTCCTGGCAAGCCCTCGTCGCCCACGTGCCGCAGATGATCTTCCTAACCGACAGCAGCGTTGCCGAAAACATCGCTTTTGGATTGCCTCGCGAGCAGATCGACATGGAGCGCGTGCGCAGCGCGGCACAGCAGGCTCAAATAGCGGACTTGGTCGATAGCTGGCCCGCAAAATATGAAACGGTTGTCGGCGAGCGGGGGATAAAGTTGTCCGGTGGTCAACGCCAACGGATCGGCATTGCACGCGCGCTCTATAAGCAGGCAAAGGTTATTATTTTCGATGAGGCCACTAGTGCCCTCGACAGCCATACAGAAGATGCCGTCATGCGGGCTATTGAAAGCTTGGGCGGTGATCTGACCATACTGATCATTGCCCATAGACTATCCACGCTGAAAATTTGCGAAAAAATTATCGAACTCGGAGAGCAGGGCATTCTGCGCACAGGTAACTATGCCGAAATTGTCGGATAGTAAAACTCAACCAGCATCTATTGTGAAGCGAACTTAATTCATGCTTTCAAAATCCTCAATCCTCATCACCGGCGGTACGGGCTCATTTGGCAAAACCTTTGTACCAATGACGCTAGCGAAGTACAACCCTGAACGCTTGATCATCTTCTCTCGAGATGAGATGAAGCAGTGGGACATGCAGCTACAGTTTCAGCATGACAAGCGCGTTAGCTTCATCATCGGAGATGTGCGCGACAAGGACAGGTTGGCGCGTGCTCTCGATGGAGTTGACTATGTAGTGCACGCGGCGGCTACCAAAATTGTGCCTACAGCCGAGTACAACCCATTCGAGTGCGTCAAGACAAATATCAACGGCGCCATGAACCTGATTGATACCTGCATTGATCGCGGCGTAAAACGTGTTGTGGCGCTGTCTACCGACAAGGCCTCGAACCCGATTAACCTCTATGGCGCAACCAAGCTTGCCTCTGACAAACTCTTCGTCGCTGGCAACGCTTACGCAGGCACGCATTCAACGCGTTTTTCTGTCGTGCGTTATGGTAACGTCATGGGCTCGCGCGGTTCAGTAATCCCCTTCTTCATGTCGCAGGCGCATAGTGGCTCGCTACCGATCACCGATCCGCGCATGACGCGTTTCATGATCACTTTGGAGCAGGGTGTTGAGCTTGTCTGGCACGCCTTTGAAGACATGCAAGGTGGCGAAATCTATGTAAAAAAAATACCATCTATGTCCATTCTGGACATAGCCCGCGCAGTTGCTCCCGAGGCCGACCACAAAATCATTGGCATACGCCCAGGTGAAAAAATTCACGAGCAAATGATTGGACTTGAGGACGCGTCCTATACCTACTCGTATCCGAGTCACTTCAAAATTTTGCCAATGATCCACGACTGGGCTTCTGACCCTCTGCGCGTCAAAAACGGCGTTCGTGTCAACGCCAACTTTATCTACACCTCTGACAATAACCAGGAATGGATGTCCATCAAGGAGCTCCAGGGCTGGATCGAGGCCCATCGCAACAAGATAGGTATTGCCTGAGTGGGGATGAAACCCGGACTCTTGATCACCGGTGGAGCTGGTCTGCTGGCTGCCAATTGGGCAGCTGCGGTCATGGATACTTATGCGGTCACGCTGGGCATGCATGCTCGGCGCATCATGATAGACGGAGTTGATTGCCGCATAATAAGTCTGGAATCTGCAGATTCCATCGCCACGGCAATCAAGGAGGCGAGCGCTTCAGTCGTAGTCCATGCTGCAGCTATGACGAATGTTGACGCCTGCGAAGCCTCGCCTACCGAGGCGCATCACGCCAATGTAGAAATCGCGCGCAATGTGGCGCGAGCCTGCGCCGCCTGCGGGGCAAAACTTCTGCATGTTTCAACGGACCACGTATTTTCTGGAATGAATTCAATGATGGACGAGGCCGAAGCCATTGGCCCCATCAATGTGTATGCGCAGACTAAGGCGAGTGGAGAGGTCGCGGTGCTTGACGCCTGCCCCTCCGCCATCGTTTCACGCACCAATTTCTTTGGGTGGGGGCTGCCCTATCGCAAGTCTTTCAGTGACACCGTAGTTGAAGCGCTGCGATCGGGTCAAAAAATTGGCCTTTTCTGCGACGCCTTTTTCACGCCCATCTTGATGACGCGACTGATTGATGCATCGCTTGGGCTTATTGAAGCTGATGTCAGCGGCGTCTTCCACATGGTCGGAGATGAGCGTCTATCCAAATACGAGTTTGGCTTGCGTATTGCAAAGGCCTTCGACCTCGATCCTGACCTGGTCAGGCCAACCCGTCTTGCAGAGCGCCTCGACTTGGCGCCGCGCCCGCTGGACCTGAGTTTGGATAACCGCAAGATGTGCTCGGTCATTGGCCATGATATCGGGGATGTGGACAGTCAGCTCGTTTGGCTTAGAGAGCAGGAAAGTGACAGGCTTCAGCTGAAGGCGGTGAGCTGAGATGAGCCAGACCAAGGTCGTACACCTCTATTTCTACACCGATTCGATCGCGTTCCCTCGCATCGAAGACCAGGTGCTGGAGCAGACTTGGCCGTTTTTGCTTAAGGACAGGCTGGAAGATGAGTGTGATTTGCGCGTGTATCCGTGCATGCGAGGGCAGGGCGGCGCTACTGTCAGTGATATCAGCCGTATTTTTTTGCGCGATATTGGTTATTTTCGCGGGCAGGGCGATAACACCGTCTCTCTGGTGATTTTCAACACCGGTATTGTTGACGCCGCTCCACAACCATTCACTTTCTATTTTCGGATGATGGCAAAGATCCCGTTGATCGGGTCCAGCCTGTGGCAATTTTTTCAGAAGGCGCTAATACCCAATCGCGCCGCTCTGCAGAAAATATGGTGGTATCGACAGACCACGCCCCGGCGCTTCCGGCACGTCTTTAATCAGATGGTCCGCCAAGTAAAGCGTCTGGAAATGCAGGCCATAAGCATAGACACACCTCTTACACCCGTGGCTATCGAGGCGAGAAGCCCAGGCCTTCGCGAATCTATACAACAATACAACGCGATCAAGCATGAAAATATTGACGTCACTCATGTGTCCATGGGCTGGGTCCGGGATGAGCACTACCTTGTGGATGGCCATCACTTTAACCTTGAGGGGCACCGGCAGCTGGCGGACCGATTAATGCTAACTGTGCGCGGCATCCTAAATGCATAAAGCTGGTTCCGCTATGTCGCTGTTCGGCAAAACCGGATAATACGATCTCAAACAAGGTGTTAAACCGACAAAGCGATGGAAAAAGTAAAAATTGCCGTCATCGGCGCCGGCTTCATGGCCGAAGAACATATCAAGGCCTTCGCCGACATTCCAGAGGTAACCCTGCTTGGCATTCACTCACGCACGAAGGTGCGCGCCGAGACCTTGGCGCAAAAGCACGGCATTCCAAGGGTATATGACTCTGTGGAGGCGCTTTATGCGGGCACTCAGGCCAACTTGGTCATCATTGCAGTCCCCGAGTTGTCAGTGAATCATGTATGCATGGAAGCGTTCAAGTTCCCGTGGCAGGCGTTGATTGAGAAGCCTGCAGGTTACAACCTGTCTGATGCTCAGGAAATCGCCGCAGTTGCCGCCGGGGCTCATCGCAAGGCCTACGTGGCGTTGAACCGTCGCCATTACTCCAGTACACGCGCCGTGGCCAAGGAATTGGAGAGCGTCGAAGGCCAGCGCCTGGTTCAGGTTTTTGATCAGGAAAATCCGGTTGTTGCACTGGAGGGGGGACAGCCGCCATTGGTGGTCAAGAACTGGATGTATGCCAACTCCATTCACATCATTGATTACCTTTGCATGTTTTGCCGCGGTGATGTCACACGGATTGATCATGTAATTCCATGGAACCCGCAAGATCCTTGTTTTGTGTTGGCGAAGATTCAGTATTCGTCGGGTGACATCGGTGTGTATCACGCTATCTGGAATGGCCCAGGCCCCTGGGGTGTGACTGTTACCACCCAAGCCAAGCGTTGGGAAATGCGCCCGCTCGAGCAGGCGACCTTCCAGTTGTACAAATCCCGAAAAAGTGAGGTCATACCCGCGCATTCCTGGGATGCCCAATTTAAAGCTGGCTTGCGCCTGCAGGCAGAGGAAGCTGTGAAGGCGGTGCTTGGCGAGGTCAATGTCCTGCCGACTCTTGCTGATGGTATTGAAACCATGAAACTGGTGAGTCTGATTTATGAAGCGTAAGGTTTTAATTGCCGGTGCGGGTCAGTTGGGTTCGCGTTATCTGCAGGGCCTGTCGAAGGTTATCGAGCCTTTGGATATCCACGTATTTGACCTCTCAGCAGAGTCGCTGACGCGTGCCGAGCAGCGCTGGAATGAGATGCTGCCTGCAACTGCGCACGAGACCCATTTTTCGTCTGCGCTATCGTTGTTGCCGAAAACTATGGATCTTGCCATTGTCGCCACTACCGCTGACGTGCGAACTGTCCTAGTTTCAAATATCGTTGAGCACTCTGATATCCCCTACTGGGTACTGGAAAAAGTGTTGACGCAAAGCGCAGGTGACATCGTCGATTTGCAGAACATGCTTGGAGCGGGAAAGTCGGCTTGGGTAAATACTCCCATGCACCTGTGGTCGCTGTACCGCAAGATTCGTGAGCTCTATCCCGCGGGTACTGCGATAGATGCCAGTTTCGAGGGCTTCCGAGGTCTCGCTTGCAACGCCATTCATTACATCGACTTTGCCAGCCGCTGGAATGGTGCGCCAGTGACTAAGTTCGACGCCTCCAGCCTTCAGCCGCAGTGGTACTCCGCCAAGCGCGATGGGTTTTATGAAATTGATGGTGAAATTTTTGTAGGCTTTGCCGATGACTCCAGACTGCGGCTCTCCAGCTACGGCAATAAGCTCGGGTACAAGGTTCAGCTTAGGATCAATGGTGACGAATGGCAAGTCTCTGAGTCCGAAGGCATCGCCAGAGCAGCCGATGGCCGCACGATTGAAGGTTCGATCGAATTTCAGAGCCAGCTCACCGCGCCCATGGTGCAAGCGATATTCGCCGGCGCTTCTTGTGGTTTGCCGACTCTGGCAGAGTCTGCACAGCAACACACCATGTTTTTAAACTGCCTACTTGAGCACTGGAATCGGCACATGCCGAACAAGCTCGAGCGACTTCCGATTACCTGACCATCATGCCAAATAAAGTTCTGGTTACCGGTGCCGACGGATTCATCGGCTCCCACCTGACCGAGGCCTTGGTACGTCTGGGCTATGACGTGCGCGCTTTTACGCTCTACAACTCATTCAATTCATGGGGATGGCTGGACCATTGTGCCGATGATGTAAAAGGAAAGTTCGAGGTTTTCTCTGGCGACATTCGTGACCCGCATGGAGTCAAAGAAGCCATGAAGGGTTGCAATGCAGTATTGCATCTGGCCGCATTGATTGCCATCCCCTATTCCTACCATTCGCCTGATACTTACGTCGATACGAACATCAAGGGCACGCTGAATGTATTGCAGGCGGCGCGCGAACTAGAAGTACAGCGCGTGCTGAATACCTCTACCAGTGAGGTCTACGGTACGGCGCGCTTTGTTCCCATTACAGAAGCGCACCCGCTGCAAGGCCAGTCGCCCTATTCGGCGACCAAAATTGCGGCTGATCAGTTGGCCTATGCCTTTTACGCCTCATTCGGATTGCCTGTGGTGACGGTGCGTCCCTTCAATACTTATGGTCCGCGCCAATCCGCTCGCGCCGTGATACCGTCCATCATCACCCAACTGGCAAGTGGAAAGCGAAAGATCCAGTTGGGGGCCATTTCACCAACGCGCGATTTCAACTTCGTTACTGATACCGTCAATGGTTTCATCGCCGCGCTGCGCTCCAGCGCGGGGCTGGGTGAAGTGGTGAACTTTGGCAGCAATTTTGAGATATCCATTGGTGACGCCGTGCAACTGATTGGTGAGGCCATGGGCGTGGATGTAGAAGTCTCTACCGATGAAGCCCGCCTCCGGCCCGAAAACTCCGAAGTGCAGAGGCTTTGGGCTGACAATAACAAGGCGCGTGAACTGTTTGGCTGGCAGCCTGCATATGCCGGACGCGAGGGTTTCATGCGTGGCCTGATTGAGACCGCGACTTGGTTCCTACAGCCTGCCAATCTCAGTGGCTACAAAGCAAACATTTACAACGTGTAACCGGTGACAGTCAATACTGATCTCATTAGCCAGTCCATGGCTGCGATCCGCAAAGTTGTTGGTGCGGCGCCAGTCGCCTTGCACGAGCCGCGTTTCGCCGGGAAGGAGTGGGAGTACGTTAAACAGTGTCTTGATTCAACTTTCGTTTCCTCGGTAGGCAAGTACGTCGACCGCTTTGAAGTTGAACTTGCGGCCTACACCGGGGCCAAGCACGTAGTGGCTGTAGTGAATGGTACGGCCGCATTGCACATCGCGTTGCGACTCGCAGGCGTAGAGGCTGGTGATGAGGTGCTGGTTCCGGCGCTGACCTTCATTGCCACTGCCAACGCCATCAGCTACTGCAACGCTGTGCCCCATTTTGTTGATAGCGAAGAAGATACCTTCGGAATAGACCCACAGGCGCTGCGCGCCTACCTTCAGCTACAAACGGAGCAACATGGTGGACAGTGCGTAAACAAAAGTACCGGCCGGATTGTGCGCGCCATGGTGCCCATGCATACGTTTGGCCATCCAGGCCAGTTGGATGAGTTGCTGGCAATCGCATACGATTTCAATCTGGTGATGGTTGAGGACGCCGCCGAATCGCTGGGAAGTTATTACCATGGCCGCCACACCGGAACCTTCGGCTTGTTGGGTACCTTGAGTTTTAACGGCAACAAGACCATTACCACCGGCGGTGGCGGTGCGATCATGACCAACAACACGGATCTGGCTTTGCGCGCAAAGCACCTGACTACAACAGCCAAGTTGCCGCATGCCTGGCAATATATGCACGACGAAGTCGGCTACAACTACCGCCTGCCAAATCTGAACGCAGCGTTGGGCTGCGCTCAGCTCGAGCAACTGCCGCAGTTCATCGCTGCTAAGCGAACCCTTTTCCGGCTTTACGAAGCCGCCTTTATCGGCGTGCAAGGCATCCACCTGAAAAAGGAGCCCGCGAATTGCGTGAGTAATTACTGGCTGCAGACTGTGGTGCTGGATACTGAGCGAGCCATTCTGCATGATGCGTTTTTGAAGGCGGCGAATGAAGCAGGTTTTATGAGTCGCCCCGCTTGGACCCTGATGCATCAGTTGACGCCTTACGGCAGTTGCCCGCGCATGGACCTGAAAGTGGCAGAAAACCTGGCGAAGCGCCTGATCAATATACCCAGTAGTGCGGCGCTTGGCACAGGAGTCTCGGTGTGAAGGACATTGTCCTGATTGGGGCGGGAGGGCACACAGCTTCCTGCATCGACGTGATCGAAACCGGAGGGGATTTTCGTATTGCCGGCATTGTGGGAATGGATGAGGAGTTGAATAGGCGTGTGTGCGGCTATGACGTCATTGCCACCGATAGTGACCTTAGCAAGCTTGCCGCCGAATATCGCTACGCGCTTATTACAGTTGGCCAGATCAAGTCAGCGGAAACCCGTATTCGCCTGTATCGGCAGGCGCGCGGAGCTGGATTTGAATTTCCGTATATTGGCTCAGCACACGCCCATATTTCAAAACATGCGCACATTGGTGCGGGCAGCATAGTGATGCACGGCGCCGTGGTCAATGCCAATGCCCGAGTTGGAGAAAATTGCATCATCAATAGCCGTGCCCTGATTGAGCATGACGCTGAAGTCGGCAACCATTGCCATATTTCTACCGGCGCCATTCTGAATGGCAACGTGATTGTTGGAGAATCCTGCTTTATCGGCAGCGGGGCCCTGACCAAGCACGGTATTTCCATAGGTGCCAGTTGCCTTGTTGGTATGGCTTCGGTTGTGCGGCACGATTTGCCGAGCGAAACCATTTATTGGGCTGGGAGTGTCCATGGATAAGGTACTCATCATTGCTGAAGCCGGCGTCAACCATAACGGTGACATAAAGCTCGCACTTGAACTGATTGACGTGGCTGCCGAGTCAGGTGCCGATATCGTCAAGTTCCAGACGTTTAGTGCTGATCGGCTGGTTACAAAAAATGCGGCCAAGGCCGACTATCAGGTTGAGACCACGGGTGCCACTGAATCGCAATACGACATGCTGCGTAGCCTTGAACTCAGCCCGGCAATGCATGACGAGTTAATTGCGCACGCGGCATCGCGTGGCATTGAATTCATGTCCACGGCTTTTGACGAGGAGAGCGTGGACTTGCTTGTGAGTAAGGGCCTGGGGCGCTTCAAAGTCCCTTCCGGTGAAATCACCAATCTGCGCTATCTGCGGCGTATTGCTAGGGTGGCTGACGAAGTGATTATTTCTACCGGAATGGCGACCTTGCAGGACATTGCGGCAGCCTTAGCCGTCTTTGATGTAGCGCAGATCCCGCGGAATCGCATCACGGTTCTGCATTGCACTACGGAGTATCCTGCCCCAATGCAGGACGTCAATCTGCGAGCTATGCAAACAATTGCTCGCGAATTTGGCGTGAAAATCGGCTACTCCGACCATACCCTGGGGATAGAAGTGCCAATAGCAGCTGTGGCCATGGGGGCCACTGTTATCGAGAAACATTTCACCCTCGACCAGTCATTGCCGGGGCCTGACCACAAAGCCAGCCTTGAGCCGGATCAGCTGAAGGCAATGGTCGTGGCGATTCGCAATATCGAGCAGGCATTGGGTGATGGGGTCAAAGCGCCCAGTTCCAATGAAGCCAGAAACCTGCCGATAGTTAGAAAATCATTGGTAGCTGTTCAGTCAATCAAAGCTGGGGAACCGTTCAGCAACCAGAACATCGGCGCAAAACGTCCCGGGACGGGCGTTTCGCCCATGCGCTTGGACGAGGTCATAGGTAAGCCCGCTCCGCGCGATTTCGCGCGGGATGAATTGATATTTTTATGAGCAGAAGAATTTGCGTAGTAACGGGGACTCGCGCCGAGTATGGCTTGCTCCGCATGTTTATGCAGGGCATTCGCGATGAAGCACAACTTGAGTTGCAGACGGTTGTCACCGGAATGCATCTTTCTCCGGAATTCGGATCTACCTACTTGGCCATTGAAGCCGACGGTTTTTGCATTGACCGGAAAGTGGAAATGCTTCTGAGTTCCGACAGCGCAACTGCCATAAGCAAGTCAGTGGGCCTGGGCGTCATCGGTTTCGCGGATGCCTTGGCCACACTTCAGCCTGATCTGTTGGTGGTGCTTGGTGATCGATTCGAGATTCTGGCGGCCGTTACTGCTGCGCTGTTTGCACGCATTCCTGTGTTGCATCTGCATGGTGGCGAAGTGACAGAGGGATCACTGGATGAATCCATGCGCCATGCCATCAGCAAAATGTCGCATGTGCATTGCGTTGCCAGTGAAGACTACCGCCGTCGGGTGATACAGCTTGGTGAACAGCCTGAGCGTGTGCATTGCGTTGGGGGGTTGGGCGTGGACATTATTAAAAATACACGGCTGCTTGATCGTGCAGATTTGGAGGCGTCCTTGGATTTCAAGCTCAAAGCCAGAAATCTGCTGATCACCTTCCATCCAGCGACTCTGGACGATGAGTCTCCAGTTGACCAAATGAACGAGCTGTTGGCGGCGGTCGAAGGGCTGGAAGACACCGGTCTGATATTTACCCTTCCGAATGCAGACTCCGGCGGTCGTGAACTGAGCGCCACACTGAATGCCTTCATTGCAGGGCGTGTAAATGCGCGTGCATATACGTCCTTGGGACAACTACGCTATTTGTCCTGCATGGCACATTGCGATGGTGTCGTCGGCAATTCCTCAAGTGGTCTGCTTGAGGCCCCGACCATGAAAAAAGGAACAATCAATATCGGTGATCGACAACTCGGGCGACTGCAGGCTTCGAGCATCATCAACTGCCGCGCCAAGCGCGACGAAATCGCGGGCGCGCTGCAAAAACTCTACTCTTCAACTTTTCAGGCGGATTTGGGAGCAGTTAGCAGCCCCTATGGTGACGGCGGTGCCAGTGCACGTGTTATCGACATTGTCAAAAAATTGCCGCTGGACGTCATCCTGAAAAAAAACTTTTACGATTTACCGGCCGATAGCGGCGTCTTTGGAGCAAGCCCGTGAGTGTCGCTGAAAAAATATGGCGAACAGTGGTGCTGCCGCTCAAGTCCACTATCAAGCAGGCCATTGCCAAGCTCAACGAGACTGGTCTGCAGATCGTGCTCGTACTTGACGAAGGTGATGTCTTGCTTGGTACTGTTACCGATGGCGATATCCGTCGTGGCCTGTTGCGCGGCTTGGCGCTTGATGAATCGATTGAGCACGTAATGCGCAGCAATTCTCTGGTGGTGCCGCCGGAGATGAGCCGTGACATGGTGATGCAGCTTATGCATGCAAACCGCTTTCGCCAGTTGCCAGTTGTCGATATGAGCCACAAGGTTGTTGGTCTGCATCTTTGGGATGAAATCACCGCGCCAGCGGAGCGCCCCAATTTGATGGTCATCATGGCAGGTGGTCTGGGCACTCGCCTGCGCCCGCATACGGAAAATTGTCCCAAGCCCATGTTGCCTGTGGCGGGCAAGCCCATGCTTGAACACATCATTGAACGAGCCAAGGCCGAGGGTTTCGGCCATTTCGTAATTTCCATTCAGTATCTAGGCCACATCATTGAAGAGTATTTCGGCACGGGAGAGCGCCTGGGCGTGCGGATAGAATATTTGAAAGAGTCCACGCCGCTTGGAACTGCGGGAGCACTGGGTCTGCTGAGTCCCCGCCCGGAACTTCCATTTGTTGTGACCAACGGAGACGTTCTGTCCGACATCAAGTATGGCGAATTGCTGGATTTCCATGCGCGCCACTTTGCTGTTGCGACTATGGCGGTGCGCCTCCATGAATGGCAGCATCCGTTTGGTGTTGTACAGACCAAGGGCGTGGATATTACTGGTTTTGAAGAGAAACCCATCGCCCGTACCCATATCAATGCTGGCATTTACGCCCTGAGCCCAGATGCACTCAACGCGATGACGGCAAACAACCACTGCGACATGCCTACACTTTTTGAGCAGTTGCAGGTCGAAGGCAAGCGCACCGTTGCCTACCCAATGCACGAGCCTTGGCTAGACGTTGGTCGGCCAGATGATTTGAACCGAGCAAATGCCGAAAGCGGCGGAAAATACTGAACCTCATATGGAAAAGATCAAATTCCCAGGCCCCATCGATCTAGCCCCCTTCGCCAAGGGCAATCCCGCGCCGTCGGTCAAATACGGGCTGCCTTCAGACGTGGTGTACTGCAAAAAATGCATCATTTCAAACCAGCGCCCCAACTCTGCGGTTGAGTACAAACACACCAAGGATTCGAAGAAGGCGACGATCCATTTCGACGAGTTCGGGGTGTGCGACGCCTGCCGCTTTGCCGAACGCAAACACAATACCATCGATTGGGTTGAGCGTGAGAAACGCCTTTGGGAACTCTGCGACAAACACCGTAAGAGCGACGGTTCTTACGACTGTATCGTTCCTGGTTCGGGCGGCAAGGACAGCTTCTACGCTTCCCACATTCTCAAGACCAAGTACGGCATGCACCCGCTAACCGTGACTTGGGCCCCCCACGTATATACCGAATGGGGATGGAAGAACTTCCAGTCTTGGATACATGCTGGACACGATAACTATCTGATGACGCCAAACGGGCGTGTGCACCGGTTGTTGACGCGGCTGTCGACCGAATTGCTGTTCCATCCTTTCCAGGCGTTCATGTTTGGCCAAAAAGCGTTGGCACCCAAAATGGCCCTGCTGTTTAATATCCCGCTGGTCTTTTACGGTGAAAACGAAGCGGAGTACGGAAACCCGATCGGTGACACCGACTCAGCCAAGCGCGACTGGTCTTATTTCACTGGTTCTGACCAGTCCCAGATGTATCTAGGTGGAGTATCTGTCTCGGATCTGAAGTCGCAGTTTGGTGTTGATCAGAATGATTTGCAGCCCTACTTGCCGGCTGATCCAAACCGCATTGCCGAGAAAAATATCGAGGTGCATTACCTTGGGTACTATCTGAAATGGCACCCGCAATCTTGCTACTACTATGCTGTGGAGCACGGGGGCTTCCAGGCATCACCAGAACGCACGCCCGGTACTTACTCGAAGTACAACAGCATTGATGATCGGATTGACGATTTGCACTATTACACGACTGGGGTCAAATTTGGCATTGGTCGTGCCAGCTATGACGCAGCCCAGGAGATCCGCTCCGGTGACATTAATCGCGACGAGGGCGTCGCGTTAGTCAAGCGCTTTGATCACGAGTTTCCCGAGCGTTTTGCCGACGAGCTTTTCTCCTATCTGAGCCTGCCTGACAAGGAGTTTGCAGAGGCTAGCAAAATGTTTGAGCGCCCGATGATGGACCGCGAGTACTTCAATCTATTGACTGACCAGTTCCGCTCACCCCACCTTTGGTACAGGGATGGAAGTGAATGGAAGTTGCGCCATTCCATTTGGCATGAGAATAAATAAGTGAGAAACGTCCGTCTCATTGCCCGACTCGATATCAAGGGTCCCAACCTTATTAAGGGTGTGCATTTGGAGGGGCTGCGCGTTATTGGATCACCGGCGGAGCATGCGCTACGTTACTACCAGCAAGGGGTGGACGAGCTGCTGTATATGGACTGTGTTGCCAGCCTATATGGCCGCAACCATCTTGGCGATATTGTGCGCTCGGCCGCTGAAAACATCTTTGTCCCCATGACGGTAGGTGGCGGCATTCGTTCGGTCGACGATGCTACGCAGATACTTCGCGCTGGAGCTGACAAGGTCGCGGTCAACACCGCGGCCGTTTCTAACCCGCAGTTGATTTCCGGTATTGCCCGTCGTTTTGGCAGCCAGTGTATGGTGCTCTCCGTTGAGGCCAAGCAGATTGCCCCGCAGCGTTGGGAGGTCTACACGGACAATGGTCGCGAGCGCACCGGTCTTGATGTAATCGAATGGGTCAAGCGTGGCGTCGATCTTGGGGCCGGTGAAGTTCTGTTGACGTCGATAGATCGTGAGGGCACACGTAAAGGTTTTGATATCGACCTTGTGCGGGCCGTAACCACAGAGGTATCGGTGCCTGTCATTGCAAGCGGTGGTATGGGTGCCCCAAAAGATTGTGTAGATGTGGTCCGGGACGGTGGTGCAGACGCGGTGGCAATGGCCGACATACTGCATTACAAGCGAACTGGCATCAATGACATTAGAGTCCACGCCCGCGCTGCCGGCTTGGGTGTGAGGAATTATGAGCAAGCCTGAAATCACTGTCATCGACTATGGTGTCGGGAATTTGCTGAGTGTGCAGCGAGGTCTGGAACACTGCGGTGCGCGGGTGACCCTGACATCCGACCCGGATGTTGTCATTGCCGCCGGGCGCGTGGTCTTGCCTGGAGTGGGGGCCTTTTCCAATGCCATGCAGGCACTGGAGGAGCGGGGTATGGTGCAAGCGATACAGGCAGTGGTAAAGGCTGGAACGCCGCTGCTAGGCATTTGCCTGGGCATGCAACTGTTGCTTGACGAAAGCGAAGAATTTGGCTTGACTAAAGGCCTGGGTTTAATTCCCGGGCGGG
>Ga0209211_10004930_pt1 | contig 20309 bp, 21 predicted proteins | sample RifGroA2_FD_183992 | JGI IMG/M metagenome (GOLD analysis project Ga0209211, IMG submission 183992) | Groundwater microbial communities from Rifle, Colorado, USA - Groundwater A2 (SPAdes) (version 2) | ecosystem: Environmental > Aquatic > Deep subsurface > Groundwater | place: Rifle, Colorado...
TTACTTGGGAATAAGTAACATCAGGCAGCCCATCCCCTACGGCAGCTATTAAACTAAAGAGACTTAACATAATGAGATAATGATAGATAATTTTTTTCAGCTTGTCAATAGAATTAAAATTAATCGTCGTAGGATCGATATTGCAGGGCCTCTGCTATTGACTCAACTGAAATTGAGTCCTCATCTTTCATATCAGATATTGTTTGGCCTATCTTGATTGTTTTATGAAAGCTTCGGGCAGATAATGAAAGCCTGGAAATTGCTTGTTTTAACAAGCTCAGAGCTTCATCATTTAATTTGCAGTACTTCTTTATTTCTGATGAGCCCATTTCACCATTGGTCAAAATTTTTTCTTTTGTAAATCTTTTTTTTTGAATTTTTCTTGCTCTAATAATCCTCTCCCTAATTATTTTACTGTTTTCGGGGACGATATTATTTGTTAATTTCTCTTCGTCAACCGGCGCAACATCAAGATGGATATCGATCCGATCCATTAATGGCCCAGATAATCTTTTTTTGTATTTTAATATTGTTCCCGGCAAACACCGGCAGCTTTTTTTAGGATGTCCTAAATAGCCGCAGGGACATGGATTACAGGCAGCAAGTAGTAGAAATCTTGAAGGAAAAGTTAAACTCCCTGATGCCCGCGAGATTGTTACCGTGCCATCCTCAAGTGGCTGCCGGAGTGCTTCAAGGACTGACCGAGGAAACTCTGGTAATTCATCGAGAAATAAAACCCCCCGATGAGCAGTGAAATTTCACCGGGCGTTGGGGTTGAGCCACCACCAATTAGTCCAATTCTTGACGTAGTATGATGCGGACTTCTGAAAGGTCTTGTGGTTTTAAAAAAATCGTTATTTAAAAGTCCTACAACCGAATAGATTTTTGTCACTTCAAGAATTTCGCTTTTTTCCATTGTAGGTAAAATCGACGGGAAAGCTCGAGAAAGTAGGGTTTTTCCTGTTCCGGGCGGACCTTTCATAATCACATTGTGAAAACCAGAAGCGGCTATTTCAAGGCCTCGCTTAACCGATTCTTGCCCCTTAACATCTTCAAAATAATACTGATAGCTCTCTTCTTTTATTAAAGAATGAATATCTTTTATTGAAGAATTTTTTAATATTTTATCTCCGTTAAGATGAAAAATGAGATCAGATAAATCTTTTACGGCAAAAGTTTCGATACTATCAATAAGTGATGCTTCTAAAATATTTTGGTTTGGCAGATAAATTTTTTTAATCTTTTTCTTTTCCGCTTCAATTGTAATTGAAATTACTCCGGGCACTTTCCTCAATCCACCTTGTAAAGAAAGCTCACCCAAAAAAATACTGTCTTCTAAGCTTTCTTTCTTTATCATCCCGGCAGCTGCCAAGATCCCAACGGCAATCGGTAGATCAAATCCTGCCCCCTCCTTAGGTAAATCGGCCGGTGCCAAATTGACTGTAATTCTAGTATCCGGCATTTCATAGCCGGCGTTTATGATTGCCGCTCTCACCCGCTCTTTTGATTCATCGACCGATTTTGATGGAAGACCAACGATATTGAACTTAGGGAAACCTTTTGTAGCGACATCAACCTCAACTTCAACTAATAGTCCGTCAAGTCCTAGTATCGTCCCTGATATTACTTTGGCTAACAAGGTTTTATGTCCATAAAGTCAAAAGTCGGTAAAGTTTAAAGTACGATCTTTATGGACTTTATAAACTTTATAGACTTTAAAAACTTGTTTGTCTATGGACTATATGCTACAAGTTCATTTTTTTAGTTGTTATAACAACCTAAGTTAATTAGATATTAATCCACTTGACTAAGGGATAATTTTTCACTATTATTTAGCCTGCATTAATATTTTTTTTATATATGGCGGTAGTTAATGGTGATAAAAGTAATTTTAAATCAGAAGTTTTAGATTATAAAGGTATCGTGATGGTTGATTTCTTTGCTCATTGGTGCGGGCCATGTAAGATGACCGGGCCAATTATCGATCAGCTGTCTGAAGAACTAAAGGATGTTAAGTTTGTAAAGGTTGATGTTGACGCCAATCCAGACCTTTCTCAAGAATATTCTGTCTTTTCGATTCCGACTTTCGTTATTTTTAAAGACGGGGCACCTGCTAATCAATTTGTTGGAGCGATGGGAAAAGAAGGATTTCTTGCTGAAATTAAGAAAGCATCTTCTTAGTTTTTAAAGACTCTTACTACTTTACCATGAATAATCTTTAGTCCAAGATGGGCACGGGCTAATAAATATAATGCAAAAGTTGCAAGCCACCTAATTGAAGTATTAATCGGCGCATGTAAACCAACCATGACTTTTTCATCACTTATTGGAAGTTTTATATTTTGAAATGTTGGAAATTTTGTCGTAGTCGTCTGCTGCAGACCTAGTCTTTTTAAATCTGGAGGTAGCTCTATAGACTCACTTCTTGGATTTACAAATTTTTCGACTTCTTGGTCTGGCTCATGCTCAACCGCTTCTTGAATGTTGAATTTTTCAGAAGACATCGGCTCCGCCTCTTTAGGCAGGCTAATTGATCTGTTTTTTTTCTCGACTAATTTGTCAATAGAAGTAAAGTTTTTTTGAGCCATAATTCCATTATAGAATAAAAAAATATTAAAAAGCGGAGGTTATTAGAGCCTAATACAGCGCCGATAGTCAACCCTGCCTGCCGGCAGGCAGGCTCGGAGATTACTTAATTTTGGCCCTGGATATTTTATTTTTAAGAACTGAAAAAAAATATTTATATCCGTAAATGAATGTTAGACTATAAAACAAGTCGGAAATTAAAGTGTTTCGTAAAAATGGAAGGCCCATTATATAAGACTGCATCAAACCAAAAATTGACTTTTGGTATATAGAGCCTGTTATCCAAACACCAAAATTTGTTACTAAAAAAAACAACATTGAAGACGAAAGACTTACGATTATAGTTTTATTAAATGTAATTTCATTTTTGATCAATCTCCCTAAAAAATAAATAGCAATAAAACTTAAATACACATATGGAATCGTCTTATGAAACCCTAAAAATAAATCCGAAACAATCATTGATAATAGCGGTATTAAAATGGCAAGTTTGCTTTTAAAATGTGATCCGGAAAAAATAGCAAGGCCTCCTATAGGAGTAAAATTCGGAGCGTGCGGTATTAGTCGCGCAAATACAGCAAGCAATATTATCAAAATATTGGCTAAAAGTTTTCGATTTAGTATTTTTCTATTTTCCATTCTATTTTATCCCCTTCCTTGACGATATAACTACCGGCGCCGACTTCTGCCATTTTTCCATTCACATAAAAAGCCCAATATTCTTTATCTTCTGTCTTTGCCTCAACCCCATTAATCGAAACCACATAAGCGTTCACACCTTCTCCTTTAGCAATTGCTTTACTTTTTTCTTTTAATAAATCGAGGGCAGATTTTTTTTCGGATATTTTATAAGTTTTAAATTTTTTATCGTCACCAATTTTAAGAAGGACTATATTCTGCTTAACGGATAGGTTTTTATTGAATTGTAATTTTGCCTTATAAAAATAACCTGATAGTAAAATAAAAGCTACAAAAATTATCAAAAAAATGTTTTGTTTTTTCATAGGCAACTGAGATTATAAAACAACTTCCCGTCTTTGTCCATACTTTCGGGCCATTACAAAAAAAAGGTCGGAGAGTCGATTTAAATATTTAATAATTGCTAATTGCTGACTGCCGATTGTTGATTGGTTGAAAAAATCAATATTCCGCCTTTCTGCTTTCCGGCAAAGCACTCTAACTACATGAAATAATGATGATATCTCATTCCCGCCAGGCAATATAAATTTATGTAATTTTGGTAGTTTTTTTTCAATCGAGTCAATTTGTTTTTCAAAATCAATAACTTTTGTTTTCAAAGTTGATAGATCAATTTTTGCTCCCGATAAAAATCCCATAATTCGATAGAGATCTTTTTGTATGTCTATTAAAAGCTTTTTATCGTTGACCTTTTTTATTTTAATTATTAGTAATCCTATAAAACTCGTCAGCTCATCAATGGTGCCATATGTCTCAACTTGGCAATCAGCTTTCGAAATTCGCTTTCCACCGTATAGTGAAGTCTCTCCTTTATCTCCTGTACGAGTGTAAATAGGCATAAGAGTTCATCAAGTTATAAAGTTCGTCAAGTTTATCAAGAAAAACCAGTTTTTTCTTTATAACTTTATAAACTTGAAACTTGATAAACTTATCAGCATTCCGAGTATCCACATCCGTAGCATTTTTTACATCCTTCTTCATGGACAAAAGTAGCCTCGCCGCATGTAGGACAGATGTCAAAATTCACTTGTTTTGCAATAGGGACGGCGGCAAGAGTAGGCTGTGTTGTTGTAATGACTAACTTTGGTTCTTCTCTTTTGATTTCAGCAACTCCATTTTCATGCTTTGCTTCACCATTGAATCCATAATGAATCGAAAGCACTTTAGCGACCGCGTCAGGCAGGCTTCTAATCCTATCTTTTCCGAATCCAGAGCTTCGGGCCCCTCCGATTCCCTGAAGTTGAGTAATAATTTCCTGGACTCGTTCAACAACTGAAAGATGTGATGAGAAACGTAAGGCAACTGAAATCATTCGCCCCAGTCCTTCTGCCATCGCATAAACATCAGACCCCGCCTTCCCAACATTGATAAATACTTCAAGCGGCTCGGGGGGATTTCCACCATTGGTATTTATAGTAATAAAGGCAATCCCGACTGGAGTATGCATTCTATAAGTGGCCCCCCTGACAACCATTGGTCTTGGCTTTATAGTATAGGTCGGTAATTTTTGCTTTACTTCTTCTTCCTTCTTCGTTTCTCTTTCAAGGACTCCGGGGCGCGATCCTTCCCGCATGTAAGCAATCCCCTTACATCCAAGTTCATAAGCTAAGGTGTAAAGTCTTTTGACATCTTCAACTGTGTGAGTACTTGGTGCGTTAACTGTCTTTGATATTGATGCGTCAACATATTTTTGAATGGCTGCCTGAACTCTTACATGGTCTTCTGGCGTTAAATCGTTTGCTGATACGAACCATTCTGGTTTAATGACTTTACCATCTTTTATTTCTTTTTCATGCTTTTTGTACCATGCATCATATAAATGATGACGAATTATATGGGTTCCTAATCGGTCTCTTCTTGTAAATTCATATTCAAAAACAGGTTCTATCCCTGATGTTGTATTTGCCATGAGAGATGTTGATCCAGTCGGAGCCTGCATTAATAAAAGCGAGTTTCTGATGCCGTTTTTTTTAATTGATTTTTTTACATCCTCCGTAATTTCCCTTACAAAAAGCCCCTCAAGAAATAATTTTTTGTCATATTTCCCGAAACTTCCTTTTTCTTTAGCGTTTTCGGACGACGCTCGGTAGGCTTCATCGCGAATGATTTTATATACCTTATCAATAAATTGAAGTGACTCGGGCGACCCATATCGAAGGTGAAGTTTGATTAATGCGTCCCCTAGTCCCATTGTCCCGAGTCCAATTCTCCGCTCACCTTCAAGTTGGGTTTTCTTTGTCCTGAAAGCGGACTGCAGTTTTCACCAGTTTTTTTAAGGAAGTAAAATCAAAAGTCCCCCTTTTATCAACGTTGTCACCCTTTACTAAAGCTGATAAATTAATCGATCCGAGATTACAGACTCCCCAAGGTGGCAATCCTTCTTCTCCACAAGGGTTAACGCAGATGATTCTATTCCAATAGTAGTTGTTATATAGTTTGTTATATCTTTCCATGAAAACTACGCCTGGCTCTGCTGATTTCCAAGCAGCATCAGCGACCAGATCCCAGATTTTTCTAGCTTTAACAATTTTATGAACTATAACTTTTTTACCCAGCTTTTTCCAAACTTCAAGGTCACCAGTCCATTTTGCATCATATTCTGGATCTTTAATATCAGGAAAACATAATGGCCAATCGGCATCTTTTGCAACTGCGTCCATAAAAGAGTCTGACACACAAATCGATAAATTAGCACCGTTTATTCTGGTTAAGTCCTGTTTGACCGTAATAAATTCTTCAATATCAGGATGCCAATCCCAAAGCATAAGCATCAGGGCTCCACGTCTCGTCCCACCCTGTTGAATTATGTCTTTGGTTGCAACCGAAAAAAGCTCGGCCCAGTTAATCGGGCCTGATGAAAATCCATTGACTTTTTTAACTCGAGCGCCACGTGGTCGAAGAGACGATAGATTTATACCGACTCCTCCGCCTCGCGCCATAATCTCAACCATTTGTTTCAATGTCTCAATAATTCCATCTCGAGAATCACGTCCCGGCTCCAGCTAGTATCCTTCCGCCTGGGACGTATTTAAAATCCTTAAGTGAAGAATAGAATTCCTTTTCCCACTTGTCCGCCGAAGCTTTAGCGGAGGAGGATTTTTTATATTTTCTTTCTACTTGAGCAACTGCGTTCGCTATTCTTTTCCACATTTCTTCCGGTCTTTTTTCCATCGAGTTACCAGCCTTATCTTTTAAAGAATATCGATCAATAAATACTTTTTCTGAAATTCCCAAAAGTTTCATATTGTGTTATGTACAGTAACTATTTAACTTAATTTTTTCAATTCTTTTTCAAAATCTTCCAAGTCTACAAACCTTCGAAAAACACTGGCAAATCGGATGTAGGCTATTTTATCTAATTTTTTTAATTTTTTTGCAACTAAATTTCCGATTTCTTTACTTTCTATCTCTGTTGTCTCTCTTTGTTTTAAATCTTGCTCAACTTCATTAATTACACTTTCAACTTGTTCAGCCGAAATTGTTGTTTTTTCGCAAGGTATCACCAACCCTCTTCTTAACTTATCCCTATCGAATCTTTCCCTTCTGCCGTCCCGTTTTATAACTAATATCGGCAATTCCTCAACTCTTTCGTAAGTCGTAAGCCTTTTTTCGCACTTTAAGCAAACTCTCCGACGTCTAACGGTTGCTCCATCATCAGATATCCTAGTTTCAATTACCTCTGTATCTGCGTTCTTGCAAAATATACAAAACATCGTTTTTAATACTTAATATTTGATATTTAATATTTTTTTCTCTAGTGTGCTTTAAAAATTTATAACACTGCCTGTAGGTTTGCAAGAGATCAAAATGTATTTAAACTATATCAAATAAAAATTTAGCCTCAGATTTTTTTGTTGTTTTTTTCGAAGTATAAATGCTTTGATATTTGTGAACAAAGCATTAGGTTTATAATGTATCTATATTATGTTTCTCAAAGACCTCCTGTTTCCAAAATTCTGTCTCGGCTGTGGTTACCTAGGCACATATATCTGCCCGAAATGTTTCCAAAAACTAAAACCATATAATCAAGAACGATGTTTTTACTGTAAAAAGTCAAGTCCTCTGGGTCTAACTCACCCAGGATGCCTAAAAAAATTGAACATCGATGGATTGACCGCAATCTACTATTACAATGGCTTTTTGAAAAAGATTATTAAAAATATTAAATATCGATTGGCAACCGAAATTTGGAGCGACTTTATTCGCGGTATAAAACAAGACTCTTTAGAAAAAATTATGAGGCTAAAAACAATTGCAAAAGACTATATTATTGAGCCGATACCATTAACTAAAGCAAGGATGGCGGAAAGAGGTTTTAACCAGTCAATTCTAATTGCAAAGTTTTTAAATAAGTTTTTAGGGCTTGAAACCAGTGATTTTTTAATAAGGGTAAAAGATAAATATCCGCAAGCGCAGCTTGGATCAAAGCTCACGAGATATCAAAATGTAAGGGGTATATTTGCTTTGAGGCCTAACGCCGATGTAAAAAACAAAAAAATCTTACTTGTTGATGACGTCGTAACCACCGGCTCAACTGTCCGCGAAGCCACCAGGGTTTTAAAAAGAATGGGTGCAGTTAAAGTATGTATTTTGGCTCTCGCCCATGGATAATGCTAATTAAATAGTTTTTTGGGGAAACAGCCAATATCTGAATTCTTTATTTGAGTCCAGGTTCCTCCATTACAATAAAAGCATTTATTATTGTCTGATTCTATCTGCGGAAAGTGGAAGCAAATATTTTTATTTCGACCTGGGCAAAAAGAGTTGCCCTCTATCAGGCATTTTTCGCTTGATACGGGAATATTGTCTGTTAGAAAAAGTCCAAATGTTATTTTGCTCTCAGGTTGCATTTTATAATTGTTAAAAGAAACCTCGCTATTATTTGGGGAAAGTTTTCCTTCTATATCATACCAAGTCGAGGCAATGACAACTGAACAGTCGTTGCATGATTCTGTGATAATATCGCCAACAAATTCAACATTTACATCTGTTCCCTTCTTTACATAAACTAGAATTTCTTTTTCTAACTCAACTGTTATATATTCTTTCCTAATTACTTTTAATTTATTCAAATATGTTAATTTATACTTCAAGTTTCGGGTAAATTTATTTGCTATTCCGCTTATATTTTCTCCCATATAATTTGGTTTATTAATTCTATAATTATAAAGTTTCGCGTTTAGGATAATTTTATATGAATCGGTGGGTGTGGGCATTGGTGTATTGACGGGCTTAATAAAAACACAAGTGCTATTTTTCCACTCACAGTCTATTGAGTAGTTTTTGCAAATGTTTTCTAATTTTATGCTGCTACAAAAATTCTTTATTTCTTTATTCTCAACTTCCCCCTTTTTATAACAAATTCCATACGTACTACTCCAAGAACAGCTATTATTGGCGTTGTCACAAGTTTTGGGATCCCCAAGATTGTAACAGTTAATTTTTCCAACAATTATTTTGTAATCTAATGTTGCTGGAAGTGACTGATAGCAAATATTGTCAATCGCTCCAGCTTGCCTATTTGGAGGACATTGGTTTGTAGTTATTGTGTAATTTGGTGGATTTTTTGTATTGAAAAAGTCCAGTTTAGGAACAATTTTGTATTTATTTATTTTGTTTAGCTGCGCGTCATGTTCGCTTAGTATAAATTTATAAAAAATATTATTTAAAGGAGATGATGATATTTCTTTATTTGAAATAATTTCAGTACCTGCTCCATATACACTTTCAAGTAAACTTACCAATAGTTTTTTCTCTATATTAAATGTGTTGTTGTTTATTATCGTTATTTGCGCACTAATTAATGAAGTGCTTACAGACACGGGACTTATTGACCGGATATGGGCATCAGTTGCTATTGTTTTTGATATACATTTTTCTACCCCTCCACCTACCCAAACACAACCAAGACCCTGCTCTTGAACTGTTGTACAACCTTTTATATTATTGTCAAACTGGGGGCAAAAATTTGGACAAACATTGGCAATAATTTTATCTTTTGTTTCACATGTATTACAAAAGTCAAACCATTTGCATTGAATATCTGATTCTTTTTTATTCTCACATTCTTTTGCACCAAAGACTCTACCAAATTCGCTATAGTCTGTGCATTTAAAGCTTATCTTAGCTTTGTAATCATTAACTCGTGAAGGTTCGACTACATATCCTAACCAATCCTCTAAAACGCCGTCTGAATCTATTCCTTTATATTTTGGAAATTTGCTAAACCACCATTCCAAATATCCTTCCTGGGTACATAACCACGGATTAATTTTGCAATTTATTTTTGTTTTTTTTAATTCTTTATTCAACAGGTCTTTGGAATTAAAAATATTAAAATCTGAAAAATTGTCACAAACGGTGTCTTGTGTTCGTTCCCCCGTGTCATAGTCATAATCAGATTCGCTCACAGGGGTATAATGACCAGACCCACAACCACTGTAGTTATAATTGGTTGATTGGGCTTTTACTAAGCCAAAAAGGTCCCATTTTGTTTTCTTTCTATTTTCCGACCAATTTTGATAGACTGTCGTCATTGATGCTTCAGCCCTATGACCAAAATCATGTAGTGCTTCCCCTAACCCTCGCTCATAGTTAAATCCCATAATTGGTACTAATTTATTACATTTTGAGTTTGAGATAGTTAAACCATTATAAGGAAAGGGGTTTGGACCAATTAATGCTGATTCAGAGAATCCAAAATACGCATATCCCCATATCCAAACTTCATCGACCTTGCTTTTATTTACATCGTCACAAATTTTATAAGTATCAAAAATCTTGATATAATCTGCCCCGTTATTACACAAGTTATTAAACCTATCTTCTTTTATCCTGTCATATGCATGCGCAATACAGTATTCAAGGTCTTCTCTATTTAAGGAGGTCCCCTTTACTGATATGGGAAAATATTCAGTTGTTGTTTGTTTTGTTACGCTATAATTAATACGGTTTTCTGTTGCCTTTTTAAAAGAGCTTATTACTTTATTTGTTAGTATTTTCGGATCATTGTATGATTTTTTAGTATTTATTAAATATTCACTAAATTTTATTTTTTTTCCTCCACTATCAGTCACAATTGGGTCAAATATAATCACATAAACTTTTTTATTAAATACTTCTGTAGATAAATAAGCACTAGATTCTGCGGCTTTGCTTTTTGTAATTGCGGTATTTTTTGTATTTACAAGATTGGCTATCTTATATATTAGAAAGAAGGAAAGAAAACATATGATTACTATACTTAGAAGTAATTTTGCTGTATATTTTGAAAAACAAAATCTATCTTCCTTCATAAGGATTATGATATCAAATATCTATTCTTCATTGTTGCTGAGGTAAGACTCTGTAGATTTTAAAATGAATTGGGGCAATAAAAGCTTTTGTCTTAGCCCTTGCTAAAGGGTAATCGTGATATAATCATAATTATGAACACTCATAAGATTGAGGTATCATCGAAAACAATTATTTTTACGATTTTTTTTCTCCTCGCTTTGGGACTGTTGTGGCAAATTAGGGAATTAGTCTTCTCTCTTTTTATCGCTTTTATTATTTCAGGGAGTCTACGACCGGCCGTCAACTTTTTGGAAAGTAAAAAGCTTCCCCGCTCTATTGCTGCGTTTACTGTTTATGCTCTATTTGTTTTTGTAATCTTCAATGTCTTTTCACTTATTATTCCTCCCCTTGTAACTGAAATTATATTCTTATTTAAAAATTTACCCGCTATAATTAATAGGGCTCTACCTGACTACGCAAGTTTAATTAATTTTGATTTCCTGACTAATAATCTTCCGGGACTAGCTAATCAGACTATAAATTTCGTTAAAGCAATATTTTCTAATGTTATTTTTGTCACCTCTACTCTCTTTTTTGGGTTTTATTTTCTATTAGAAAAAAAACTTGTCGAGAAAACACTTGGAAATTTTTTTGATGAATTGGAAATAAAAAAATTAGAGATCATTTCCGAACGAGCGCAAACCAGAATGAGTTCATGGTTCTGGGGAGAAATTATACTCATGTTTGTAGTTGGAGTGCTGACCTACATCAGTCTGAGTTTAATCGGAATGAAATATACACTAGCACTTGCCGTCCTCGCCGGATTACTTGAGGTCATACCAACCTTGGGGCCAGTTACATCATCAATCCCTGCGATATTAATAGGCTTATCTGTCTCCCCACTTTTGGCCTTAAAAAATATTATTGTTTATTTAGTAGTTCAGCAACTTGAAAATAATTTATTGGTCCCAATTATTATGAAAAAAGCAACCGGTCTTCATCCGATTACTACTCTTATCGCCATGGTCGTTGGAGGTAAGCTCGCTGGAGTGATGGGAGTACTTCTTGCTGTCCCAACCACAATATTTGTGGAGACAATCCTGATTGAATCCCAAAAATTCGCAAAAAAGTGATTTCTTGCGGAGAATCTGCGTTATATCTGCGGGAATTACCATTTTCTTATCGATTCTATTTTTTGAGCAATAGGACAACTGGTTTCGCTTGAATTTGGATAAATACAGGCTCCATTTGTGAACATGCAAGCTGGAAGTTCTTCTACTGTCTTTTTTGCTCTGACAGATTGTATATGAATTAGACCGGCCATTAAGGGACCAGCCACTCCTTTAAGGTTTGATCGATTGTCCGGATCGACTTTAGCAATGTGTTCTTCAACGGCTTTTGCCGCGACATCTTCCGCTCTATAACCACAAAATCCTTCCGCCATAGGTTAGAATTATAGCAGATTTTTGTCTAAATACATAACATTATAGGATAATGCCCTATTTATAAAAAATCTACTATAATATAACCTTATATATGAAAATTGCTATTCTAGGTGGTGGGATAACTGGGCTGACGGCAGCTTATTGCCTAGCAAATAAAGGCCACCATGTAACATTGATTGAAAAAGAAAAAATATTAGGAGGGCTCGCTTCTGGATTTAAATCCAAAAATTGGAATTGGTTTTTGGAAAGGACTTATCATCACTTATTTGCATCTGATTCTGATATCTTAGACTTTGCCAAAGAAATAGGATTTAATAAAATATATTTTCAAAAGCCTATCACGGCGTCATTATATGGTAAACCAAATAATTTTAATATTCTTCCGCTTGATACGCCAATTGATCTCCTCAAGTTCCCCTATTTAAGTTTTATTGATAAAATCCGGGCCGGAATGATAATTGCTTTTCTAAAAATTTCACCATTCTTATCGATTTACGAAAATCAAACATCGGAGACCTTTCTTAAAAAGACCATGGGGATCAATGTATGGAATGGGTTGTGGCAGACTCTTTTTCGGAAAAAGTACGGTAATTATGCGGGATTTATTTTAGCTTCCTTTATTTGGGCGAGAATTAAAAAAAGGACTAAGGCGCTCGGATATATTGAGGGTGGATTTCAAGAATTTATCGATTATCTTGAAAAAAAATCAAGACAATTGGGGGCTAAGATAGTTAAAGGTGAAGAAATCAAAGAAATAACTAAGATTAATGGTAAATTTACTATTAATGGAAATGTGTATGATAAGGTCATCTCTACTCTCCCAACTCCGGTCATGGTCAAATTGACAAAAAATATATTTTCCGCCGATTACCTCCAAAAATTCAATAAATTAAAATACCTACATGCGGTCATATTAATTCTTGAAACGGAAAAGCCGATTCTCAATAAGACTTATTGGCTGAATATCTGCAGTGATACAATCCCCTTTATGATTTTAGCCCAACATACCAATTTTGCTGACAAAAAAAATTATGGAGATAAACATATCGCCTATGTTGGATGGTATGTGGATAAAACTAGCCCATTACTAAAAATGTCAAATGAAGAAATCCTTAATTTTGTTCTTCCACATCTAAAAAAAATTGAAAATTTTAAATTGAAAATTGAAAATTATTTTGTATTTCGCGCTCCTTGGGCTCAGCCGATCTTTGATGAAGACTTTGTCAAAAATAAGCCTGATTTTATAACTCCGGATAAAGATTTTTTCATTGCTAATTTAGACATGACTTACCCCTATGATAGAGGGACAAATTATGCAGTGAAACTTGGAAAAGACGTAGTTAGATTTATTCAATAATTGGCAATCCGCCTAAATCCTGGCTTTTTATCTCTTTATATTTTAGATTTTTTTTAAGGGCTGGCTTACCATTATTTTCAACAACATAATATGAAAATCCTTGCATTATTTTTACTAATTCATAGTCAGCATGCCCCGGCATACTGGCTTCGTCAACCTTATCTTCAAAACTAACTGGGCTATCGTCGGCGGTTACAAAATATGTTCTTCCCGTGTTTACAAGTAAATGTCCGTATCCTGATGGCATATAGACTTTATCACCAGTTTTTACAGGGATCGCTTTAAATTCCTCAACTCTATCAGCAATCATCTGTCCCTTTTCATTAACAACTAGTTTTTGTAAAAGGGCAATTCCCTCACCGTGTATTATCCAATAATTTTCATCAAGCGCCCCGACATGATAATGCCCATATGTCTTTATATACTCGTAAGATATTGTGCCCGCTTCCCATACAGTAATATTTCTCTGTTCTTTACCACCTCTTATCATGTAATAATGTATGGCTGGCCCAACACCCAATGGATCCATTAATACTTCCTTCATCTTTTCATGAGTCCTGGCCGCATAATGTTTTGGTACACTTTTGAAATCTATATCCATATTTAATAATTATAACTTTTAAAATTTAAGTTTCTATAAATGTCTTGAGGATTATCGATTCCCCATCGAGTGATTTAATTTTATAATTTAAAGTTTTTTCTGAAATGAAGCAGGAATGGCCTTTAGTCATTTTTACCTGGCCTTCATCTGTCTTTACTTCAACGCTGCCTTTTCGTATAAATAAGTGGACAAAAGATTTGTTTGTTTTATCTTCGATTTCACCACTTACTTTTAACACATCTAGGCGGTAATGTTTTGTCGTCAAGTAGCGGTTGCCATTCTTAATAGGAGTCATTTTTTTTATATCATTATGATCTGGATTTGTATCTAAATATTTAAAATAGTCATCAATATGAATTTCTCTTATTGATCCATCTTTTTTAAATTTACCTTTATCAAAGCTTCTAATTGTTGAGACGGGATCCATTACATCTTGTTGAATTTCAAAGTTTACATTTCCGTCTGGATATTTAGCAATGTCTTCTTCCCATGAATGATGGATTCCGCCATATGAGGCATCAACGACGGTGTCTTTTTTTACATGATAAATATTTACAAATTTCCAAGGGTTTTTGGTTTTTATGAATTCTTTTGCAGTTTTATTTCCTTCTTCAATAGTCATGCTTTTATCCTTAATTTTTTTACTTAAATCTTTCATTTTTTTTTCTATTTCAACACAGGTTTTTTTATATTCATTAATATTTATATTTTTTTTAAGTCCGAAAGTAATTAGTCCATCTTTTAAGTAATACCATGATTCGGCTTTCGGTAACCAGCGTTTCGCCGAAAAACCTGGCCTAATATGTAGCTGAAAAGAATTTCCGTTGGATTGGTTGATTTTTATTAAAGGAATTTTATTAAATAGATCAGTGGCATCTTTGAGGGTAATATAATCAATGTTTTTTTTGTATGGAAGTTTATTAAATACACGATCTGTATTTGGATCACCTAGTTCTGGTAAAAATATTTTGTCACTCGTATTATTAATTTTAAGTAGTAATTTCGATCTGCTGAAAAGCTCATAACTTTGGCCAATTTTTTTGTTTTTGAAAATAGGATTATCACACCAATTTTTTATTCCAAGTATATACCTACCACCCCAAGTCGGTTGCTCAATCAGCTTCGGGATAATAAGATATGGTTTTTTTGATAATTTCATAATTTGTCTTGAGTTTATAAGTATAATATAATAAACTGATGAAAAGAAATAAACTTTTCACTTATCTTAGAGTTTTGCGGGTTAATCAATGGATTAAAAACTTCGTTGTTTTTATTGCTATTATTTTTTCCGGACAACTATTTAATTTTGATTTACTGGTAAAAACATTTCAGGGTTTTTTTATTTTTTGTTTATTATCATCAACCTCTTATGTCTTGAATGATATTATCGACTTCCCCTTTGATAAAAAACATGCTTTCAAAAAAAATCGACCGATTGCATCGGGTGAAGTTTCTCTCCCTGAAGCATCATTTATATTGTTTGTATCGACCTTGGTATCTTTAATCTTGGCTTTATTTTTTTCCTTGCCTTTTTTCTTTTTGAGTTTATTTTTTATTCTTCTTCATTTTTTATATTCACTCTTTTTAAAAAAACATCCCGTTATAGACATATTTACCATTTCCCTTTCTTTTTCGATAAGGGCTTATGCTGGAGTGATAATCACCGGCTATCATATTCCAATCTGGATGATGTTGACGGTGTTTTTTATGTCACTTTTCATGGCGACTGTCAAGCGTCATGCTGAGCTCGTGTCACATGGCAAGGAAGCTCGCACATCCCTATATAGATATAACGAGCATTTCCTAGATTTTCTGACCTACTCTGCGGCAACATCAACGATTATGTCTTATTCATTCTATACTTACTTTGAAAAACTCCCACCAATAAAAAGCATATTGGGGGAATATTTTTCTGCTAATTTCCCAAATCTTGAAGCCAGAAAACTATTAATGATCACCATTCCCTTAGTAGTCTATGGCATAACTCGCTATGCACAGCTACTTTATGAAAAATATGAAGGTGAACGACCAGAAAAACTAATTACAACTGATGGTCCACTTGTAGCTACGATTGTTTTATGGGGAGCAATTTTAATTTCCCTTATTTATGTTCTTTGACTTGTTTTTGATATTTAGTATTTGATATTTCTTCTGTAGCATATAGTCCATTGACATTTCAATTAATTAATATAACAATTATAACGTTTATAAATTTATAACTTTTATATGAAAGCCCAAAATTCAGAAAAAAATAAGGCAGTCACTTTTGCGATGGAGCAAATTCAAAAACAGTTTGGTCGGGGATCAATTATGCGACTTGGTCAAGGTCCGGTCGTCCCGGTTGAGGTAATCTCATCGGGCATTCTTCCCCTTGATGTGGCGCTTGGAGTGGGTGGAATCCCGAGAGGAAGAATTATTGAAATCTTTGGGCCGGAAGCCGCCGGTAAGACCACTATTTGTCTCTCAATAGTTGCAGAAGCTCAGAAAAAAGGTGGGGTAGTCGCCTTTATTGATGCCGAGCATGCTCTTGATCCCTCTTGGGCAAAAACCCTAGGTGTCAAACTCGAGGACTTATTAATTTCACAGCCCGATACAGGAGAGCAGGCTCTTGAAATTACAGAAACATTAATTAGATCGGGTGGGATTGATTTGGTGGTCGTTGATTCAGTTGCCGCTCTTGTCCCAAAATCTGAAATTGAAGGCGAGATGGGTGATTCACAGATGGGGCTCCAGGCCAGGCTTATGTCACAGGCTTTAAGGAAACTCACCGGGATTGTATCGAAATCAAAGACAACGGTTATCTTTACTAATCAATTACGTCTTAAGATTGGGGTTTTCTTTGGTAATCCAGAGACAACGCCAGGTGGCCTAGCTCTTAAGTTTTATACCTCTATTAGAATGGATGTCCGAAAAATTGAAACATTAAAGAAAAATAATCAAGTTTATGGTTCTCGTATCCGAGTTAAGGTGGTAAAAAATAAAGTAGCTGCCCCATTTAAAGAAGCGGAAATAGTTATCACTTCGGCGGGCGTTGATCGTGAAGAGGCGTTAGTTGACGCAGCTATTAATTCTGGGTTAATAACTAAATCTGGATCGTTTTTCAAAATCGGAGAAAAACTTTTAGGCCATGGTAAAGAAGAGGTAAAAGAGATGGTCAAAGGCGACGAAAAACTCAAAGAGAAGCTGATGAAAGAAGTGCTCCAAAAAAAATAACAAATCACAAATAATAAATATCAATTGAATAACAAATAATAAATTACAAAGGTTTAAAACTTTTAACATTTGTAATTTGAGTTTCATTTGTGGATTTGTAATTTGTCATTTGACATTATGCTTAATGAGGATTTAGTTCCTTTACTAAACAAGGTTTATTTTTTCCTTAAATTCCGTCCTCGTACTGAAAAAGAAGTCCGTGATTATTTATATAAAAAAATACGGACAACTCACTGGTCCCGTGACGGGGCAGAAGAGGTGATAAAGAAACTTAATGAACAGGAATTAATTGACGATAAAAAATTTATAGATTGGTTTGTAAGACAAAGGACAACTCTTAAACCAAAAGGGCAAAAATTGCTGACTCGCGAGCTTCTTCAAAAAGGAATAAAAATTGAGTTAATAGAGGATTATTTTTCCGAAAACTCTGTCGATGAGGAAACCCTAGCCTTTCAAATCCTAAAAAAACGATGGCCCAGATTCAAAAGCCTTGACTCAAAAAAACGCTTTGAAAAAGCAGTTAGATTTCTTTTAAGTCGAGGATTTAACTACGACCTGGCAAAAAAAACCATTGATAAGTTCGGATAAAATTAAATCTGGTTTTCCAAAATCCAGTCTATAATTAGTTTTTTAATTTTAAGATATTCCTCCTTTTCAAACTGCATATTGGCAATGCAGTATTTTTTTGAGCGGAGGTGAGAACAGAAAAGGCATTCATATAAATCAAAGCCGTCGTGGATAAATAATGATCTTGACACTTTACTTGACCATGAGACCTCAAAAGAAGAAGAACAATATATACTTTCTTTAATTCTGATACCTAACGTACAGGATGAGCTATCACGACTACCTAACATATAATTGCTGTCAAAAATCTTATAAGAAAAAACTATATTTTTTGAGTTAAAAATAGAAACGCTTCGGTAAACGGAAATACTATTATAAATACTGTCTGATTCTGATACTTCTTTCGAACTAATATGTTTCTCGCCGGTAATATAATTTATTTCTTTCCACACTTTGAGAACGTCTTCTATTGAGTTTATCGGTTGCCATTTTCTCATCCACTCGTCTTTTTTAAATCTTTCCGCTATGGCTTTTTGGGCGCTAATTTTTTCCGATTCACCAGAAAAAGACCAGGTATCAACGCCAGATAAAGCGCATTTAACTTTATTAGCAAGTGGAATATCAAACGAAAACTTTTTCTTTAGTTGTTCTAACGAATAGGTATTATTTCTATTAAATACTTCTTTAAATATATAGTCAGTTATTTCTTTAGCTTTTTGGCTATTCATATCGTCATCGTTTTACTTTTAAAACAGGGGTAAAATTTATCTTGATAAAAGATTCTCGCTAGACACTCTCTCGGATTTAAGTTTACGAGCAAGTCTCTTTTTAAATCACCCTCCGATAATCCTTTTTCTTTTTCTTTTGCTAAAATTTCATCGGAAAATTTCATTTGTAAATTTTTGGCTAAAACCTTTGCATCTTCATCGGCAACTTTAAAAACGAAGTAATTATATACGTTAGATAAAATACCCTGCACAAGAGGAGGCGATATTTGAGTCAGATACTGTTGAGACAAAAATAGCGACAGATCAAACTTTCTTGCCTCAGAGAGGATGCTGGTTAAGCTTTCATTTTCAACAATCGAAACTTCATCGATAATAAGTATAATTTTTTTATTGATTGACTTTTTTTGGGCAATAAGGAAAACCTGTTGAATGATTAACCCCGCTATTAGTTTCGTTGCCTTTTCGCCTAAAAAAATCCTATTAAGAGAAAAACATGTTAGAAAATTATTTGTTATTATGGATTCTAGTGTGTTTGCTGTAATTTTAGAAAAGGAGGGAATGAAGTTTAATTCATCAATTAAAATTAAAATGGGCATAATGGCTGTTTCATAAAACTTTGTTTGTAATTCGACAAACTCTGTCTCAAAAAAATGGATTAGATAATCATGTTCATCTGTGAGGTCTATTAAAATCTTTTTCCTAAACTCAAGCTCACTCAAAAATCTTCTTAACACAAAAAGAGACATTTTATTTTTTAGAAATAAAATATAGATAACATATTTAAGAACTCTTTCCAACTTGGCATTGAACTGTTCTTTAAGGAGAGTTTTAAAAAGTAGAATTGTAAGCTCGGTGGAAATTTTTGGTTCTGAAAACGATGGAAATAATTCGCACGAAGAGCCGATAAAATCAAGATTGATCTTGCTGGATAATCCTAATAACTGTAAATATAAAACGGCGTGTGGATCAATAATAATGACCCGATATTCATCGGTTAGCCCTAAACGAACAATTTCTTTTACAAATAATTCAATAAATTTTGATTTCCCAACTCCTGTCTGCCCAACTGTTAACGTATGCTTATTAATTTCAAAATTTTTGATAGGAAAATAAACGGGAGAAGAAAATTGAGGAAAACCGAAGACTTCGAGAAGAGCCTCTTTTTTAATTGGTGTAAAAAGTTTTGCTGCTTCATCTGTCTTTAAAAATAAAGGCGTTAATCTTTTTTTCAGTTTAGTGTTTTTTTTAAAATCAAACTCAAAATTAAGTAAAGGGTTAATTAAAGTAAAATAATAAGAATAGTATTTATTTTCTTTGCTGTCTTTCAAATAAACTTTTACTCCATAAATTCTGATCGACAATACCTCATAAAATTTAATAGTTATTTTCTCTATTTTTCTTTCCTTTTTTATCTCCTCTGTTTCTTTAAATTCAAAAATATTCTTATTGGATGGTAATTTTAAATATGATTTCTTATATGAAGGACCGCCTGTTTCGTTTGTAAATTCTTTATTGTCCGGCTTCAAAAGAAAACCTTCTAGTTTTGTTGCTAAAATTGAAAGGTCCTTTTTAGTATAGAGATAAAATTCTACTGTATTTAAATAAAAAATTATTTCTATGGCTATGTTTTTATCATATTCTGTAATATTTTTAATAAGCCTTTGCCAGTCTAACGATGCCACCCTGTCGTTTTGTATAAATAGCTCGAATGTCCTCATGAAGGTTATTATAAAACCTTATATATTATATATATTTATATATTTACATAGAGCGTCACGACAATATAAAATGCGCTTGACAAGTTTCAAAAACCTTCTTAAAAATGGATTGGGTAAATT
>Ga0209211_10004931_pt1 | contig 20309 bp, 28 predicted proteins | sample RifGroA2_FD_183992 | JGI IMG/M metagenome (GOLD analysis project Ga0209211, IMG submission 183992) | Groundwater microbial communities from Rifle, Colorado, USA - Groundwater A2 (SPAdes) (version 2) | ecosystem: Environmental > Aquatic > Deep subsurface > Groundwater | place: Rifle, Colorado...
GAAAAAATTAAAGACTGGAACGAAGAATACAATAATCTGGAACATTGCGGCTTAAATGGAAAAACGCCAAACGAAATGTTAGAATTATTATCAATTAACGAACCGACAAATGTCTGTGGTTAAAACAACCGCATTGTCCACAAATGAGCCGATCGGCACAAATAGGTACAATAGAAGAGGGTAAAAACAATTAGTGGTTTAGCTGTGGCGAATAATTTGCTATAATAAAGCAGCCTATGAAAGTTGAGACTAAAAAATTAAAAAATAACTACGCTTTTATAGACGGCGCAAATCTGCACAATGGAATTATCGGCTTTGGCTGGAAACTTGATTACGCGCGATTCAGAGTTTGGTTGTCTGAAAAATATGGCGTAAAAAATGCTTATATTTTTATCGGGCTGATACCGAAATATAAAGAATTGTATAAATATCTTCAAGAGTGCGGGTTTACTTTGGTGTTCAAAGAAGTAATTTATGACGGTGACGGAAAAGCAAAAGGCAACTGCGACGCCGACTTGGTTTTACAAGCGACACGAGACGCTTATGAAAATAAATTTGACGCGGCGGTTATTGTCTCAAGCGATGGCGGTTATGCCGGTCTGGCAAAGTTTCTCAAGGAGCGAGGGAAATTAAGGATTATATTATCGCCCCACACCAAAGATCTTTGCTCTATTCTTCTTAAAAGAACGGATGCCCCAATCGCCTACTTAAATGATCAGAGATCAATTTTGCAGATTCAAAAAGAAAAAGCCCCCAATGCGGACGGAACCGCATCAGGGTCTTTTTCGTAAGTATTGAATGTATAATAGCAAGCTGTTAAACAAAGTCAATAATAATTTGCTATAATGAAACAGTATGAAAGTTGAGACTAAAAAATTAAAATTGTTTCTCTTGGACAGCGGGCTTATCACCAGCAAAGACATCGCCGAAGCGGAGAGGAATGTCAAAAAAACGGGAGAAGATTTGGGCGACGCTTTGGTCAGTGGCGGGAAAATTTCCGAAGACGATTTAAGAAGGCTGGAAGCTTACATCTTGGGCATCCCCTTCGTTGGGTTGGAAAAAGAGAAAATAGATTTCGCGGTTTTGAGCCTTATTCCGGAACCGATCGCCAGAAACCACAACATCGTGGCTTACCGGAAAAACAAGGACGAGCTGGAAGTGGCGATGCTTGACCCGGAAGATTTGGGCACGATTGATTTCATAAAAAAGAAAGCCAGTTTGAAAATTCTGCCCCGCCTGACCAACAGCAAGTCCATAAAATCGGCCATTTCCCAATATCAAGAAAGCCTGCAGGCCGAGTTTAGCGATATCGTCAAAAAAGAAGCGGAATCCTTGAAAGTGGTGATTTCCGGCGCGGAAGAAGAGGGGAGCGAGGGCGATCTTAAGAAACTGGCCGAAGACATTCCCATAGTTAGAATCGTGGACACTCTTTTAAAGCACGCCATTTTGCAGAGAGCCAGCGATATCCACATTGAGCCGATGGAAAAAGAAGTGCTGGTCAGATACAGGATAGACGGCCTTCTCCGCGACGCCATGGTTTTGCCGAAAAATACCGCCCCGGGCATCACCGCCAGGATTAAAATATTATCCAATCTCAAGATAGACGAAAAGCGCCTGCCTCAAGACGGCCGTTTTAAGATTGAAACGGCGGAAGACAAAGTTTCTTTCCGTGTTTCCGTTTTGCCGGTTTACAACGGGGAAAAAATAGTAATGAGAATTCTTTTGGAAAACTCCAAAGGATTCAGTTTTGAAACTTTGGGATTTCTTTCCGGCCAGATTGAGGATGTGCATTGGGCCATCAATCGGCCGACGGGTATGATTTTGGTTACCGGTCCGACCGGTTCCGGCAAGACGACGACTCTTTACACCGCTTTGGATATTCTCAACACTCCCGATGTCAACATTTCCACCATTGAAGACCCGATAGAATACCAGATTCCCAGAATCAATCAGACGCAAGTCAAGCCCGACATCGGCTTCACTTTCGCCAATGGGTTGAGGTCTCTGGTCAGGCAAGACCCGGATATAATTATGGTCGGCGAAATAAGAGACAACGAGACGGCTTCTTTGGCGGTCAACGCCGCTTTGACCGGCCACCTCGTTCTTTCCACCTTGCACACCAATTCCGCCGCCGGCGCCGTGCCTCGGCTTTTGGATATGGAAGTGGAGCCGTTTCTGATGGCCTCCACGGTCAATGTCATTATCGCTCAAAGGCTGGTCAGAACGCTTTGTTCCGGAAAAGAAAAATATTTTCTAAACGACCGGCAATTGGAAAGTTTGTCCAAAGAAGTTGATTTGGACAGGGTGGCCGGTTTTTTGGCCAAAGAAAAAATAACGGGAAAAATTTCCGATTGGAGCAAGGTTCCTTTTTACAAGCCGTCCTTAGACAAAGATTGTCCGGAAGGCTACAAAGGCAGGGTGGGCGCGCACGAAATTTTGAGAGTGAGCGAGGGGATAAGAAACCTGATTATGGCCAACGCCACTTCCGACGACATAGAAAAACAAGCCAAGAAAGAAGGAATGATGACGATGCTGGAAGACGGCATCGTCAAATGCGTCCAAGGCGTGACTACGATAGAGGAGATATTAAGAGTAACGAGTGAATAGGTTTTATGCTGTATAAATATCAGGCTAAAAAAATAACAGGAGAGGAAACAAGCGGAACGATGGAAGCTTCCAGCAAAACGGACTTGGCCATGAAATTGAGGGAACAGGGTTATATTCCGACGCTCGTTAAGGAAAAAAACGAAAAGTCACGCTCGGCTTCTTTGTTGTCCAGATTTGGTTTTGTTTCCGGCGCGGACAAAATAATGTTCGCTAAAAATCTGGGAGTGATGCTTTCCGCCGGCTTGCCCATAACCAGGGCGCTTGAGATATTAAGCCGCCAGACAAACAACAAATATTTCGGCCAGACGATAATTTCCTTGATGAACGACGCCCAAAAAGGAGATTTTTTAAGCGGGGCGATGAAGAAGTTCCCAAAAATTTTTTCCAAACTTTTTGTCGCCATGGTCAAAACGGGAGAGGAAAGCGGCCAATTGAGCGAATCGCTGAATTTGGCCGGACTGCAAATAGAAAAAGATTACATATTGATGAGAAAAGTCAAAGGGGCGATGATGTACCCGGCCATAATTTTGGCGGCTATGGTTTTGATAGGTATATTTATGTTTATTTACGTTGTGCCCACATTAGTGTCCACTTTCAAAGAGCTGAACGTTGACTTGCCCTTTTCCACCCAGGTGATTATTTTTATAAGCGATTCCGTCGTGAAGCATACCTACTTGTTTATCATTTTTTTCTTGGTCGTTGTTTTTTCCGCCAGTTGGTTTTTAAGAACAGAAAAAGGGAAAATATTTCTGGGCAATGTTTTTTTGAAAACCCCGCTGATTTCTCCCATTGTCAAAAAGATAAATTCAGCCAGAACCAGCCGGACGTTGGCTTCGCTTATATCTTCCGGGGTTAATGTGGTGGAAGCGTTATCCATTACCAGAGACGTGCTTCAAAACAATAAATACAAAGAAGTCCTGACAAGAGCGATGGACGATGTGCAAAAAGGCGTTCCGGTTTCCAATTCTTTCAAAGACGCCGTAAAGATTTACCCCGTTCTTTTAGGGGAAATGATGGCAGTCGGAGAGGAAACGGGCAAAATGTCGGAAATGCTGGAGAAAATAGCTGTTTTTTACGAAGAAGAGGTAGCTGAAGCGACCAAAAACATGGCCACTGTCATAGAGCCGATTTTGATGATTTTTATCGGCGCGGCTGTCGGTTTCTTCGCCTTGTCTATGATTAAACCGATGTATTCAATGATGAACGGAATATGATGAAAAACAAAAAATCAAATCTAAAATCTAAAAACTTAGGGTTTTCGTTGATTGAAATGATAGCGGTCATAGCCATTGGGGCGGTTTTGGCTGTGACGGTCATAATTTCTTTTTCTTCTTTCAGAAACAGCAAAATCGTGGATGTTTCCGCCGACCAAGTTTTGTCGGTTATAAACGAAGCCAGAGTCAAAACTGTTTCTTCGGAAGATTATTCCCGTTTCGGCGTTCGCTTTGAAGCAAGCAGGGTGGTGTTTTTCAAAGGGGGCGCTTTTACGGAACCGAACTCTTCCAACATAGAAACACCTCTGTCTCCCTTGGTGGAAATCAGCAATATTTCTTTAAACGGGGGAGGATCGGATATGGTATTTCAAAAACTGACCGGAAAAACAAGCAATGGCGGCTCCTTGAGAGTGAGGCTTAAGTCGGACAATAATAAATACAAAACCATAAGCGTTAAGTCCACCGGCATCGCCAATATCCAATGAAAAAAAACATTTATAACCATTATCGACATCGAATGTCAACAGGAATAGGGCTGATAGAGGCCGTGGCCGGAGTTTCCATCATTTCCATTTTTATTTTCAGCCTGATGCTGGCCTCGCAACTGTCGCAAAAAATCGTCGGCGAGAGCGTTAGAAATACGCAATCTTCTTTTTTGCTGGAAGAAGGGGCTGATGCCGTTAAAATTATAAGAGATACGAGCTGGAGTTCCGGCATCGGCAATCTTGTCGCCGGAACGGATTATTATTTTTCTTATAACGGGACGACTTGGATTTCCACAAGCAACAATGTTTATATTGACGGTATATTTGAAAGAAAATTCGTCTTGAGTAATGTTTACAGGGACGCAAATGATGACATTGCCGCTTCGGGAACGCTGGACAGCGGGACGAAAAAAGCGACAGTCAGCGTTTCTTGGCGGGGGAGAACGGGCACGACGACGAAAAGCGCCTCCTTTTATTTAACCGATTTGTTTTCCAATTAAATTTATGTTTATGAAAAAAAAATACGTCGACACCGGACTTCGACGAGTAATCTCGTCGAAGTCCGGTGTCGACGAGATAGGCTCGTCGCTTTTGGAAACGCTTATTTACGCGGCGATTTTGGGAATGGTCGCCGTGTTTGCCACCGGCTCAATTTTGGCGATGATGAGGTCCTATTCAAGCGTGAAGATGTCCCGAGACCTGAATTTTTCCGCTTCGGTGGCGATAGAAAGAATGGCCAATGAAATAAGGCTGGCGAATAATATTGATGATGCGGGAAGTGTTTTTGCCGCCAGTTCGGGCAAACTGAAACTTAATACAGTAGATAGTTTAGGGTCTGCGACTACGATAGAATTTTTCTTGAGTGGCGCAGGAATTTTCGTCAAAGAAGGTTCCGGCGCATCAGAAGCGCTGACCGCCAGCACAACCCAAATAACCAGCCTGATTTTTAACAAGATCACTTCTTCCTCCGTATCCAAAGCCGTGAAAATAAATTTAACCGCCAAGGCAAAAGGCGGCAGGATGGAAAAGACGGAAAAATTTTATAACACGGCGATATTAAGAGGAAGCTATTGAGACAAATTAAAATGTCAAATCTAAAATATAAAATCTCAAATAATTTTTCAGTTTCCAATTCAGGGCAGGCGATATTGACGTCAGTGGTGTTTTTCATGTTCATTTCCATGATTGTCGTTTCCGGCGCTTATACTGTTTCTTACAAAGAATCAAAATCATCCAGAGATTTCGGAACATCCAAAAAAAGTTTTTTTATGGCGGAATCGGGGCTGGAAGATTTGGCGTATCGCATAACAAAAGGAAAAAGTCATGACACCGCCGAAGTTTTGTCCCTGGACGGTTATTTCGCCACAACCACCGTCGCCGACATAAACGGCGCCAAAGAGATAACCGCCACCGGCACCGCTTCCAAAATGATAAGAAGGTCAAAAATAAAACTCACAAACACCTCCGGTATGGCTTTTCATTACGGCGTTCAAGTGGGTTCAGGCGGCGTGGAGATGGGTGAAAGTTCCGATGTCGTCGGCAGTATTTATTCCAACGGGAGCATTTCCGGTGATAATGGAGCTCAAATATCGGGAGACGCCATCGTGGCCGGTCAAGCTGGAGCAAATTCTATCAGCGGCGTTATTGTGAAAGGAGACGCCAAGGCCAACTCAATCAGCGGCAGCAAAATTTGCGGAAACGCCTATTATCAAAGCATAGACTCCGGCTCGCTTGAGTTTCTCAACAGTCCTACGACTCAAACCTGCGGGACGCCGGTTACAAACGGCGCCGCATATCCCAATTCTTCCGACCCGCCGGTTGAAAATATGCCGGTATCGCAGGCTGACATAGACCAATGGAAAGCCGACGCCCAAGCCGGAGGAACTGTTTTGGGAAATTACAATGTAACGAGCAATGTTTCTTTAGGACCAAAAGAAATAACTGGAAACCTGACCATGAACAGCCAAAATAAAATACTGACAGTTACCGGTAATATCTATGTCCGAGGCAACATAGATATAGACAACGGTTCTACGATTCGTTGCAACGCATCTTATGGCGCGAAATCATGTCTGATAGTCGCCGACGGCTGGATACATGCGGACAATAATGGAACTTTTGCCGGTTCGGGAACGGCGGGAAGCTTTATAATGTTGCTGACTACTTTGGCTTGCGACGGTTCCTTTTCCGAAGGGTGCACTCACCACAACGGGGCGGTGGATGTGCACAACAATGCGACCGGAGTGATATTTTACGCCCAAAACGGCAAGGTAAATCTTCACAACGGCGTAAATGTGACGGAAGTGACCGCTTACAAACTTTCTTTAGACAACAATGCGGTAATAACTTACGACCAAGGCCTGGCTAATTCCAATTTTTCTTCCGGCCCGTCGGGCGGTTACTCCATAGAAAGCTGGCGGGAATAGCGTTGGCGTTGACTTTTATTTTGCGTTTGGTAGTATGGCGTTAGTAATTCATTGCCCGATGTAGGGTAATTTTAATTAGTATGGCAATTTCAAGAAAAATAAAAAAAGAAGAAATAAAGGAAACTGAAAAGGCGGATAAAAAAGTTTCCAAGAAAAAGGAGGTTTCCGAAAGTAAGCCGGCCATTTCCGGACTTGTTCCTCATATCACGGAAAAGGCGACTTTTTTGGGCGAGAAGAACGCCTATGTTTTTAAAATTGAACCGGAGCTCAATAAGATAATGGTCAGACAGGCGGTGAAAAAACAATATAATGTTGAGCCGAGCAAGGTAAGAATAATCAATATCCCCGGGAAAATGGTTTTTATCAGAAGAAGGCAAGCGCAAAAGGCCGGTTATAAAAAGGCGGTAGTTTATCTGAAAAAAGGCGATAAAATAACAGCATAGATTTTATTTTTTAGATTTAAGATTTTAGATTGAAACATGAAGCATTATAAACCAACAACTCCATCAAGAAGACACATGTCGGTAGTTTCCTACCGGAATGTTTTGACGCGGACCGAACCGGAAAAAAGTTTGACCCGGGGCTTTAAAAGAGGCGTAGGCAGAAATTCCGCCGGCCGAATAACCGTCAGGCATAAAGGTGGCGGAGTGAAAAGGTCTTACCGAGAAATTGATTTCCAATATGACAAAATAGACATTCCAGCCACGGTAAAGTCCGTTGAATACGACCCGAATCGGTCCGGTTTTATTTCTCTTTTGTTTTACGCCGACGGAGCCAAACGATATGTCCTTTTGCCGGCCGGATTGAAAGTGGGAGACAAAGTTATAACTTCCGAAAACGCCGATATAAAACCGGGCAACAGGCTTCCTTTGAGGAAAATACCGGCGGGAACATTTATATATAATATAGAAATTTTGCCGAGATCGGGCGCCAAAATGATAAGAAGCGCCGGCAATTTCGCCGAGCTTTTGGCTCACGACGGCGGTTACGCTTTGCTTAAAATGCCTTCCACGGAAATAAGAAAAGTTCCTTTGGAATCTTGGGCTAGCGTCGGACAGGTGTCCAACGAAGAATACAAATTGAGAAATTTCGGAAAAGCCGGCCGGTCAAGATGGCTAGGGGTGCGGCCGACTGTCAGAGGCAGCGCTATGAATCCGGTGGACCATCCGCTTGGAGGAGGAGAAGGCAGGCAGCCGAGAGGCATGAGCCGGGTGAAAAATATGTGGGGCAAAGGAATAAGAGGAGTGAAAACCAGAACGCCGAAGAAATATTCCAATGTTTTTATAGTTTCCAGAAGAAAAAAGAAATAAAAAAATAATTTTATGTCAAGAAGCTTAAAGAAAGGACCGTATATTTACGAAAAATTGCTGAAGAAAATCAGCGTTCTGAAACCGATGGACGGGACGGTTGTAAAAACTTGGGCCAGGGATTCCCAAATATCGCCTGAAATGATAGGATTTACTTTCGGCGTGCACAACGGCAAAGATTTCATCCAAGTGAGAATCACGGAAGATATGATAGGCCACAGGCTGGGAGAATTCAGCCCGACCAGAAAATTCGTCAAGCACGGAGGCAAGATGCAGAAAGAAATAGAAACCAAGAAAAAAGAGTCGGAAATAGCCTCGGCGCAAGCGGCCAAAGCGGCGCCGACAGAGAAGAAATAATATGAATCCCGTTAGAAATGTCGAAAATTAACGGGATAATAGAAAAAATAACAAGAATAAATAATAAAAGAAAAATTTCTAACGGGATGAAAGAAATTACGGCAAAATTGAATAACTACCGAGCATCGCCCAGAAAGACGAGAGTGGTGGCCGGCTTGATCAAAGGCAAAAAAGTAAAAGACGCTATCGCCCAACTGGATTTTCTGGCTAAAAAGTCCGCTCATCCCATTGCGAAACTCCTGAAATCTGCTATAAGCAATGCCAGGAACGACTTCAAATCGGCGGATGAAAAAAACTTAACGGTAAAAACGATTACGGTTAATGCCGGACCGGTTTTAAAGAGAAGCCGGCCGAGGTCAAGAGGCATGGCCAATCAGATTTTGAAAAGAACAAGCCGGATAACGATTGTTCTGGAAGAACAATCTCAAAATAAAAAATCAAATCTAAAATCTAAAAAATAACGAACATGAGCAAAACAGTCCACCCATATTCATTCAGGCTAGGCATATTGCGAAATTGGAGGTCGCGCTGGTTTAATCCTGTCAAATACAGGCATTTGCTCAAGGCGGATGTTTTAGTAAGAGAAGCTTTGGAGAAATCAATGCGGGGAATGTATGTGGAGGGCATAGAGATAGAAAGATCCCCGGCGGTTTTTCATCTGATAATCAAAACTTCCCGCCCAGGGCTTCTTATCGGCCGGAAAGGGGAAGGAGCGGACAAAATCAAAGCTCAGATAATCGGGATAATGAAAAAAATAAAAGCCGAAGTGCCGAAAGAGATAAAACTGACCGTGGAAGAAATCCAGCACCCGGAGTCAAGCGCCAGAATTTTGGCCCAAATGGCGGCGGAAAACTTGGAAAAAAGAACGCCTTTCAGAAGGACGATGAAACAGATAATGGAAAAAGCCATGGCTAGTCATAATGTCAAAGGGGTGAAAGTGGCGATGTCCGGCCGGCTGGACGGTTCGGAAATGGGAAGAAAGGAGTGGCTGAGAAAAGGCCGAATACCGCTCCAGACGCTTCGCGCCGACATTGATTTTGCCAGAGAGAAAGCCCATTTGCCCTACGGAGATATAGGCATAAAGGTCTGGACTTACAAGGGAGAAAAGTTTGAGGAATAGATTTAATTTTTTAGATTTGAGATTTTAGATTAAAATATATGATGCCCAAAAAAATAAAATTTAGAAAATGGCACCGGATGAGGGAAAACCCGAAGAAGGCGCATGCGGCCACCAGAGGGAACAGTTTGGATTTCGGCTCTTTCGGATTGGTGGCGCAAGAAACCAAAGAAGTTTGGGCCAATCAGATTGAAGCGGCCAGAAAAACTATGGCCAGGTTCACCAATAACGCCGGAAAAATTTGGGTAAGGATATTTACCGACATGCCCATAACGCAAAAACCGGCGGAAGTCGGAATGGGAAAAGGGAAGGGCGACCCGGTCGGCTTTGTTTATAGAGTCAGACCGGGCAATGTAATATTTGAAGTGGACGGCCTGGACGAGGCGACTAGCCGGGAAGCTTTAAGAAAAGGAGGCTCAAAATTGCCGGTAAAAATAAAGATAATCAGCAGATAAATTTTTAGATTTTATTTTTTAGATTTAAGATTGAAACATATGCCAAAGAAAAAATTAAAAGGAACGATAGTGTCGGACGCAATGCAGAAAACTGTGGTTGTTTCCGTTGACCGCTATGTCAAACACCCGAAATACAAAAAATACATGAAAAAGACAAACAGATACAAAGCCCACGACGAAAAGGAAGAATACAATGTCGGGGACAAGGTTATAATTCAGGAATGCCGGCCATTATCAAAAGACAAGCATTTTGAAGTAATCAGCAAAGAATAATAATAATGTTAAAAGATTTTAGATTTTAGATTTAATTTTTTAGATTTTATGATACAACCCCGAACAATGGTGAATATTGCCGACAACACCGGCGCGAAATTGGCGCAAGTTTTCAAGGTGCTCGGCGGAAGCAAAAAGAGATACGCTCAATTGGGCGAAATTGTCGTCGTTTCCATCAAGACGGCCGAACCGAGAAAATCGGTCAAGAAGAAAGAAGTCCATCACGCCTTGGTGGTCAGGCAGAAAAACGCTTTCAGAAGGAAGGACGGGTCTTACGTCAGGTTTGATGAGAATGCCGTTGTTCTTCTGGATAAAGCCAAACATGAACCGTTGGGAGGAAGAATCTTCGGGCCGATTCCGAGAGAGATTCAAGAAAAGGGATATAACCAGATAATTTCCTTGGCGCCGGAAGTGGTATAAAAATTTATGAAGATTAAAAAAGGAGATATGGTAAAAATAATGGCGGGAAAAGACAAGGGCAAAACCGGAAAGGTGGCCAAAGTTATTCTGTCTGAAGAAAAAATAATCGTGGAAGGAATGAATATAAAGAAAAAGCACATGAAGCCGAAAAAACAAGGGCAGAAAGGCCATGTCGCCCAAATCTCGGCGCCATTTTACGCCTCAAATGCGATGGTAGTCTGCTCTTCTTGCGGCCAGACGGCAAGAACCGGATATAAAATGGAAGGAGACAAGAAAATAAGAATTTGCAAAAAGTGCGGAGGAACGGCGTAAAAAATAAAATATTATATGAACAAATTCAAAGAAAAATTCAATAAAGTCGCAGTTCCGGCAATGAACAAAAAGTTCGGCTATAAAAACGCAATGGCAACGCCGAAAATAATAAAGGTTGTCATCAGCGCCGGCATAGGGTCGTTCAAAGACGAAGCCAAAAAAGAAGCGGCTTTAAAATCATTTACTCAAATTGTCGGCCAAAAACCGCTCGTCAACAAAGCCAAGAAATCAATAGCTTCCTTCAAACTGAGGCAAGGGATGCCTGTCGGCTATTCGGCCACGCTAAGAGGCCCGAGAATGTATGATTTTTTGGAAAAACTAGTCAACGTGGCGATTCCCAGGGTGAGAGATTTCCGCGGCTTGGAACAAAAACTGGTGGACCAGATGGGAAATATGTCCATCGGCTTTAAGGAGCACATATCTTTTCCAGAATCTGCGGAAGAAGACGTCCGGGCGGCTTTCGGGTTGGGTGTTACGATTGTCACCACCGCCAAGAGCAAAGAAGAGGCTCTTGAATTATTAAAACTTGCGGGTTTCCCATTTAAAGCTTAGTATATACACTTGTAACATATGGCAAAAACATCAGTCATCGCCAGGTCAAAGAAAACACCCAAATACAAATCAAGGGTTGTGAGAAGATGTTTCCGCTGCGGGAGAAAGAGGGGCTATATGAGAGATTTTGACTTATGTCGCATCTGTTTCAGGGAATTGGCCAACGAAGGAATGATTCCGGGAGTTAAAAAATCATCGTGGTAAGTTCCCGATGGTCAAAATAAAAGATTAAAAATAAAAAATAAAAAGTAAGATTTGAGATTTGAGATTTTAAATTTTAGATTAAAACAATGGATCCAATAGCCGACATGTTAACTTCAATAAGAAACGCCCAAGCCGCCCGCAAAGAAACGGTCTCTGTTCCGTATTCCAAAATAAAAATGGAAATAGCGAAAGTTCTGGCCAAAGAAAAATTCATCAAAGAGGCCGACCACAAAGGCAAGAAAATCAACAAAACAATTGATATTGTTTTGAATTATGACAGCTTAAGCCGGCCGGCGATAACGAGCTTGAAAAGAGTTTCCAAACCGTCCCGAAGGATTTATTCTCCGTCTTCCAAGATAAAGAAAATAAGGCAAGGTTTCGGTTTTCAGATATTGTCCACCCCCCGAGGAATTCTTTCCGGGAAAGATGCCAGAAGAGAAAAAATTGGAGGGGAAGTAATTTGCGAAGTGTATTAATTTATGAGCCATATAGGAAAAAAAGGAATACAAATACCGGACAAAGTTGACGTTAAATTAAACGGCAATGTTTTGAGCGTGAAGGGCCCGTTGGGAGAGATGACGAGGCTTATCCAAGACGATGTGGAAGTGAAAATCGCCGACAAGGCTGTTGCAGTATCTTTAAGAAAAGGGGCGCCCAACAAAGCGGTTTGGGGGACATTCGCTTCGCATATAAGCAATATGATAAAAGGCGTGACGGCCGGTTTTGAAAAAAAGCTTATAATAGAAGGTATCGGATTCAAGGCCATGCTGGAAGGGACGAAACTTTCTTTGAATATCGGCTTGTCTCATCCGGTGAAGATTGAAATACCCAAAGGAGTGAAAGTTTTGATAGAAAAAAGCCTTATCACCATCAGCGGTTATGACAAAGAAATAATCGGCCAATTCAGCGCCAATGTCAGAGCTTTCAAGAAACCGGAGCCGTATAAAGGAACGGGCATAAGATACGAGAAAGAAATTATAAGGAGAAAGGCCGGCAAGAAAGCGGCCACAGCCGCGGCCTAGAATCTCAAAAATAAAATCTAAAATCTAAAAAATTATGAAAAGATTAATTTCAAAAAGAGAAATAAGGCACAAAAGAGTCAGAGCCAAAATAAAAGGGGCAAGCGATCGCTTGCGGCTTTCCGTTTTCCGATCCAACAGATATGTTTTTGCCCAGATTATAGATGACATAAAGGGAACAACTTTAGTTTCGGCCGGAGATTTAAAATCAAAAGGCAAAACCAAGAAAACGGAATCGGCCAAAAATGTCGGATTAGAATTGGCGAAAATGGCCAAGCTGAAAAAGATTGAATCGGTGGCGTTTGACCGGGGAGGATACAAGTATCAAGGTCGTATCAAAGCTTTGGCGGAAGGAGCGCGGGAAGGAGGTTTGAAGTTTTAGTTTTTAGTTTTTATTTTTTAGATTTGAGATTTTAGATTGAAACATATGGCAAACAAATTCAGCAAAGGCCGAGGTTCGGGCAGGGAAAAATCCGAATACGACCAAAAAATAATAGACATAAGAAGAGTGACCCGAGTCACCAAAGGAGGAAAAAGATTTAATTTCCGCGTGACCATCGTGGCCGGAAACAGAAAAGGCGAGGTCGGCGTGGGAATGGGCAAGGCTTCCGATACGGCCGGAGCGATAGAAAAAGCTTTCCGAAACGCCAGGAAAAACTTGATAAAACCCAAGCTGACCAAAGATTTTTCCATCCCCCACGAAACCGAAGCTAAGTTCGGCAGCAGTTCAGTCGTAATCAAGCCGGCCAAAGGCAGAGGGCTTGTCGCTGGAAGCTCGGCCAGAACGGTTTTTGACTTGGCCGGAATAAAAGACGTCAACGCCAAATATTTATCCAGAAGCAAAAACAAGGTCAATAACGCCAAAGTGACGATAGAGGCGTTGAAGAAAATAAGATAAAATAATTTTATGCAAATTCATCAAGTAATACCAAAAACAAAAAGCAGGAAAGGCAAATATATCGGCCGCGGCGGAAAACGCGGCACTTATTCGGGGCGGGGCATCAAGGGCCAGAAGGCCCGGGCGGGGAGAAAAATGAGGCCGGAGATAAGAGATTTGATAAAGAAATTGCCCAAAAAGAGAGGCTACCGGTTCAAGTCATTCCAGAAAGATTCGGCCATCGTCAATCTTGATGTTTTAAATAAAAAACTGGCCGACAACAGCGAAATCACTCCGAAAATTTTGGTAGAATATGGATTCATTAAAGCCTTGGGCGGGAAAATTCCGTCAGTCAAAATTCTCGGCAAAGGAGAGATAGACAAAAAGTTTTTAGTTTCCGGCTGTTTATTATCCCAATCGGCTAAAGAAAAAATAGAAAAAGCCGGAGGCAGCGTAAAAATAAATGCTTAACCGAATTAAAATTATATTAAAAGACTATAATCTTAGAAACAAGATATTGTTCGTCTTGGCCGTTTTGGTTTTATTTAGAATCGGTTCAAGCATACCGATTCCCGGCGTTGACCACGCCCGCCTCTCCGCCTTTTTGTCCAACAATCAATTTTTCGGCCTGCTGGATATTTTTTCCGGCGGAGGCTTATCCAATCTTTCCATTTTGATGCTCGGCGTCGCTCCGTACATCACGGCCTCAATCATAATGCAGCTCTTCACCATGATTTTCCCCAAGCTTAAAGAATTGTATCAAGAGGAAGGGGAAGCGGGCCGGCAGAAGTTTAATCAATACTCCCGGCTTTTGACCGTTCCGCTTGGTTTCTTGCAGGGGTTCGGCTTGATGACGATGTTGCAAGGACAGGGAATCCTGGGCCAAATTTCTTTTTTGGACAAGTTCACCAATATCTCCATAATGATCGCCGGCACCATGATTTTGCTCTGGCTGGGCGAGCTTATTTCGGAAAAAGGCATCGGCAACGGCATTTCCCTCATAATCTTCGGCGGCATCGTGGCGGGCTTGCCCTCAACTATCCAAAGGGCGCTTTTCACTTTTGATCCGTCGCAAATTCCGATGTATGGATTATTTTTGGCTATAGCTGCCCTTATTATCGGCGGAGTCGTCGTTATTTCCGAGGCCGAAAGGCTCGTGCCGGTTTCTTACGCCAAACAGGTGAGAGGCTCAAGAATGTATGGAGGCGTTTCCACCCACATACCCTTGAAGGTCAATCAAGCCGGCGTCATCCCGATAATCTTCGCCATTTCTATTTTGCTTTTCCCGCAGATGATTGTTAATTTGCTGGCCGGATTAAACAGCGGAGCGGTTGCCGCGCTGTCCGGCTATATTTTGGTCTTTCTCAATAATTCTTTCGTCTACGGAGCGTTATACTTCGTTCTTGTTTTCTTTTTCACTTATTTCTACACGGCCGTTACTTTTGACCCCAAGATGATTTCGCAAAATTTGCAAAAAAGCGGAGCGTTCGTTCCCGGAATCCGTCCCGGCCAGCCGACCTCGGACCATTTGGCCAGAATCATAACCAGAATCACTTTGGTAGGCGCGCTTTTCCTCGGATTTATCGCCGTCGTGCCTTTGGGCATAAAAGCCGTGACTGGCATTTCTTCTTTGGCTATCGGCGGAACGGCTCTCCTTATCGTTGTCTCCGTCGTTTTGGAAACATCCAAGCAAATAGAAGCCCAAGTGGTGATGAAAGAATACGAGTAAAATCGCTATCCACACCCCCCTCTTATAACCGGTTTTGTTTGTTGTATAATATAAACAGCTTTAAAAGCGGAGCGGCGGATGGTCGAAAAGTCTTGCTGTCTCGTAATTTATTAACAGGTTAAATTTTTTTAAAATTATGCCAACACAAGTCTGGAGCGATACCTTGATTTTGTCTTTCCAAAATCTTTGGGGAGGCGTTATCGGTTTTGCTCCCAAATTAATAGTAGCGATAATAATATTTGTCATCGGCCTGCTTGTCGCTTCCATAATCGGCCGGTTCGTGGACAAGATAATAAGTTCGTTGAGAGTGGACAAAGCTTTCCAGTCCGTCGGCGTTGACGAGATGCTCCATAAAGGAGGCTTCACTCTAAATTCCGGCCATTTCATCGGCGGGTTGGTCAAATGGTTTTTAGTGATAGTTTTCTTAATCGCTTCCTTGGACATATTAGGTCTTAACCAAGTGAACGATTTCTTGAAAAATGTCGTTCTCGGCTACTTGCCTAATGTCATCGTCGCCGCTTTGATCTTGGTGGTCGCCGCTTTCATCGCCCACGCCATGCAGAGGATAGTGGTGGGTTCGGCCAAGGCGGCCGGCGCCCCTTCCACCCATTTCTTGGGCGGATTGACCAAGTGGTCCATCTGGGCTTTCGCCATATTGGCCGCTTTGTATCAATTGGGAATCGCCGGAGCTTTCGCTCAAACTTTGTTTACCGGATTCGTGGCTATGGTGGCCATCGCCGGAGGATTGGCTTTCGGTTTGGGTGGACGGGACGCGGCTTCCAAATACATAGAACACCTTAGAAAAGACATCGGAGAGCATCATTAAAAAAACCTGACCTGCCGCGTTGAGAATTTTTAAACGTGGCAGGTCGGTTTTTGTTTAAGCCAATACCGCTTTTGAGCGGTATTGGCTTTTTTTACGGAAGTTGTATAATGTTTATGTGGCCAATAAAAAATCATACCTCATAATATTTGCCGTTTTTGTCGTTTTGGCGGTGTCGGGGATTTCCGCAATGCCGATGGGAAACGGATTTTCTCATAATCTTCCGGATGGCGGTTGTGCATCTTCCGTTGCCAAAATTTTGCCTTGTTCCAAAGACGGTTTTCAGGCGGATATTTTAATCGGCTTGTTTTTACTGTTGGCGGTTTCTTTGTTTTTGCTTATTGCCCATTCGCCCGTCTTAATGGCGTTTTTTCGCGCCGGCAAGCGGTTTTTTGAATACCATTCTTTTTCCCATAAAATCAAAGCCAATCGCTGGCTGGCTCTTTTCGCTTTTGCTTAATCGCAGAAACTTTTCGTTTATTTATTCGGTAATTTTAATTTACCCGCTTTTAGCGGGATAAAACTATGAAAAAAATCATTATAGGTTTGGTTGTTTTGGCGGCTTTGGCTGGAGGAATTTTCCTCCTGTCGGGCAAAAGCAAAGAAGCGTCAAAAAATTCGGAAGCCAAAATTGAAGACAAAATTTATGTGGCGATAGAAGAAGTTGGAGAAATCGCCGTTATCAGTGTCAAAGACCGAAATGTCATCAAGCGGATTGACCTTTCATCCGATATTGGTGGCTCGCCTCGATTCGGCGAAGCGGGGACGAAAATCGGCTTTATGCCTCATAATGTCCAAGTCGCGCCAGACAACAAAAGCGTCTGGGTGACGGCTAACGCCATGGAAATGACTAAGGATAAGGTGTCTTTTAATGTCATCCCAAAAGTCCGAGCCGACGAAGGGCACGGCGAGGAAACGGAAATTAAAATTAATGACGAGATTATCGTCATAAATCCGTTAACCGACGAAATAATCAGAAGAATTGAAATGGGAACGGACTTGCATCTTTCCCACATCGCCTTGACTGCGGATTCCAATTACGCCATCGCCGCCGCCCAGTCCAAAGGCATTGTCTATAAAATAAACGCCAAAACTTACGAAGTGGAGAAAGAAATAAATACCGAAAAAGGCGGAGAACCGCACGGTTTGAGAATTTCTCCCGACGGCCAAACGGCTTACATTGCCATGCTTAAAGGAAAAAGCATCGGCGTTCTGGATATAGAAAAAATGACTCTATCTTATGTTCCGCTCAAGGGCGCGGCGGTGCAGACGGGAGTGACGCCGGACGGCCGATACGCGCTGGCTTCGGTCTACGACGCCAAAAGTTTGGCGGTTTACGACATCGCTTCCAAAAAATTAAGTTATGTGGATTTACCCCAAGAAGCCAAAGGTCCGGTGCAAATTTACCCGACACCCGATTCTCGTTTCGTCTATGTGGCCGACCAAGGGTATTACTTCAATCAGCCCAACAGCGACTTGGTTTATAAAATTGACTTGGAAAAAATGAAAGTCTCGGAAACTATCAAAGGCGGGACGGCTCCGCACGGCGTGGCGGTTTCCAAGGACGGAAAATTCGCCTATGTGAGCAATCTTTTAAGCGATGATTTGTCTGTGATTGACACCGCCTTAGGAAAAGAAATGGCAAAAATAAAAGTGGGCAAGATGCCCAACGGCGTAAGTTTGTTTTACGGGGGAGGCTTTGTTTTGCCGGTATCTGAAAACGAGAAAGGAAATCTCACGGCGGAAGAAACGGAGTTTGATTTTGGCATGGTTCCGATGTATGGCGGAAAAGTCAAACATAATTTCACGCTGAAAAATAACGGGCAAGGCTCGGTAAAAATTTCCAAAATCTACACTTCTTGCATGTGTACGGAAGCGACGCTTGTAATCGACAAGTCTTCAAAAAGGCTTGCCTCGCTGAAAGCGGGCCCATTCGGAATGCCCGGGCACGGCGGACTTATAACCTTTGCCAATCAAGAAATAGCGGCGGGCGAGAGCGCGATGATGGAAGTGGAAGTGGACCCGGCGGCTCATGGCCCGCAAGGCACGGGTCCGGCCAAAAAAGCAGTCTACATAGAGACGGACGATTCGCAAAAAATCCAGTTGATGATGGACATTAATGTCACTCGTTAAATCTATGAAAAAATCAAAATCATTGGAAATAAGCATTTTGTTGTCCTCTCTGCTTATTGTTGGCGCTTTGGTTTATTCGGCCAACGCCAAGAAAGATGTTCGCGGCAAAACGGAGACTGCCGCCAAAACAAACAAGACGGAAAAAATTATTGAAGATAATTATTCTCGCAATGTCACTCCCGCGGAGGGAGTGACATTGCCGGCAAAATGGGGAGATTTGGGAGCGAAAATGACCAGCGTGGGTGTAATAGACAAAACCAAACTGGAAGAGCTGTACGCCGGCCGCGGAGAATTAAACGGCGAAGAAAGAAAATTGCTGGAAGGGCTTGATAACGGTTATCTTAAAATCACGCCGGAAAATTCTGGTTTTGTTTTGAATCTGTTGTGGGCGCTGGGGCTGGGCAACAAAAACGAAATTTTGGAAAACGGCCCGATGACGGACAAGAAATACGGCGGCGCCGGCGGATTCGCTTCCACCGGCGGCTGGACATTGGCTGATGGCGATTCTATGAATCATTATTCCAAACATCGGTTTATAGTTTTGACGCCCGAACAGCAGGCGCTAGTGGAAAAAGTTTCCAAAGGCATTTATCGCCCATGTTGCGGGAATTCCGTTTATTTTCCCGACTGCAATCACGGCATGGCTATGCTGGGTTTGCTGGAATTGATGGCCTCGCAGGGCGTCTCGGAAGAGGAAATGTACAAAGCGGCTCTGGCAGTCAATTCTTATTGGTTTTCGGATACTTACTTAACTATCGCCAAATATCTGAAATCGCAAGGCAAAGATTGGAGTGCGGCCTCTCCCAAAGAAATATTGGGTTTTAATTATTCCAGCGGGCCGGGTTACCAAAAACTTTTGGAGAAAATAAAAAATCCGGAAATCAAAGGCGGGGGCGGAGGGTGCAGCGTGTAAAATTTAGAGAGAGGCGTATAATTATTTCAAAGTCGCATTAATTAATAATTTTTAAAAAAATAAATTTATGATGAATAATTTTGGTTCAAGTTTAAGCGATTATGGTTATGGATACGGGCACATGGGAATGATGGGTGGTTGGGACACCGGCTGGGGAAGCTTCTGGTTTTTGATTATGTCTTTAGGCGCGCTGGCCTGGGTGGGCGTGGGCGTTCTTCTTGTAATCTGGCTGATCAAGCAAATCGGCAAAAAGTAAAATAAAAAAAATCGATAGGGTTAAATTTATGTCAAACAAGCTTGACTAAAAGCGATTATTAGAGATACAATGACATTATGAAAAACATTATTCAATTTTCAATTGAAAAAGGGCAAGATGGATATTACACAGCTTCAGCAAGCGATTTTGCCATTGGTTACCCAGGCAAAAAATTTTGAAGATTTGATGAAAAATGTTCGCGAAGCAACCGAGCTTCATTTTGAAGAAATTTTGGATGAAGAAAAATCTATCAGCCGAACCCCTTCTATTTTTATCAATTACGAAATACCTATCTCTCTTTATGCCTAAACTTAGACGGCTTTCGGGCAAGGATGTAATAGTTTTTTGCGAAATGTACTGTAATCAATATTAAGTATATTAAAAAACAATGATCTAGTCAATTGATTGTTGAACGGGATACAACCCATTGACTTATTTTTCGGCCTGTATATAATGGCAAACATTGATGATAAGACTTATAAAATATCCAATAAAAAAGCGGACCTAGTTCAGTGAAGTTTTTCTTTGCAAAAACTAGTCCGCCGATGAGGCGGATGTTTTAATTTCAAGAAAGACCTGCAATTTAATAATTGAATAAGAGTCCTTTCTCTTATGAGGGGTCAAAAGAGAAAGGGCGCAGGTAAAAAAATATTTTAGACATCTCGTTGAATCTCCGCTTGCGGCGGGGAATTTTAACGAGTATAAACTTTATAAATTTCCTAATAGGAAATTTAAGGGCGTATGGTGGATGCCTTGACTCAAAGAGGCGATGAAGGACGCGGTATAGCTGCGATAAGCTTCGGGGAGGCGCCGAACAGCCTTTGATCCGG
>Ga0209211_10004933_pt1 | contig 20304 bp, 19 predicted proteins | sample RifGroA2_FD_183992 | JGI IMG/M metagenome (GOLD analysis project Ga0209211, IMG submission 183992) | Groundwater microbial communities from Rifle, Colorado, USA - Groundwater A2 (SPAdes) (version 2) | ecosystem: Environmental > Aquatic > Deep subsurface > Groundwater | place: Rifle, Colorado...
GAAACGATCAGTCCCGAATCGATGAAGCGGCTGGCGACGCTGACGGCCGAGTTGAGCAGGCCGCCCGGATCGTTGCGCAAGTCGAGCACCAGGCCTTTCAAACCGCCGCCGCTGGCCGCCTTGAGCGATTCGAGGGCCGCGCCAACGTCATCCGCCGTTCTCTCCTGGAACTGGGCGATGCGGATATAGCCGTAGCCATCGGCGAGCGACCGCGAGCGGACGCTGCGCACCATGATGACATCGCGCACCAGAGTCACCCGCAACGGCGCGGCCTGTCCTTCGCGCTGGAGGGTGAGCGTGATGCGGGTTCCCTTCTGCCCCCGCATCAGCTTGACGGCATCGATGAGCGTCATGTCCCTGGTGGATTTGCCGTCGATCTCGATAATCCGGTCTCCGGCCAGGATTCCGGCGCGAAACGCCGGAGTGTCTTCGATCGGGCTGACGACGGTCGGCGCGCCATTCTTCAGCGAAAGCTCAATGCCCAAACCGGCGAAGCTGCCCTTCGTCGCCAGTTGAAGTTCCCGGTAGGCTTCCGGCGTCAGGTAATCGCTATGCGGATCGAGCGAGCTCAACAGGCAACTGAAGTATTTCTCGTGCGCGTCATCGACGACCGGCGGCGGGTCGTTCTTCTTTTTCTCCCAGAGCGCCGCCAACTGGTCTTTGGCGACATTGCCGGCGGGAAATCGCGCGCAGTAATAGCGGGATTTTTCCAGCAGCGCCTCATCCGGTTCCAGGGCATACGAGGACTTGATGGTCTTGTCGATGGTCGCCGCCAGGCTCCTTGCCCTCTCGCCAAAAACCATGCTGCGATTGATCTCGGCAACCTTGATTTGCTCGGCGTCGATCCTGCGGAATATCTCGGTCTGCTGGTCGCTCAACGACACCACATCGCTCTCGCTCAAGCGCCTCGGGCTGGGCATGACGCTGACCAGAACCTCCGCAGCAATACCCTGGGGAAAGTTCTGGAGAATGTTCCACGAAAAGCGCCTGGCCTTGCCCGGCGCCACTTTACGACCGATGTCGCCCTCGGGATGCAGCGATTCGTGCGAATACAGGCGACCGTCGATGGCAAACAGCGCCGCCACCGAAGCGCCCAGAAGTTCCTTGCACCGTTCGGGATGTGGCGCGTTGTCGCAGGCGGTCGCGGCGACCGGACTGTCGTCTTCCAGGTCGTAGCTGACCACCAGGCGATCCGCCTGCTGATGAGCCGCGACGTTCCTGATCTCGGCGGCGAAGGCTGCGCCGACGCCGAGCAACAGCAGCCAGCCCAGCCAGCGAAATCGGCCTTGTCTGTCGGTCTTCATGGGGGTCGGCATGCGGCGCGCGGGCACCTGTCAATCGGGCCGCAAGGCCGTGCCGTGCAGAAAGTCGGCGCTGGTGACACGCCGACCGCCGGGCTTTTGCAGTTCGGTGAGGCGCAGCGCGGCTTCGGTGCAGGCCACGACGATGCCCGTGGCATCCGCCGCCAGCACCTGGCCGGGCCGACCGCTGGCGGCCACCACGTCGCCGCGCCAGACCTTGACCAGCTCGCCGGCCAGCGTCACCAACGCGCCGGGAAAGGGGTTGAAGGCGCGCAGTTTGCGCGCCAGAATCGTCGCCGGCTGGTTCCAGTCCAGCCGCGCTTCGGCCTTGTCGATCTTGTTGGCATAGGTGACGCCGGCCTCGGGTTGCGGCATGGCGGCCAGTTGATCGAAACGCGCCAACGCCTCGACCGCCAGTTTGCCGCCCAGCGTGGCGAGACGCTCATGCAGGCTGCCGGTGGTGTCCTGCTCCTCGATGGCGATGGCCTCGGCCAGCAGCATCGGGCCGGTATCCAGCCCGGCTTCCATCTTCATGATCGTGATGCCGGTTTGCGCGTCGCCCGCCTCGATGGCGCGGTGGATCGGCGCCGCGCCGCGCCAGCGCGGCAAGAGCGAAGCGTGGATGTTGATGCAGCCCCGGCGCGGCAGGTCGAGCACGGCCTGCGGCAGGATCAGGCCGTAAGCGGCCACCACCATCAGTTCGGCGCCGCCGTCGACGCAAGCGGCGCGAATCGGCTCGTGCATCGCCGCATCCTTGAGGCGCTCGGGCTGAAACACCGGAATGCCATGGGTCAGCGCCACGTTCTTGACGGCGGAAGCCTGCAAGACCATGCCGCGCCCCGCCGGGCGGTCGGGCTGGGTCAACACCAGCACAACCTCGTGCCCGACCGCCAGCAACGCTTCCAGCGCCCGCGCTGCAAAGTCGGGCGTACCGGCAAAAATTATCTTCATCTAAAAGGTTTCCCGCGCCTGCTTGAGCAATTTGCTTTTGATGCGCATCTGCTTGAGGCGCGAGAGATATTCGACGAAGACCTTGCCTTCCAGATGATCCATTTCGTGCTGGAGGCACACCGCGAGCAGGTCGTCGGCCTCCAGTTCGAAGGGCTGGCCATCCAGCCCGAGGGCACGCACCCGGACATGGCTGGCGCGTTTCACCATTTCGTAGATGCCGGGCACCGACAGGCAGCCTTCCTCGCCCTCGCATTCGCCGGATTTTTCCAGCAGTTCGGGGTTGATGAAAACTTGCAGTTGCGATTTGTCTTCGGAAATATCGATCACGATCAGGCGCACGAGTTTGTCCACCTGCGGTGCGGCGAGGCCGATGCCGGGCGCGGCATACATGGTTTCGGCCATGTCGGCGGCAAGCCGGCGGATATTCGCATCCACCTCGATGATGGGCGCGGCGCGGCAGTGCAGCTTGGGGTCGGGGTAACGCAAAATCGGCAATAGGGCCATGAAACCGCTCTTGAAAGAATTGATGCCGGGGGAATTGTCGGGCAGAATCGGGCAGGTACCCGGATGGTTCGCCACCCTCACAGACACTCGGCCAGGAGATCACGCCATGCGTCGCATTATATCCGCGCTGCTCATCAGCATTTCAACCACGCTTGCCGTCGCGCAGGGGGCAAACCCGCTGGAACTGGCCGACGGCGCGCCCGACCGGCATATCGTCACGTCGGGCGACACCCTGTGGGGCATCGCCGCCAAATTTCTCAAGAACCCCTACCGCTGGGGCGAGTTGTGGAAGCTGAACGCGGAAGAGATCAAGAACCCGCAGCGCATCTACCCCGGCCAGGTCATTGTGCTCGACAAGAGCGGCAACCAGCCGCGCCTCAAGCTGGTGACATTTACCGAGCCGCGGCGCGAGTACATCGAGCCGCTGAAGAAGGGCATCCCCTCCATCCCGCCGCAGGAGATCGAGCCTTTCCTCAGCGAACCGCGGGTGCTCGACGCCAAGGGGCTGGATGCCGCGCCGCGCGTGGTGGCGCTGGAAAACGACCGCGTCATAGTCGGCGCCGGCGACACCATTTACACCACCGAGGTCAAGGAGCGCCACAAGATGTGGCAGATATTCCGCCCCGGCAAACCGCTGGTCGACCCCGAAAGCAAGGAAACGCTCGGTCACGAAGCCGTGTTTCTCGGCACCGCGCGGATGACCCGGGAGGGCGTGCCGTCGAGTTTCCTGATACTCACCTCGAAACAGGAGATAGTTCGTGACGACCGCCTGCTGGTCGCGCCGCGGCAGGATGTGCCGGATTACATTCCGCGTGCACCGGGGAAGATGATCAAGGCCAAGGTGCTGGGCATTTACAGCGGGGTAAACTTCGGCGGTCCGCAGTTCGTAATCACACTCAATCGCGGCAAGGCCGACGGGCTGGAACTGGGTCACGTGCTTGCCATCGATCTGGCGGGCGCCGAGGTAAGCAACCGCTATCAGGGCGAAAGGACCGACTACAAGCTTCCTGACGCCCGCAACGGACTGGTTTTCGTGTTCCGCGTGTTCGACCGCGTCTCCTACGCCCTGGTGATGAACGCGACGCATCCGGTAGTCGTCGGCGACACCGTACGCACGCCCTGACGGCATGGCGACGGAGCGCCAAGAACTCGCTTATTGGCTCCGTCTCACGCTGATCCCCGGCGTTGGTGGCGAAACCCGGCGCGTGCTGCTCAGGGCCTTCGGCCTGCCGCAGGCGATTTTCGCGGCGAGTCCGCGCGCACTCTCCGCAGTCGTCGATCCGGCGCTGGCCGAGTCTTTGCTGCGCCATGAGTGCGACGCCGAGATCGACGCGGCGCTCGACTGGGCGGACCAGCCCGGCAACCACCTGCTGACGCTGGCCGACGCCGACTATCCGCAAAGCCTGCTGACTTCGGACGATCCGCCCGTGCTGCTCTACGCCAAGGGTAACGTCGCCATGCTCCAGCGCCCGATGCTGGCGGTGGTGGGCAGCAGGAACGCCACCGCGCAGGGCCTGCGCGACGCCGAGGCCTTTGCCCAGGCCCTGGGCGACGCCGGGCTGACCATCGTCAGCGGCCTGGCGCTGGGCATCGATGCCGCCGCCCACCGCGGCGCACTGGCGACGACTGCGGGCACGGTGGCGGTGATCGGCACCGGCGCCGATCGTCTTTACCCCGCCCGCAACGAGACCCTGGCCCGCGCCATCGCGGATAATGGCGTCGTCCTCAGCGAATTCCCGCTCGGCACCCCGCCATTGGCGGCCAACTTCCCGCGCCGCAACCGCATCATCGCCGGTCTCGGCCTGGGCTGTCTGGTGGTCGAGGCGGCGCTGAAGAGCGGCTCGCTGATCACGGCCCGGCTGGCGGCCGAGGCCGGGCGCGAGGTGTTCGCGATTCCCGGCTCGATCCACTCGCCGCTGTCGCGCGGCTGCCATCAACTGATTCGACAGGGAGCCAAGCTGGTCGAATCGGCGCAGGACATCCTCGAGGAATTGCGCTGGGAATCGTCCCCAGCCGCAACCGTTGCCACTACCAAAAACTCCGCGCCAGGAAACGACAGCGAAGAGCAAGTGCTCGCTTTTATAGGCCATGCTCCCTGCGCCATCGACACGCTTTCCGAGCGCTGCGGCTTGACGCCCGCCGAGCTTCTTGCCATGCTGTTGCCTCTGGAACTTGCCGGTCGCGTTGCCCAGTTACCCGGCGGCCTCTACCAAAAACTTCACTAACGCTCATGGCAGCAAGAGCCACCCGCCGATGATGAAACACGCGAAGGGCAAATTGAAGGCCCGCCCCCTCATCCCCCCTCACGGGGGGCTACTATTCGGCTCGCTTCGCTCGGCTATCACCCGTCGCTCCGAACAAGTTATTTCATTACGTTAATATTCATGATCGATATTCTGGTTTACCTCTTCGAGAACTACCTGCCCGATGCCTGCCCGGAACCTGCCGTGCTGGCCAGAAAGCTTTCGGCGGCGGGTTTCGAAACCGACGACATCAGCGCGGCGCTGTCCTGGCTCAACGGTCTCGCCGGGGAAGAGGGCGGGCGTTGCCGCAGCCCGGCGCTTGCCGGTTCCATGAGAATTTACGACGAGAGCGAAACGGCAAGACTGCCCGCCGCATGTCGTGGCTTCATCGCCTTTCTTGAACACCAGGGCGCCGTCGATGCTCCCCTGCGCGAAGCCATCATCGAGCGCGCCCTGGCGCTGCCCGACGCGGAGGTCAGCCTTGACCGCCTCAAGGTGATCGTGCTTGCCGTGATCTGGCGTTACCGCCACGAAGTCGATGCCCTGATCCTTGAGGAACTGCTTGCCGAGGAAAGCGACGACGAGGATTTTGGCGTTGGCGATGACGTCACCCGCATCCTGCTCAATTAAGTCCCTGCTTGCCTAATTGGGAGCGACGCGCTTATGATGCGCCGCTCCTGACCGCGCACTGCGCCCGCAGTACTCAAATAGCCAGCATCAGCCAAACAGATAATGTCAAAGCAACTCATCATTGCCGAGAAGCCCTCCGTCGCCCAGGACATTGCCAAGGCGCTGGGCGGCTTTACCCGAACTGGCGACTACTTCGAGAGCGACGACTACGTGTTGTCCTCGGCCATCGGCCACCTGCTGGAACTGGCGGTGCCGGAGGAATACGACGTCAAGCGCGGCAAGTGGAGCTTTGCCCATCTGCCGATGATCCCGCCGCATTTCACGCTGAACCCGATCGACCGGACCCATGAGCGCCTGCGCCTGCTGACGCGCCTGATCAAGCGCAAGGATGTCACCGGCCTGGTCAATGCCTGCGACGCGGGACGCGAGGGCGAGCTGATTTTCCGTTACGTGGCGCAGCACGCGCTGGGCGCCAAGCAGAAACCCATCCGTCGGTTGTGGCTGCAATCGATGACGGCAGGCGCGATCCGCGACGGCTTCGCCCACCTGCGCACCGACAGCGAAATGCTGCCGCTGGCCGACGCCGCGCGCTGCCGCTCGGAAGCCGACTGGCTGATCGGCATCAACGGCACGCGCGCCATGACCGCCTTCAATTCCAAGGAAGGCGGCTTCTACAAGACGCCGGTCGGTCGCGTGCAGACGCCGACCCTGGCCATCATGGTCGAACGCGAAAGCCGCATCCGCGCCTTCGTTTCGCGCGACTACTGGGAAGTCGAGGGCGAATTCCAGTGCCTCGCCGGCACCTATCGCGGTCGCTGGTTCGACGAGAAGTTCAAGAAAGCCGAAGACGAGCACGCCCGCGCCGAGCGCCTGTGGGACAAGACAAAAGCCGACGCCCTGCGCAAGAAATGCCTCGGCCAGCACGGCACGGTGGAAGAGGAAAGCAAGCCGAAGACCGAAGCCTGCCCGATGCTCTACGACCTCACCAGTTTGCAGCGCGAGGCCAACGGCCGCTTCGGTTTTTCGGCCAAGAATACGCTGGGCATCGCCCAGGCGCTGTATGAAAAGCACAAGGCGCTGACCTATCCACGGACCGACAGCCGCCACCTGCCGGAAGACTACATCGCCACCGTCAAGGAAACCCTTGCCGCGATGGCCGGCACGCCCTATGCGAGCTTCGCCGGCGCCGTCATCAAGAACGGCTGGGTGCATCCCAACAAGCGCATTTTCAACAATGCCAAGGTGTCGGATCACTTCGCCATCATCCCCACCGGCGCCGCGCCGAAGAGTCTCTCGGAACCGGAACAGAAGATCTACGACCTGGTCACCAAGCGCTTCCTCGCCATCTTCTACCCGTCCGCCGAGTACAACATCACCACCCGCATCACCCGCATCGAACAGGAAGCCTTCAGGACCGACGGCAAGGTGCTGGTGACGCCGGGCTGGCTGGCGGTGTATGGCAAGGAAGCGGCGAACGAGGACGAGGAAAACCCCAACCTGCCGCCGCTGGAAAAGAACGAACGCATATGGGCGAAGGATGTCGAGGTCAAGGCCAAGGCCACCCAGCCGCCGCCGCGCTTCTCGGAAGCCACGCTGCTCACCGCGATGGAGGGCGCCGGCAAGCTGATCGAGGACGAGGAACTGCGCGAGGCGATGTCCGAGCGCGGCCTCGGCACGCCAGCCACGCGCGCGGCGACCATCGAAGGCCTGCTGGCCGAGGAATACCTGCATCGCAACGGTCGCGAGCTGCAACCGACGGCCAAGGCTTTTTCCTTGCTGTTCGCGCTGGAAAATCTCGGCGTCGACGAAATCCGCCTGCCCGAGCTGACCGGCGAATGGGAATTCAAGCTCCGGGAAATGGAGCACGGACGCCTCGGTCGCGACGAGTTCATGAGCCACATCGTGAGTCGAACGCAGGAAATGGTCGAGCGCATCAAGACCGGCGAGCTGCCCGAAGCCGCTTTCTCGACGCTGAAGACGCCCTGTCCGCGCTGCGGCGGCGTGATCCAGGAAAACTACAAGAAGTTCCAGTGCAAATCCTGCGACTACAGTTTATGGAAGATCGTCGCCAGCCGGCAATGGGAGCCGGAGGAAATGGACGAGTTGCTGACGAAGCGTGTCATCGGCCCGCTGCAGGGCTTTCGCAGCAAAATGGGGCGTCCCTTCGCGGCCATGATCAAGCTCAAGGACGACCACATGCCGGAATTCGATTTCGGCCAGTCGGACGCCGATGCCGATGCCGAAGAGGTGGATTTCTCAACCCAGGAAACGCTCGGCGCCTGTCCCAAATGCGGCGCCCGGGTCTTCGAACACGGCATGGCCTATGTCTGCGAAAAGGCCGTGGGCGCGGGCAAGACCTGCGATTTCCGTTCCGGCAAGGTGATCCTGCAACAGGAAGTCGCGCGCGGCGACATGCAGAAGCTGCTGGCCACCGGCAAGACCGACCTGCTCAAGGGCTTCATCTCGAACAAGACGCGACGCAAGTTTTCGGCCTACCTGGTGCGCGATCCGAAGAGTGGCAAGGTTGGTTTCGAGTTTGAACCCAGGAACCCAAAGGCGGCAGCGAAAGCGGGCGCAAAGCCCGTTGCCAAAGCCGCCGAGGCGAAACCGGGAAAGACCGGGAAAACAAAAGTCGGCGTTGGCGACACGGCGAACAAGGCTCCGCCGAAGAAACCTGCGGCAAAAAAACCCGCCGCAAAGAAAACAGCCGCCAAGCCTGCGGCGAAGAAGCCAACAACCGAAAAGGCGGGATGACGGACGCAGCATTGCAACACGCGGCGAACCGGAAACTGGATGTCTCGGCGCGCCCTGTTCGATTGAAACCCCCTGCCAATTAGTACCTTGCTGAACACTGGTGCGTAGTGTATAAACGCACCGTCTGATTCTGAAACAAGGCAAACCCGTCGAAAGGCGGGGACGCAAAATCACCGGCCTACAGGACGCTACAAGCGGCGTTCCAGGGTAGCGGGATCGCCAGGAGATCGTCATGGGCACTACTATTAGTCGCCGGCTCGTTTTCGTGAAAATGAAGCGCAAGCCACCGCCCCCCCCAAACGCAAGTATCCTGTTCGCGCCGACGATGTACTGATCGGCGACGAGGCGCCGCGTCCTTCGTCGGTGTTCGTCGCGCGGCATGCCGTGGCGCCTGCCGAGCGCCGGCGCATAGGGTGGGTAGCCGGATGTTGGGTGGGCGGACTGAGTCTTTTAGTCGGCATCGTCGCCCTTCTCGTCAGCCTTTCCGACCCGCCGGTCGATACGGGTGAGCAGATCCAGTCTGTACGCAGGGAAGGCGGCGATCTTCCTGGATACGCCCGACCTCCCGTCGGCGGCTATGCTGGAGGCAGCCCAAACAACGCGAACTCGCGGATTTCGTCGGCTCAAGCCTTTCTCAATGCGCCCTTCCCCAAGCGCAGGTAGATGGGGTCCGCGATTTGGGCAATTTTCGGCGCGCGTCAGCCCTTCAGAAACTCGGCCAGAAGTTGATTGAGGAAACGCCGCCCTCGCAACGTCGGGCAAATATGCCCGGCCACGGTTTCCAGCAACCCCGCGCGCCGTGCCGCCAGCACCGACTCTTCAATGACGGCGGGCGGCAGGCCGGTACGTTCGGTAAATAGCCGCGAGGGAAAGCCTTCGTTCAAGCGCAGCGCGTTCATCATGAATTCGCCGGGCAGATCGGCGCGATCAACGGGTTGGCGGGTGCCGATGAAGTCGCCGCGCGCGGCGCCGTCGAGATAGGCGCGGGGATTGCGGTGGCGCGCCTCGCGCCAGATGGTCTGGTGATCGGACAGCTTGCTGTGCGCGCCGGCGCCTATGCCGAGGTAATCGCCGAAATTCCAGTAGTTGAGATTGTGGCGGCAGCGCTGTTCAGGCTTGGCGAATGCCGAGGTTTCGTAGTGGTCGAAACCGGCGGTGGCCAGCTTCGCTTCTACCATTTCCTGCATGTCTGCCGCCAGGTCGTCGTCGGGCAGCAACGGCGGCGCGTGGTGAAAAGGCGTGTTCGGCTCCAGCGTCAGGTGGTAGGCGGAGATGTGGCCGACGCCGCTGAGGATCGCCGTGGCGATGTCCTGCTCGGCCTCGGCCAAGGTCTGCCCCGGCAGCGCGTACATCAGGTCGAGATTGATGCGGTCGAAGTGGGTCAGCGCCAGGTCGATGGCGCGCCGCGCCTCGGCGCTGTCGTGAATGCGGCCCAGCGCCGCCAGCTTGGCGTCGTCGAAACTCTGTACGCCGATCGACAGACGGGTCACGCCGGCATCGCGGAAGGCGGCGAACTTCGCCGCCTCGGCCGTGCCGGGATTGGCTTCGAGCGTGATCTCGGCGCCGGGGTGCAGCGGCACGCGCATGCGAATGGCGGCGAGCAGCGCGTCAGCGGTTTCGGCGCGCATCAAACTCGGCGTGCCGCCGCCGATGAAGACGCTGATCACCGGCCGGTTCCAGATTTGCGGCAAGGCCGCTTCGAGATCGGCGATCAGCGCCGCGAGATAGGCGGCCTCGTCCGTATCGTTGCGACTCTCGTGCGAATTGAAGTCGCAGTAGGGACACTTCCTGACGCACCACGGCCAGTGCACATACAGCGCCAGCGGCGGCGGGGCCGCCAGACCGGAAGGACAACCGGGGATCACATGCCGGCGCGCAGGCGCTCTATGAGTTGCGCCAGCGCCTTGCCGCGATGCGAAAAGCGGTTCTTTTCCTCGTGCGGCAGTTCGGCGGCAGTCTTGCCGGTGCCGGGCACCAGAAAGTAGGGGTCGTAGCCGAAGCCGCCGGCGCCGCGCGGCGTGTCGATGATCTCGCCATGCCATTCGCCTTCGGTGACGATCGGCTGCGGGTCGTCGGCATGGCGCATCAGCACCAGGACGGCGACATAATGCGCACGGCGGTCGGACTTGCCGGCCAGCTCGGCCAGCAGTTTCTGGTTGTTGCGCTCGTCGGATTTCGGATCGTCGCCGCCATAGCGCGCCGAGAAAACGCCCGGCGCGCCGCCCAGGGCCGGCACGCACAGCCCCGAATCGTCGGCCAGCGCCGGCAGGCCGGTCAATTGCGCGGCATGACGCGCCTTGGCGATGGCGTTCTCGACGAAGGTGATATGCGGTTCGTCGGCTTCCGGCACGTTGAAAGCCGATTGCGGCAGCACTTCAAAATCGAACGGGGCGAGCAACTGGCCGAATTCGCGCAGCTTGCCGGGGTTGCCTGAAGCGAGGACAAGTTTTTTCATATCGTCACCGTACCGCCAGCGCCGACTCTTGCGCCCTGACAATGTCGCCGATGCCAGCGGCGGCGAGCTCCAGCAACGTATCCAGTTCGGCGCGCGAGAAGGGCGCGCCTTCCGCCGTGCCCTGCACTTCGATGATGCCGCCGCCGGTCGTCATCACCACGTTCATGTCGGTGTCGCAGCCGGAATCCTCGGCGTAGTCGAGATCGAGCCGCGCCTGGCCACCGACGATGCCGACCGAGACGGCGCCGACCAGTTCGCGCATCGGATGGCTGGCCAGCTTGCCGCCGGCGACCAGCGTGGACAGCGCATCGTGCAGCGCCACGCAGGCGCCGGTGATGGAGGCGCAGCGGGTGCCGCCGTCGGCTTGCAGCACGTCGCAATCGAGCGTGATCTGGCGTTCGCCGAGCGCCGCCAGATCGGTCACGGCGCGCAGGGAGCGACCGATCAGGCGCTGGATTTCCTGGGTGCGGCCGGACTGCTTGCCCTTCGCCGCTTCGCGCGCCGTGCGGGTGTTGGTCGAGCGCGGCAGCATGCCGTATTCGGCGGTGACCCAGCCGGAACCCTTGCCGCGCAAAAAGCCGGGCACCGATTCCTCGACGCTGGCGGTGCACAGCACTTTGGTTGCGCCAAACTCCACCAGCACGCTGCCTTCGGCGTGCTGGGTGTAATGACGGGTGATCTTGAGACCGCGTAACTGGTTCGCGGTGCGGTCGGTGCGTTGCGGCGGGCGGATCATGGCTTATGCTCCATTGGGGGTTTGTGGCAGGCGGCGCCGAATCTCGGCGATGGCGCGCTCGATTTCCATATCGGTAACGGGCGACTCGCCGATGAAGGTGTCGCAAAAGGACGGGGCCGAAGAAGGCTCGGCAACCGCAACGGCAGCCTGCCAGCGCATGGCGATCAAACTCAGGTTGTCGGCCGTCGGTCCGGCCGCGCGCTCGGCGGCGTCGAGCAGATGCGGCACCGTGGTGTTCACCGGCGCCCGCCCCAGTTCGCTTGCCAGCGCCTCGCCCAACGGCGCCCAGGCACCATCGGTGCACAAGGCAATCAGATCGCCGTCGCGCAGAGGCACAGTGCGCGAGACGTCAATGTGCGGCGTCACGTCGCCGCCAAGACAACTAAACACGCGATGGCGCATCGGGTGGCTGGCAGCTTCGTCATGGCTGAGGCTGCCCTCATCGATCATGCGCTGAACAATGCTGTGATCGCGGGTATGGGCCACGCGGGCGGGCCCTTGGGGTTGGTTGTGGATCAGATACAGGCGCGAATCACCGGCATGCGCCCAACTTGCCTGGCCGTCCTGCACCACGCAGGCGATGCAGGTGGTGCGCGGCGCGGCGTGCGGCGGAATACGGCATTCGGCGGCGTAGCGGACGATGGTCTCGTGCGCCTGCCGCAGCGTCGCGACAAGAAAATCCGCCGGGTCGGCCAGACGCGGCTGGGCTTCCGCGCGGAAACGCTCGGTCACGGTGTCGACGGCCATCTGGGCCGCGACTTCGCCTTGCAAATGACCGCCCATGCCGTCGGCCACCACCATCAACACGGCGGCGTCGGTGGCCAGCCAGGCGACACGATCCTGATTGATGGCGCGACCGCCGATACGGCTATCCTGGGCGATGGTGTAGTTCATTTTCCGCCACGCAGGCCCAGGCCCAGGCGGGAAAGCCATGACTGCTGCGGCGGGGCCCCTGCCCGATCGGCCATCAGTGAAGCTTGCAGAGCGCGGGCGTGTTGCGGTCGCCGCGCCGGATCGAGCCGCAGGCATTCGTCGATGGTCGCCAGCAAGCTCACCGAATATTCCGTCCCCCAGCGCTGTCGGGCCGGCAGCAACTGATCGTCGGCCAACCGAACGTCGGCCGCCTGCGGCGCGGCGCCGGCCAGAGCGGCATAGATGCAGGCGCCGACGGCGTAGATGTCGGTCCACGGCCCCAGGGTGAACTTGCCGTGATACTGCTCGGGCGCCGCATAGCCCGGCGTGTACATCGCCCGCGGCTCGGGCGGACCGATATCCATGGCATAGCGCGCGGCGCCGAAATCCAGCAGCACCGGAGTGCCGTCGGTACGCAGCCAGATGTTGGCCGGCTTGATGTCCAGATGCAGCAGGCCGCCGCCGTGCACCTCGCCGAGACCGTCGAGCAGGCCGCTGAACATGCTGCGCAGGAAAGCCTCGTCCAGCTTGCCGCGATGCTTGCGGATATGGTCGCGCAAGGTTTGGCCGACTTCATAACGCATCACCAGATAAACGGTCTCGTTGGCGCGGAAGAAATTCAGCACGCGAACCACGTTCGGATGATCGAGCCCGGTGAGCGCTCGCCCCTCCTCGAAAAACAACTTGAGACCGTGATTGAACTCCGCCCGATATTCCGGCGGGATGGTCGGCGCGATTCCGCCTTCGCCGCGCAGCGCCAGCGCGTTGGGCAGGTATTCCTTGATCGCCACCGGCGTCCCTGCCGCATCGTGCGCCAGATAGACAATGGAAAAGCCGCCGACCGAAAGCTGTCGTTCGATGCGATAGCCTTCGAGTTCGTAGCCGGGTGGCAGGGCCTGATTGTTTTGGGAGATCAAGGGATGGCAGCGGGGATGGGAAGCGGCGGTTGATATACTGCCCTGATTTTCCCCTGTTCGCCTTCCCCCTGTAAACAACTGCTTTGGTTGCGACGCCTGGGCGACAGAAAAGGAGACCCCCTCACATCATGATCTACAGCATGACCGGATATGCCGCCGCCAGCCGTGACCTCGGCAGCGCGGTGATGAACCTCGAAATCAAGAGCGTCAATTCGCGCTACCTCGACATCAGCTTTCGTCTCGGCGAAGACCTGCGCTTTCTTGAAATGCCGCTGCGCGAAAAGATCACCGAACGCATCGGTCGCGGCAAGATCGAATGTCGCGGTTATTTGCAGGCGCAACCGGCGCAGGGCGCCGCCGCCCGCCACCGCGAGCCCAATCCGGCGCTGCTGGACGAACTCGGCAAACTCGATGCCGCCGTGCGCAGCGCCCTGCCGCAAGCCGCGCCCCTGTCGGTGGCCGACGTGCTGCGCTGGCCCGGCGTGCTGGCCGACGATTCGCTCACCCCGGAACAGTTGCAGGCGACCGCTCACGAGTTGTTCGCCACGCTGCTCGATGATTTCGTCGCCACCCGCGAACGCGAAGGCGCCAAGCTGGCCGACGTGCTGCGCGACCGCGCCGCCCGCATGCGCGACCAGGTGCGCGCCGCCGAACCCCTGCTGCCGGTCGCGCTGGCCGCCTACCGCGAACGGCTGTCGACCAAGCTGCGCGAAGCCGTGGCGAATCTCGACGAAGATCGCATCCGCCAGGAAGTCGGCGTCTTCGCCGCCAAAATCGATGTCGCCGAGGAAATCGCCCGGCTCGTCACCCACATGGATGAACTCGAGCGCGTGCTGAAAAAGGGCGGCGCCGTCGGCAAGCGCCTGGATTTCCTGATGCAGGAACTCAACCGCGAAGCCAATACGCTGTCATCCAAGTCGGTCTCCGGTGACGTCACCGCCATCGCGCTGGAACTCAAGCTGCTGATCGAACAGATGCGCGAACAGGTGCAGAATCTGGAATAGCTTTTCAGCCCGTATCCGGACTGATCGGCGGCCAACACACTGGAGAGCGTATGACACCGGAAAAAGCACGCAAGTATCTCGACATCGCCCTGGCGGCTGCGCAACTAAGCAAGGACACCAGCACCAAGGTCGGCGCGATTATCATTGGCCCGAGCAACGAAGTCAGGTCGCTTGGCTACAACGGGGCGCCGCGTGGATGCAATGCCGATGAAGATGAGCGCGGTCGGACGCGACCGGAGAAATACTTCTGGTTTTCGCACGCGGAAATGAACGCAATCACAAACGCAGCGCGCGTCGGCACGCCACTGGACGGAAGCAGCCTGGTCGTCAGCCATCCGCCGTGCATGGATTGCGCGCGCGCGATCGTGCAGGCCGGGATCAAGCATGTGTTCTGCCCCAAGCCGGACGACGATTTCGTCACCCGGTGGCAGGAGCACATTCGGCGCTCGGAGGTGCTATTCAAGGAAACAGGCATCGAGTACGTCTGGATTTGACCGTCAGGCGCATCCTGTAATATGCACTGCGCCTAGTGCGCCTCCTTCTTGTTGCGCTGCGAGGCGCCTTCTTCCACCTGCTGCTTTCTCTCAAGGGCTGCGGTCGCCTTTTCCAGCAGTTCGGGACGCAGCTCCTCTGGAACCTCTGTCAGACAAGAGACGAGCCAGCTCAAGCTGGCGCCGGGAATAAGCAGTTTGGCGTCGGCAATGTCATCGGGTAACGCCGGGTTGTCGGGACCAGCGGCGAGGTGGCGCGCGGTATTGATGCAGATCCGGGCGATGTTGGCACGTACATTGTCGGTGCCGTGGATGAGTTGTACGACGATAGCGGGCAAATGCCAGACCTCGGCACACTTCAAGGTCAGATCCTTGAACTTGAAGCCACAGCGCAGCTCCTGGCTTTCGACCGAACGCCTGGCATCGCCACTGGCCAAGGCGTCGAGGGCGGCCTGGGGCAGATCTGGAGAGAAGTGCCAGAGCAACAGTTCACCGATTTCGGAGAGAAGGGCGGCCATCACCAGTTCATCGGGAGAAACATCGGCGCGGGCGGTAGACCAACTGGCCGCCAGCCTTCCCGCCGTCGCCGCGCATGCTTCGCAGGCGGCCAGGCCCGTTACCGTTTCGTCGGTTTCCGGACTGGACCGCAATAGTTCTCGAATACCGCCCTCGCCTATCTGCATCACGGCGGCCAGGAGTGTCGTCGTCTCGTGGCCAAGTCGGCTGCTGCGTCGACCTTCGGCTTCTCGCAACAGGCAGAGACAAAGGAACGGATCGCTTTGGGCCAAGTCCGCGAGATCCTTGCATGAAATGGTCCGGTCTTCCTGTGCTTCCTGTGCTTCGAGCGCCGCCAACGCCGCTTTGGAGCGGGCCATCACCGGCAGGTGCTGGGCTGTCAGGTATGCCGCCCACTGATTAACCCGCCAATGCTTGTGGTGAGCAGATGGAGCTTCCGGGCCAATCGGCAGGAAGAAGTCTGTCGCCAGAACTTCTTGCAACAGCGCTCGGCTCTCGGCAGACAACTCCGAAAACGCCAGAGAAACCTGCCAAGCATCGCCAATAGCGATGTAGCTTGTCATGTGACAGGTCAAGCCAAGCGAGGAGCCGCCCTGCTCCAGTTGCAAGTCGACGACCAGAGCTGTACCAGGTTGTGGCGTAGAAGTCATTATCAGGCAACAGCCGCCTTCGGAGAGATCGCCCACATGGGCCTCGGCGAAAAATGACGCGCCCTCCCCGCGCAAGCACGCACTAATCTGTGCGACAGGCCGATAGCGGCGAAACTTTCGGCGTTCTTGTGGCATCGCGGCCTCTCTTGTCTATCTACCGTTGCTTCGGTAGCCACTGGCGGGCTTTCTGTCACGCCCGCTGCCATCATGGCACGCATCGAGCATTGCCGCCAGTGACACGATACCGACGCCAAGGTAATAGCATGAATGCAGGAAACATCATCGCCTCCCCCTTCAAGGCCCAACGTATGCACACATCTCTGGCACGAACCGTACTCTTCCATTCCGGGGGTGAATTTCGCAGGCGTGAGCGATGGGACGGGAAATCCAGGAAGAGCAGTGGCGATCAGTCCGCTGGGGCGCTCTGCTGCGCTCCATGTCCCCCGTCGTCGGCCTGCGGCCGCCGCCTCCTCCTTTACTTCCGCTCCGCAGAGCACCCCACCATGGAGGGAGTCGGATACCCGCCGTCCTTGGCGCGCGCAGGCGTCAGTCCCACGTTTCATGCGTCGCGGAAGACGCTCAGCGTCATGGAGCACTGAGATGTGTGCATACGTTAGCGTGACGGGCAGGGAGTTGGCACTTCATGCGATTGCCCTGATGCCGACACACAGGCGATATGACCTGTGACCTATTTCGTGGGACACTCCAAAGTAGTCGCCTGACAATAGACGCACTGAAACAAGGCAAACCCGTCGAAAGGCGGGATCAGACATTCTGGCGAACATGCCGACCGACGAATTCTTCATCGCCATCCATCCCGCCGCGCCGCGCAAGCCAGCGCCAGGCGCGCCCTGCAATGGTTGCGGCGTGTGCTGCGCCGCCCTGCCGTGTCCGCTCAGCCGACTGCTGCTCGGCCATCGCACGGGAACGTGCCCGGCACTGCAATGGCGCGAGACCGAGCGCCGCTATGTCTGCGGCATGGTCACGACGCCGGCCAGCTTCCTGCGCTGGCTGCCGCCGCGCTGGAACGCTTTCGCCGGTCGCCGCTTCTTGCGCTGGATCGCGTCCGGCATTGGCTGCGATTTCGACGCCGAAGTCGGCGATGCCGAACCGGACCAGGCTTCAAATGGCCCGGACGAGTTGACTCATTCCAACCAGGATCAGTAACCCGGCGCTCAGGCGTTCGATGCCTGGCCGCCAGGGCCCCAACTGCTCGTGCAGGCGACCGCCGAAATAGGCAACGCCGAGTCCAAACACCAGCGCAGGCACGACGATGGCGCCGAGGCCGAAGGCCTTGCCGACCTCGTGGGCGCCGTCTTGCCAGCGCCGACTTTCGGGCAATCGGCAGGCGATCCACGACGGCAGCTTTGCCGGAGTGAGCTATCCGGCACTTCCTAGCGCTTGTCAGCGAGGCCGAGCGATTTGCGGGTGCTTGCCCTATCCACCGCGCCGGAGATCGCGATGCGGTTGCCGTGGCCATCGAAGAACAGGGTCCGCGGCAGTTCGCCGCACCACTTCGGATCGAGCGCGAATGCGATCGCCTCGGGCGCATCGGCGCCGTAGACGTAGCGCACTCCCAACACCTTGATTCGGTCGAGCGACGTGGCGACCTCGGCGGAGAGCGGTTCCACGGCGACGGTGATCAGCCGCAAGCCCGCATCGGCCTTGACCATGTCGGCGAACAGTCCGAGATTCTTCTTGCAATGGGGACAATCGGTGGACCACAGGGCGACGATGGTCGGCACCGCGTGTGTCGCCTCGTCGGTGAGCATTCGCGCCGATTTCCGGTCGAGGGCAACGAAGGCCGCCGCAAAGGCAGAGGCGGCGGAGGCGACGCAGGCGAGCAGCAAGGAAATCCGGACGAGGCGTTTCATGGCAGGCGGAACACGCGCATGCCTTCGAACTCGGTGCGCCAGTAGGCGAACAGATCCTTGCCGAAGCTGATGGCGCGCGGATGATCGGAGGCGCCATTGGCGGCGCCCAGCGCCAGCCGCTTGAAACTGACGCCGCCGTCCTCCGAGATTTCAGCATGCAACTGCGTCCGCTCGCCGTCGAATTCCTTCCAGAGGATGCCGATGCGCTGGCCGGCGATGGCGATATCGGCGCGGGCGGCCTGCTCGCCACCGACAAAACGCTGGCCTTCGACGCCGCCCGCCACCAGGCGGCCATAGAAGGCGCGGCCCTCACCGTCCTTCAGGTTGAACCAGACGGCATGCCGCGTGCCGTCGGGCGCCACGGCCAGCGCCGGCCCGTGGTGGGGACAGCCGTCAACTTTCCAGCGGTCGAAGGTGGCGCGCTCGACGCCGACCGGCGTTCCGTCCGCCCGGAGTTTCGCCAGCGCGTGGTCGCGCTCGTTGGGCTCGAACACATGTCGCCAGAGGATCAGCGGGGCGCCGTCGGTATCGACAGCCGCCGCGATCCGGCAGCACTCGCAGGAATGATCGGCGACTTTGGTTTCCGGCTTGAAGCTTCTGCCGCCATCGTCCGATACCGAGGCATAGATGGCGCCGCCGCGATAAGGATTCTTCGCCGCCTTGGCCGATTCGAGGTCGCGCTTGTCGATCCAGGCGAGGTAAATCCGCCCATCGCCGCCTACGACCATGGTCTCGAAACGATGGGTGATTTCCTGCCGATCGCGGTGCACGGTGATCGGGGCCGAAAATCTGGCTCCGCCGTCATTCGAACGCGCCAGCCTCACTTCGCCGGTGTTGGGTTTGCCAAGCGGCTTGGTCCAGGAAACCAGTACGGCGCCATCCTGCGCGAAAGTTATTTTTGGCCGGTTCTCTCCGTCGCCGGATATGGCCTCGGGCCGGGCATTGATGATTACCGGGGGCGACCAGTTGGCGCCCTGATCGCTACTGCGATAAAGCAACAGGTGATCGCCCTGCTTGGCAACCGCCAGCAGTTGACCGTCTTTGGTGAATGCCGCCGAGCTGGCCAGTTCGACACGAACTTTTTTTCCCATGCCGGTCATTCCCGCCATCGTTGCCTTGTCTTTCGGGTCGGCGGCGGATGCCGGTTCCGGCAGGGAAGACAGGACAATCGCCAGCGCCACGGCGGCGCCCAGTGTGCGCAGGTGCGTCATCGGATTCACTCTCAGTAGTTGAATTTCAAACTGGCGAAATAGGTCCGTTGCTGATACGGATACAGGGTGAAGTACTTGACGTCGCCGATGTTGTCGATCCCGACGGAGGCGGACCACTGCCTGGCGAACTTGTAGAGCAGCTTGGCGTCGAAAACCCCGAAGCTGCTACGCCCGCCATAGACGTTCGGATTGGGGTCCGGGTATTGCATGGTGGTCGTGTTGAGCAAACCGCTATGCTGTCTTCCGCTGTAGCGATAGCCCAGGCTGCCGGAGAGTTCGGCGGTAACGTGATAGGTCGCCAGCATCGACGCGCGCCAGACCGGGATCAGCGGCAGTTCCGTGCCCACCAGCCCGGGGTTGGCAATGTTCTGCGTGATCCGCGAATGGATGTAGGCGAGGCTGCCCGACAGGTCGAGGCCCCGAATCAACATGTCGCTGGTTTGCAGAGCCGTTTCGATTCCGTAAGTGCGGACCTTGTCTACGTTCTGGACACTGCTGATGCTGAAACCGGGTAGCGTCGTGATATCGGTTTGCGACACAAGCGCAGCCTGCTTTTCTTCCCCGAACAACGAGGTTCGCCACAAGCCGTTGCTCAGGAAGCGCTCGATAGTGAACTCCCAGGAGTCGGCGGTTTCGGGCTTGAGGTTCGGATTGTTTGTCTTCGCGACGTTATAGGGCGCCGGGAATCCGGCAATTTGTGCAGGCGTGGCGGCAGTCGAGGTGCCGGCAACGGTAATGCCGACGTTCTTGAAGAGTTCGCCGACCGTCGGGAAGCGCACGCCCCTGCCGAACGAAGCGCGCAGCGCCAGCATGTCGGATGCCTGCCAGGACAGCGAGGCTTTGGGCGAGAAGGCATGGACCGTCTTGTCGGCGTAGCTCACGTTGGCTCCGCTGGCGTAGTTGCTGCCGTCCAGGGCACGCCATTTCTCCTGGCGCCCTCCCAGCACCAGTTTCAGGTCGGGCGAAATCTGCCACGCATCCTGCACGTAAATCGCCTGGGTGGTGGTGGTGCCCCTGGAGTTGGTATTCAGCGCGCCGGCAGCGCTGGTCCGCCACGGCCCGACCGCCAGCGTGTATTGATCCGACCTGGTTTTGTAGGTGTCCGAGTGGAAACCGAAACTCAGTTGATGCCGGCTTTTCAGGTTGCCGTCGGGC
>Ga0209211_10004934_pt1 | contig 20303 bp, 5 predicted proteins | sample RifGroA2_FD_183992 | JGI IMG/M metagenome (GOLD analysis project Ga0209211, IMG submission 183992) | Groundwater microbial communities from Rifle, Colorado, USA - Groundwater A2 (SPAdes) (version 2) | ecosystem: Environmental > Aquatic > Deep subsurface > Groundwater | place: Rifle, Colorado...
GCTTCTTCCTGGTACCTGTCATGGCTTTTTTTGATGGATTTCACACTGCTCTTTAATCTTAAGGACTCCTGCTCAATGAGCTTTTTTTCCTCACTAATCTTCAGCAGTGAACGCGAAAATGCCTCTTCATCAAGCTTCAATTCTCTCCTTCCTGATTCAAGATTCCGCCTTTCCTTGTCGACTTGGGCCTTGGATTCATTAATGTCATTCAGGATTTTTTGCAGCACATTTTTCTGCGATTTCATCTCATCCTCTTTCAGCCTTTCAAGGGCCTGTTTTTCCCTGAATTCTGACATCCTCTTTGTAAGCTGCATTTCGCTTGCATTCAGGGCCTGCTCAACCTCAATTAAGACGTCTGATTTTTCCTCGAGGAGCTTTTCCTTTATTTTCAGCTCAGCTTCCCTTTCCCTGTAAAGCCTCTGCACAATATCACTTTTCTTGTTTGCATCCTCAAGGGCCCTGTTCTTTTCATAGAGAGATTTGCCTAGCTCGTTGAAGTCAGAAGTATTGTTTTCCCTTTTCAAAATATTAGAGATTTTCACCATGTCCCCTTTTTCCCTTTGAAACTGGCTGAATTAATATTTAAATATTTGTGTTGTAATTTATAAATAAGAACAAAATATTTTTATATTACATCCCTAATGAAGATGCTACACCGTCAGATTATCAAATGTTTTACGTGGGTAACTTGTAGATATGGCTTTAGTTTGTGAACTTCATGCTTCAGAGAGAAAAAGTAAGTGTTAGTGGATAACTCGCATATTTAAGGGGCGCAAAGCGTAAATGTGGTAGCAAGAGAAAAGAGCGTGGTTTTGCTAGTCGGTGCTATATTGTTACTGGCTATTGCAGAAGGAGCTAGCAGCTTAGAGGACAATAGTTTTACTTATGAGAATCTCTCTTTTTCTGCTTCAAAAGAAAACCTTGCTTTAGGGGAAGAAGTTTCCTTCCTGATAAATTCCAATTTCTCGGATGCAAGAATAATTGCGGCATTCAATGGCACAATTTTCTCTTATGAATATTCAAACGCAACAGTTTCCTTAAGGCCAATCCAAAAAGGAAGGTACATTGCAGAGTTCTTCATAGGCAACCATTCTGTAAGGAATACAAGTTTCAATGTGTTCGAAACAAATGAAAGCAGCATCTTTACAGATAAAACGCTTTATTACCTTGGAGAAACCGTCAAAATCTACCACAAAAACATAGAGAAAAACAACTCTTTCTTGATAAGAAATTCGCTTAGCACCTTCAACCTTAAGGGATTGAAAGAAAACCCAATTGAATTCAAGGCATTAAGCATTGGAAACTATGAAGTTGTGGCATTCTCAGGAGAAAAGAACATAACTTCATTTTTTTCAGTGTTTCCCGTGAAGGATACAAAGGGAAAGATATCAATATTCACAGCAAGAAAAATCTACGGAATAAATGAGTCAGTCACCATTTACCTGAACTTCACAAAAAAAGAAAGTTACTCATTCTTCATTTATTCAAATGAAAGCGTCTACAGGTTTCTTGGCTCCCTTGATGATGTTATAACTTTCACCCCAAAAAGCAAAGGAAATTATCTTTTAAGGCTTGAGGAGGCAGAAAAAACACTTGCGTCATACTCCTTTGAAGTCATTGGCAAAGAGCAAGAAAAGATTTCAAACGAAACAACAATCAAGGATAAAGCTGAAAATAAAAGCGCAGGGGTCTTTGACTCGGAAGAGGGTGCAATTATTGATTTTGATTTAAGAAGCATTGCAAATGAAAAAAAATCCATCATAAACATCATTTTTGGCACAAGCCCGTTTGACAAGCTGGCTTTTTATGTCCAAAACCACAGCGAAGACCTCAATTTCAATCTCACAGCAGAGCAGCTTGAAAGGGATTTCTACAGGATTAGGGTAATTAACAGGAATGCAGCCCCTTCAATTTACAAGCTTATTGCTGAACTGACAATCAACGACCAGGTCTTCAATATCTCAAGGGATTTTGAGTTCAGAAAATCCGAAAAATTCCCGGAAAAGAATGAAAGCGAAAATACGGGTGATGAAGGCATTAATCCAATATTAGGCTATGTCGACTACGCATTCACTCTCCTCCAGAATGCCAGCTTCATTGTGGACTTCACAGGTTTCAACGAAAAACAGCTTGACCCTCTGAACCTTGCGTTTAAAAAACCCTCAATAAGCCAGATTTCTGCTTATATTGAACACCAGGAAAATGAAAGCAATTTCAACATTATAATTACGCATCTTGAATTTGACAAGTTCAGGATCCAAATATCGCAAAAAAACAAGGTTGGCGGAGTTTACAAGCTGATAGTCGTTGCCTTGAATGACGAAAAGGGTTTTGTTGCTGAAATCCCTTTCAGCTGGGGAATTTCAGATTTTGCAGAATTCTTTGAAGAATACCAAAAGAACATTCTGAAGAATCTTACAGAATACCAAAAGAATAATGATTTTCCAAAATTGCTCTATACAGACAAAAGCAATTACACTCTTGGAGAAAAAGTAATCATAATAGCAAAATCCCCCATCAAGTCATTTACGATAAAACTCAATTCGACTGTGGTATATTCTCAAAACATTGCTCCTGGAACCGGCCCGAACAGAAATTTTAGCTTTGTGCCCAAAAGCGAAGGAATATTCTTTGTTCTTGCAACGGTGTCCAATTCGCAGAACGCATTGGTTGTGAATTTCTCTGTCACAGCCAATGCCTCTGTGAATGTTTCAAGAAATGAGTCCAAACTAATAATAAATGGCTCTGTGGAAATAAAGGACAGCAACAATGTTTCTATTATGGCAAAACTGAATTTCTACAAAGATGGTGCTCCAATTTACAACATTACAAAGGGAACCTATGACCTTGAAATTGTTCCGCTGAACTCCATAATAAAGAGCATTTTCTTCAAGGATTTATATTTTAACGGGTCAATTGACATTGGAATAGATGAAGTTGACCCAAAAAAAGATACTGCAAAAAACTGGCTAAAGATCTTTGCCTTAAACCCAAAAAATAATTTCACAAGCGCCACCGTCACTGTTAAGGCAACCGGCAATAATCTTTACAAATGCAGGGATTGGGCTTTCAGCTCGCAAACTTGTTTGGGTTCCTGGGCAAAAATACAGGACCTTGTGATTGGCCAGGAATACAGCTTCATCCTAACGCCAGAAGATCCAGGCTATGCGGAATTTGGATTGGCAAGCGTCAACACAAACAAATCCATATACCATCCAGGTGAAGAAGCAAAAATAATAATGGTTGTTCTTGACAGGCAAGGCCACTTGGTTTCAGGCGCAAATGTCTTCCTGAATGCCACAAATCCAAGTGGAACCTCAACAATTTACCAAACTTCTTCCTCTACAATTCTAGAAACAGAAAAGGGAATTTACACTGCAATCCATACCTCAACTTCTGTTGAAGGGAACTACAGCCTTTTTGTCAGCGCTTCTGGGCCAGATGTAAACAACACAATGCTGTCTTTCTTCACAGTAAAACAATTTTATGAGTTTGACGTCTTGAGAAATACTCCAGTTACAACTGACCCTTTCAAGGGCGCTTTTTTCTCGTCAATAAAGATTGTTTCTTTGACAAACGCAGCTGCTTTTGACTACAACGAGATTCTTCCTATTGATTTCGTAGTTGCAAACACAAGCGGAGCCACTATATCGGTTTTAAGCAATAAAACCATTTTGACTTGGCTCAATCTCAGCAACAATTCAATTGTATCTTATTATGCAACTCCCCCCCTCATTACACCTGAGCTTTGGGAAATTGGGCCCTCTTTTGTTAATTACAGCTTAAATACATTTACAGAAGCCAGACCATGGTTCTTGGCTGTTGACCCGGACATATCAGGAGGTTCTTTTTCTAATTTATCGGCTCAGGCCTGTAACATGGAAAATAACTCTGCGTCAAAAGGCACTTTAGGCTCACCATGTACAACAAGGTACCCTGGAATTTGCGCTGCAGGCGTAAATGGCGTTGGATGCAATGATAACGTCTATGAAAATTTATCGGCAACAGGCAATAATAATTGGGTGGGGCTGAATATTTCTGTTTATAACAGCAGCGTTTCAAATTGCGGTGCAGTAACTAATGTAAAACTGTGCTTTGAATGGTGGGCATCAATCCCGGGTGCAGGAATCCAGAATTGCAACATAAGCGTTTCTGCTGACGGAGGAACAACATACAAAATTATCAACAATACGTGCCCGGGCTCTACGGTAAATCCAGGAATGGTCTGCCAAAATGTCACCTCAAATGCATCATGGTCTTGTTCCAATTTCTTTGGCTCAACTGGTCCAAGGGCAAAGGCAATAATGCATGCCCAAAGGGGAAATGGGGCTGGAACTTTGGGAGTCACTGTAGACAATTTATGGTTCAATGTCTCCTACTTGTCAGATGTATCCCCTCCAAGAATAAACTCTTCAATAAACAATTCCGCGCCTATGATAAATAAAGTCGTAAACATTACGGCAAATGTCAGTGATGAAACTTCATTGAGCTCATGCCAATTTATCTTGAACCAGTCTGCCGGGGGCGCAAAACAATTTTTCAATGTTAGCGTAAGCGGAACAAATAATCAATGCTCTCAGAATTTTACAATCTCAAGAACAAGGGGGAATATAATCAATTTCACCGTCATAGTTAATGACACGGCCGGCAACCTTAACAGGACACAGCAGATAATCACTGTTGCAAATTCACCGCCAAGCGGACTGAGCATCCTGTTTCCGACAAGCGATTTGAGGACCACACGAACAACAAATCTAAGCTTGAACGTCACTTTTGCCCAAGATGCAGACAGTGATCCTATTGTAATCTATTATTACATCAATGGCGCAATAAACCAAACTTCTTCAGTTAACACGACTCTGAATGCAAGCGATGGCTATTATATTTTGAATGTTTCATTATACGACGGGGTTGAATTCAGCTCAAATGCAACTGTCAATTTTACCATTGACAGCACAAAACCGAATTTGAACTCATCATTGAACATATCATCCCCTTATTTCGGGCAATCAGTTAATTTCACTGGAAATGTTTCTGATAATCTCGGACTGAGCTGGTGCCAGATAATTATTAACCAATCAAACGGGGCAAAGCAATATTTCAACAAGACGCTTTCAGGAACAAGCGACCAATGCTCGCAGAATTTTACAATTTTCAAAACACGGGGAGCGATAATAAATTTTTCAATGATTGTGAATGATTCTATCAATAATATCAATCAGACCTCTTTCTTAGTCACTGTTGCGAATACACCTCCAGGCGCACCTGCAATATTATTTCCAACCAGCGACCTCAAGAGCACAAATACTGCCAATTTGAGCCTGAATGTCACATTCTTGCCTGATTCTGACTCAGACCCTGTTATTGTTTACTATTATATCAATGGGATTATAAATCAAACTTCGCCTGTAAACACTACTTTAAATGCGAGCGAAGGCCGCTATATCTTGAATGTTTCATTATATGACGGGATTGATTTCAGCTCAAATGCAACAGTGAATTTCACTTTAGACCGGTCAGCTCCAACCGTAGCAATTTACAGTCCAGCAAACACAACTAACTTAACATCACAATTTGTCACATTCAGCTGGAATACAACCGACAATATTGACAATGTTATCTTATGCAATCTGACAGTGGATGGCTCTGTCTTAAATTCAAATGCACAATCGGCAAATAATTCTATTACAACGAGCTCCAGCACTTTAAACGAGGGAAACCACAATTGGAGCACGACGTGTTTTGATTCCACAGGAAATTCAAATATCAGCAAAGTTTTTTTCTTCGGTGTATTTGTTACAAAAACTGTAATAAGCGTTCAGACCAAGAATGACAGTTACAAGCAATTTAAAGAAGTAAACCTCACAAGCAGCATTAGCTGGGATTCTGCTGATTTGGAAACCAGAAAGCAAAGCACCACAAAGGACATTGTTTTTTTCAACTCAACTTTCAACACAGATGCAGAAGGCTGGAATTACGTTGACGATTTGTACCAAGGAACAAGCAATCCAGGTGGCGTTGACGGCCAATATGTAACAAGCGGCGCTGGCTGCCTGGGAGTGGGAAATTGCCTGTTTGTGAACATTGATTTTGGAATTACCGGCCCAACTTCTGGAGGATGGAACAACAGCTATGTTTTGCCGAGCTATGCAAGAGTTTCCCACCGTTTCTTTTTCAATTACACTCAAGAGGGAACACCAGACCCTGCCGAAGACTCTGCAATCTACACCAGAAACACTTCCACAAGTTCCGATGTGCTTGTGAACACATATGATGGGAACACCCCAAACCCGCCGCCTTATGTGTATCGAAACGGGTTTTATTCCTACAATGTAACTCTGAATCCTGGAACATACAATTTTGATGTAGGCGCATGGATGGCAGACACCACCGCAAATGACGAAGACACATGGGCATGGATTGATAATATTGAAATCATTGCCTATAGCGTGATCCAGGATAATGAAGGCAGCTCGCCTTTTGTTTATTACAATAACACAAATGGCCCGAACTTTACCAAAATAAGTGATATTGATGTTGCAGTCGAAGTTTCTTACTTCAATGCATCTGGCTCAGTCAATGCAAGCAACAAGATGCCGGACTTGGAAGTGCAGCTCTACAACGGCAGCAATTTCTCTTATTCTTATTACTGCAACCTGACATTACAATACGGAATAGGGGGAAATTACACCTATAACTGCACTCATAAAATTGTGGACCCATTGATACTTAAAGCATGGAACAATTCCAACAATCGTGCCTTAAGAATAAGAGGCATTAATATCGACAATGAAAACTCTGAAAATGACACAATTAACTGGACAGGCGTATTTGTCGAGATAAAAACCCCTTCAAAATTTGAAAACTATGGATCTCAAAACATTAGCGGCACTCTGCTTATCCAAGTCCTCAACACATCAGGGATGCCAGTTTTTACTGCATATAATCAGACTGTAATTGTAGAAAATAACTCCAAGCTAAATCTATCACAATTGTGGAACGCAAACCCATGGAATACCGGCTACAATGTGCTAGGAACATATACCATCTATGCTGCACTATTAAATTCTTCCTATGGGGTTAAGCAAAATTTTGACGGAACTTACGCGAATGACACTTATTCTTTTAAAGTGGATTATTTAAGAATTGTGCCGCAATCACCCCTTAACAATTCTGTTAAGGAATCAACTGGATTTTTTGCAAATTTGACATTGAGCTACAACAGTTTTCCAAGCAGCGGCTATTGCGAATACTCCATTGACCCTAATTCAAGAATGCTGGCAATAAACAGCAGCCTGATAGGTGACTACACTGAAAGTGGAGGGGATTACAAGAATGTAACTCTGGCAGACAATAGGTCTTTCTGGTTCGTTGGAAATCAAAATCTTGACATCGGTTCTTATTTCGTGAATTCAAGCTCTGAGATTGTATACGATATTGGCGAATTTATAAGGAAAGAATACATCAGGAACATTACCCTGTCTTTGACATACTGCCACAGCGGAAATTCGCCGCCTGATGTGAAATGCGACGGAGTTGCACCAACAGGGACTGTTGAAAATGACCAGAACGTTTCCATTTATAATTTCTCAAGCTTAAAATGGGTGTCTCTTGGAAATTTAAGGGCGAACAGCAACGGGCTTGAGTTAAGCGATATTTTCTATCCGAATGGCACGCTTTCAAATTATGTGAATTCCTCAGACAACAAAATAAAGATCAGGATAACGTCATTTTTTACCAACACCGAGACTGGTCAAACAACATATTTGGTCCTTGATCAAGCAGCGCTTTATGTGGAAACCAGGGTTCCAATGGTTAATGATACAGCAACTCATTTTTTCAATGCGACTGCCCCAATTTCTGAAGGTGTGCACAATATAACATACTACTGTAATGACACTACTGGTGATGTTAGCTACGCAAATATAACCTTCAATGCCACTGACATGGTCCCTCCTATTGTGAACCTCACATTGCCGGCAAACGGCGCTGAAACTGCCGACGGAAACATCATATTCGGGTTCAATGTCACTGACTTGTCATCTCCAATCAAGAACTGCACGCTCGAATTCCAGTTCATTGACAACCAGACCAATTCAAGCATAATTGAAAACACGAATCAGACCTTTAGGATTTATGCCCTTGACAACGGAGGGCCTTACAGCTGGAGGGTCAGGTGCTTTGACAATTCATCAAATCACAACGAGGGCAATTCATCTTATTTCACTTTCATTGTGGGTTCTGACACCGACGTTCCGATCATAACTTTAAGAACACCAATTGACGGATACAACACATCAAATAATGATGTGGTTTTTTCATACAGGGTGAATGACATAACGACAACGATAGCAAACTGCTCATTGATAATTAACAACAAAATCAACCAAACAAATACTACAATAACTGAGCAAGGGGCATTTCCTTTTAATTTTAACAATTTTACTGTGAATGACGTGGCTGATGCAGCATACAACTGGAGCATCAATTGCACTGACACCTCAAATAGCCATAATATTGGAAATTCTTCAACACGAAGGCTAAATGTCACAAGAGATACTGATTTTCCTGTTGTCACATTGATAATTCCGCAGGACAGCAGCATAGACACAGACGGGATTGTCATATTTCAATATAATGTTACAGATGCCTCGTCTAATATGGCAAACTGCACGCTTATGATAAACGGAACACTAAATTCGACTGCAGTTGCCCCTCCCAAAGACGTTAGTAACTCTTTTACACCGTCAATGTTCAGGGATGGAGTTTATAATTGGTCTGTTGAATGCACAGATGACAGTTTTGACCACAATAGGAATATATCTGATGTGCGGTTTTTTAATGTCAGCGCCCTTTTGTTTACCAAGCTCGGTATTTTTACAGACAAGACCGTTTACGAGCAGGGAACACTCCAAAATGAAACTGTGTCCATAACTTCTAATACAACCGATGTTTTTTCAAACAGAATCAATGCAAGCGTGGTTGCAGACATCATAAGCGGGAATACCACTCTCAGATGGTGGAATAATTCCTGGAAAAGAAGAAATCCAATCCTTTTCAATGATACTTCTGGATTGGACAGGGGCAATATAACTGTAACAGTTAATGTAACTTCCCTGTCAGGGTATACAACAAGCTGTGCAAACGAATTGAGGATTATAAGGAATGTTTCCAGCTCATTTTATGAAATTCCGTTCAACACCATTGATGGGGATGACTCTACATGGTGCTACATAAAATTTAATGCCAATATTTCTGCAAATGCGGTAAATCAAAATGACTACTATGCATATTACAACTTCTCAGGTGCCCAAGATCCGTCTTATCAAAACATAAGCCTATTGCGATTCAATCTATTTTTTGACGACTTTGAGGATGCAGGCCTCGCAGGCTGGGCACAAGATGCGCAAAACAGCTGGACAAGGGGTGTAACAAGGAGCTATCCTGCTGGTTCAGGCTCTGCTGAAATAACAGGTGCAACAACGGGCGCCTCACTGAGAGTAAATTCCACTTTTAACCTCACAGAATTTGATATTGTGAATTTATCTTATGCATGGTACATATCAGGCGCCTTTGACGATACCCCTCAAGACTTAATGTCATTTTCACTTAATAATGGCACGACTTGGGCATTGAATGACTCGATCTTGGGGCAGGGGACAGGAGGTACTTCCAGCGGTGAAGAGGGCAAATGGATTTTGGAAAACAAAACCTTAAGCAGAAAATACTTCTCTTCAAATTTCACATTGATGTTCAATGCCACTGTTGACAGTGCCTCGGAGAGTGGGCAGTTTGATTATGTAAATTTAACAGGATACAAGCATGGAACATTCAACATTACTTCTTCAGTGGGTGCAGTTCAGCAGCTGATAAATGAATCAATTAATGACACTAGCAGCCCTGGATCTTACACATTCGCTCATGGCACCAGCGGACTGTCCACTGGAGTTTATTCAGTTGTCGCACTTGCCTTAGCAACTAATTACAACAACGCCACCAATTCGACTTTTTTCTACATTGTCGCAGATCAGGCTGCACCGTTTGTAAGCTTGATTTCCCCCAATAACAATAATAAGACTGGAGTTAATAATGTGACATTTCTCTACAATGTTTCAGACACCTTGTCCGGAATAAAAAACTGCTCTTTGCTAATCAACAACACAATCAACATAACAAACACCTCAGTTTCACAGGGCATAAGGCAAAATTTCACCCTATACAATTTATCCAATGGGATTTATGCATGGAATGTAAGTTGCGTTGACGATTCTATAAACAATAACTCTGCAACAACAGCTTCAAGAATCCTAAATGTGTCTGTTGACACGACTCCGCCAACAGTTACATTGCTGAACCCCCAGAATAATTACAGGGACACAGACAGAAACGTTTCATTCAATTATTCAGTGGCAGATGACATAGCAAGCACCACAACCTGCATTTTGTTCATAAACAACACCGCAAATACCACGCAGCAAAACGTGCCCACTGATTCATCAACAAGGACATTCAGTAATTTGACTTATTTTGAAAATGGGACATATTTCTGGCACGTTAATTGCACCGATGATTCAATTGCAGGAAATTCAAACGTCTCTTTGCTAAGAAATTTTACTGTTCTGGAGGACACTGAAAATCCTGCAGTTACCCTGTTGTTCCCTGCCAATAATTCCCAATTGACAAATGGCAATGTCACGTTCAGGTTTAATGCCACAGACTCAATTTCAAATATTTCATTTTGCAGCCTGTCAATAAACGGGAGCTTGAACCTGACAAACACGACTGTGACAATGAACATATCCCAAAATTTTACTGTAAATGACCTAGACGGATATTTTAATTGGAGCATTAATTGCACAGACACATCAGAAATGGGGAACATTGGGACATCGTTCACATTTTTCTTACTTATTGCATCAGACTTGACTCCGCCGGTTGTATCGCTTGACTTCCCGCCGAATAATGTGGAGGTGACTCCGACAAATGTTTCAGGGCTCAACGTGACTTTCAAGTATAATGTCAGCGACTTTGCCTCAGGCATTGCAAATTGCAGCCTTTACATCAATGGGACATTAAATCTCACAAAGAAGAATGTCCTTGAAGATATTTCGCAGAATTTCTCGGTCAACATAACTGATGGATTTTATTCATGGTATGTAAACTGCACAGACAACTCCCTAAATTTTAATTATAATGTTTCAGAAACAAGGAATGTGACAATTGGCGTTGACAGGACCCCCCCTACAATTACATTGCAGTATCCTGATGACCTTTTCAATGACACAAACGGGGTGCAGTTATTTCAGTATATTGCAGATGATGTTGCATCTAATATTGCCAATTGCTCGCTGATAATAAACAATACAGTAAACCAGACCAACACCACAGTTTCAAAGGGAATTTTGCAGAATTTCACAGCCAATGGCTTCAACAACGGGACATTCCAGTGGAGTGTAAACTGCACTGACAATTCTTCCTCCCCTAATACGGATAATTCTTCTTTGAGAATATTAAAAGTCACTTACGACAATGAAACTCCGATTGTTAACCTTATGTCTCCTGCAAACAAAACTATTGATTCAAATGGAAACACAATCTTTTTCTACAACGTGACTGATGCAATTGCTGGAATAAAAAATTGCTCGCTGATAATAAACAACCTAATAAATTCAAGCAGTGCTTCAATCAGGGAAAATTCTTCCCAGAATTTCACTGTAAATAGCTTTGCAGACGGAGAGTACAACTGGAGCGTGAACTGCACTGACAACTCTGATAATCAAAAAACAGGCGCCTCTGAGTTCAGGAACCTTACTGTTGTTATCGACATCACCAGCCCTATGATAACCCTTTTGAACCCCTTAGACAACATCACAGACTCAAATGGGAACCAGACTTTTAACTATACGGTAACTGATGCTCTTAACGGAGTATCGAATTGTACTATTAAAATCGGCTCTCTGAATTCGATAAACTACTCAATAAGTGAAGAAATTCTCCAGCAGTTCAATTATAGCGGCCTGGCAAATGGTGATTACTATTGGAACATAACCTGTGCAGATGACTCTGAAAATGGAAACATAGCAACGTCTGTAAGCCGTAATTTGAGCGTGCTTTTTGACAGCTCTGTTCCAGTAATCAACTTATCGTCTCCTCCAAATTACACTCAAATTATCATAAACAATGTCACCTTCTTTTACAATGTGACAGATATCTCTGAAATTGGAAACTGCTCATTGATAATAAACGGCACAGTAAACCAAAGCAACACGACTCAAGTTGCCAAGGGCTCGTTCATGAATTTTACGGCAATTGACATGGCAAATGGCACTTTCCTGTGGCAGGTCAACTGCTCCGACCTTTCTGAAAACAAGTTTGTCGGCTCTTCAGAAGAAAGAATTGTCTTTATTGGGCCAGACATTATTGGCCCTGAGGTGAATTTGGTGAATCCGCCAAATGCAATACAGGATCCTGATGGCAATGTGACTTTTGAATACAATTCAAGCGATTTTGCATCAGGAATTTCAAACTGCACTTTGATAATAAATGGAACAATAAACCAGACCACTTCCGGAATACAAGAGGATACAAAGCTGAATTTCACATTGAATAACACTTTCCCTGCTGATTATTCCTGGCAGGTAAATTGCACCGACAATTCATCAGGTGCTAACGTGGGCTCATCAGAAAAAAGAAATTTTACAGTTGGACAGGATTTGACATCGCCAATTATCACTTTGGTGTCACCAGCAAACAACACATTGATTAATGGGCAGGATGCTGCATTTGAATACACATCTATAGATTTCTCATCTTCAGTCTCAAACTGCTCATTGATCATAAACAATAAGCTGAATCAAACAAATAGGACTATCAGCGAGACAGAATCAAATTTCTTCTATTTGTTCTGGCTTGAGGATAAGGCATACAATTGGAGCGTGAATTGCACAGATGACTCCCTTGCAGCAAATGTCGGTTCTGCAGGAACCTTCAACTTCACTATTTTCTCGCCTAAGCAGATCATCACCAATATTACATTGAATTCAACTTCATTTGAGCAAGGAGACGATTCCCTGGTTTTGACAAATGTGACAAATTCATCCATGGAGCCTTTTGATGCAAATGTAACTGTTGACATAATCTTCGGAAACACAACAGCGCCATTCTTTGACGCTGCATGGAATTATAGGGTGCCTGTTGACATCAACACAACAAATCTTTCAAGGAAAAATGAATTGATTGATGTTGGCATTAATTTTACATATGTATTAAGCCAGCTTAATCTGTTCAACAAGACCTTGGATTCGAATTCCATAAGAGTTATTGAATGGGCCAACAACAAGTCCACAGAAGTCCCATCACAATCCTCAAATAAGGATGGCTACAATGCAATGAATAATTCTATTGTTACTGTAAGCTGGCTTTTGAACGGGACAACATCAAACTACACTATAAGGAACTACTTTGTTTATTTTGACACAACCCAAAATGGCGCAAAGGCTGCAGCTGATTATTCATCCTATAAGCCAAGCTTCACACTAACTGGCGCTTCAAAAACTGTTGTGAAAGATGGAACTTCAAACAGCGCAGATTATGCCACGATAGCCAAAGGGACAGAATCAATTGTGCTGCAATTTGCAAACGGCCAGAGCCTTTCGAACCAGCAAAACATTGGCTATCAAGGCGCAGGCGCCATATCAAATATAACATTGAATGGTGTCCAGATTTCAAACAGCTACAACAGCATAATTCCGGTTGCTGTTTACAACAGTTATTTCCTGAATCATAACAGAAGCGCTAACATAACAACAGGGCCGGTTTATTCAAAAATCAGGATACCTGGTTACTTGAATGGCACATCACAAACTGATGCAGACCTGAATTACACGATCTGGTTTGCAGGCAATGAAATCATGATTAAAGCAGACCTTGCTGTTTCTTTCAAACAAGCTGTAAATGACCCTTTAAGCCTCTTCAACAACTTATGGTTTGCGTATTTGTTTGATTACTCATCTGACTGGGGCAGCTTCATCAAGGTGATGAATTCCACATCCTTCAGCCAAACGCATAGGTACCATTTGCCGACAACAGATACTGACACAACCAACCAGTTCAACACAGGAGACTGGTATTCTGAATATAACACCCAAAAAGGATCTGTGAACTTGTATCTGCAAAAATTTACTTTGAACAGAGTATCAAGCACTTTCGGTTCAGTTTCCTATGATGACTGGTACAACCCAGGCGAGTCAAAGCTGACTGAATCAGATGGAGTCGGGTTTAATCTCAATTCTGACCAAACTATAGCTGCTGGCGACAATTACAGCATGACAGTTTGGATGATTTTATCTTACAACAAAACTTCGCTGGGGTCATTGATTTGAAGAACAGGCGTTGAAAATCCCTTGAATATAAGCGTGAAGAAGGGGCAGAAGCTGATAAACAGGACCTTGGGAAACAGCGATTCAAATGGGATTTTCTCTTTTGTGTGGGGAACTTCAAACAAGGAATTTGGAAATTATACTGCAACTGCAATTGCAAACAGGTCCCTTTACATTTTAGGAACTAACTACTTTGGATTTGAAATTCAAAGGGATTCCACAGCTCCAATTGTCAATGCTCTTTCTCCTGCCGGTCCGGTCAACACTGCAAATATAAGCTTTGCATATAATGTGACAGATAAAAACTCAATAGGATCGTGCAGCATTGTAATAAATAATAATATCAACACCACAAATTTCAGCGTCACAAACAATGCGAGGAATTCCATTATAGTGCAAAATTTCACAGAAGGAAACTATAATTGGAGCGTGAACTGCACTGATGCATCAGGTAATGTCGGGAACGGCAGCACGTCCAACATTACAGTGGATTTAACAAAGCCGGGAATCAATTTGAGCGAGCCCATAAACAATTCCATCATCAATGTTACCTCAATCGAGTTTAATTTCACGGCATTTGACAACTTCGACACATTGCTTGCGTGCAACTTATCAATAGATGGTGTCGTGCAGAAATCATTGAATGTGACAAATGGGACCAAAACAAATACAACAGTTGTCATTTCGCAGGGTGTGCATTATTGGAACGTCACTTGTATTGATGACGCAGGCAACCAAAATACAAGCGCGGCCAGAAAACTTACAATAGACACTGGGCCTCCAACAGTGACGCTGCAAAATCCCGCAGACAATTCTTTCACTACATCAACCACAATAAGCTTTGATTATCTCCCAAGCGACCTTTCGCTGACAGGATGCAGCTTAATAATTGATGGCACCCTAAACCAAACTAATGCGAGCGCAGTAACAGATATCAGCAACAGGTTCACGCTGCAAAACAGATCCGAAGGAAAAATTCTCTGGAGCGTGAACTGCACTGATTCAAACAGTTTTGTCGGAAGTTCAACAACTTTCGCACTTTACATAGATTTGACAGACCCTAACACCACTCTGGTCAATCCATCAGATGGATATGTTTCTTCTTCAAGCTCTCTGCAGCTCAATTTCACAGTAAGGGACAATCTTGACACTCTAATGAGCTGCAACCTGACGATAAATGGCACGGTCAACAATACACTTCCCCTCTTAGTTGGAAATGACACTGTGCACATGTACAACGCAACAGGGCTTACAGACGGCCAGTTTTTCTGGAATGCAACTTGCAAGGACTCCTCAAACAACACCAACAAAAGCCTGACAAGGAATTTCTTCGTGCAGGAAGTTCCGAGCATTAGGCTTGGAAATCCCCTGAATGCAACAAGAACAAAGGTGAGAAACCAGACATTCTATTATACTGCAAACGACAATTCCGGCAACATAAGCAACTGCACCCTGATATTAAACACAAGGCAAAACATCACGAACAGAACCGTTATCTCTGGAATCCAGAATAACTTCTCATTGTCCCAAATTGATGATGGAGCCCATAATTGGACGGTGAATTGCACTGACTTAAGCAGCAACATTGGAACAAATCTGACCCAAAAGATCATATATATTGATAATGCGCCTCCGAACATCACACTTATATATCCCAACCAAAGCCAGATTTTCAACGAGCACGATATCCTGTTCAATTTTTCTGCTGTTGACCAGTTCGAGCTGTCAACTTTGATCACATGCAATATCACGCTTGACGGTGTTGTAAATATCAGTTTCATAAACCTCACAAGCGGTTCATACAATGCTACAACCATCTATAATTTATCAGAGGGAAATCATTTATGGAATGTCACTTGCTATGATGACCTTAACAACTCAAATTTCTCAGAAACAAGAACATTCTTCATCAACAGCCCCGACTTATTGCTGAATGCATCCAACATAACCTTCAATAATTCCGCGCCGCAGGAAGGAGACAACATAACGATTAACGCTACCATATTCAACATTGGAGGCGTTTCTGCTTCAAATATACTCGTGAGGTTTTACGACGGCAATCCCTCAAACGGCGGAACCCAGATAGACGCAGACAGGACTATTTCGCTTATTAATGCGCCTGGCAATTTCACAGTAAATGCAACCTGGATTGCATCCCTTGGGCAGCATGAAATCTTCATTTCTGTTGATCCTTTAAATTCCATTACAGAGCTGAGCGAGCAGAACAACAACGCAAGCAAGAACATATTGATTCCGATCTGGTCGACAATAGTCGGCAACGTGACAGGCAACCTCCTTCTGGAGAACCTTGCAAACCTGACAATCTATTCATGGTACCTGAATGCGTCGTTCAACGGCAATCTTTTTGCTGTTGATTCTGACAGCATAATCACGTGGACCAATCTTACCGCATTAGGAAGAAATATTACAGGCGGCAATGCAAGCAATGACTGGCAGGAGCTTGACAATGCGCTAAATACTACAAACTACACTGATTCCATAAACAGGACATATACAAAGGATTCTGTCCCATTGAACATGTCATCATATGCAATCTTCTCGAGCATTATTGACAATGTCTCAAACGCAAACAGCACTAACAGCTCAAATTTCCTCACAGGAATATTATGGGATATGAGCGATGACATAGGAACAGGCCCTGGTGTCGGCCAGTTCAACGCAAGCGAAGACGTCATCTTTGTAACCCAAATGGTAGGAAACACCATTGGAAAATATGGGAATTATGACTTTGAGATGAGAATTCCTATGCAGCTAAAGAAGTACAAAGAGCCGGATTTCTCTACAGTTACTTTCTATGTGGAGCTAAAATGAAAGTGATAAGAAAAAACAAACTGGAATTCATCGTCTTTTCATTAGTCATGGCAATATTGCTTTCATCGAATGTGATTGCTCCTCCGACACCTCATAATGTTGAAGGACAGGTGTTCACAGACAATACTATGCTTGAAGGAGTCCGGGCAAACTTACCTGTACGGATAAATGATACATTAACCAACAATATTGTTATTGTGTACACTGAAGATCCTGGTCCTCCACAATTAAAAGGAATTTACTCAGCAGTAATCAGCGGGAATACAAATGACTTTATTGTTGTTACTTCTTGGAATGCATCGCACTTTGCAATATCAAACGCAAGCCTGGCATCAACTACAACAACAGTTGTCCTTGCTTTCAACAGGACAAGGCAAAGCGAGGCAAACGTGACAATTCTGCTGCCTCCCAACAACTCACTTTGGAACACATCTGTTTCATTTAATCTGACAGCCAACATAAGCATCATCGGCAACGATGGAACAAACTGCAATTCGACAGTTTATTTCTCAAATGGAAAGACAAATATCACTAACGACCAGAATTTTACAAACCAGCTGGGGAATATACCGTTAAACAGCCATAAGACAACTACCTGGAATATTTCCGGATTAAAGGAAGGCATCCTTAACATAACAGTAACAGGGCAATGCCCAAGCGACGGCACTACACTTGAGAAGCTGAACACCTACACAATTTTATTGAGGATAAACGATACCACTATACCAATAGTAAATCTTTTGTCGCCTTCAAATAACAGTTACGTGAATGGGAGCCAGACATTCATCTTTAATGTGACTGAAAACAATGGGATAAAAAACTGCAGCTTTTTCTTTGACAATAAGTTCAACCAGTCTCATGGGGGAATTGACCCAAACACTATTGCAAATTTCACGCTTAATGGCACTCCTGAAGGAAAGCACAACTGGTCTGTAATTTGCTATGACAACAGCACGAACAGAAACTACGGCAACAGCACTGTTTTTTTTCTGACAGTTGACTCAAGCGCGCCAAGCATCACACTGTTTACTCCATTTAACAGCTCTACGCTTGAGAATTACAATGTCTCATTTTCATACAATGTAACAGACAACTTTAATGTTTCAAATTGCAGCCTGATATTAAACAACCAGATAAGGATAACAAATTTTTCAGTTGTAATGAACATGACAAATTATTTCAACTTGTCTGTTCCTGGAAAGGATTACAACTGGAGCATCAGCTGCACTGACCTGGCAGGAAATCTAAATCAATCTCTGACATACACCATATTAGTTCCGGACCTAAAGATTAATCTTTCTGACATTTTCTTCAGCAAGGATTTCCCTGCAGAAAATGAGCTGATTTACATAAATGCCACTGTAAGGAACATCGGCTCTGGAAACCAGACGAGAAATTCAACAGTAAGGTTTTACACGAATAATCCTGACATTAATGGTATCCAGATTGGCCCGAACTTTAGCGTGAATGTCACCAGCGGCTATTCAGTGAACGTGACAATTAACTATACTCCTGAAACAGGAAGAAACAACATTTTTGTCGTCATAGACCCGAATGCGTCAATAAACGGCTCACTTGTTGAATCGAACGAGACAAACAACATAGCAAACAGGACTTTGTTCATAACAGCATATAATATCTATTATGGGGGGGTCTTTGCAGAGCTTGTCCTTGATACTTCAGATAATCTTTCAATCCTTTCGTGGTACAACTTAAGTTCATTCAATGGAAATATTTTTGCTGCAGATTCTGACAGCATCCCTGACTTTTTCAGCCTTATTGCGCTTGGAAGGAACAGAAGCAGCAACTTTTCCATGGAGGATTTTGAAGAAATAGACATTGCGCTCAACTTCTCAAACTCAAGCGACTCCATAAATTCAACCTGGACCTTTAGAAACCTGACAAAGGCAGTTTCAAACTTCACTTCTTTTGACAGGCTCATCCAGGATGTGCCTGTAGTCAACAGCACAAACACATCCAGCTTCATAACAGGAATCTTATGGGACACTTCTGACCCGAATAATGGAACTTTCAACGGGAGCCAGGACATTGCGTTTGTGACGAAAGTGAGCAAAAAATCTCAAGGGTACTATGGAACCTATGATTACGAGATAAAAGTCCCTGCAAACCTTGAAAGGTATCTCAAGCCAAATGAGCAGGATTCAATTTCATTCTACAGGGAGATAACATGACGCTTTTTTGAGTTATCCACATTTGCGCGCTGCCGTGCCAGAAAGGGTGCGGCAGCACGCCCCATTTATAAAAAAACGAAACAGGAATATTACTCTCAAGAACAGAAAATTTTAAATAGAATGAAGAGCTTTCAATAAATATGCCGCAAATTGACCTGAAACATATGCACGAAGACATCAAGACTCTTAAAAACGATGTTTCTGTAATAAAGCACATTCTTTCCGAAGAAGGCGAGCTGACAATTGAAGCGAGAAGGCGCCTTGAAACTGCAAGAAAAACCTTGCAGTCGAAATATGCAAAGCTTTAGGAATTATGTGGTCGGTAATTCTTTCTTTGGATGCCCAGTCTTTTCTTTCAAAGCAAGACAAGCAAATTGAAGAGCGACTCAGAAAAGGCCTTAGGAAACTGGAATGTGACAATCCATTTCATTATTTGGAGCATTTTGAAGGTCAAGATCATTACAAGTTTAGAATGGGTGATTACAGAGCTTTAATTGATATTGATTTTTCTCAGAAACTGATTAAAGTTCAGGTTATGGATCATAGAAGTGTGATTTATAAGAGATATAAAAAGTGACTTTTGTAAAACATTTGAAAAATTTCTTTGAGTAAAAAACGTGGGGCTGCCGTGGATCGAATTCCCGGCATTGTCACGGGTCGGACCCAGTTTGGAATAATTAATTACCCCAAGGGCCAATGCTACCACTATACCACAGCCCCATGAAGGTTAAAGGGGATATAACGACATTAAAAAGATTTTGCTTGGCTAAAAACGTATGTATTAAGCTCTTCTCGATAACTCATTTTTTGTGAAGTATATTCTACACCACCAAAATCTTAATATATATCCTATATATATTAAAATATATGCGAAAGATTCCGACAATTTATGCAAATGAAT
>Ga0209211_10004939_pt1 | contig 20296 bp, 17 predicted proteins | sample RifGroA2_FD_183992 | JGI IMG/M metagenome (GOLD analysis project Ga0209211, IMG submission 183992) | Groundwater microbial communities from Rifle, Colorado, USA - Groundwater A2 (SPAdes) (version 2) | ecosystem: Environmental > Aquatic > Deep subsurface > Groundwater | place: Rifle, Colorado...
GAGGCCGAACAGATCGACGTCGCATTCTTCCGCCGCAAGATCGCCGCCTCGCTGGCCGCACGACGCGCCCTGCTCCCTCGCCCGCAAGCGGGAGAGGGCTGGGGTGAGGGTTCGTCAGCAGCGCAGAACACCGGAATGCGCCTGATCCACGCTGAATCCGACGGCCTGCCCGGACTGATCGTCGACCACTACGGCGACACCTTGGTGCTGCAACTCGGCAGCGCCGGCGCGGAACGCTGGCGCGACACCATCGCCGACATCCTGCAGGAACTGTGCAATCCCGTCTGCATCTACGAGCGTTCCGATTCCGACGGGCGTGGACTGGAGGGACTGGAGAAACGAACCGGTGTGCTGCGCGGCAATCTGCCGGAGCATGTCGAAGTCGTCGAACACGGCCTGCGCTTTGCGGTGGATGTCGCCGAAGGCCAGAAGACCGGCTTCTTCCTCGACCAGCGCGACAACCGTGAGCTGACCGAGACGCTGGCGAAGGATCGCGACGTGCTGAACTGCTTCTGCTACACCGGCGGCTTCTCGCTATATGCGCTCAGGGGCGGCGCGAAATCGGTGCTGTCCATCGACGTCTCCGGCGACGCGTTGCGCATCGCCGATGACAATCTGAAAAACAACGGCCTCGATGCGACAAGAGCGGAATGGCAGGAAGCCGACGTGTTCCTCGCTCTGCGCAAACTGCGCGACCAGGGCAAACAATTCGACCTCATCATCCTGGACCCCCCGAAGTTCGCCCCCACCGCCGCCTTCGCCGAAAAAGCCGCGCGCGGCTACAAGGACATCAACCTGCTGGGTTTCAAACTCCTGCGACCGGGCGGCCTGCTCGCCACCTACTCCTGCTCCGGCGGCATCAGCGAAGACCTGTTCCAGAAGATCATCGCGGGCGCGGCGCTGGATGCCGGCGTAGATGCGCAGATCGTGCATAGACTGCACGCCAGCCCTGATCATCCGACGCTGCTGAGTTTTCCGGAGGGGGCGTATCTGAAGGGTTTAGTACTCAGAGTCGCTGGCTAAATCACTGAAAGTGCTACGCATAGCTTGTCGGGGGTAGCCCGACAGCTAGTCCCTTTTCTTGTCTTGCCAAGAAAAGGAACCAAAAGAAGGCGCCCCCAGCTTGCCGCCGCTACGCGGTTCCCTGCGTTGCTCGACTGGTCATGCGGCTGCGGAACTCGCGCTTCGCGCTCAAACAGTCCTCGCCGAAATCCCCTGACCAGCCTGCGCTACTCGGCGGCGCACAGGGGAAAGAGAATCAAAACCTTCAAACGGCATGGTGGGCTGCGCCCACCATGCCTTAATCAATCAGTGCGGTATGAAGCATACGCGATGCAGCCTATCAACTATATTGCCTAATACGAATGTGCATTAACAACGCTTAGTCGTCTTTGTCAGCATGGTAGCGGCCAGAGCAGTAGTAGCACCTGCCCTCGAGTTGTCCATCACTAATTTCCCAGTAGTCAAGTTCGCCGACGGTTGCCTGAACTCCGCATATGTCGCAGGTAGAAGGCAAATCGTCGCTATCCTCATTCCCGCAAAAAGTGCAGCGATAGCCGGCATCAGAGCTGTCATTAAGAACAAGAGTTGGATTGTCGCAGTTGGGGCAGTCGAATCGAACAGGGGGCTCATCATCGCCCGATGAATAATCTCGTGGATTTGCCTCTTCCACAGCATCTGCTTCGCGGAGAGCATCTCGTCTCTGAAACTCGTACTCGTTCGAGAGAACCGTGAATATTTCCATTGTGTGCGCTGGAATATGCGACTCGACTTCGATATCACTATAATTTTCTAGAAATTCAAGCACCGACCTGAAGAGTCGCCCCATCGCGATTCGCACCTGCTGAACATCCATCATGAACCGGTGATGCTCAATTTCGTTGCGTAGGCGCTTCAGCCACTCTAGATCAGCGCGAAACTCCTTCGAAACAGTATCGGCAGCTTCGTTGTTGATGAAGTTCACGGCATCCCAAAGAGTAATGGTTTTATTCCTGTCGAGCTTCTGACCGAAGGGATCCTTGTATATCAATAACGGGTGCTTCTGTGCGATGTGGTGTTTGAAAACCAATTCGATAAAGTGCGCCATATGTAAAACCGCAAACTTGTACGCCTTCGGATCCCCTGCATCCCCTTCTTCAAACTTCGCAAGGGCCTCGGCAAGACTGTCTAGCGCATTTTCGAGTAGGTCGAGTTGGTGGGTGTTCGTAGTCATAGGGGAGCCAATGTTTGAAGTAATGATAAGGAATGAAGGTCAGCCTCGCCCCCTTGGGGGCTACCAGTTTTGCGAAACTGAACCTTAACTATGCACAATAGCTTGGTCAATATACGGAAGGCATATATATTTTTCGGGGGCAAACAGCTTGAGAGCAACTAAAAAGGCAGCATCGCATTAATTAAGGCATGGCGGGCGACAGCTCGCCATGCCTTAATGTTTTTGGTTAGCTTTTTCTTCCCCTGTGCGCCGCCGAGTAGCGCAGGCTGGTCAGGGGATGTCGGCGAGGACTGTCTGAGCGCGGAGCGCGAGTTCCGCAGCCGCCTGACCAGCCGAGCAACGCAGGGAACCGCGAAGCGGCGGCAAACCGGGGGCGCTTTCTTTTGGTTCCTTTTCTTGGCAAGACAAGAAAAGGGACTAGCTGTCGGGCTACCCCCGACGGTGTTGATTTTGAGGTTGGGTTGCGCCTTGATTGATGGGTATCGCGACGCTCACCCCATCTACTGCTGCGATGCGGGCTTCGCCCATCCTTCGATACGGCTACGCCTACTGATAAAACCACTAGCCATTCGACTAAGCCCGCAAGCGGGCAAGTCGCTGGTTATCAGGACGAACGGTTTCAGAAACTCGGGGCGAACGGCTAAATGAATACGGCTCCTACCACTCCCTGAACGACACCCCCAGCCCGAAAGTCGTCTGCCTGTGGTTGTAGTCGATCAGGCTCTCGCCGTAACCACTAGTCATCTGCGCATGCAGCTTGGCCGACTTGCCGACGAACACCGGCATGGTCCAGTCCAGCTGCATGAAGCTGCGGTTATGGCCCAGATACAGGTTGTTGCGTAACAGCAGCGTGAGTGACTGCGTCCTGTCGGGATCCCAGCGGATCACCGCATCGGCACGGCCGACGAAGTCCTCGATGTCGGGGTTGTCGTCGTTCGCGGCGCTTTCCGGAATGCGCCACCAGCCGCGCGCCAGCATGCTGATGTTGTTGTCCCACTCCCAGCCGCCTTGCACATAGGCGCGGTTCCAGCTGCGCGAGTCGGTGGCGCCCTTGCCGTTCGACTGGTGCACCAGGCCGAGGTTGACCATCTTCAGGCCGGCGGAGCTGTTGCCGGTGCCGAAGGTGGCGATCAGCTCGGGCTCGTAGTTGGTCTCGCGGAACGGCGACGAGTTGCGCGCGTTGAACGCCTGCCAGTTGGATTGCTGGGTGTAGGCGCCCCACAACCGGAAGTCGTCGAAGCCCAGCAAATTGATGTGGCGGTAGTTCATGATCTCGGCCTTGAAGCTGAACTGGAACTTCGCTTCCAGCGAATCCAGATCGAGCGGTGTCGCGGTGACGTGTCCGGGCGCGGGGGAAGCGGGCTGCCTGCTCATGCGGGACGACGTGCGCGCGATCAGGTAGCTCGTCCGATAGGGGCGCAGCGGGGTCAGTTGCGTGCTGCTTTCCCGGCCCCGGCCGTCGAGGTTCCAGGCGCGAGTGAGGTAGCTGCGCTCCTTGCGAGCATGCTCTTGTTCGGCAGGCTGAACCGCGATTGCCGGCGCGGGACTGGCCGGCGCCGCTTCTGCCTTGATTACTTCTGCCTTGATTACTTCTGCCTTGATTACTTCTGCCTTGGTCGGCGCGTTTGCAGCCAGCCGCGCGGATGCGAGATCGTCGTAGCATTTCAGGCGCTCGCTGTCGTTCGGCCTGGATGCGCATTGCAGGAAGTCGCTCTCGGCGGCAGAAGCGAGAGGGAGGAAGGCCGCATACAGGGCGGCAGATAACGATAACTTGCGCAGATTCATGACGGTGCAGCAGCGCCTCCTCGCGCCTTGCCGGTTTATGGACGAATCGGCGTCAGAGCGTAAAACTCAGCGCAAGTTCACCATCGGCTTGAAACCGAGGCGCCCCTGCAGTCCCTCGGCGCTGCTGCGCGCTTCGTTCTGGTTGGCATAGGGGCCAAGGTGGATGCGCGAGAAGCCGCCCTTCACGAAGATGCTGATCTCGCGGCCGACATCGCCGAGTTCGGCGCGCATCTTTGCCATGAAGCTCTCCGCCGCGTCGCGCGACTTGAAGGCGCCAAGCTGCAGGTAGACGTTGCCTGCGGCCACTACCGGCTGAACCATAGCCGGCTTGGCGACGGGCGTAGCCGGCTCCAGCGGACGGCTCTGAACGGACTCAGGCGGGCGCGTCTGGGCCAGCTCCAACGGTCGAGTCTGAACAGGCTCGGCCCTGGCGACATTGCCGACAATCGCATTCGAGGCGAGGCTTTCGACCTCGACCTCGGCGCTGCCGTTGCCGAGGATGCCGAGTTTGTGCGCGGCGGTGTAAGACAGGTCCATCACGCGCTCATGCAGGAACGGGCCGCGGTCGTTGATGCGGACCACCACCGACTTGCCGTTCGCGACGCTGGTGACGCGGGCATAGCTGGGGATAGGCAGCGTGGGATGGGCGGCGGTCATGCCGTACATGTCATACGTTTCGCCGCTGGAGGTGCGCAGACCGTGGAATTTCTTGCCATACCAGGATGCGATGCCGCGCTCCCGATGTTTGCCGGCGATGGTCATCGGCGTGTAGGTCTTGCCGAGTGCAACATAGGGGCGGTTCGCGTAACGATGCAGCGGCTCGCTCCTGGGCTCGGCATCCGGAATTTCGTCGATATTGGCCGGAGCATTCGCTCCCGGACCATCGCCGACGAGATAGCCGCCGGCGCCGGAAGAGGCAGGCGTCCCGACCTCGCGCGCCTCGACCGGCGCTGGCGTGGCACGCGTGTCCACCTTGCGTTGCGGTGCGCTGCCGCACGCGGCAAGCATCAGCGTTGTCAACGCCAGAATCGCAATCTGTCTGCCCATGCTTCCTCCCTATTAACCAGCCACTTGGCTACCGTTTCCCGGCGGGATGGCTGGCTGTTTTATCAAGTTTTATTTAACTTCTTGTGCGTCTCTATGCTCATCAGCATACCAAAACCCAGCAACAGGGTCAGCATCGACGTGCCGCCGTAGCTCACCAGCGGCAACGGCACGCCCACCACCGGCAGAATGCCGCTGACCATGCCCATGTTGACGAAGGCATAGGTGGCGAAAGTCAGCGTGATCGAACCGGCCATCAGCCGCGTGAAATAAGTCGAGGCGTTGGCGGTAATGATGAAACCGCGGCCGATCACGAACAGGAACAGGCCGATCAGGATCATGTTGCCTATCAACCCGAACTCTTCCGAATACACCGCGAAAATGAAGTCGGTGGTGCGTTCCGGCAAAAAGTCGAGGTGGGTCTGCGTGCCGTCGAGATAGCCCTTGCCGAGGATGCCGCCGGAGCCGACCGCGATCATGCCCTGGATGGTGTGATAGCCCTTGCCCAGCGCATCCTGCTCGGGGTCGAACAGCATCAGAATGCGGTGGCGCTGATAGTCGTGCAGCATCGACCACATGAACGGTGCGCTGGCCAGCGCGGCCACGAACAGACCGCCCATCACGCGCCAGGACAAGCCGGCAAGGAACAGCACGTAAAATCCGCTGGCAGAGATCAGCAGCGCGGTGCCGAGGTCGGGCTGGCGCGCGATCAGGCCGACCGGAACCAGCAGCAGCAGCGTCGCGACGATATAGTTTTTGGCGGTCAGCGTCGCCTCGTGCTTCTCGAAATACCAGGCCATCATCAGCGGCACGCCTATCTTCATCAGTTCGGACGGCTGTATGGTCATCACGCCGAGGTTCAGCCAGCGCCGCGCGCCGTGGCTGATTTCGCCGAACAGCGCGACGCCGATCAGCAGCACCAAGCCCATCGTATAGATAGGGATTGCGGTGCGCATCAGGTAGTGCAGCGGCAGGTTGGCGATTATCCACATGCAGGCCAGGCCAATGGTGATGTTGGCCAGCTGTTTCAACGGCTGCCCGAAACTCGCATTGTCGGCGCTGAACAGCACGATCAGGCTGGTCAGCATCAGCAACGAGATGCCCAGCATCAACGGCGGATCGATGTGTGCGGTGAAGCGCAGCCATAACTGTCGCCTAGTCATTCTCCTCGCCCTCCTTCTCCGCCACATCCGGTAACGGCTGCGGCACTTTGCCCAGCAGATAGTAATCCAGCACCTTGCGCGCAATCGGAGCGGCGGTGCCGCCGCCGTGACCGCCGTTTTCGGCCAGCACCACCAGCGCGATCGTCGGCTGTTCGGCCGGAGCGAAGGCAATGAACCAGGCATGATCGCGATGGCGCTCATTCACCTGGCTTTCGTTATAAGTTGCACCCTGCTTGATGCCGATCACCTGTGCGGTGCCGGTCTTGCCGGCGATCTGATAGGGGGCGCCGGCCGATGCCGACACCGCCGTGCCGCCGGGCTGGGTGACTGCGACCATCGCGCGGCGCACCAGGTCGTAATGCGCCGGGTTGAACTTGAGATCGAATTCCTGTTTCTGTTCAATCACGCGACTCTCGGCACTACGTGCACTGCGCACTTCCCTGACCAGGTGCGGACGGTAGGCGACGCCATTATTCGCCAACGTCGCGGTGGCATAGCCCAACTGCATCGGCGTCACCAGGTTGTAGCCCTGACCGATGCCGACCGATACGGTATCGCCGGCATACCACTTCTGCTTGTAACGGCGCATCTTCCATTCCTGCGACGGCAGCAGTCCCGAGGTCTCGCCCTCCAGGTCGATGCCGGTCTTCTTGCCGAAGCCGAAACCGGACAGGTGGTTAAATATCTTGTCTATGCCCAGCTCGGTGGCGAGGCCGTAGTAATAGGTGTCGCAGGACACCACGATGGACTTGAACATATCCACGCTACCGTGCCCGCCCTTCTTCCAGTCGCGGTATTGGTGGCCGCTGCCGGGGAGGGTGAAATAGCCGGGATCGCTGATGGTGCGCTCGGGCGAGCGGGTGCCGTAATGCAAGCCGGCCATCGCCATGAACGGCTTGATGGTCGAACCCGGCGGATACTGGCCGCGTAGCGCGCGGTTGTTCAGCGGCGTATCGGGCGAGTTGTTCAGTTCGTCCCAGCTCTGCGGGTCGATGCCGTCGATGAACAGACTGGGGTCGTAACCCGGCTTGCTGACGAAGGCCAGCACCTCGCCGTTGCGCGGGTCGATCGCGACCATCGCACCACGGTAATTGCCGAACGACTGCACCGCGATCTCCTGCAGCTTTGCATCTATGCTCAGCACCAGCGTGTTGCCGGAAGACGGCGGCGTGCGCGACAGAATGCGCACCGCGCGTCCGCCGGAATCGACCTCGACCTGTTCGACGCCGGTCTTGCCGTGCAGCTCGTTCTCGTAGCTCTGCTCCAGTCCGGTCTTGCCGATGTAGTCGGAGCCGCGGTAATTCGCCGCCAGGTCGTTCTCTTCCAGTTCCTCGACATCGGTCTGGTTGATGCGTCCGATATAGCCGAGCAGATGAGACATCTGTTCGCCGTAAGGATAGTCGCGAAACAGCCGCGCCTTGATCTCGACGCCGGGAAAGCGGTATTGCTGCGCGGCGAAACGCGCGACCTCCTCGTCGGTGAGTTTGTTGCGGATCATCAGGCTCTCGAAGTTGCGCCGCTCGGCCAGCAATTTCTTGAAACGCTTGCGGTCCCGCGGCGTGATTTCGACCAGCGTGGAAAGCTCGTTTATCGTGGCCTCCAGCCCTTTGGTCTTGGTCGGCGTTATCTCCAGCGTGTAGCCGGAATAATTGTGCGCCAGCACGATGCCATTGCGGTCAAGGATCAGACCGCGGTTGGGCACGATAGGAACGACCGAGATGCGATTGCTTTCCGCCAGCGTCTGGTAATAGTCGTGGCGCACCACTTGCAAATAGAGGAAGCGCATCAGCAGGATCGCCATCAGCGTCAGCACGAAGCCGATGCCGACAGCCAATCGCAACCGGAAATAGAAAATCTCGCGAAGGTGGTTTTTTAATTCGACGTGCTTGTTCATTCACGTTCCATGCGCGCCCGCCGCATCGCCATGAACATGATGCTGAGTGGCGCCCACAGCAGAGTCGAGGTCAGGCAGCCCAGCAGGTACGACCACATCATATAGCCGTTCACCTGCCAGTGCACCAGCGCATACACCCCGTAGGTCAGCGCAAAAATACCGAGTACCTGCGTGGTCTGCTGGCGCAGATCGAACATCTGCAGACGGCGATGCAGCACCACGCCGCCGAAGGCGAGCAGCGTATAGGCCAGCGCATGCTGGCCGAACAGGCTGGCATCGGCCACATCGGCCAGCATGCCGGTCGTCCAGGACAGTCCGATGCCGACCCGCAACGGCGTATGAGTGCACCAGTACAACATCACCAGCGCGACAAAATCCGGGCGCAACGCGAGCCACCAGCCTTCCCACGGCAATGCATTCAGGAACAGCGCGATCAGCACGCTGATCACAATGAAAATGTTGCTGACCGGGCGCTGTATTTCAGGTGTAGATGGCGAAAGATAGGACATTATTCATTCCCTCCTGTCTTTGCATCCTTGCCGGTTCCCGGCGGCAACTCCGCCACCGGCATTGCCGGCAGCGGCGGCAAGTCGGACAGGATCAACAGTTGGCGGTTGCGATCCACCCCGGCCAGCGGCAGACAGGTGATACGCGCGAACGGATAGGCCGCATCGCGTTCTATCTTCACCACCTTGGCGACCGGGATGCCTGGCGGATAAACGCCGTCTATGCCCGAAGTGACCAGCACGTCGCCGTTCTGAATGTCCGAGCTGACCGGCATGTAGCGCAGCGACAGCTGGCTGGTATCTCCCGCGCCGAAGACGATGGTGCGCAGACCGTTGCGCACCAACTGCACCGGCACTGCATGATCCTTCTCGGTGATCAGCGTGACTTCCGACATCCAGGGATAGACGCGCGTGATTTGTCCGACAATGCCCATGTCGTCCATCACCACCTGGCCGATCTTCACCTGGGAGTCTGCCCCCTTGCCGATCAGCAGCTTGCGCTTGAATATGTCGCGCTCGGCATACAGTATCTCGGCCGACTGCGCCGAGAACTCGCTGCGCTGCGGCAGCGTCAGCAGGTTGCGCATATGCTGATTTTCCTGCTGCAAGGATTGCAACTGCGATAGCAATGCGGCGTCGCGATCATGCTGCTGGCGCAGATTGCTATTTTCTTCCACCAGACCACCTTGCGTGACGAAGAACTCGCCCGCCTGATGCCACAGCCTGCCCGGCATCGTCGCAAGTTGCTGAATCGGCGTGACCAGCATCGACAACGTGCTGCGGGCGGACTCCAGGTAGCGGTAACGCGCATCGACAAACATCAGCAACAGCGAGAGCACCACGAAGAAAACCAGCCGCACCGCAGGCGACGGACCACGATTGAAGAACTGGAAAGTTTGCGCGTTACTCATCTACGCGCCCTGGTACAGGATCATCGACAGCAAGCGTTATTCGGTCGTGAAGATGCTGGTGGACTTGTCCATGCTCTCCAACGCCATGCCGGAACCGCGCACCACGCAGGTCAGCGGATCGTCGGCGATCAGCACCGGCAAACCGGTCTCTTCCATCAGCAGGCGGTCGAGATCGCGCAGCAGCGCGCCGCCGCCGGTCAGCACCATGCCCTTGTTGGCGATGTCCGCACCGAGTTCCGGCGGGGTCTGCTCCAGTGCGGTCTTCACCGCGCTGACGATGCTGTTCAGCGGGTCGGTCAGCGCTTCGAGGATTTCGTTGCTGGAGATGGTGAAGCTGCGCGGCACGCCTTCGGCCAGGTTGCGCCCCTTGACTTCCATTTCGCGCACTTCGGAACCCGGGAACGCGGAACCGATGGTCTTCTTGATTTCTTCGGCGGTGGTTTCGCCGATCAGCATCCCGTAGTTGCGGCGGATGTAGTTGATGATCGCCTCGTCGAACTTGTCGCCGCCGACGCGCACCGAACCGGAATACACCGCGCCGCCCAGCGAGATCACGCCCACTTCGGTGGTGCCGCCGCCGATGTCCACTACCATTGAACCGGTCGCTTCTTCCACCGGCAAGCCTGCGCCGATCGCTGCCGCCATCGGTTCCTCGATCAGCTCCACGCGGCGCGCACCCGCGCCGACGGCCGACTCGCGGATCGCGCGGCGCTCCACCTGGGTGGAGCCGCACGGCACGCAGATCACGATGCGCGGGCTGGGGCTGAAAATGCCGGCTTTGTAAACCCTGCGGATGAATTGCTTGAGCATCTGCTCGGTGACGGTGAAGTCGGCGATCACGCCGTCCTTCATCGGGCGGATCGCGGTGATGTTGCCCGGCGTGCGCCCCAGCATCTGCTTGGCGGCCAAGCCGACTTGCTGGATCACTTTCTTGCCGTTCGGCCCGCCTTCCTGTCGGATCGCAACCACGGAAGGCTCGTTCAGTACGATGCCCTGCCCGCGCACCCAGATCAGGGTATTGGCGGTGCCAAGGTCAATCGCAAGGTCATTGGAAAAGTAGCCGTTCAAAAATCCAAACATGATGTATCCCGAAAGTCAAAGAGGTGTGCCGTAGAAGCCGCATATGATACTCTATAAGCCTTATTTCAATAAAGTTTTTGCTATGTCTTTAAGCACACAGGATGTTGAAAAAGTCGCTCGCCTGGCCCGCTTGGCGATGACCGACGCCGAGATCGAAACCACCCGCGCACAACTCTCCGGCATCTTCGACCTGATCGCCGAAATGCAGGCGGTCGACACCACCGGCATCGAACCGATGTCCCACGCACAGGATTTGTCGCAGCGCCTGCGCGAGGATGTCGTCTCGGAAACCAATCAGCGCGAGGCTTTCCAGGCCATCGCTCCGCAGGTCGAGGCGGGTTTGTACCTCGTTCCCAAAGTCATCGAATAGATCATGTTTGAATCCAGCCTGAAGCAACTCGGCGACGCCCTGCGCGCCAAAAAAATCTCCAGCGTCGAACTGACGCAGCTCTACCTCGATCGTATCGCCAAACTCAACCCGGAACTCAACGCCTACATCACGCTGAATCCGGAAGCCTCGCTGGTACAGGCGCGCGCCGCCGATGTCCGGCTGGCCGCAGGCTCTGCCGAGGCGCTGACCGGCATCCCGATCGCGCAGAAGGATATCTTCTGCGCCAAGGGCTGGCTGACCACCTGCGGTTCGAAGATGCTGCACAACTTCGTCTCGCCCTATGACGCGCATGTCATCCAACAGTTCAACAACGCGGGCGCGATCAATCTCGGCAAGACCAATATGGACGAGTTCGCGATGGGCTCGTCGAACGAGACTTCGCATTACGGCGCGGTGAAGAATCCGTGGGACAAGGCGCGCGTGCCAGGCGGTTCGTCCGGCGGCACTGCAGCGGCAGTAGCGGCACGCCTGTGCGCAGCCGCAACCGGAACCGACACCGGCGGCTCGATCCGCCAGCCGGCCGCGTTATGCGGCATCTCCGGCCTCAAGCCGACCTACGGCGTGTGCTCGCGCTACGGCATGATCGCCTTCGCCTCCAGCCTCGATCAGGCCGGCCCGATGGGCCGTAGCGCGGAAGACCTGGCGCTGATGATGAATACGATGGCAGGGTTCGACGAACGCGACTCGACCAGCCTGCAGCGCGACAAGGAAGACTATGCACGCGACCTGGACAAGCCGCTGACGGGCCTGCGCATCGGCCTGCCGAAGGAGTTCTTCGCGGAAGGTCTGGGCAGCGACGTTGCCCAAGCGGTCGAAGCCGCCATCGCCGAATACAAGAAGCTCGGTGCGACCGTCGTCGACATCAGCCTGCCGAATACCAGGCTGTCGATCCCGGTGTACTACGTGCTGGCCCCCGCGGAAGCGTCGAGCAACCTGTCGCGTTTCGACGGCGTGCGCTACGGCTATCGCGCACCGGACTACGGCGACATCGCCGACATGTACGAAAAGAGCCGCGCACAGGGCTTCGGCGCGGAAGTGAAGCGCCGCATCATGATCGGCACCTACGTGTTGAGTCACGGCTATTACGACGCTTACTACATTCAGGCGCAGAAGATTCGCCGCCTGATCGCGCAGGACTTCACCGAAGCCTACAAGCACTGCGACGTGATCATGGGACCGACCGCGCCGTCTACTGCCTTCAAGCTGGGCGAGAAGGGCGACGATCCGGTGCAGATGTATCTGTCCGACATCTACACCATCGCGGTGAATCTCGCCGGCCTGCCGGGCATGTCGATCCCCTGCGGCTTCGGCGACAACAATATGCCGGTCGGCCTGCAGATCATCGGCAACTATTTCGACGAAGCGCGCATGCTGAATGTCGCGCATCAATATCAACTGGCGACCGACTGGCACAGCCGCGCGCCGCAGGCGTAGTTAAGGACCAAGAAGGAATCAAAAAAGACATGACCTGGGAAATCGTTATCGGTCTGGAAGTGCATGCACAACTTTCGACCAACACCAAAATCTTCTGCGGCGCATCGACCGCGTTCGGCGCAGAGCCCAACACGCAAGCCGACGCGGTGAGCTTGGCGCTGCCCGGCGTGCTGCCGGTGTTGAACAAGGGCGCGGTCGAACGCGCGATCAAGTTCGGCCTCGCCACCGGCGCGCATATCGCGCCGCGCTCGGTGTTCGCGCGCAAGAATTACTTCTACCCCGACCTGCCCAAGGGCTACCAGATCAGTCAGTTCGACCTGCCGGTCGTGGGCCAGGGCGCGCTGACCATCCAGGTGGAGCCGCTGTCGGGTAATGCCAAGCCTTACGAGAAAGTGGTGCGCATCACCCGCGCGCATCTGGAAGAGGACGCCGGCAAGTCGCTGCACGCCGACTTCCACGGCATGACCGGCATCGACCTGAATCGCGCCGGCACACCGCTGCTGGAGATCGTGTCCGAGCCGGATATGCGTTCCGCCGCCGAGGCCGTGGCCTACGCCAAGGCGCTGCATACGCTGGTGCGCTGGATCGGTATCTGCGACGGCAACATGCAGGAAGGCTCTTTCCGCTGCGACGTGAACGTGTCGGTGCGCAAACCCGGTGCTGAACTCGGTACGCGCCGCGAGATCAAGAACCTGAACTCGTTCAAGTTCATGCAACAGGCCATCGACTACGAGGTGCAATGGCAGATAGACACCATCGAAAACGGCGGCAAGGTGCAACAGGCGACCATCCTGTTCGACCCGGACAGCGGCGAGACCCGCATGATGCGCAGCAAGGAAGACGCGCACGATTACCGCTACTTCCCCGATCCCGACCTGTTGCCGCTTGACATAGGCAGCGACTGGATCGAACAAGTGCGCGCCACGCTGCCGGAACTGCCGCACGATAAGCAACTGCGCTATGTGAACGACCTCGGCCTGTCCGCCTACGATGCCAGTGTGCTGACCAGCTCGCGCGAAATGGCCGACTTCTTCGAGGCCGCGCTCGGCGACGCGACGGCGCAGGCCAAAATTTGCGCCAACTGGATCATCGGCGAAGTCAGCGCCCAGCTGAACCGCGACGGCCTCGACATGGCGCAATGCCCGATCAGCGCGCAGCAACTCGGCGGCATGCTGAAACGCATCGCCGACGGCACGATCTCGAACTCCGGCGCGAAGGAAGTGTTCCGCACGATGTGGGCGGAAGGCGGCGATGCCGATGCGATCATCGAGGCGAAGGGCCTGAAGCAGGTTTCCGACAGCGGCGCGATCGAGGCGCTGGTGGACGAGATCATCGCCGCGAATGCCGACAAGGTCGCCGAGTACCGCAGCGGTAAGGACAAGCTGTTCGGCTTCTTCGTCGGCCTCGCGATGAAGGCGAGCAAGGGCAAGGCCAACCCGGCGCAGCTCAACGACATCCTGAAGCAGAAGCTCGCGGGCTAAGCGCCTCCCGCAAATCCGCGCCCCGGTTCTTGCCGGGGCATATCGCATCCGCGAAGGAGGAGCATGAACAAGCATCTTGTTTCTTTCCTGCTGGCGCTGCTCCTGCTTCAACTACCCACTCCGCTTTTCGCCGGCGAGCCGCCGCTGCTGATGCTGGCGAACGTCTATCGCAATGAAATTCCTCTGGCCGAATATTGGGTCAGCGAAAAGCTCGACGGCATGCGCGGCTACTGGGACGGTCGTCAATTGCTGACGCGCGGCGGAGAGCGCATCGCAGCACCGCCATGGTTCACTGCCGGCTGGCCGGATACGCCGCTGGACGGCGAGCTGTGGATTGCGCGCGGACAGTTCTCGCTAACCGTTTCCATCGTCCGGCAACAGACTCCCGACGATGCGGCGTGGCGCAAGCTGCGCTTCATGGTGTTCGACCTGCCCGCGCATCCCGGCACATTCGACCAACGCAATGCGGCATTGCAGCAGGTCATCGCTCAGGTCGGCCAGCCCTGGCTGCAACAGGTCGCACAGTTCAAGGTGGCTAATCGAGGTGAACTGCAGGCGTTGCTGAAGCGCGTCGTCAAACAGGGCGGCGAAGGCTTGATGCTGCACAGGGGCGCATCGCTTTACCGTTCCGAGCGCAACGACGATCTGCTCAAGCTCAAACCCTTTCAGGATGCCGAAGCCAGAGTCGTGGCGCACCTGCCGGGCAAGGGAAAATACCCGGGCATGCTGGGCGCACTGGAGGTGGAGTCTCCCGAGGGTTTGCGATTTCGTCTGGGCGCGGGGTTTTCCGATGCGGAGCGCCGCAATCCACCGCCATTGGAAAGCTGGGTGACTTATCGCTACAACGGACTGAACGAGAAGACCGGCATCCCGCGCTTTGCGAGATTTCTCCGGGTGCGGGCGGATATGAATCCCTAGCGCAGCATGCCGCGCGGTTTATGTTTCACCTTGGCGAACAATAAATCGAACAGCCAGTTCGGCAGCAGTTTCAGCAATCTTCCAACCAGCGCCATTTGCCAGGGCACAACCTTGAACGAGCAGCCGCGTTCGATGGTGCGCGCGATGCGCCGCGCGGCCTCGTCGGCTCCCAGCATGAAGGGCATGGGATAAGGATTGATGTCTGTCATCGGCGTGCGGATGTAGCCGGGGCAGATGGTGACCACCTTGACGCCGCTGCCGCGCAGTTCCTGGCGCAGGCTTTCCAGATATGAGATCAGCGCGGCCTTGGAGGCGGAATAAGCGCCGGAACCGGGCAGGCCACGGAAGCCCGCGACGCTGGCGATGCCCACAAGAGTGAAATGTTTTTCTCGTTTGCCTGGCTTCGCCCCCCTCGCTTCGCTCTCCCCGCTTGCGGGAGAGGATTGGGGTGAGGATTGGCCGCACCCCGCATCGCGCATCGCGTCCAGGAACGGCTGAAAGGTCTGCACCGCGCCCAGCACGTTGATGTCCATCACCTGCCGGAATACGTCGTTGTCTTCGGCATAGCGGGTCAGCGTGCCGATGCTGACGCCCGCATTCGCGATCACAATATCCGGCACGCCGGCGCGCGCGATGAAATCGGCTGCGGCGGCCTGCTGCGCGGCAGCGTCACGCACGTCCAGCGGATAGATATGAACCTGTTCGGGAAATTGCTCTGCAAGGGCTTGCAGCAATTCGGCGCGGCGGGCGTAGACGCCGACCATCGCGCCCCGCTCAAGATAATGGCGCGCCAGCGCCAAACCGAGGCCGCTGGACGCGCCGGAAATTACAACTTTCACTTACTTCTTGCCGCGCTCTTTCCGCGCCTTGGCGATCACTTCGTCCAGCACGCGTATGGTGTCGGCCGGCTGCAGGCCGGTGATCACGTACTTGCCTTCCACCACCAGCGTCGGCGTACCCTGGATGGCGTAACTACGGATCATCTGCTTGGCACGCGATATCCGGCTGGCCATCGAGAACGAGTTATAGGCGGCAGTGAACTTGGCGCGATCTGCACCGCGCTTCGCGACGAAAGAGGCTATCGAGTCGAGGTCGAACAGTTCCGCATTCTCCACATGCATGCCGCGATAAACGGCGTCGTGCATTTTCTCGAAATTGGGCATGCTCTCCAGCGCGTAATAGGTGCGTGCCAGCGGCTCGGCGGAATCGCGGAAAATCACCGGCACGTAAACCAGCTCGACATCCTTGGGCATTTTCTTCGCCCAGGCACTCAGGTCATGGTGCAAGTGATAGCAATGCGAACAGCCATAGGAGAAAAACTCCAGCACTTCGATTTTTTTGGCGCCGACCGGCTGCGCCGGGACCAGCATGGTATAGCCCTTGTTCGCCTCATCCGAATATGCTGCAGAACCGAACAGCAGTGCAGCGGCGACGACCAGACCCTTGATGACGTTTCTCACTTATCGCTCCTTTTATCGATGCGCGGCTATTGCGCGGGGATTGGAGTACTGTCGACCCCATTTTGTTTCAATGTAGTGCGCACACGATTCATTTCGTCCGCGTTCTTATATGGCCCGAGACGCACGCGATGCCACACCCCCTTATCGGGAATCGTCACAGTCTGGATGCTGGCCACGTAACCGAGCAGCGCGAGTTTAGCCTTGAGCTTCTCGGCATCGTCTGCGCTAGCGAACGAGCCCGCCTGCAGATATTGAATGGCCGACTTGGCTTCAGTCGTTTTGGCTTTATCGGCGGGCTTGGCCGCTGCGACGCCCGCTTCCGGTTTGTCGGTCAGCACTTTGTAGAACTCGAAGCGCGGCTTGTCGCCGGCCACGCCGGAGGCGGCGACTCCGGATTGCGCGGCAACAGGGGCTGCCGGCGCAACGGCGGATGCCTTCGGCTTGGCCTCTGCCACCGACGGCTTGACCACGACCTGCTCCTTCTGCACGAACGGACTGGGCGACTTCATGATCCACCACGCCAATCCGGCAGCCATGCTGACACCTATGATCATGCCGACCAGGATGCCGGTCAGCAGCGGACTGCTGCTCTTGCGCGGCGCGGCCGGTTTGTTGCCAGTATTTCTGCTCATCTCTATGTCCCTTACATTTGTTCCGGTGCGCTTACGCCCAGCAGCGCCAGACCGTTTTTAAACACCTGAGCGAGCGCCTCGATCAATGCCAGACGCGCCAGCTTGACCTGCTCGTCGTCGACCAGAAAGCGCGACGCATTATAGTAACTGTGGAAATCCGCGGCCAAATCCTTCAGGTAGAACGCGATCAGATGCGGCGCCAGCTCTTCCGCGGCGCGCTCGATCACCTCGGGGAAGTCGATCATCTTCTGCAGCAACTGCGTCTCGTAGTCGCTGACCAATGCGCCGACATCGGCCTGATGCAGGCTCTGGCGGTCGCCGCCCCACTGCGCCAGCACCGCGTGGATGCGCGCGTGGGCGTACTGGATGTAGTAGACCGGATTGTCGTTGCTCTGCGATTTTGCCAGGTCGATGTCGAACACCAGTTGCGAATCGGGCGAACGCGCGGCGAGGAAGTAGCGCGTCGCATCGCAGCCGACTTCGTCGATCAGATCGCGCAGTGTCACGTAGCTGCCGGCGCGCTTGGAGATCTTCACCTCCTCGCCGTTCTTCAGCACCGTCACCATCTGGTGCAGCACATAGTCCGGCCAAGCCTGCGGGATGCCGACATCGAGCGCCTGCAAACCGGCCCGCACGCGGGTGATAGTGGAATGGTGATCGGAACCCTGCTCGTTGATCACGCGCACGAAGCCGCGTTTCCACTTCTCCAGATGATAGGCCACGTCCGGCACGAAGTAGGTGTAGCCGCCGTCGGACTTGCGCATCACGCGGTCCTTGTCGTCGCCGAAACCGGTGGTGCGCAGCCACAGCGCATCGTCCTGCTCGTAGGTGTGGCCGCTGGCGATCAGCTTCTGCACGGTCTCCTCGACCTTGCCCTCGGTGTACAGCGCCGACTCCAGCGAGAACACGTCGAACTCGACCTCGAAGGCGCGCAGGTCCAGATCCTGCTCGCGGCGCAGATAGGCCACGGCGAAATGACGGATCGCTTCCGCGTCGTCCGCGTCGCCCCTGCCGGTGATGTGCTGATCGTCCGCCTCGACGGTTTCCTGCGCCATGTAACTGCGCGCGACATCCATGATGTAGTCGCCGCGATAGCCCGACTCCGGCCAGGATGGGTCGTCCGGCGTGACGCCCTTACAGCGCAACTGCACCGACAGCATCAGGTTGTCGATCTGCGCGCCGGCATCGTTGTAGTAGAACTCGCGCGTCACGTTCCAGCCCGCCGCATGCAGCACGTTGCACAGGCAATCGCCCACCGCCGCACCACGTCCGTGGCCGACATGCAAAGGCCCGGTCGGATTGGCCGAGACGAACTCCACTCCCACCTTGCGCCCCTGCCCGACATGCACATGACCGTAACCCGCGCCCGCCGCCAGCACGCCGTGTACCGCGCGTTGCTTGGCTGCCGCCGCGATGAACACGTTGATGAAGCCCGCCCCGGCGATCTCCACCTTGGCAACGGCCTCGGACTGCGGCAACGCCGCGATCAATGCATTCGCGATATCGCGCGGCGACTTGCGCAACGGACGCGCCAACTGCATCGCCAGATTGCAGGCGTAATCTCCGTGCGAGGCCTGCTTGGGACGCTCGATCAGGATCGCCGTATCGGCATGTTCGGGAGCGACTTCGCGCAACGCCTGCGCGAACAAGTCGGAAAGATGGGATTTGAAATTCAGGACGACGGACATTAGTGTTACGCCTTCAAAAGGGGCGCGGATTATAGCATTTAGACTGTATCCGGCTTAAAGTACAATGACTTCACAAGCCTGATAACCTGCGTAACGTTCTGAGCAACGACTCACCAGACAAACCCGCAACAACTGCCATGACGCAGTCCTTCTCTTTGGCAATGATTCCAGCCTGAAGATCACTTAGGAACCATACAAACACAAGAAAACCGGCTGCTGCACCAACACCTGCCGAAAGACAAAATAACAAGAGCCTAAAGTTCCGATTTCGCTTGGCTGCGCTAACGGCAATTCCCCCTCCCGCCTGTCCAACTGAAATAAGCCAGTATGCATGAAACATGATGCCCCCAAGGGAGCCCCAGAGAAGGTGCAGTGCAATATTCAATCACTTCCTCCTTTATTGAGAACGTAGATTTTGGGGGCATCATTTAATTAAGTTACCCCCGGCAAAGCCGGGGGTTTATCTCTATTAGCCCCTCAAAGGGGCAAAAACGTGATGCGCCTAAAGGCGCAAGCTCACATGCCTAATTTCAGTTGATCGTAATGGGCATCTTCTTGGTCTTGATTTCTGACGTATGCCCGGACCATCTCTTCATCGAGTCCTATCGTAGTTACAAAGTAACCTCGCGCCCAGAAATTCTCTCCAGTGAAGTTTTTGGTCTTTCCGGCAAATCGTCTCGCTATCGATATCGCACTCTTCCCTTTGATATAACCAACCACATACGATACTGAGTGCTTCGGCGGTATGCTGATGCAGATATGTACGTGGTCCGCCATCAAATGACCTTCCACTATCCGACATTCCTTTTGCTCTGCCAACTCACGCAATATCACACCAAGATACTTTCGGATCGCCCCAAATATCATTTTCTTTCGCCTCTTCGGAATGAAAACTACGTGATATTTGCAATCCCATTTTGTATGACACAGACTCTGATAATCTTCCACCTGGCTCTCCTAACTTTTGATCAAGTCAGTAGAGTCAGGCTGACCGTAGCGCTCGGTCAAACCTAGTGAGTCCCCCGGCTTAGCCGGGGGATTACCTTATTTATTTAAAAGAATATGAAGATATAAAAGGGAGAATCCCGTTTAACCATGAGCCGCTAGATGATCGCCTCTTTGTTGCACAACACAGAAAGAGTAGTGAATTTACCCTTGAGTCTGGCAAGCCTATTTATTGCTGGCTCGAAGAGCGCTGGATCGTTGCCAGAAGCATCTTTTCAAGTGTCTGGTATTTTGTGTTGCTGTGGTTAGTAATTGTAGGTCTGATTTATTTAACTCCATGGAGTGGTAGTTGAAAATGCAAAGGCGACCATCGGTCGCCTTTTTGATTACCTGCACCCTTCCCCGTTTTTTTCATCACCGCGCCATGCGCCCCGCTCTTTCCCCTGTGCGCCGCCGAGTAGCGCAGACTGGTCAGGGGTAGTCGGCGAGGACTGTCTGAGCGCATAGCGCGAGTTCCGCAGCCGCCTGACCAGTCGAGCAACGCAGGGGACCGCGTAGCGGCGGCAAACCGGGTAGAGTAGAGAACAGGCTCTCGCCTGCCCTCCCTCATCAAACCGTGCATGCAGTTTTCCCGCACACGGCTTTCCGATGTTCTTCACACCAAGGCATGCGCCGTCTTCCAGCCAGCCGTTGTCGGAACCTTGTATAGCCCATATTTCGTATAAAGCTGTTGACTCGTGAAACGGCTAATG
>Ga0209211_10004940_pt1 | contig 20295 bp, 23 predicted proteins | sample RifGroA2_FD_183992 | JGI IMG/M metagenome (GOLD analysis project Ga0209211, IMG submission 183992) | Groundwater microbial communities from Rifle, Colorado, USA - Groundwater A2 (SPAdes) (version 2) | ecosystem: Environmental > Aquatic > Deep subsurface > Groundwater | place: Rifle, Colorado...
GGCGCGTACGGGCGCCAGGGCGGCGGCGCGCTCCTCATGACCGTCCCGGGCTTCGGCATCGATCCGAGCGCCCTTCGGCGGCCGTCAGGCCCGGCGCAGACGCGCCTGGTGAATCACTCACGGCTCGGCGAGGCGCTTCTGGCGCTCACGGATCCACCGATCCGCGCGCTCTTCGTCGCCGCCAACAACCCCGCCGTCAGTTGCCCGGACGCGGGCGCGGTGCGCCGGGGGCTGTCGCGCGAGGATCTCTTCACCGTCGTCCACGACCCGTTCCTCTCGGACACGGCGCGCTACGCCGACATCGTGCTGCCGGCCGCGACCTACCTCGAGAGCGAGGACGTGGTGCGCTCCTACGGCACCTACTCCCTGCAGTTTCTCCCGGTTGTGATCGAGCCTCAGGGCGAGGCCTGGTCCAACCGGCGTCTCGCCCAGGAGCTGGCCCGGCGGCTCGATCTTGCGGATCCCGTGTTCTCCATGGGCACGAAGGACCTGCTGCGCGCGCTGTTCCGCGGCGCGACGGGGCCCTCGGCGACGCTGGACCTGGAGGGGCTGCCGACGGCGGGCCCGGTCAAGCTCGCGCCGGCTGCCGGCGGACAGCGCTTCGCCACCCCGTCCGGGAAGCTCGAGTTCTACTCGGAGCATCTCGCGGCCCAGGGGTTGCCGCCGATGCCGGACTGGGTGGCCGATCCTGTCGAGGAGACTGACGGGCGGCAATGGCCGCTGCGTCTCTTGACCGCCCCGGGCTACTTCCAGGCGCATACCGCCTACTCGGGTGTGGCGACGCTCCGCCGGCGCGAGGGGGCGCCTGTCTGCGTGCTCCACCCCGAGGACGCCGCCGCGCGCGGGCTCAGGGACGGGCAGGCCGTGGAGCTCCACAACGACCTCGGTGCGGTGACGTTCGTCCTGCGCGTGAGTGACGAGACGCCCCGCGGGGTCGCCTTCGTGCCGGGGCAGCGGCCGGCCGGAGAGGCGGTGGCGGGCACGGTGAACATGCTCTGCTCCACCCGCTACACCGATCTCGGTGAGGGGGCGACCTACCAGAGCACGCGGCTGGACGTCCGCGGGGCCTCCTGACGCCGGGGGCTCGTTTTCACATCTGCCCGGGTGCGGTGTCTCATGAGCAGAGCCATGGAAGAGGACGCTTTCGAGGCCATCGTGACGGGGCACCATGCCGAGATCCACCGGTATCTCGCCCGGGTCACCGCGCGCGCGAGCGAAGCCGACGACCTGTCCCAGGAGACCTTCCTGAGGGCGTACCGGGCGTACCGGTCGCTGCCGCCTCAGGCCAACGTGCGCGCGTGGCTGTTCGCCATCGCCAGCAACCTCTGCAAGAATCACTTCCGGGCCGAGGGGCGCCGGCGGCGCGCGCATGCCGCGGTCCAGCTGGCGGGGCCCCGGGTGGACCACGGCTGGCCCGAGGGCGAGGCTGTCTTCACCGAGGCCAGCGCGCGCATCGACGGGATCATCGCGGACCTGCCGCTCAAGCAGCGGCTGGCCTTCACCATGCGCAAGATCCACGATCTGGACTACGAGACGATCGGCGAGAGCCTGGGCTGTTCCTTGGAGAGCGCCCGGGCGCATGTCTTCCAGGCCCTCAGGAAGATCCGGCGGGGGCTCGACGCGCTCGCCATCCCCCACATGGAGCCACAGCGATGAGCCGCACCCATCCCGCGTGCCGAGAGATCGAGACCGACCTGGTGGCCGTGGCGGCCGGCGAGGCCGCGGCGAAGACCGCCTCGCGGGTCCACGCCCACGTCGCCCTCTGCGCGCCCTGCCGCGGCGAGCTCGCGCGCTACCGTGCCGTCGAGACGATGCTCGCTGAGCTGCGCCAGGCGCCCGCGCCCGCCACGGACGTCACGCTGGCGCGCGCCGAGCTCGAGTCGCGGCTGGCCGATCTCCGCCGCCGGCTGATCGTCTTCGGCGTGTTCTCCTCGCCGCTGGGGCCGATCCTGCTCGCGCGATCGGAGCTGGGCGTGTCCATGGTCAAGTACCTGGGCCGGGCCTCCGCGGCCTCGCGGTTCGCTGCCCTTTCCGGCGTCGAGGCTGTCGAGGACGAGCGCGAGACCGAGCCCCTCCATCGCGATCTGATGGACTATCTCGAGGGCCGGCGGACGCGGCTCGACTGGCCGCTCGACCTCCGGCTGGCCCGAAGCGAGTTCCAGCGCCGCGTGCTCCAGGTGACGGCCGGCCTCCCCTATGGCGCGGTGGCGTCGTATGGGGGGATCGCGCGCCAGATCGGCGCGCCCACCGCCACGCGGGCGGTGGCCCAGGCCCTGCGGTGGAACCCGGTGCCCATCGCCATCCCCTGCCATCGCGTGATCGGCAGCACCGGCGACCTCACGGGTTACGCGGGGAACAAGGTCGCGCTCAAGGAGTGGCTGCTGACCCTCGAGGGTGTGCACCTCCGCGTGGCGCGCGGAGCCCACCGCGTGGACCGCCGGGCGATGTACGTCCGCCTGTGGGACGACACCGAGTACTGCCTGCCGACCTGCGGGTCGCTCTCCAGGAGGTCCCTGGCCGAGATCGAGCTCTTCGCCTCGCGCGAGCGGGCGCAGTCGGTCGGGCTCGCGCCCTGCACGAGCTGCCGGCCGGACCTCCATCCGCTGCTCGCGTAGCCCCGGCCCCGGCGTCCCTCCTCCCCGCACTTCTCCGCTCTCTCGTCGGTCCCCTTTCACGCCGGCCAGGAACCGGTGTCCCAGTGAGTGAAGGAGGGTCACCCATGACGACGCTCATCGTGCTCTCGACCGCCGCGGCACCGCTCCTCGCCATCGTGGGCCTGTTCCGGCTCGTGGGGGGAATCCGCGGGCGGCGCCGGCGCGCGATCGCGCGGCAGATCGCCCTCACCGACGAGATCCACCGCGAGCTGGGCGCCGCCGCCGCCCCGTTCGTGCACCAGCGCGGGCGCAGTGGCTGGTTGGTGCGCGTCGCGGTGCCGCTCGACTCGCCGCCGACGGTGGCCGCCATCGTCGGCATCATCCAGGCGTTTTTCACGGCTCGCGATGGTGCGGCTGCCACCGCTCTCGAGATCGTGCTCACGCCGCGGGTGGCGAGGCTGCGCCCCGCGACGCCGGATGCAGGACGGCCACTCGGGCGATCGATCACGCTGAGCGCCCCACGCATGGTGGGCGCCTCGCGCTAGAAAGGGGAAGGGGCATGCTGGACAACGCCTATATCCTGGAGCAGCTGGTCCTGATACGGCTGGCCGAGGCGCGCGCGGTCGCCCAGCGGGCAGCGCTGATCCGCGCGGCCAGTGGCGCGCGCGCGCCGCGCTCCCGGTGGCGGGCGGCCGTGGTGGGGTGGGGGAAGGCGGCCGTGCGGCGGCGTCTCACTCCTCGACCAGGTCCAGCACGATCTGGAGCAGGACGTTGACGCCGTTGGCGCATGGCTCGGGCGTGGAATACTCGCGCGGGTCGTGGCTGATGCCGTCGTACTCGCCTGGCACGAAGACCATGGCCCCATCCCCCGGAGCGCATCACGCCCGTCAACGATCGTGCGGGAATGGGTGGGGCCTCGCCGGCCGGGTGGGGGAAGACTCGCCGTTCGGCCGGCGACGGCGGCAATCGTGAGCGGGATACCGGGCGGCGCTCAGGCGCCCGGCGGGCGCCGCGGCCTTCGGCGCGCGTGGCGCTGGACGAAGACTGCCACCTCGGCCCTGCTCACTGTGCCGGCCGCCACGCCGAGGACGAGGTCGGTCAGGTCGGTTTGGATCAGGGTCGAACTGGAAGCCGTTGAGGCCCAGGAACGCGAAGGCCGCCATCAGGCCCGCCCGCTTGTTGCCGTCGACGAACGGGTGGTTGCGCACCAGACCGTGGAGATAGGCCGCGGCCATCTCGGCCGGCGTGCCGTGGAGGAAGTGGCCCCCGAAGGTCGCCGTCGGGGCCGCCAGGGCGGATTCGAGGAGGCCCACGTCGCGGATGCCCGGATGGCCGCCGTGCCGCTCGATCAGGTCGGCGTGCATCGCGAGGACCTCGTCGAGCGCGAGAAAGACGACCCGCACTACTCGGCCAGGCGCCTGAAGACCCCGCCGTACCGCCGATGCGCCTCCGCGACGACGCGCTTGAGCCTGGCCGTCCTTTGCCTCGGGCGAATCGGGGAGACGATGATGACGTACCCGTCGGTGGACACCTCGAGCGGCGTCGTGGCGCCAATCCCGACGCGGTCCAGCAGCGGCTTGTCGAGGACGAGCGCGAGGCTGTTGCCGGTCCGGGTGAGCTTCTTGCGCACTGCGCACCTCCGTACAGACATGATGCCACAGCCGTCCGTACGACGAAAGGCTGCCGGGCGGGGCGAGCTGCCTCTTCGCGCCTACCGCCTCCCCCCGAGCTCGCGCCGGAGCGCGGCCAGCGCCACGCCGACAGGCCGGTTGCCTACGTCGAGGCCCAGTGTGTGTCCTTCGGGGCGGCAGTGCCCTATCTGCCGCTGCTCGACATCGTGCGTCAGCTCCTGGGAATCGGCGAAGCGGCCGGGCCCGAGTCGATGACGGCGAAGGCGCGCGCGAGCGCCGAGGCGCTGGGACTCGAGCCCGGGGCCGTCGCCTTCCTGCTCCACCTGCTCGGCGTCGACGAGGAGACGTTCCCGCGAGGGCTCAGCGCCGAGGCGGTGAGGATGCGCACCTACGCGACTCTCGGCCAGCTCTGCGAGAGGGCCGGCCGCCGCCAGCCCCTCGTGCTCGTCGTGGAAGACCTCCAGTGGATCGACAGGACCTCCGAGGTCACCCGCATGAGCGGCAAGCGCATCGGCGCCTGCAAGTAGGCCGGCCGCGTCGAGGGGGGCGGCCGTGGCGGGCCGGTGGAAGGCGATCGTGCTTCGGCGCCTTACTCCTCGGCCAGGTCCAGCGCGATCTGGAGCATGACGTTGACGCCGCTGGCGCATTGCTCGGGCGTGGAGTACTCACGCGGGTTGTGGCTGATGCCGTCGTGCTCGCCCGGGACGAAGACCATCGCCGTCGGGCAGAGCCGCGCAAGCTCCTGGGCGTCGTGGCCGGCGCCCGAGATGATGCGCTCGTGTCCGAGCCCGAGCGCATCGGCCGCCGCGGCGATCCTGTCCTGGATCTTGGGGTCGAAGGGCACGGGCTCCGTCCGCGCGGTACGGCGCCACTCGATGCGGACCTTTTCTTCCCGCTCGACCTGGGTGTAGTAGGAGATCAGGTCGGCCTCGGCACGCCGCATGTCCTCCTCCGAGGGATTCCGGAGGTCCACGGTGGCCAGCGCGCGCCCCGGAACGATGTTGACCATGCCCGGATGCGGGACGATGGCGCCCATGGTCGCGCGCATCGGCTCGCCATAGCGCCCCGAGGCGATCATCTCGCGGAGGCGCAGGTTGACCTTCGCGGCGGCCACGCCCGCATCCGCGCGGAGGTGCATCGGCGTCGTGCCGGCATGGGCGGACTTGCCGGTGATGGTGAGCGCCTGCCAGGAGATGGCCTGCACTCCCGTGACGACGCCGATGTCCCGCTCGCGCGCCCGGAGGATGGGCCCCTGCTCGATGTGGCACTCGAGATAGGCGTGCGGGGGCATCCGCTGAATCGTCTCGACGGGGGCGGGTCCGAGGAAGCCGATCCGCTCGAGCTCGTCGCGCACGGCGAGCCCCTGACGGTCGCGGAGCGCGTAGGCGGATTCGAGGGGCAACCGGCCTGTCGCCACGGCACTCCCCAGCATGTCAGTCCCGAAGCGAGAGCCCTCCTCGTCGGTGAAGAACGCCACCACGATGGGCCGCCGGGTGCGGATATTCGACTCGTGGAGCGTCCTCACGATCTCGAGCCCACCGAGGACGCCGAGGCAGCCGTCGAATCTCCCCGCCGTCGGCACCGAGTCGATGTGCGAGCCGATCACGACCGGCGGCAGGGTGTCCTCGCGTCCCGCTCGGCGCGCGTAGACATTGCCGATCCGGTCCACCGTCACGTCGAGGCCCAGTTCCCGCATCCATGCGAGGACCTGGCGCCGCCCCTCGCCGTCGGCATCCGTCAGCGCCAGGCGGTTGACGCCGGTGAGCCCCGTGGGCTCGTCCACGTAGGCGCCGATCCGGCCCAGCGCCTCGATCGCCCGATAGAGCCGTGCCGCGTCGATCTTCAGCATGCCGCCTGCACCCCCACCCGGTCCGGAGCCACGCCGACGATCCGGCGATAGCCCGCCGGGTCCGTGGCGCCCTCGGTGTTCACGAGGAGGACCCGGCTCGCAGGACCGAGCCCCATGGCCTGACGCGCCTGGCCCAGCGCGGGCTCGCGGCACAGGGCAAGCAAGCCCGCGAGCCCGGCCGCTCCCGACTCGCCCGCCACGATGCGCGGGTCGCCGCCGTGGCCCGAGGCGAGCCGGCGCATCGCCTCCTCCGCGAAGCCGTCGTCCACCGCCAGGAAGAGATCGATGCCGGCGCGCAGCATCGGCCATGCCGCCAGCGACGGCGTGCCGCAGTTCAGCCCCGCCATGATGGAGCACTGGCCGCCGCGCCCCTCGCGGATCTCGCCTCCAGGCGACGCGATGGACTCGAGGAGGCAGTCGGCGTCGGTGGGCTCCACCGCGGCGACACGCGGCCGGCTCTCTCCCCCCCGTCGCGAGTAGAAGCACACCCCCGCGCAGGCCAGCCCGCCGACGCCTGCCTGGAGGAGCACGGCCGTGGGACTCCCGCCCGCCGCCGCGTCCAGCTGCTCGGTCGCCTCGGCGAAGATCGTCTCGTAGCCCGCCATGATCCACCTTGGGATGTCCACGTAGCCCGGGTAGGCGGTGTCGGAGATGACCTGCCAGCCCCGAGCGGCGCTCTCCGAGGCGGCGCGCCGGACGGCGTCATCATAGTTGCCGTCCACCACGACGACCTCGGCGCCCTCGCGGCGGATGGCGGTGATCCGCGCGGGAGCCGTGTTGCGCGGGACGAAGATGACCGCCTTCTGCCGGAGCATGCGCGCCGTCCATGCCACCGCGCGGCCGTGGTTGCCGTCAGTGGCCGTCGCGAAGGTGACGCGGGCGCCGCTGCCGCGGTGGCTCATGACGCGATGGATCGCCCAGGAGGCGCCGAGGGCCTTGAACGCGTCGAGGCCGAAGCGCCGGCCCTCGTCCTTGACCCAGAGCGTGCGGAGTCCGCACTCGGCGGCCAGCGCCGGCAGCGCGAGGAGGGGCGTCTGGCGGTAGCCTGGCAGCGAGCGGTGGAAGGTGAAGGCGTCCGCGGCTCGGGGCGGCACCAGGGCGGCCGGGACCGAGTCCTGGCGATACGGGTTCAGCGCAACGCGGAAACGCTCGGTGCCCCGCATGGCCAGGCGCCCCTCACGCGGGCGGCTTGGCGCCGGTGCGCTCGACGATGAGGCGGTAGTGCTCGGGGCGCCGGTGCTTCGCGAAGTTGAACACCGTCTCCTTGTAGGAGCGCGTGGCGTCGAGATCGCAGCGCGCCGTGGCCAGCTCGTCGCCCAGCGTCGCGCACATGGCCACGATCTCGCCCGAGGGCGCGATGATGGCGCTCTGGCCGATCAGGTCGCAGCCTTCCTCGCGGCCGCACTTGGCCACGCCCACGACCCACGTCCCGTTCTGATAGGCCCCGGCCTGCATGACGAGATGGTTGTGGAAGGGGCCGAGGAGATCGTGCTCGGGGGCGGGCGGATGGTGCGCGGGCGTGTTGTAGCCGAGCAGGACCATCTCGACGCCCTGAAGCCCCATCACGCGGTAGGTCTCGGGCCAGCGCCGGTCGTTGCAGATGCACATGCCGAAGAGCCCGCCCAGGGCGCGCCACACCGGCCAGCCGAGATTGCCCACCTCGAAGTAGCGCTTCTCGAGGTGCTGGAAGGCGCGCCAGGGCTCGTGCTCGGCATGCCCCGGCAGGTGGATCTTCCGGTACTTCCCGACGAGACGCCCGGCCTTGTCCACGAGGATGGACGTGTTGTAGCGCCGCGTGAGGCCCTCCTCGATGGCGAGCTCGGCGTATCCGACGCAGAAACCCATGCCGAGGCGCCCCGCCTCGTCGAAGAGCGGGCGCGTCTCGGGCCCGGGCATCTCGCGCTCGAAGAAGGCGTCGATCTCCGCCTGGTCCTCCATCCACCAGCGCGGGAAGAAGGTGGTGAGCGCCAGCTCGGGGAAGACCACCAGGTCGCAGCCGCGCCCATGGGCCTCCCCGAGGAGAGCCAGGAGCCGCTTCACCACCTGCCCGCGGCTCTCGCTGCGGGCGATGGGGCCCAGCTGGGCCGCGCCCACCGTGATCATGCGCGCCATGGCGATGCCTCCCGTGTTCGGTCCGCGTGCCGACCGAGCGTTCAGCGTGCCTTGGCCGCGAGCGCCGCGCAGAACGCTTCGAGGTCGTCGAGATCGGGCGAGGACGCGGTGGCGTAGAGGCGCGCCCACTCCAGCGTGCCGTACTGGTGGGCGACGAGGTTCCGCAGCCCGGCCGCCGCCACCAGGCGAAGCGCGAGCGGACGCGGGATGACACCGTGATCGGCCAGCGCCACGAAGATCTCCCCGTACCGCTGGGGAACGTCCCAGCCCTCGTCGGCGAGCCAGTGCGCGGCCAGGTCGAGGCACACCTGTATCGCCACGAACAGGTTGAGCACCACGACCTCGCGGGCCGTCCGATCGGCCTCGAAGGCTTCCCGCGACGCTGGAAGCACGGCTCGGATCCGGGTCACGGCGTCCCGGACGGTGGCCACCTGCTTCGCCAGGAGAGCCCGGTCAACCACGAGCAGTCGCTGCGCGGAGCACGCCGTCCGCGCAGCGCTCCTCCACGGGCTTGAAGTCCAGGTACTGGAGGATGGCCTGCGCCTTCCGCTCCACCAGTGCCGCGTGGTCCCGCTCCAGGAGCACGCGACCATCGCGGAAGATGCGATAGGCAAGGGGGGCCGGGGCCTCCTCCATGAGGATCAGGTCGACCCGGCGTCCGGCGGCGGACTCGAGGCGGGCGGCCAGACGGCCCAGGGTTGCCGTGTCGCGCGGCGTGCCCGGCCGCAGCTCGACGGCCACATCGACGTCGCTCGTCGGCGTGAGGGCCCCGCGCCCTCCCGACCCGAACAAGAGAGCGTACGCGATGCCTCCCTCTGCCTCGAGGACGCGCCGCAGCGTTTCGAGCATCTCGACCTCACGTAATCTTACCCTACCCCCACGATGAGCGCCGCCCGTATCCGCCGGTGGTCGGCGCGGCTCGCATTCTCGGCCAGGCGGCCGATCCCGAGGGCCGAGGGTGCCCCTCTCCTTCACGGCCTCACGGTGCCGTCACCTCACTTGAGCAGGCCGCGCGCGATGATCACGCGCTGGATCTGGTTCGTGCCGTCGAAGATCTGGAGGATCTTGGCGTCCCGCATCATCCGCTCCACCGGGTGATCCGTGACCACGCCGTAGCCGCCCAGCGCCTGCACGGCATCTACCGTGACCTGCATGGCCATGTCCGAGGCGAAGAGCTTTGCCATCACGGCCCGCGTCTCCATCCCGGCCACATCGGAGCCGGCGTTGGGCTCGGTGATGGAGAGACAGGTGACCCCCGCCTCCCGGATGAGCCTCGGCATGTACCGCTTCTTCTGCTCGTGGGTCCCGGCGAGCAGGAGCGGGAGCCGGCTGCTGGCGATGCCGGTGAAGGTGTGCGCGGTGGCCGTGTTGCACTTGGCGATCTCCTCGACGACCATCGTGCTCGTGATCAGGTCCTTGCCCAGGCCGCCGTACTCCACCGGGAAGAACATGGAGGTGAGGCCTGCCCGGGCGAACTCCTTGAGGATGTCCCAGGGAAACTCGCCGGTCCTGTCCATCTCCGCGGCTCTGGGAGCGAGCTTCTCGCGGCATATCCGGTTCACCGTCTGCCGAATCGTCTCTTGTTCCGGTGTGAACTCGCCCATGGTCTCTCTCCTGAGTCGCTCTCCGCCCGCCTCGACGGGGCCGCGGAGCGCGTTGGCCCCGCGCTCGCCCTCGGGCCCCGAGCCATCGTGCTCCGCGGTGAGGCCCTGGGTCAAGGAGCGTCTGCACCCTCTTCGACACTGGAAGCGGCAGAGGAGATCGCGCCATTGACGTCCCCCCGTCGCGTGCCCTACAATTCTGCTCGGCGTGAGCAATGAGCTGCCCAGCTTCCAGTCGGTGTCGCCAGCCAAGGACCGCATCCCAACCGCGGCGCGATCTCCGCGCCCGAGTGCCATGCCCGTTGCCACGGACAGCGCTGAGCCCCGGCCTGACGAACAGCGGCAGGTGATTCCACACTGGCGTGCGCACTAGCGGCGGAGGCGCCGAGCAGCTCCCCCTCGGGCGCTATCTCGCCGAAATAGGGGCGCAGCGCGCCTCGGATCTCTTCCTGCGGGCCGGCTCACCGCCCGCCTTCCGCGTTGACGGGCGCATTGTGCGCTCTGAGCTGCCAGCCCCGACCCGCCAGGCGATGGACCGCTTTCGCGACGCGATTCTCACCCCCCTCGCCCGCGAGCGGTTCCTCGCCCGGCCGGATATCGACGTCGCGTACACCCTCGCCGGCGTGGGGCGATTCCGGGTGAATCTGTTCCTCAGCACGGGCGCGCTCGGCCTCGTCGCTCGCGGAATCCCGGACGGCCAGGTCGAGTTCGAGCCCTTGAACCTGCCGCCGGTCATCCGCGAGTTCAGCGGGATCCGTCAAGGTCTCCTCCTCCTCGTCGGGCCGACTGGGTGTGGGAAGTCGACGACGCTGGCTGCGCTGATCCACCAGATCAACCGGACGCGAGAGGACCACATCGTCACGATCGAGGACCCGATCGAGTTCATCCACGACGGCATCCGCGCGCTCATTCACCAGCGGCAGGTCGGCTACGACACCGCCTCCTTCGCGGAGGCGCTCAAGCACGTCGTACGCCAGAGCCCGGACGTGATCATGATCGGGGAGATGCGGGACCAGGAGACGGTCGAGACGGCGCTGTCAGCGGCCTTGACCGGGCATCTCGTCCTGTCAACGCTCCATACCACGAATGCCGTCCAGTCGATCGACAGGATCCTGAACTACTTTCCCCCGGAGGCGCGGCGCCAGGCGCAGGCCGACCTTGCGATCACGCTCGTGGGGATTGTCTCGATGCGGCTTCTCCCGGCGGCAGAGGGTCCCGGCCGCTTCCCCGCCGCAGAGATCTTGCGAGGCACGCCCACGGTCAGGCGCCTGGTCACCGAGGGAGCGCTGTCCGAGCTGTACGAGGTCATGAGGCGGGGCGGACCCGACGGGATGACCACGCTCACGCAATCGCTCGCGGCTCTCGTCCGCGCGGGCCGGGTGGCCACGAGCGTCGCGATGTCGCACGCCCCGAACCCGGACGAGCTCAAGCTCAATCTCGAGGGAATGTTCACCGGAATCGAGTCGATCGACAGGCGCGTCGAGGAGGCCCCGTGGAACGCTCGTCGCACGTGACGCCGTCTCAGGCCGAGGCGCTGGCAGTCCCCGAGGGCCCCGTGACCATGAAGATGCTCTTCGAGGAGGCGGTTCGCTTGGCCGCGAGCGATCTCCTTGTCACGGCGCACGTCCCGCCCCTGCTTCGAATCCATGGCGACCTCATGCCGCTCGGAAGCCGAGCGCTTGCGCCAGAGGAGACGAGACATCTCGTCTGGAGCCTCCTCAATGAAACCCAGCAGGAGATGTTCGAGCGCAAGAAGGAACTCGATTTCTCGCTGTCCGTGAGCGGGGCGCTCCGCTTCCGGGCCAACGTCTACTATCAGAAGGGGTACGTCGCCGCGGCGTTTCGCCTCGTTCCGCGCCGGGTGGCGGACCTCGATCTGCTCGGGGTGCCGCAGATCGTGAAGGAGCTGACGCTGCGGCCCCATGGGCTGATTCTCGTGACGGGGCCGACCGGGTCCGGCAAGACGACGACGACCGCCGCGATGATCGATCTGATCAACAGCAGCCGGCGGTGCCATATCGTCACGATCGAAGACCCGATCGAGTTCCTCCACGAGAGCAAGCTGGGTGTGGTGGACCAGCGAGAGGTCTACGCCGACACGCTCTCGTTCGCCAACGCGCTCAAGTACGTCCTGCGTCAGGACCCGAACGTGATCTTCATCGGCGAGATGCGAGACCTCGAGACCATCGCGGCGGCGCTCACGGCTGCCGAGACCGGGCACCTGGTGATCGCGACGCTCCACACGAGCGACGCGGTCCAGGCCATCGACCGGATCGTCGACGTCTTTCCACCGCACCAGCAGACGCAGGCCCGGATGCAGCTGTCCTTCTCGCTCCTGGGCGTCATCGCGCAGCAGCTCATTCCGCGGCCGGACGGCCAGGGGCGGGTCCTCGCGGCAGAGGTCCTGATTCGCAACGCCGCCGTGGCCGCCCATATCCGGGAGGGCAAGATGCACCTGGCGAGATCGACGATGGAGTCGGGCCGGAAGGAGGGGATGATCACGATGGATGCGCGCCTCCAGGAGCTGCTGGAGGCGGAGCAGATCTCGTACCGGGAGCTTTCGAGACGGGTGACGTCCCACAAGGTGCTGGACATGATCCAGCGAACCGGGAAGCGCGCGGGGCGGAAATGACGGTCAGCGGACCTTGAGCAGGTCGCGCAGGCCATCACCCACGAGGTTGACCGCCAGCACGGTGAGCGCCAGGAACGCGCCCGGGAACAGGATGATCCAGAAGGCGCGCTGCACGTAGGCCCGCCCCTCCGCCATGATATTGCCCCACGAGGGGATGATGGGGGGCGTGCCCGCGCCGAGAAAGGACAGGTACGCCTCGAAGAGAATGGCCGACGCGCAGATGTAGGTGCCCTGGACGATGAGTGGGGCCACGAGCGCTGGCAGGATGTAGCGCAGGAGGATCCGGGGCGTCTGCGCCCCGATGGCCCGCGCCCCCTCGACCATGGTCTGCTCGCGGAGGCTCAGCACCGAGGCGCGCACGAGCCGCACCACCCGCGGGATCTCGGGGATCACGAGCGCAATGATGACGTTCTTCACGCTGGCGCGCATGAGGGCCATGAGGGCCAGGGCCAGCAGGATGGCCGGAATGGCCATGAGCCCGTCCATCACCCGCATGACCACCGCGTCGATCCGGCGATAGTAGCCGCTGCAGAGCCCGATGGTGACGCCCAGCAAGAGGCTCACCACGCCCACCATGGCCCCGACCTGGAGCGAGATGCGCCCGCCGTAGAGCGTGCGCGAGTAGACGTCGCGCCCGTACTGGTCGGTGCCGAACCACTGCTCGGCCGAGGGCGGGCGCAGCCGCGCGACCGGGCGCAGGGCCTGCGGGTCCGCCGTCCACCAGAGGTTCGCGCCGAGCCCGGTGATGGCGATGAGCGCGAGGGTCACGAGCCCGGTCACGAGCAGGGGATGCCGCCGGAGGAGGCGGCGCGCTCCGCTCAGCCGCGGAAGTCGCGCCCGCGATGGGCCCGCAAGGGGGGGGGCGGTCCTCGCGGCGCCCGCGCGCTCAGTACCGGATGCGGGGATCGAGGACGACATACGCCACGTCGATGACGAGGTTCAGCAGCACGTAGACGCCGGAGACCACCAGCACCACGCCCTGGACCACGGGGTAGTCCCGCCGGACGATGGCGTCCACGGTCAGCCGCCCGAGCCCGGGGATGGCGAAGACGCTCTCGGTCACGACGGCGCCGCCGATGAGGAGGGCGAAGCCCACGCCGATGATGGTCACCACCGGCAGCGAGGCGGCCTTGAGCGCATGCCCCAGCAGCACGCGATGCGGCGCCAGCCCCTTGGCGAAGGCCGTGCGGATATAGTCCTCCCTGAGCACGCCCAGCACGCTCGCGCGCGTCATGCGGGCGATGAGCGCCATGTACACCAGCGACAGCGTCACCGCCGGCAAGACGAGATGGCGCAGGAACTGCCACGGCCCGGCCTCGAGCGGCTGATACCCCTGTACGGGCAGGACGCCCGCCTGGATGGCGAACACCCAGACGAGGAGGAAGCCGAGCCAGAACACCGGCATGGAGAAGCCGGACACCGAGACGATCATGATGGCCCGGTCCAGCCACGAGCCCTGCCGCCACGCGGCCAGCACGCCGAGCGGCACCGCCAGGGTGACGGAGATGAGCATGGCCAGCGCGGTGAGCGCCGCAGTGGGCCCCACGCGCTGGCCGATGAGCCGGGTCACCGGGAGCCCCGAGTAGATCGAGACGCCGAGATCGCCCCGCGCCACGCTGGCGAGCCAGATACCGGCCTGGGTCAGCAGCGGGCGGTCGAGGCCCAGGCGGGTGCGGATCTTGTCGATGTCCTGCGTGGTGGCGTAGTCCCCGGCGATGATCACCGCCGGGTCGCCGGGCGTGAGGTGCAGGAGCCCGAAGACGGTCAAGGCCACCACCCCCATGACGGGGATGGTGGCCAGGATCCGTCGGGCGATCAGCGGGAGCACGACTCCTCGCGGGCTACACGGAGATGTTCCAGAGCAGCGTGGCGCCGAACTGAAGCACCCCCTGCACGTTCTTGCGGAAGCCGCTGGGGACGACGAACTGTCCCCAGGACACATACGGCACCTCGTCGTAGGCGATGAGCTGGATCTGCTCGGCGATCTGCTTCTGCTTGGCCGGATCGGGCTGCCTGACGAAGTCCGCGCGCAGCTTCTCGACCGCCTCGTTGGTGGGCCCCGGATAGCTCGTGTGGTTCTCGTGCCCGAGGCCGAGGTCGAGCGAGCCGAGCGGGATCCAGCAGGCCTCGCCGCTCCAGCGCGCCTGGATGATCTTCTGCCGGTACGGCAGGAGCCCGCGGAAGGCCGCGCACGTCCTGGGAGCGGCCGTCTCCTCGAGCCGCGCCTCGAACACGATTCGCCCCACGCTGATCCGGATCATGCCGACGCTTCTCCCGGCGGCGACACTACCACTTCAGCCAGGGGCATGAAAGGTCAGATGTCATGCCGTTCTGGATCAGCGGTGGCGACCCTCGCTCAGCGTGAGGCGACCAGCGCCCGCGCGGCCTCGACGCCCAGGCGGAAGGCCGCGCGGTTCACCCGCAGCACCTCGTCGAGGAAGCGCTCGGCGAGGAGCGCCTCGAGGGTCGCCGGCTCCAGCGGGAGCCAGCCCGACCCGGCCAGCGCCCCGAGGAGGGCGAGGTTCTGGGCCCGCATGTCTCCCGCCTGGCGCGCCAGCTCGGTGCTCTCGACGACGAGGACCTCCGCGGCGAGCCGGCGGAGGGCGGCCAGCAGGTCGGCCGGGTCCGGATATGTCGCCTCGCCCACCTGGACCGCCAGCGGGTACACGGGACGCGGGTTGACGAGGACACGTGTCGTCTCCCGGCCGTAGTCGGCGAGGATGCGGAGGGCCTCGAGCGGCTCGAAGGCGACGACGACGTCCACCATCCCCTTCGGCACCAGCGGCCCCGGCGTGGCGTCCCGGGCCGCGCGCACGTGGCTCATCACCGAGCCGCCCCGCTGGGAGGCCCCGAAGGTCTCGCCGACGCTGACGCGATAGCCGTGGCCCGACAGCGCCGAGGCCAGGAGCTCCGAGGCCACGACATTGCCCTGGCCCCCGACGCCGGCGATGACGACATTGAGCGACCGGGGCGCGCTCATCGTCCCGCGCGCGCGGCCTCGAGGAGCCGCTCCGCCCGCGCCAGGTTGAACACGCCGCAGGAGCAGAAGCGCGCCAGGCAGCGGCTGGCCTCTGCCGGCGTCCGGCGCCCCTCCTTGACGAGGAGGACGAGCTTCTCCACGAGGCCGAAGGAGACCATGCCGTGCCCGCACATGGTCGCCAGCTCCAGCGTCCGGCGGTCGGGCATCCGGTCGGTTTGCCCGAGGCAGAAACCCAGGGAGAACTCCACGCTATGGCGCACGAGCCCCGCCGCCGCCGCGGCGCGCCGCGCCTCGTCGGTGAGCCCGCTGATGTTGACGGAGAGGCCGAGGTCCCTTTCGCGCAGCTCGGCGAGGAATGCCCGCACGCGGTCCAGGTCCTCGAAGACGGCGCAGACCACGGTCGGGGCGTCCACGCCCGCGATGACCTCGGCGGCAGTGAGCCCGCCGTCCCGCCGCCAGTGCACCAGGGGCGTGAGATGGGGCGAGGGCCGGTGGAAGCCCCCCTGCTTCGCGTTGCCGAGGTTCACGGGCCCGTGCTTCTGCGCGATCTCGAGGAAGGCTCGGAGCTTGGGCACGCAGCCCTCGGCATTGGCCTTGGTCGACATCGCGAAGACGATGTAGTCGTCGCGGAGGCTCTCCGGGCTGCCGTAGCGGTGGAGCGTGTTGGTCATGCCGCATCCCCCCAGAGCGGGCGCCCGAGGCCCAGGTTGGTCTTCCCGCGCCAGAAGGCGAAGCCCTCGGCCCGCAGCACCTCGGCCAGTTCGGTGTCGCCGCCGGCGTCGCAGCGCGCGGAGACACCGAGACAGATCACGGTCTCCACCTCGCCGGCGACGGCGCGGAGCGCGCGCAGGATGTCCGGCACGCCGGCCATCCGCGTCTTCAGCTCCACGATGGCCGAGAGCACCTTCTCGCCGAGGATGTCGTCGCGGATCCGCCCGGCGGCGGGATCGCTCATCAGCGAGGTGACCGGATTAGCCTGCTCGAAGTGGGCCCCGGCGGCGGCCAGCGCGCGCGTCACGCGGTCGATGTCCCGGAAGCGCGCGCCGATGCCCGGCCGGCCGAACTCCACGGTGAAGCCCGCCTCGCCGCGCCGCACGCGGCCGGTGACGTCGTTGGTCTTCACCTCCTCGGTGCCGCGCCCGGCCACGCCCGTGGACTCGTGGGGGACCACGGGGTCCGAGAAGGCGCGGCGGACCGTGCGCGGCCAGGCCAGCTCCGTCTCGGCGAAGGCGCCCGTGGGGCAGACGTCGGGCTCCGGATCGAAGCGGAAGCGGACGAGGCGGGCGATGCCCCTGATCGCGCGCACCACGGCGGGGTTGAGGTGCTCGCGCGACATCCCGCGATAGCAGGTGTAGCACTCCACGCACTCGTCCTCGTCCACGACGGCCCGGTGGCTGACGGGGTCGATGGCGATGGCGCCCATGGGGCACACCGCCACGCAGTTGCCGCAGGCCACGCATTTCCGGGGGTCGATCCGCATGGGTCAGTCCTTTCCCTCACGCGACGGCTTCGAGCCGGATGGCCTCGCGCGGGCAGAGGTCCACGCAGACGCCGCAGCCCGCGCAGAGGACCTCGTCCACGCGCGCCCGCCCGCGCGCGCCGTCCCAGACCAGGGCCGGGCAGGAGAAGACGCGGTTGCAGAGCCGGGCGCAGCCGCAGGCCTCGCCGATGCACCGCTCGGGATCCACCATGGCGCGCTGGCTCCGCTTCACCCAGGGCAGGAGCGCGCAGGGGCTGCGAAGGATCAGCACCTTCGCCCCGTCGGTACGGAGCAGGCGATAGACGCTCTCGACGGTCTCCTCGGTACGCAGCGGGTCCTGGATCTCCACCTGGAGCCCCAGCGACCGCGCCACGCTCTCGATGGGGAGCGGCGGGGCCGGCTCGCCGGTGGCCGCGCGGCCCGTCCCCGGATGGGGCTGATGTCCGGTCATGGCCGTGGTGGAGTTGTCCAGCACCGCGAGGAGCAGGCGGGAGTCGTTGTAGCGGGCGTTGACGAGGGCCGGCATCACCGCGTGATAGAAGGTCGAGTCGCCGACCACGGCCACCACGGGCTGCTCGAAGCCGAGGCCGCCCAGCTTGCCGAAGCCCGAGGCGAGCCCCACCGACGAGCCCATGGCGTGCACGGTCTTGAGCGTGAAGTATCCCGTCTGCATCGAGCCCAGCGTGTAGCAGCCGATGTCGCCGAGGGCCACGCCGTCGCGGCCGTCCAGCTCCAGCGCGGCCTTGATGGCCCAGTACGAGGCGCGGTGCGGGCAGCCGGCACAGAAGGCCAGCGCGCGCGCGGGCAGCTCGGGGAGCCTCGTCGCCTCGACCTTCCGGCGGAACTCCGGGGTTCGCGGCTCGAACGGGCGCCCGACGAGCGCCGAGACCGCCGCGATCACGATCTCGGGCGTGAGCTCGCCGATGGCCGGACCCGCGGGGCCCGCCACGTGTCCCGAGGCCTTGCCGAGGAAGGCGATGGCGCCGAGGGAGGCGGCGTGCTGCGCCCAGAGGGCTTTCACCTCGGTCTCGACGAAGGGCTCGATCTCCTCGAGGAAGAGCACCTCGCGGGCATGGCCGAGATGGGAGAGGAGCAGCCGCTCGGGGAGCGGCCAGCTGGTCCCGAGCTTGAGCACCCCGACCTTGTCCGAGACGCCCAGGAGCTCCACGGCCTCGACGGCGTAGGTGAAGCCCGGCCCCGTCACGATGACGAGCCGGCGCGCGTCGGCGGGCCCCTGATAGCTATTGAAGCGCGAGGTCTCGAAGCGCTCGCGGGCGGCCTCGGCCCGCTGGTGGAGCAGCGGGTGGAGCGCGCTCGTGGTGAAGTAGCGGGCGCCGGGGTCGTAGCGCGCCGTCCGCGGCGGCGGCAGGAGCGCGCCCAGGTCCACGCTGCCCCGGGCATGCGCGATCCGCGTCACGCTCCGCAGGATCACCGGCAGGCCCACCTCCTCGGACAGCTCGAAGGCCCAGCGCGTCATCTCCTTCGCCTCGTCCACCGTGGCCGCCTCGAGGAGCGGCAGGTGACTCGCGCGCACGAGATAGCGCGTGTCCTCCTCCTTGGTGCTCGAGTGGGCGCCGGGGTCATCCGACACCACCACGACCATGCCGCCGCGCGTGCCCGAGTAGGCGAGGCTCGTGAGGAAGTCCATGGCGACGTTGAGCCCGTCGGCCTTCATGATGGTGATCGAGCGCAGCCCGGCGAAGGACGCGGCGGCGGCGCCCTCCATGGCCACCTTCTCGTTGGTGGACCACTCCGCATGGAAGCCCCGCTCGCGGGCCATCGCCGCCAGGCTCGCCAGGACTTCCGAGGAGGGCGAGCCCGGGTAGGCCGCCGCGTAGGCGAGCCCCGCCTCCATGGCGCCGCGCGCGATGGCCTCGTTGCCGCTCAGCACGACGGTGCGGCCGGGGCCGGCGGTACGCAGGGCCTGGAGGCTCATGCCCCGGCCCCCGCCTCGGACCTCAGCCCGGCGCGGCGCTCGGGGGAGAGCTGGAGATACGCCGTCTCGGCGCTCCCCGCCTCGAGCGCCGCGAGGACCCTCGTCTTCTTGCCGCGCAAGGCCGCCCTCAGGATCGGGATCCGCTCGGCTGGATACGGCTTCAGCTCGAGCGCCCCGGCCGCCACCGCCGCGTCGAGCAGGGCCTGGCCGCGCGCCGTGCGCACCACGAGGGTGTTCCAGTCGGGATCGTACTCGGTGGAGCCCACCGAGAGGTCCGCCCACTCGGCGGTGGGGTCGAAGCAGTGCTGACAGGCGGGCCGGATGAATGGGCGCACCTCGTCGAGGGGGATGCGGACGGCGCCGCCGTTCACGGAGACGACCACGCCGCCCTCCTTCGGGATGTCCATCTTCGCGGCGCGCGCGACATCCGCCCGCGAGGCGAGGAAGCGGTAGAAGGCCGGTGTGAGCGCCCAGAAGCAGAACACGCCGATGACGACGGCGAGGCGGCTCTCGGCCTCGCCTCGCGCCTCGACCTTGCGGAGCGCCGCGACCTGGCACGGACGGCCCACCACCGCGATGGGGCCGCCGCCCTGCCGCAGCAGCGGCGCCAGCGGCGCCAGGGTCGCGCAGGCCGAGTACTTCGTGCCCGCCGCCGCGAGCACGGTGGCGCGATCGCGCGCCACGACAGGATGCGGGGCGGCGGTGGGGCTGCCGGCGGTGAGGAGCGCGGCCTCGGCGGCCCCCGAGCCCAGCGCGAAGAGCGTCAGCGCCGTCGTCACGCCGCCGTACTGGCCGCGCTGCTTCACCTCGGGGTCGAGCGCGCGGGCGAAGTGGAGCGCGCGGTGCGGGCCCAGGAGCGGATCGGCCGGCCCGGCTCCGGCGACCTGCGCGTCCAGCCGGTCCGGGTCCAGCGCGGCGCGGGGGCAGACCTCGAAGCAGCGCCCCTCCGGGAGCGGGCAGGGGTGGATGAAGGCCACGCGCTCCCCGAGCGTCTTCAGATACGGGCAGTGGCCGAGACAGGCCCCGCAGGCCGTGCAGAGGCCGGCCCCCAGCACGCGCGCCTGGAGCTCGGCCGGTCCTCCGCGCTCCACCTCAACCCCTCTGGCGTCCATCCGCCCTCCCCGTGCGGGACCCGTGACTAGCCGCGGGCCCGGCCCTCCACATGTAGGTCCTCGAGCCATGCCAGCACAATGGGATGTTTGCCTCAGGCGCCGGCGTCCGGCGCCGGCGCCCCTCGGGTCGGGCGAATGCGGGCCCGGCGGCGAGGTCAGCGGCGCGCGATTCTGACCGCCAGCTCCGTGTCCCGCTGTGACACCACCTCCACCGTGGTGCCGCCAGCAAGCTCCACAGACGGCGTCTGGCCAGGGCGGCGCCCGAAGGTGGCCGCGCCGAAGTCCGCCACGCGGGGGTCGGCGTCCACCAGCCGGACGATCCCGTCGCCGTCCTCCTGGCTCTCGTTCACGCGGAGGACGAGCAACCC
>Ga0209211_10004942_pt1 | contig 20283 bp, 17 predicted proteins | sample RifGroA2_FD_183992 | JGI IMG/M metagenome (GOLD analysis project Ga0209211, IMG submission 183992) | Groundwater microbial communities from Rifle, Colorado, USA - Groundwater A2 (SPAdes) (version 2) | ecosystem: Environmental > Aquatic > Deep subsurface > Groundwater | place: Rifle, Colorado...
GCCCAACGTCAAGGCCTTCGAGGCGGAAGCCGCCGCCTATGCCGGGGCCAGGCACGCGATTGCCTGCGCCTCGGGCACCGACGCGCTGCTGATCGCCCTGCGCGCCATCGGCCTGGGGCCGGGCGACGAGGTCATTACCACGCCCTTCACCTTTGTCGCCACCGCCTCGACGGTGGTCATGTGCGGCGCCAAACCGGTATTCGTCGATATCGATCCGCGCACTTTCAACCTGGACCTGAACCAGGTCGAAGCCGCTATCACGCCGCGCACCAAAGCCATCCTGCCGGTGCATCTGTTCGGTCAGCCGGTGCATCTGGTGCCGCTCAAGGCGCTGTGCGAAAAGCACGGGCTGAAGCTGATCGAGGATGCCGCGCAGTCTTTCGGCGCCGACTATGCCGGGCGCAAGTCGGGCGCCTATGGCGACATCGGTTGCACCTCCTTCTATCCGTCGAAGAATCTTTCGGCCTTCGGCGATGGCGGCCTGATGCTGACCGACGACGACCAGTTGGCCGCCGAGCTGCGCGTGCTGGCCAGCCATGGCTCACGGGTGCGCTACCACCATCACGTGCTGGGCTACAACTCGCGGCTGGATGAAATCCAGGCCGTGATCCTGCGCATCAAGCTGAAGCGCCTGGACCATTTCAACAATCGCCGTATCGCCATCGCCGACTCTTACAACCAGCTGCTGGCGGGACTGGTCGAGACGCCCTTCGCCGACGGTCACGGCCGCCACGTCTATCACCAGTACACGATCCTGTCCGACCGTCGCGACACCATCCAGAAAGCGCTCACCGACGCCGGCATCGCCTGTGCCGTGTACTACCCGGTGCCGCTGCACCAGCAGGAAATGTTTGCCGCAACGCATGGCCAGGTCACGTTGCCGGTGACCGAGAGCGTCGCGCAACGCTGCCTGTCGTTGCCAATTTCGCCGATGCTGAAGGACGAGCAGATCTCACGCATCGCGGCGACCATCCGTTCCGCGCTGAAATGAACTTTCACCCCACCGCCGTCATCGCCACGGATGCGCGGCTGGGCGCCAATATCCGTGTCGGGCCGTTTGCCGTGATCGAGGAGGATGTCGTCCTCGGCGACGATTGCGAAATCGCCGCGCATGCCGTGATCAAGCGCCACACGCGCATGGGCGCGCGCAACCGCATCGCCGAACACGCGGTGATCGGCGGCGATCCGCAGGACTTCAAGTTCAAGGCGGATTGTCTTTCCTATACCGAAATCGGCGACGACAACTGGCTGCGCGAAGGCGTCACGCTGCATCGCGGTTCGCGCGACGGCAGCACCACCCGGATCGGCAATGGCTGCTTTCTCATGGCCTACAGCCACATCGCCCACGACTGCGCTGTCGGCAACCAGGTAGTGATGGCCAATACGGCCGGTCTTGCGGGCGAAGTGGTGGTGCATGACCGCGCCTTCATTTCGGCGGCGGTGACCGTGCACCAGTTCTGCCGCGTCGGCAGGAATGCCATGATCGGCCTGTCGGCGAAGGTGGTGCAGGATGCGCTGCCCTTCTGCATCACCGACGGCAACCCGGGCCGCGCCCGCGGCCTCAACCTCGTCGGTTTGCGTCGCAACGGTTTTGGCGCGGACGAGATCAGGGCGCTGAAAGAAGCCTACCGGCTGTTGTATTCGCGAGTACCGCTCGACAAAGCACTGGCGGTGATGAAAGAGATGAACAGCGCCGCCGTGACAGAACTCGCGGACTTCATCGCGGCTAGCCGCCGCGGCTTCGCGCATCCAACCCGCTAGCAGCAGCCTGACGGAGTCGCTGAGCGGAGAAATGCGGACGAAAATTCCGCCTGCTCGATCCGTTTGATCCGGCTCTTGCGGGGATCATGGATACATGAATTCCGCCCGCATTCTTGCCTCGGTTTCGAAATACGCCGGAATAGTTCTGTGCGCTGTCAGCATGGGTGTGCCGGGCGTTGCGCTGACGCTGCCATCCGCCGCAGAAGCGGCGCCAGCGAGCAAAGCCGGCAAACCGGCGGCCAGGAAAGCCGCCACCAGATACGTCAAGAAAGCCGGCAAGCCTGCGCGCAGTCGCGTCGCCAGGACATCGCCGAAAAAGTCAAAGCTCGCTGCCGTCAAGTCGAATAAGCAACAAGTCGCCAAGCAGGCACCGCGCCGGGTGACGCCGATGGCCGGCATCGCAGTGCCAGGATTCTCCTTGTTGCAAGTTGCCGGCATTCGCCCCAGCGCCGCTTACGTTTACCAGGATGCAGACTTCCGAACGGACAGCCTGAACAGCGCACCACAAATGACCGTACAGTATCCCGACGAAGCCCATGCCCCGCGCAAGGCTGCCACCGCCTGCCTGGTCAATGGCGAGGTGTTTCTGCTTGCCGACTGCAACACGCCGCCCGGTGCGGTCCCTGGCCCCGAAGCGCACCTCGGCATCGACGGGGAAACCACCGCCTTGCGACCAGACGACCACCTTTCGCTGCCAACAGCTTCCGACTCTGGGCCGCCCCCGGCAAACACCGACGCACCGTCGCCTGAACCGTCGTCGTCGTAGTTGCCGACCGCTCGCTTCGGTACCCTGTGAGCAATGGTGGGTTGTGGAGTGCTGAATGACGGCTTAGGTTGAGCCGGATTCTGCCGGTCGATGAAGTTGTCAGCGTTTGCCGCCGGCCAGTTTCACGGCCTCCGGCATCCGCCGCAGGCGCCACACCACCACCGGCCCGAGCAGTCCGCCCAGCCCCAGCGTCGACCACGCCAGCCCCCACACCACGTGATCGGGCAGGCTCGCGCCGGCCCTGCCCCAGTCCAGCACGAGGCCGAACACCCACGGCGAAATCGCGCCGGCGCCGAAGCCGAGCAGCGAGCGTAGCGAATACGCTGCGCCGAGATAGCGGGGATCGGTAAGTTCCGTCAGTGTCGTCGAGTGGATCGACGAGTCGGCGACGCCGGTGACGTTGTAGAACACCGCCACGGCAACCAGCATGAACATCGGCAGGCCGATCATCCAGCCAAAAGTGAAGGAGCAGGCCAGGCTGGCGACCGCCATCAGCAAAGTAATGGCGGTGCGCCCGAAACGATCCGACAGCGAACCGCCGAACACGCTGCCGACCACGGCAGCCAGATAGGTCAGCGCGCTCAGGGTGGCGCCGAGGCTGGCCGCCTGCGTTCCCGCCGTGCCGCCGGCGATGGCTGCCGCCGCCAGGAAGGCCGGCAACCAGGCCCACAGGCCGAGCAGTTCCCAGGCGTGGAAGGTATAGCCCCAGATCGACAGCATCGCCGGCTTGTTGCGCACCACCTCCAGCAGGCGGCTGCGGGTGTTATGTCCGTCGGGTGACGCATGCACGATGTTCGGCACGTCGCGCAGCGCGCGGAAACCCAGCACCATGCCCAGCACGGGACAGCAGGCCATCGCGATCAAGGCGCCGCGCCAGCCGGCCAGCGGCAGCATCGCGCTGGCGATTAGCAGCCCGACGGCATAGCCGAGCGAGGCGGCCGCAAGGTAGTAACCAAGGGCGCGACCCTGCCGCACGCGCATCTGCTGCGCGACGATGGCCAGTCCCGGCGTGTAGGAGCCGCCCGAGCACAGGCCGGTGAGCCCATACAGCAGCAGCGCCGAAACAAAGCCGTCGGCGAGCAGTGCGAATAGCAGGCCGCTGACAACCGCCGCGACTCCGGACAACAGGTAGATGCGGCGAGCGCCGTGGCGGTCGGACAGGAAGCCGACCGAAAACAGGGAGATCAGGAAGCCGACGTGATAGGCGGACTGCACCATGCCGCCCTGCCATGCGCTCATCTGCCAGTCGGTTTGCAGCAGGGGCAGCATCGCCGACCAGGCGGTGAACATCGTGGCGAAAGCGGCACGCGCCGCGCAGAATTGGAGCAGCCAGGGCATGGGCGGAGCTTATCACCCACGATTGACGATACGGCGGAGGCTGTGACCGGCGACTAAGACCGTGGTCTGCCCACTATTTCTGGCTCACAGGCCAGTCAATCGCCATGAATAACGGGTTGCCCGACGTCAGGTTTTCAGGCATGCCTGTCGTGGCGTCCGATGCCTTCCGCCAGCAACATCGTCACGAGAGTATTTAGCGAAGTGCCTTCGGCCTTGGCCCGCGCCACCAGGTTGGCATGCAAGCTTCGTGGCAGACGCTGCATCAGACGCACCGGTTCCGCAGTTTCACCGTGCCGAGTCGGCTTCGGAATCGGCTTGCCCATGTGTGCCCGTGCCGACATCCAGACGGAAAACGCATCACGCGCGTTGGCTACGGCGTCCCCCTCGGTTTCGCCGTCGGACATGCAACCGGGAAGATCGGGAAAGGTGACCAGAAAGCCGCCGCCATCTTCAGTCGCCAGCGGTTCGACGACGTGAGCATACGCCTCGAACGGATACGGCGAATCGACGTGGGGAATGATGAATTCGCTCATGTTTGCAACTCCTTTGCCTTATCGAGCAGCGCCACGAACTGGCGCACATACACGGGCTTGATGGGCCGATGTGCCGGGACGCACACGTCGTCCTCCACGCCCGGGAACGAAAACACATGATGACTTCCGCCCTCATTGCGCCAGTCGATGCCGAAACGGTTGGCGACCGCTTTCAGTTCATCTATTCGCCAGTCGCGTGGATTGTTGCGCATTCGGGCAAGAATTTTGTCATGCGCTACCATGAGGTTAATGGTGTCACATACGACACTATAAGTAAACGCTGGAGGCGATCTCTGGAATGAAGAAAATTGACGGCTACGGCCCATAGCGCCTAAAATGCGCCCTGTTCCGCCGAGTTAAATGACAACTTGCGTGGCGGAGAACACCGGCAACGGTGGAAAAACAAGTAGCGCTAAAGCGTCGCCCGCTCACGCCTCAAAGCCGGCCTCGCCGCAGCAATGAGGCGTTTTTTGTTGCAGGAGCGAGACCATGTCGAACGATTTTCTCTTCACTTCCGAGTCGGTTTCGGAAGGCCATCCGGACAAGGTGTCCGACCAGATTTCCGATGCCATCCTCGACGCCATCCTGGCGCAGGATGCGCATTCCCGCGTTGCCGCCGAAACACTGTGCAATACCGGTCTGGTGGTGCTCGCCGGCGAGATCACGACCAAGGCCAATGTCGATTACATCGGCATTACGCGCAATGTGCTGAAGCGCATCGGCTATGACAACACCGAGTACGGCATCGACTACAAGGGCTGCGCCGTGCTGGTGGCCTACGACAAGCAGAGCCCGGACATCGCCCAGGGCGTGAACCAGGCCTACGACGACAACCTGAATCAGGGCGCCGGCGACCAGGGCATCATGTTCGGCTATGCTTGCGACGAGACGCCGGTGCTGATGCCGCTGCCGATCTACCTGGCGCATCGCCTGGTCGAGCGCCAGTCGATGCTGCGTCGCGACGGCCGCCTGCCCTGGCTGCGTCCCGACGCCAAGTCGCAAGTGACGATCCGTTACCGGGACGGCAAGGCGCATTCCATCGATACCGTGGTTGTTTCCACGCAGCATGCGCCGGACATCGAACTACCGCAGATTCGCGAGGCGGTGATCGAGGAAATCATCAAGCCGATGCTGCCCAAGGAGTTGATCAAGGGCGAGATCAAGTACCTGGTGAATCCCACCGGGCGCTTCGTCGTCGGCGGTCCGCAGGGCGACTGCGGTCTGACCGGGCGCAAGATCATCGTCGATACCTACGGCGGCGCGGCGCCCCACGGCGGCGGTGCCTTCTCCGGCAAGGATCCGTCGAAGGTCGACCGCTCCGCAGCCTACGCCAGCCGCTACGTGGCGAAGAACATCGTCGCCGCCGGGCTGGCCAGCAAGTGCCTGGTGCAGATCTCCTACGCCATCGGCGTCGCTGAGCCGACCTCGGTCTGGGTCACGACGCAGGGCACCGGCAAGGTCGCCGACGCCACCATCGCCGAACTGGTGAAGAAGCATTTCGACCTGCGGCCGAAGGGCATCGTGCAAATGCTCAACCTGTTGCGCCCGATCTACGAAAAGACCGCCTACTACGGCCACTTCGGCCGCGACGAGCCGGAATTCACCTGGGAAGCCACCGACAAGGTGGCGGCGCTGAAGGCTGACGCCGGGCTGTAGTCCGCCACCATGAATTCCACCCACGCTCTTGATCGCGGCGGGCGTGGCGTGGTCAGCCCGATGGACCTGCGCTGATGCCACTCTGGCTCGCCGCGTTGTTTACCCGGCGCATGCTGATTTGCGTGTTCACCGGGTTTTCCTCGGGGCTGCCGCTGTATCTGCTGTTGAACCTGGTGCCGGCCTGGCTGCGTTCGGAAGGCGTCGATCTGAAGACGATCGGCCTGTTCGCGCTGATCCAGTTTCCCTATACATGGAAGTTTCTCTGGTCGCCGCTGCTCGACCGCTACGCGCCGCCCATTGGTGTCCGTGGCAGGCGCCGCGGCTGGATGCTGATTACCCAGATCGGCCTGCTGGCGGCGATTGCCTCGCTTGGTTTGTTTGCGCCGGGCAGCGAGATCGTGCCGATACTCTGGCTCACCGCGGCAGTCGCCCTGCTTTCGGCGACGCAGGACATCGCGCTCGATGCCTACCGGCGCGAGATCCTCTCCGAGGAGGAACTGGGGCTGGGCAACTCGGTGCATGTCAATGCCTACCGCATCGCCGGGCTGGTGCCGGGTTCACTGTCCCTGATCCTGGCCGACCGCCTGCCCTGGCTCCAGGTGTTTATCGTTACTGCACTGTTCATGCTGCCGGGCATGGCCCTCGCGTTGTTCGTGCGCGAGCCGGAAGTGGCCGGCGGCGCGCCGAAGACCTTGCGCGATGCGGTGGTCGAACCCTTCCACGAGTTCATCGGCCGCGCCGGGCTGAAGGAGGCGCTGCTGATCCTGGCTTTCATCTTTCTCTACAAGCTGGGCGATTCGATGTGCACGGCGCTGGCGACACCCTTTTATCTGGACATGGGCTTCGCCAAGTCGCAGATCGGCATCGTGGCGAAGAATGCCGGCTTGTGGCCGGCGGTGATCGGCGGCCTGGTCGGCGGGCTGTGGATGGTCAAGTTGGGCATCAACCGCGCACTGTGGCTGTTCGGCGTGGTGCAACTGGTGTCCATCTTCGGTTTTGCCTGGCTGGCCTGGCTCGGTCCGCGCGCTACGGTGGGGGCAGCAGAACTGACGCAGTTGGCGCTGGTGATCGGCTTCGAGGCGCTGGGCGTGGGGCTGGGCACGGCGGCCTTCGTTGCCTTCATCGCCCGCGCCACGCATCCGCTGTACACGGCCACCCAGTTCGCCTTGTTCACCAGCCTGGCCGCCGTGCCGCGCACCTTCATCAATGCCACCACCGGCTATCTGATCGAGCAGATGGGCTGGTTCGGCTTCTTTCTGCTGTGCGCGGCGCTGGCGGTGCCGGGCATGCTGCTGTTGCTCAAAGTGGCGCCCTGGCAAGGCAGCCGGCCGGCCTGATCGACTCCTCGACGCCTGTGGCCATGCGCGCCGCCGGCATATGACCGTGGCGTCAACACAACACGCCTAAACTATTTCAAACGTCATTCAACTTTTTGCGCGCGGCGACGTTATATGCTTTGAAGCGCACGGTTTCAAAACGGAGGCCGATATGTTGATGGTGATGGAAATGAGTACAGGCAAAGTCATCGAGGATGAATTCGGAGCGTTCGAGGATGAAGTCCTCAACGCCGAGTGGACACCTGCCAGCCCGGAGCTTCAGCTCGGTTTGCAGGAAGTCCGGCAGCGCGCAGCGACTTCGCATGAAGTCGATGCCGATGCATTCCTTGCCGCGATGTACCGCAACCAGCAGTGAGCGCCGGCAAGATTAGCTGACGCCTGTTGGTATCATCGTGCGCTTTGCAATTCAGAAAGCGCATGATGAATATCCTTTGCTCTCCCGCCGCCGCAGTTCCCGCTTCCGCCACATCCCCCATTTCAGTTTCGAGTTCCGCCGCCGTTCATTCCCGCGCCGACTACCCGCATTTTCTTGCCATCCCTACCCGCTGGATGGACAACGACATCTACGGCCACGTCAATAACGTCGTCTACTACAGCTACTTCGACACCGTCATCAACGAGCACCTGATTCGCGCCGGCGGACTCGATATCGAGCACGGCAGCGTGGTCGGCTACTGCGTCGAATCGCAGTGCCGCTATTTGGCGCCGCTGGCCTTCCCCGAGGTCATCGATGCCGGCTTGCGCGTCGCGCATCTGGGCAATTCCTCGGTGCGCTACGAAGTCGCGCTGTTTCGTCAGGGTGAGGATGCGCCTGCCGCCGCGGGTTACTTTGTGCACGTTTTCGTCGCTCGCGAGGAGATCAAGCCGACCGCCATCCCGCCCGCAATTCGCGCCTGCCTAGAACGACTGCTGCGCTGACGCTTACCGCATCGACAGCCGCACCCGGCTGGGCTTGAGCGCCTGCGCGGCGGCTTGGTCGCCGCGCCGGACGGTGAGACTCTGGCCGGGGCCGAGGATGTAGTCCTCGATGTCGCCATCGCGCGTGAGCCACAGTTCGCCGGCAAGGCAGGTCAGGACGAGATCCTCGTCCGGCAGCGCGAGCAGCTGGCGTGCCGCGAGCGAACGATCGCGTTCCGCGGCGGCGTATCCACTATAGCGCCTATGCATTCCTGATAGGAATCCAGTAACATTGTGTTCCAGCGTCTGTGTCGCCATGATATTCTCCTGTGGTGAAGCATGCGTGGCCATTATTGGATTGTCCAGGCAAACCGACCAGCGATATCGAGGCGTGTCATACATGAGCAATAGGAATGCGTAAGGACGAGTTGCCACCGCTCGAAGCCTTGCGTGCCTTCGACGCCGCAGCGCGCCATTTGAGTTTCACGCGCGCCGCCGAAGAACTTTTCGTGACGCAGTCGGCGATCAGCAAACAGGTGATCGCCCTGGAGTCGGCGCTGGCGACACGCCTCTTCGAACGCAAGACGCGTGCGCTGGGCCTCACTGCCGCGGGTGAGCGACTGCATCGGGCCACCGTCATCGCCTTTGCCGAATTGCGTGCGGCGGCGGCCGAGTTGCGCGGTGGCGAAGAACCGACCGTCACCTTGTCCACCACGCAGGCGTTCGCCAGCTTCTGGTTGATCCCGCGCCTGGCGGATTTTCGGCGCGGCCACCCCGGCATCGACATCCGCATTTCCGCCGATACGCGATTGGTCGATCTGGAGCGCGGGCGCTTCGATGCGGCGGTGCGCTACCTGCCCGATCGCAATGCGCCGGCGACCGCCTTGCGCCTGTTCGGCGACACGGTGTTGCCGGTGGTCAGCCCGGCCTACCTGAAAAAATCCGCCAGGCCGCTGGCGAAACCCACTGATCTGATGCATCACATCCTGTTGGTGTACGAGGACGAGCAACAGCGCCGGCCGTGGCTTTCCTGGCCGGTATGGATGGAGATGGCGGGCGTGGCCGATCTGCGTCCGGCGGGCAGCATCGCCTTCAACCAGTACGAACCGGCCATTCGCGCCGCAGTCGACGGGCAGGGTGTCGCACTCGCCACGCTGGCCTTGGTGGCCGATTTGCTGCAACAGGGGAAATTGGTGGCGCCGCTGCCGCAGCGCTTTTCCAATCCGCGTTCCTACTACCTGCTTCAGTCGGAGCGGGCGGCAGCGAATCCGGCGGTGGCGCCGTTTCACCGATGGCTGGCGAGTCAGGTCGCATCCGACGCTGCAAGCACTAAACGCTTGCCGGCATAGCGCCTTGCCTAGTCGCCCTGGCGCGCTCCTTTTCGCCGGGCGGCACCGAGCCATTGCTCGGCGATTTGGTCGGCTGGCAGCGGGTGGGAAAACAGGAAACCCTGTTCAAGATCACAGCCGAGACCTTGCAGCAGGGTGTGCTGTGCCTCGGTTTCAACGCCTTCAGCGACCACTTCCAGCGACAAGTTTATTGCCAGCGACAGGATGGCCCTGACGATGGCTTGATCGTCGGCATTGGTGGGGGCATCGTTGACGAAGGCGCGATCGATCTTCAGCCGGCTGACCGGGAAACGTTTGAGGTAGGCAAGACTCGAATAGCCGGTGCCGAAGTCGTCCACCGACAAGGCGATGCCGAGATCATGCAAGGCATGCAAAGTGCCGAGCGCCCGCTCGACGTCGAACATCACCACCGATTCGGTGATTTCCAGCTCCAGCAACCTCGGTGCCAGGCCGGTTTCGGCGAGGATGGCTTCGATCCGCCGGGCCAGGCCGGCATCGCGGAACTGATGGCCGGAGAGGTTGACGGCCACCGGCACGATCGGTAGTCCGGCCTTGCGCCAGGCGGCGATCTGGCGGCAGGCGGTGACCAGGACCCAGTCGCCGAGAGGGCCAATCAGTCCGCACTCCTCGGCGACCCCGACAAACTCGGCGGGAAGCAGCAGGCCGAGGGTGGGGTGCTGCCAGCGCACCAGGGCTTCCAGTACGCGCAACGAGCCATCGCCGGAGTCGACGATGGGCTGGAAGTGCAGGACCAGTTCATTGCGTTCAATGCCCCGGCGCAGGCTGGATTCGATCTGGAAATACTGTTCGGCGGCGGCTTTCATTTCCGGCGAGAAGGAGCAGATTGCATTGCGCCCGCTGGCCTTGGCCCGGTACATTGCTGTGTCGGCGTTGCGCATCAGGGTGTCGGCCCGGGTACCGTCCTTTGGATAGAGCGCAATGCCGATCGACGGCGTCACGTACAGATCGTGTGCGGCGACGTTGATCGGGTCGCGAAACGCGGCATGCACGCGCTCGGCCAGCGGCGTGACTTCTTCCGGGCTTTCCAGTTCGGGCGCAAGAATGACGAACTCATCGCCGCCGATGCGCGCCACGGTATCGCCGCCCCGCAGTGCCTCGGCCAGTCGTGCGGCTACCTTGCGCAACAGCATGTCGCCGATATGGTGGCCGAGGGAATCGTTGATGGTCTTGAAGCGATCGAGATCGAGAAAGATAACGGCGAGCGCTCGGCCGGAGGTGCCGGCATCCGTAATCGCTTCGTCGATCCGGCTTTGCAGCAGGTTGCGGTTGGGCAGGCCGGTCAGGGAATCGTGGTGGGCAAGGTGGCGCAGGCGCCTTTCGGCGCGGCGCCGCTCGACCACCTCGGCTTCGAGCTTGACGTTGGCGCCGGCGAGTTCCGCAGTGCGTTCGACGACGCGTATCTCAAGGTCGTTGCGCGAACTCAGCAGCGCATCCTCGGCCAGCTTGCGCGCCGTGATGTCCTCCATGTTCCAGATCGAGCCGGCGTGGGGATCGGCCGGATCGACCGCCTTGCCGGTGATGCGCACCCAGAACGGTTCGCCATTGCGGCGCTGGTGAATGACTTCCGCGGAATAGGTTTCGCCGCGCGCCATGGCCGGGTAGGCGAGTTTGCCGGTCTCCTCCCAGGCGCTTGCCGAGAAATAGCTGTCCCGCGTTGGCAGGCGGGCGAGTTCTTCCTGCGAGTAGCCGTAGATTTCCGCGTAGCGACGGTTGCAGCGTTGTACGACGCGATCCCTGACAAAGGCGATGCCGACCACGCTGTGGTCGAGGATCAACTGCTGCTCGGCGTAGGCCGCCTGCAATGCTTCGTCGGCACGCTTGAACGCGCTGCGATCCTCGAGCAGCCAGATTGTTCCCTGCATGGGGCTATCCGGGTCGCGCACATAGCCGATCAGATTGACCCAGATGTCCGAGCCGTCCTGGCGGCGCATGTACAACTCGGTCTGGAAAGGCTGCGCGGCGGACAGCAGGGGAAATGCCAGGCGGCCGACTTCGGCATACTCCTCGTCCGACCGGTAGAGCAGACGGCCGGGCCGTCCCAGCGCATCGCTTTCCCCAAAACCGAACATCCCGGCGAATTTCTTGTTGTAGCGCTGTATCTTGCGCTCGCGCGTGACCAGGATGCCCACCGACGCATTGTTCATGATGGCTTCGAGTTCGCGCAGCGCCGCGTTCAAGAATTCCTGGGCCTGACGCCGCTCCTCGATATCCTCGCCGATCCAGATGATGCCTCGATCGAGGTTTTCCGGATCAAGCGCCTTGGCGAAGAAATGGCACCACACCAGGCTGCCGTCCTTGCGCTTGTACTGCGTTTCGCCGCTGTACGATTTTCCCTCGGCCAGCAGCGCACTCACAGCTTGTCCCTGTGCGCGCGAGGCTTCCTCGCTGGGGGCGATCATCACCACGGACTGGCCGACCAGTTCATCCGGCGCATAGCCGAGAATCTCGGTCGCGCGAGGATTGACGTGCTGCAACACCAAGCCGCGCGAGTAAATGATGCCGACCGAGGCGTGGGTGAAAATCGCATCGAGTTCGAGCAGGGTCTGTCGTTGCGTTTCGGCCGCCGCGCGCTGTGCCGAGACATCGCTGATGATCCAGATTGTTCCCTGGAGGGGATCGGCCGGATCGAGCAGATAGGCGATGACATCGGCGCAGAACACGCTGCCGTCCAGCCGCCGCATCATCAGGTCGGTCTGAAACGGCTTTCCGCTCGACAGCAGCGGAAAGGCGGCGTGGCCCAGTGTTTCGTACTCCGCGTCGGATTCAACCAGCAGGCGTGCGGGGAGTCCGACCATGCCGTCCTTGCCGGCACGCAACATTTCGGCGAACTTCGGGTTGTAGCGGCGTATCTCGCGATCGCGGGTGAACAGGATGCCCACCGAGGCGTTGTTCATGATGGCTTCGAGTTCGCGCAAGGTGGCCGCGAGCGCGATCTGCGCGCGCCTCGCCTCCTCTATGCCCTCGACAATCCAGATCGTGCCGCGCCGGGTGTTCTCCGGGTCGTAGGCCTTGGCGAACACGCGGCACCACACGGTGCTGCCGTCCTTGCGTCTGAAGTCGCATTCCGTGCTGAACGAATCACCGGCGGCGAGCAGCGGGCCGGCAGCGAGCCCCAATTCTTCATAGGCCTCCTGGCTTGGGTAAACGCTTACTCCGGGTTGGCCGACGAGTTCATCCGGCGTATAGCCGATGATTTCCGCCATGCGCAGGTTGCAACGCTGGATGACGCGGTCGCGCGAGTAAAGAATGCCGACCGAGGCATTGGTGAAGATCGCGTCGAGTTCCAGCAGAAGCTCGCGCTGCGCCTCCTGCGCAGTTCTTCGCGCCGTGATGTCGGTAATGATCCAGACCGTTCCCTGGCGCGGATCCGACGGATCGACCAGGTGGGCATGCGATTCGCCCCAGAAACAGCTGCCATCCTGACGCTGGAACTGCATTTCGGTCTTGTAGGGTTCGCCCGCGGCAAGCAGGGGCGCTGAAGTTCGACTGACTTCCTTGAAGACTTCGTCGGACGGGTAGAGCACACGGGTTGATAGGCCGACCCCCTCGTCGCCCTGAAAACCGAACAGCTCGGCACACTTGCGGTTGTAGCGAACAATGCGCCTGTGCTGCGAGAAGCCGATGGCGACCGGCGCATTGGCCATGATGGCCTGGTACTCAAGCATGGCGCGCCAGTCGATATGCACCAGTTCACGCCGGTCTTCGTTGGCCAGCGGCGTCGCCGAGAGCAGCATGCTTTGCCGCGACACGGTGGGGATGATGCGCAGCACCGTGGCGCGGGACGTGCCGTCGTGCGCGCGCAGGGGGCTGATCAGCGGCTTGATCGTGGCATCGCCCGCCGTCGCGCGGGCCAGCCACTGTGCGGATTCCTCGTGGAGGATCAGGTCCTTGAGTGCGACTCCCTGCAATGCGCCGGGGCTCTGGCCAAGCAGGGTGTGGAAGGCCTCGTTGGCGTATTGAACCACGCCGTCGCCGTCCGCCGCCAGCAACGGAATGCCAATCCAGGATAATCCATCAGCATAGCGATGAGCCGGGGACATCTGCGTATCCCTCTAGCGCCGCGTTGGTCTCTGATTCATGGGGACACCTCCGGTCACACTCTACTCCCGAATTCGCGTTATCAGGACAATGCCGAGAGCGCGCTGGAACAGGGCAGCCTTCGAGGGCCCGCCTGGCGGGAAGCCTACTGGCTGACTGGCGTCTTGCAACCGGAGAAAGAAACTGCCGCGCCATCCTTGAGCGTTGCCTCGTCGCCGTTGATCTCCAGCACCGCGATGCCGTTGCCGTAACGCAGCGCGGCGCCCGAGCCAAGCTTCTCAAGCCGGACCTCCCGCTCCGGCAGGATCAGCCATACCGCGGCGCCACCATCCAGCGTACGGACAAAGAAGCGCTTGCCGGCGGCACAACGGTATTCGGTCGCGTTGGCCGGCGTGCGCGGGCGTTCTTGCGCCGCGTCGCCGCCAAAAGGCAGATACTTCTTGACGTTCAAATCGCCGCAGCCGGCCAGCAGCAGCGGAATGCAGGCCAGGCTGGCCCATGTCAGACGCTTTGATCCTGAATTCATGCCGATCCCCTTTTCCGGCAGAGATGTTGCCACAGATTGGCGTCGACTCGGCCATCGCCGGGCCAAAGCGCTCCCTTGCCTGAGCCGTGGCGGCGAGGTCAGCGGTTTATGCTGGCCCGCCTGCTGCAAAGGGTTTCATCATAGACCGAGTGCAGAAATGATCTCCTTGCGGGCCGTAGCGATGGCGCAGTCCAATTGTTGCAATTCGGCCTCGGCGGATTGCGAGGTTTTCAGCGCTGCTTCAAGCGCCGCCGCACGCTCGTGCAGATCGCACAGGCCGATCATGCCGACGCCGCCCTTGAACGAATGCATGGTCCGGGCGGCCAGGTCAAGTTGTCCGGCGGCCAGCGCCGCGCGGACTTGGGTCGCCACGGCCGGGCTTTCCTCGACGAATTTCATCAGCCAGTGGCGATAACGCTTCTCGTTGCCGCCAAGGCGCTTCAGGGCGCGCGCAGTATCGATGCCACGCAGGGCGGGCAGTTCCGGCGCCGTGGGCCGTTGCGGTGTCGCGGCGAGGCTGTCCGCCAGCATCCTCTTGTTTGCCGGCAGCCACTTCGCCAGTGTTCGGTAAAATCCATCCACGTCGAAGGGCTTGACGACATGGTCGTTCATGCCGGCTGCCGCGCCAATCTGCTTTTCGTGCTCCAGGGCGTGGGCCGTCATGGCGATGATCGGCAGCCTGTCATAGCGGGGCCAGGTGCGAATCCGGCGCGTTGCGGTGAGGCCGTCCATGACCGGCATCTGGATGTCCATGAGCACCAGGTCGAAGACACCGGGGCCAGCCTCGGTCAGTATCGCGAGGGCGTCCTGGCCGTTGCGTGCGACGCGCGGGGTGATGCCGATGTCGCCCAGCAGCTCGCCGACGATTTCGATGTTTATCGAATCGTCTTCGACGACCAGGATGAGGGCGTTTTCGTAGTGCTCGCGCGTGGCAGGCGCTGCCGCGTCGGCCTGGTTCTCGGACAGGCTTGCGGCCTGGCCGACCCCGAGGCGGATCTTGAGGCTGAAGATGCTGCCGATCCCCTCGCGGCTGCTGATGCTGATGCCGCCATCCATCAACTGCGCCAGGTGCTGGCTGAGCGCCAGCCCGAGACCGGTGCCGCCGTATTTGCGGGTGGTCGAGACCTCGGCTTGGGCGAAGGGCTGGAACAGTCCGGCGAGGTCTTCGGAGCGTATGCCGACGCCGCTGTCCTCGACGTCGATGGCGAGCCAGATGCGCCCGTCGGCACTGGCAAGATGGGCGATGCGCACCTCGACGCCGCCAGTGGCGGTGAACTTGATGGCATTGCCGACGAGATTGAGCATGATCTGCTCAATCCGCAAGGGGTCGCCGATCAGGACGTCGGGCACCTCGTCACGAATCCGGAAGCGAAGCCACAGACTCTTGGCTTCGGCCTTGTGCCGTATGACGTCCTGCGCATGCTGGATCATGGCGCGCAGGCGGAAGGGGATGCTTTCGAATTCCATGCGACCGGCGACGACCTTGGACAGATCGAGCAGGTCGTTGATGATGCGGGCCATGTGGCGCCCGGCGTTGCAGATCTTTTCCAGGTAATCCCTTTGCCGCGCATCGTCGCTGTGCTCCAGCGCCAGGGCCGACAAGCCCGTGATCGCGCCGAGCGGCGTGCGCAGCTCGTGGCTGACATTGGCGATGAACGCGTCCTTCGCCTTGTCCGTTCGTTGCGCCGTTTCGAGCGCCTGGCGCAATTCAGCGGTGCGTTCGAGCACCAGCTTCTCAAGCTCAGCGCGATGGTCCTTCGACTTTCTTTGCGCCGGACGACGCAACGAACCCTCGACGGCAGGACCGGCCATACCGGAAGCGCGTGCGATGCCGAGCTGCGCCACGCGAACCGGGCCTTTTTGCGTTCTCTTGGTTGAAATTCTTGCAGTCATGAGGTTTGCTCCCTTTGGGCTGAATCGCCGGCGCCCGCTATTACTCCGAGGTAGTGGCCGGGTAACTGCGTTGTGCCTCGAAGCCGACAAGACCAACCGGGCGGGTTCGAAACGCTCGCCCAATGCCACGACGCGGGGGCGTCAATCGCTGGCGGTCGAGTCAGGCTGAAGTGCATCCCAAGCCTATGCGAAAGCGGCGGACTTTCCTACTGACAGAAATGACAGGTTGACACTTGGGCGCGGGACGCCCAAATCCGGCTGGAAACGCGTTGCGGGCGGGCTGGTACTAGGCTTTTCGCGGGAATGGGCCAGAATGTTCTTGGATCACGCCGTTTTCCGACAACCCGACAAAAAGGATGCCACGTCATGAAAAGCAAGATAAGCAATCTTCGCCCGGCATTGCATTTGCACAACGCCGAGCTTCCCGATTTCGCGTCGCTGCGTGTTGAACGATACTATCGTGAGCGGGTGCGGAACACCTGGGGCGGTGGCCACATCATGCGCGGCCGCACGCCCGGTGCCGATGTCCTGCAGCTTTGCAGCAACGACTACCTCTCGCTGGCTCGCCATCCAGCAATTCTTGGTGCGATGGCCGAGAGCATCCGGCGCGACGGCAACGGTTTGCTGATGTCGGGCATTTTCCTGCATGGCGCCTGTCCGCAGATCGATCTGGAGCAGCGGCTGGCGGCCTTCATGAGCGCCGAATCCGGCGTACTCTGCCAGTCTGGCTATGCGGCCAACACCGGACTGATCCAGACAATTGCCGACGAACGCACGCCGGTCTATGCCGACATGATGGCGCACATGTCGTTCTGGGAAGGAATCAAGAGCGCCGGCGCCAAGGCGATCACGGTCTTCCATAACGACCCCGAACACCTGGAACGGCAGGTCTTGCGTTATGGTCCGGGAATCGTGGTGGTGGATTCGATCTACAGCACCACGGGCAGCGTTGCCCCGCTGCGGGAGATAGCGGCGCTATGTGAAACGCATGGCTGCGTGCTGGTGGCCGACGAGTCGCATTCGCTGGGAACGCATGGCCGGAACGGCGAAGGCCTGGTCGTCGAACTGGGATTGGCCGAGCGCGTGCATTTCCGCACCGCCAGCCTGGCCAAGGCCTTTGCCGGGCGGGCCGGCTTCATCACCTGCTCGAAACGCTTTGCGGAATATTTCAAGAGCGAATCGAATCCGGCGATTTTCAGTTCCACGCTGCTGCCCCACGACGTACGCGGACTCGACGCAACGCTGGACGTCGTCAGGCTGGAGGGCTGGCGACGGCAGCGGCTGCATGCCAATGCCGCATACTTGCGCACGCAACTTGATGCACTGGGTTACAACCTCAATGACAGTCAGTCGCAGATTGTCTCGCTCGAATCGGGCACCGAGCAGCAGACCATCGTGCTGCGCGAGGCGCTTGAGTCGCGGGGCATATTCGGCTCGATTTTCTGCGCTCCCGCGACGCCCAAGAGCCGCGCGCTAATGCGCTTTTCGGTCAATGCCGCACTGACGGACGCCGAACTGGAGAACATTGTCGCCGTTTGCTGCGACATTCGCGACGAGGTCGACCTCGCGTCATGGCCATCGACGCGACGCAAGCATCGCGGCAGGGTCGGCGCTGCGGTCGCGAGCAATGGCGTCATCGATGCCGTGCCAAGACGGGCCGAGGCGGCCTGATGTCGCTGAGGGGGGGGTCACGGTGTACTGGCAATCCCCTGCCGTGCCTCGCGGTCGAGGCGGTCGAGATACTCGCTATAGGGATAGACATACTTCAGGTTGAAGGCGCCGGGGTTCTTGACCAGGCTGTAAAGGTAGAAATCCCTGCCGTGGAATTCGGTCGCCGGATGCAGGCAGGCCCGCCAGTCTTCGTAAATCGGCGAGTAATTTCCGGCGGTCTTCCAGAAATAGGGCAGCGACTGGCCGCTGCGCAATTGTTCCAGCAGGCCTGCGGGGGCCGCCTGGTCGTAGGCGACTTCGTAGTGACCCTGCATCATCGCTTCCGTCTGCACGATCAGCAGGTGAGCGGTGCCGGTTGCGTCCAGCATCAGGATTCCATCCGGCGCACAGGACAGGTAGTACTCGACGATGCCAAGGTGTTCGCGGATTTCCGCGAAGCGTCCCGCAAATTCCGGATCGCCGAGGAACAGGTGCGAGCCGACGGCGAGTGCGTCGGACAGCATGTGCTCAATCTGGCCGAAGTGCTCCTGTTGCAGTTCCGCAATGGTGCCGTTGAGCACGGTCATGACGTCGTCGTTCTGCTTGCGGATGAAGCGGTCGATGGTCCTTTCATTGAAGGCACGCACGGCGACCTGCTCGTCGGCCTTGCCGGTCAGCAGGATCTTCTTGATGGCGGGATTCTTCAGGCTGCGACAGAATTCGAGTCCGTCGATCTCGGGCATGTCGTAATCCACCACCACCACCGATACTTGTTCGAAGCGGCGCTCGTTGTGCACTTCCCGGTGAATCATGTCAAGGCTGATGTCGATGACGTGGCGGGTGTAGCTCGCGTCGCCGCGATGGCGGTATAGCGAAAAGAAGCGTTCGACCATGGGTGGCAACGAGCTGGCGGCATTCAATTCAACCAGGGCCGAAAACGGCGAATGGAACAGGCGGAAGGCCAGTTGCGAATCCAGCTGCAGGCTCAGGTTGGCGAGAAACTGCGGGTTGTCGTCGACGAACGCAACCGTGGTCGGAAAGTGGAAGGGATGGATGGCGTAGGATTTCATGGCTGGGGAAAAGTCAGGACGAATTCGGAAAATTCACCATAGACGGAACTGCACTCGATAGTACCGCCGAACGAGCCCATCACATCGCGGCAGAAGGCGAGGCCGATCCCGGTGCCGAGCACGCTGTCACCGGCGGAGGTGTAGAAGCGTCTGAAGATGTGCGGCAGGGTATCCGCGGGAATGCCGCCGCCGGTGTCGTGCACGATCAGGCGATTGGAATCCCGCGCCGTCTCGACGCGGATCAGGATATCGCCCTTGCCTGCCTTGCCAATATGGCGCAAGGCATTCTTGATGAGATTGAAAAGCACATGGACCATCAGCAGTTCCGCGCCGCGAAACTCGAAGTCTGCGCCTGGGCGCAATGAAACCAGTGCGCGTTCGTCTTCGGAAAACGGGTAGCGCTGCAAGGCTATTTCGACACAGCGGGACATCGAGCAGACCACCATTTCCTGCTCAACGGCGCCCGTTGCACGGGCATTGACCAGCAGCATGTCGATAATGGCATTGGAGTGGCGGGCTTCGGCATCGATGTTATCGAGCACGCTTTTCAGCGCATCCAGGTGTGCGGTTCGAACGGCGGCGACCGGGAGTTCGTGCTGCAGCGCCAGTCGATAAGCTTCGATCAGGGTCGGCAGGTACTTGTCAAGACCGGCGGCGCCGGCGCGGATGCCCAGCAGTGGCGTACGCAGTTCGTGGGCGATGCTTCCTGCCGTCGCCAGCATCGCCCGTTCCTGTTCGATGCGGATGCGCTCGCTGTCATAGTTCGACACGGCTCCGGCGACCACGGCAAACAGCGCGATTGCCAGGTATTCGTAGTGATGGTAGGCGGTGAATGAAATATCGCTGGTCAGCCTGAAGGCGATGATGGCCAGGCCCGTACCGAGGACGAAGTGGGCGATCAGGGTGATCCAGTCGAGCAGCAGGATCATCACGAAAACCGCCACCAGGGCCGATCCGACCCAGACATCCGAGCCGTTGTTTTTCAGCAGCATGAAGGTGAAGAAGAACGGCAGTGAGTAAAGCAGGGAGAAATACCAGTAGTACGGCAGGCAGGCTTTCAAGGCCGGGGGCCAGCGCTTGCTGAAGACAAGCGGAATGAACAGGGCCGAGCCGACCAGCCGCAAGGCGAGGTTTTCGTAGGCTTGCGGGAAGACGCTGTGCCAGACCCAGTAGTAGAACGGAAAGGCGATGATGCCGATAATGGCAAACGCCGTGAGTCGACGCTGAAAATACTCGACATTGCGCAAGGCCGGCTCGAACAGCCGCGCCGCCGCCTGCCTCAGACTGGAACCGGTCAGCTTCATCGGGCGCTCATTGCCAATGGCGCGCGCTCGCGGCCGGGGGGCGATCGCAGGGTGAAGGGCGAGGGAAGAAATGGCTTCATGGCGACGGTGCTCCGGGACCATGATAGCGAAGATCGCTCCCGGCCATAACTGTCAGAGTTGACA
>Ga0209211_10004944_pt1 | contig 20278 bp, 21 predicted proteins | sample RifGroA2_FD_183992 | JGI IMG/M metagenome (GOLD analysis project Ga0209211, IMG submission 183992) | Groundwater microbial communities from Rifle, Colorado, USA - Groundwater A2 (SPAdes) (version 2) | ecosystem: Environmental > Aquatic > Deep subsurface > Groundwater | place: Rifle, Colorado...
AATACCAAAAAAAGATTCGAAATTAAGATTTTGTTGGGTAAGAAAATTTCTGATTGCGGCAGGCGGGTCACGCATTAATCCGGATTCATATTGTGTTGTTAATGGAGCATCAATTTTCGCTCCCGTTGGGTTGATGAGAACAGATCCAGTGTTGTCTTTCAGAAAGAATGGAGTGCTTTGTTCTCCATGCTTTATAGTTATCCATTTGCTGTTTTTTCCAGAACGGCGGTATTCTTCAATAGTATAATAATAATACACACATTCTTTTTTGGAGAACGGTCCGGTGAGAAGTTCTTTGAATGGAACAACGTCACCATGAATTTCGACTAATCCCATCGCGAGAGAACGTATTTTGGAGGTGGGAATATTTTCGATGAGACGTTTTTGTTTGAGCCACAGGAAGCCTTTGATGAAAAGAACGATGCCGACAATGAGTCCAATGCCGCTGTATACAAAGAGTCTGGGGTCCATTGATGTTTAAAATAATCTGGTTATTTAAGTTGTTTGTGGAAAATTTTTCAATACGGAAGTTATTTAAATTACAATTGCCTTTGATCTTTTATTCAATGTAATGAAAGGTGGTCTCTATGCCGAGTGTCGATTTAAATTATCTTGCGATTGTTGGAAGTGCAATTGTTGCGTACGTTGTTGGAGCGTTATGGTATTCTCCGTTTCTCTTTGGGAAACAGTGGACTAAAATGATGAAGTTTAATTCCAAAGATGTTCCGAATATTAAACAAAAAGCAATGCAGGGATACATCGGAACGTTTATTGCTACGTTAGTAATGGCGTATGTGTTAGCGCACTTTGTTGATTATTTGCAAGCAACAACATTCTTGTCGGGAATGGCGACCGGATTTTGGATTTGGTTAGGATTTTTAGCGACAACAATGATTGGCGGTGTGTTTTGGGATAATAAACCGTTTGCACTGTACTTACTCAATGTTGCCCATTATCTTGTTGCATTAATGCTGATGGGTGGGATCTTGGCAGTGTGGGTATAGATAAGCATGGATCCGGTTCTGCGCGTACCGGTGTTTGCTTACGTTCATTCTTCCAATTCTTTTTTTCTCTCTGATGATTTTCAAAGATTGCTAGCACCTCTTTCTTTGAGTTCACGTTTTGGAGAGTACTTTGGTCCCTATTTCCTTCTTGATATGAAGGAAGGTGAAAAATTGTTTCCATCAGGAGTTGAGAGTTGGAGAATTGATGGTGATTATTTCCAAGATGGATCTGATGGTCCATGCCATTACAGAGCGATGCGGGAATTATTTTGGCGGGATGTTTTTCAATCACTCCATTTTTCATTGGAATTAATTTTTCAAGAAGCTCGCTTTCATAAAGCTCCTTCTGATGACGTTGCTCTCCCAATGCTCGATTCATTACCACAACCGAGTTCTTCCGTGCAGGTTTTTTCCTATGTTCCTGCTCTTCACGCTTTTGTCGTTAATGATAATTACAAGAATATTAGTGATCGATTGGGTTTAGAAGAATGGAATCCTGTTGTTTGGTTAGGGCGTTATTTTTGTCTCGACAATGATTATGGAGAACACTGGATGAATTGCGATGAACGACGTGATCAGATCATGTCTGAAATTCGCCGTCTTGGGCTTGCTCCTGAGCAGGTGTATGTCGTTGATGCTGATTATTTTCAACAGTCTGGGCAAGATGGTGTCCATTCTTCTGAACTGCGAGGATTGTTTTGGCGAGATTTATTGTCCTCATTGCGCTTAAGTTATGAACTTTTGTTTGAAGAAGCGCGCTATGCTAATGAATTGACTGCTACTCACTTAAGTACTGATGATACTGATTATATTGCTGATTTGGAACAGAGAATTGATGGAATAAGAACGGAGTATTGTTCTAAAAGAGTGGAATAATTTTCTGTTCAAGAAGCGAGTCTCGCGGTAGATACAGTCTCCCTCCGCTGCAATCTACTCGTTCAAATTTCTTCTCTGGTGGAAATCTCTTTTTTGAAACATAGCGGTACGGTCCTGTTTCTGGTCGATGGACTCTAAATTGTCGAATCCAATTCCAAGGTAAGAACCAGACTTCGCGGTCGGTGATGAATTTGTTCAGGTCTCTTTCGTAAAGCCAGATTCTTTCAACGGGTTTGCTTAATTCATAGAACAGAAATCCCCAGTATAATTCTCTATCTGGATGCTCTCGCGGAAACTGATTTACTTGATAATTATGGACTGCTATATGTTCACTATATGTTCGGAGTCTTCCTTTAAGTTCAATTCCAACTTCATGGTCAAGAAGATCAACTCCATTACGAGAAGAAACAGGAATTCCGGTCGCTGTACTTACCCATCCCCGATGGCAGATTTCTACCAACGTTGTAAAAGCGCGGTAATTCATGGTTTAGTAACTCAGCATAATTTTATCATGCCGGCGAACTTTTTGATTGACAGAAATAGTGATAATTTCTCCCGCCGAGGCGGAATCGGTGTCTTCATTTCGGTTGTTGCGAATTTGGTTTATTTCTTGATTAAATGGAGGTGTTGTTTTTCCAGCAATAGTTATAGTTGTATTTCGGCAGAGAGGTTTCTTTACGTTTATCAATGCTGTTTTGGCTTTAGGATAGTAATTTTCAATAATTCCAATTGTTTCATATCTCTTTTTTTCTTCTCGTTGCTGAGGTGCTTCAAAGCACTTTTGAGAACATGTCTTCTTCATCGTCTTTTGACAATCATCACAGCAAATGAATAGTTTGTCACAATCTAAATTATGGCAGTTAATATATTGACTATTTTTCTCTTCGCAATGCTGACAGTTTGTTAATGGCTCTCCGAGATCTAAAACAAGGCGGTCATCAAATACAAACAATCCCCCTTCCCAATAGGTGTTGGGCAGTTCGTTGACATAATTAATAATCCCTCCTTGAACATGATAGACATTTGGGAAGCCTTGCTGAGTTAAGTAAGCAGTTGCTTTTTCACAGCGAATCCCACCGGTGCAGTAAAGAACAATTTTCTTGTTTTGATATTGTTTTAAAGTTTCAGCTTCTTGCGGGAATTCTCTAAAATTTTGAATGTCCATTGGGATTGCATTTTTAAATCGTCCAACGTCAAATTCGTATCTGTTGCGGGCGTCAACAATAATAAACTCTTCTTTTTTGTCATACCATTGTTTTAGTTCTTGGGGTGAAACATATTTTCCTCTTTTGGTGAGATCAACCGGTGATCCAAAACGTACGATTTCATCGCGTATGCGGATGACGAGTTTGTGGTATGTCGATGAGGTTACTTCTTGTTCTCGAAACGTGAGGTCAGAAAAAAGTGGTATGGAGAGAAGCTCTGCTTTCAACTGTTGTACATCTTCTTTTTTGCCTGATACTGCTCCATTAATCCCCTCTGATCCAAGAAGGATTCTTCCAGAGATTGAGTTGGCAATACAATGATGGCGAAGCGCATGCTCTACTACTTGCGGGTTCTGGATTGCAGTGTATTTGTAAAATGAGATCGTTAGGTACTCCATAATACTTTTGAAAACGCTCATTTTTTAAAGATTTACCTTGTTTTCGTGAGGATGGTCTTATTATGGTCAAAAACAGTGGATCAAGCGTTAGCGGAGGTGCGTTTTACGCATCGCTATGAATTCGAGATATCTACTGAACCAAGGACGTTAGATAATACTGATGAAATCATCCCGCGATATGCTGCTGTTAAGCAGCACATTGTTGTTATTTTGAACAGTCATTTTCCTCATTGGATGGGAAGACGCTTTCGATTGAAACATTGGTTACAGCGAAAGAAGCATGATGAACTTGCTTATTTTTTAAATGAAGCGGGGTCGAACTGTTTAGCGTATGCTGATCATAAAATACCTGCTCAATTTCGTTTATGGATTGGTAAGAAAGGTTTTTTGATAGGAATTACTCAATCTGGTGGGGGATTTCCTGCGCGAGAGGTTTATGTTCAGAAACGGCGAAATAATCTCGGCGGGGGATTTCGCTTCTATGCACGTTGTCGAAGTAAGATATTTTTTGATAGCCCGGCAAAAGCGACGGAAGTGTATCTGTTGTGGAAAAAGCCGATGTTTTTTAAGCGGTGATAGTCACTCGTAATTCCTTTCTTTTGCTGGCGTTATAATCTTTTACTACCTCTGTAACATATTTTAATGTTGGCTCTGCTACTATACCACTCCAACTAGAACCATTCCAGCGTAAGTTGGTATTATTGAGTCCTCCTTCTTTGAAAAGAGGTGCATCTCGTGGAGATGTTCCGGTGACATTTATCGTGTATTGTTTCAAAGGATTATTATTTTCAACATGTTCTTGTCCACTTACAATTACTTCGGCAGCAAGACTCACACTGTCGTTTGCTTGTCGATAACTTTCTTCAATAGTGCTGAATAATTTGTATCCAATTCTTCCGGGTTGTTCAACGATATTCTTTATGTTTCTCCAAGTTCCTGTTTCGGCAACTCGTAATCCTATTTTATTGAGTGGACCGTGCGCAGTTTTGCTGGCAAGATATTGTGCTTTTGTTTTCCATTCCGGAGTTAGGTTTGATGTTGAGACATAATGTTCTGCTTCATCGAGAGCTTCTTCGAGTGCAGGCAGATTATAAATTGTAATTTGTCCGGCGTGTACTACTGGTGTATGCGGTGCAGTGCGTGGTTGTTCTATGCCTCCAATTGTTTTTAGAAATCGTTCTCGATTGAGTTCGGGATCAAGCGTTCTCTTTGTGACTTTGAGTTGTCTTTGTTCAATCACTCCTTCGTAAAGGGGTTCATGCTGTTTTGCTCTTTGAATGAGGTCTGCGGCTTTTTCATCCCATGCAGCCCTTAGTGTTTCTAGTTCTTCAAGTCCCACTTTCATTCCTAGAATCTGTTGGTAAGAATATGGTTGAACATACTTTTTGTCAGGAGCAGGGAGAGCCCATTGTGGAAATGAGTTAACCAAAGGACTTTTGAGAGCTGCTTCTAGTGCGGTTAGGTCATCTTTAATTAGTGCTATCGGGACCAATTTCTTTGCTTCTAGGAGCACTTGTTTTCCGTTTTCTGAATCCATAAATGTGCGGTCATACAATCCTACTGCTGCGGTTCTCGCAAGTCTTTCAAGATGATATTGTGCTGTTTCATGTATGGTAAATAATTTGCAATGAACGCGATCCATAAATTCAGTGAGAGCTAGGTCGTAACGCAGGATAAAATTTTCCTGAAGATCAAAGCTTTTTCCTTTGGGTGTGTGTTGATCAAATACTTTTTCTGTTGTAGGAACTTTTTCCGGATCGCTATAAGTGATTCCTTTTTCTGTTAGAACTTGATCCAGATAGTGTACTTTTCGGGCAGCAATGACAATTCCATCAACCATTTTCCTGAATTCCTGTAATGGTGTCGCTTGAAGCATCCGCGGTGTATTCCCTCGCGTGAGTGTTCGTATACGCAGAAAATCGCGGAGAGGAGTGTAATCTTCACGCTCAAGGACTGGCGAATACATTGTTTCTTTAAGTCGAGTCATTGGAAGTGACGTTCCTGTTGTGTCATCTCTCCATTGTCCATTGGTAATAAATAATGATTCTAGTTTTATTACGATTTCATCAATTTCTTTTTGGAATTGGGCGTGATATTGCTGGTTGACTTCACGCCTGATCCGATCAATAGGATACTGGTCAAAAACACGCGTTGCCTCAATGAGGGTGATTTCTGGGTCGGCAAAAATGCTTCTGATAGGGGTGAGGTCCGGACGTCCGTGTTGGACAATAATAGCATCTTCTTCTGGCAGTTTAGTAATAAAATCAAGATCTTGTTGGTATCCACCAATAGCAGTTTCACGATCAATACGGCGGTGACAGGCAGCGTAGATCAATAAAGATCCCATCATCCAGCGGTGTTCTTCAGGTTCAAGCTCTGTTGCGGGATTGCGGAGGGTGTTGTATATGTCGCTGATTGCTTCTGGAAGCAAATTCTTTTCTTCTCTATCTTTTAGCCAATGGAATAATCCGCCACGTTCTGATGGAATAAGACAAGCAGATTCACGCTCTTTAACAAATGCAGTATTACCATAGACTACCCTATCTAAAAGTCTTATTCTGGCTTCAAGCTCTTTGTCAAGTCCAAGAATGGCATAGACTTGATGTTTATCACGGGTGCTTTGGACAGCTTCAACTCTTGTCGGGTCGTTGAGAACTTCCTCTAACGTTTCGACAAAATCATGAACTGTATCTTCTCCTTCTTTTCGGCGACGTTTTTTTTGTTCGTCTGTGTGATTACCTTCCACAACTTGTTTTTGGAGCGGAGAGCCAAACAACTCAAAGAAGTGTAATGCTGATGGAGCGCCCAAAGGGAATGTTCGAGAAGGATCGTGTTTGTCTTGGAAAAGATACATCTGTTGGGTTAATGCTTGTCCTGAAGCAGCTCTTCCCATTCCTGTTTTTACGCGATCTCTGTTTTGCCGCACAAGATGTCGTTTAAGAATGAGATTTTCGGCAGCAAGGTAAGGGTTGTCTGTTCCTGTAATATCTAATGCTTGTTCGATAATGGTTGGAAGTCCTTTATATTGTCGGCAATCTTCTAGTAATCTGTCTCGTTGTGCTTCAGGGACAGCGCGAAGCATTCTTCTTCCTAATGTACTACTGAGGTCAATTTCCATTTTATTTTTGTTGAGTCTTGCTGTATTTATTTAATCTTATTCTGGATTGTGTATAGTTAATACTATATGATGTTGTGTGGTGATGGTAGTAACCATTTTGCCGTTACTCTTTTATAGAACGTGCTGAATCGCGACTGTATGTATATCATTAAGCAAAGTCCCGATGATTTTATTGTTAAAGAACAATCTACTGTCGTTATGGATGATGATGGTGCTTATTGTTATTTTCTTCTCCGCAAGCGGAATTGGAATACGCTGGATGTGGTTCAGCGTATAGCACAGCAGCTGGGTATCAAAGAAAAACAAATCGGCTTTGCGGGAAGTAAAGATAGAGCAGCGGTTACGGAGCAAGTCATCTCTTTGTCTGTTGGGCTTAAAGAAAAAGTGGGAACGGTCTCTCTTTCTGATGTTGTGCTTACTTTCCTCGGAAAAGGAAAAAGCCCGATTTCGTTGGGTGATTTACGAGGAAATACATTTGTCATTGTTGTCCGCGGTTTAGATGATTTTCCCTTGCCTGAAATTAAGAGTGTTCCTAATTATTTTGATGACCAGCGATTTGGAAAACATAATCCGCAGATTGGAAAAATGATTATCTTGAAAAAGTTTGACCAAGCCTTACACTTATTGGATAAACCCCAATGCAACGTGCATCTCGAGAAAAATCCCCGTGATTATGTTGGGGCATTGAAATTAATCCCGCTTCGGTTGTTGAAGTTGTATGTTAATGCTTATCAAAGTTATCTCTGGAATGAGACCGTTTCACGTCTTTTTCGTCAGCAGTACGATACTTACAGAGAAGTGTCTTACTCTCAGGGGAAGTTCGTTTTTCCGGAAGGAGAAGCCTTGCAGCGCTTAATTCCATTAGTAGGATATGCTGAAAGCAGGGAATTAGATTCGCCACTTCGGGAGATAGTCCAAGTCCTCTTTCAAGAAGAAGGAATTATCTCGGATGATTTTATTGTTCGACAGATTCCAGAACTGTCGTTGGAAGGAGAAGAACGCCAATTGATGATGGATATTCATGATTTCTCTTCGTCTCCTTTGCTCGATGATGATTTAAATAAAGACAAGAGAAAAGTTTCTCTTTCGTTTACATTGGGAAAAGGTTGTTATGCAACAATTGTGATTAAGTCTCTTTTTGGGTAAGACACTGCGTGCAAATACCACTGATATTCAATTGAAAATGGCATGATTTTCCGGGAATATTTTTTTGAAGAAAATCAGCTTTTGCTAAATGAATATGGTGGATTTTGAGACAACGTTCGCATATAAAATGAATGTGATTCTTCGTATGGGTGGAATAAATTTTGCGGTTATTGCAAATATAACTGTGAACTTTTCCACTCTCTTCACTCTTTTTCAGAAAACGGTAGATGGTTGCTATTCCCATGTTTTGGTTTTTTGTCTTAACAAGCTCTTGAAGTTCTTCAACACTAAAAAAACTACTACATTCAGCTAGCGCGTCTAAAAGTATTTTTTTCTGCTTTGTTATTCTCATTATTGATAATCACTATCAGTAAAATATATAAATGTTTATTATCTTTCCTATTGTGATGATTACAACTACTCTTTATGTTCTGGCTAGTGTTTTGGTTGTTTCTTTAATTTCTTTTGTTGGTGCTTTCACCTTGCTCTCACGTTGGAAGAAGATTGATCATTTTCTGTTAATTCTGGTCAGTATTTCCGCAGGGACGTTATTTGGTGGAGCTTTTTTACATCTGCTTCCGGAAGCCATTGAGAAGAATGGTCCGACTTCTTTTGTCTTTGGAATGGTCATGCTAGGAATTATTGTCTTTTTCTTGTTGGATAAATTTATCCATTGGCATCATTGTCATCCCAATCCAGCTCATGCTGTTCATCATCATCAGGTGCATAAAACTCATAGTCACTCTCATCTTGCACCGTTGAATTTAGTTGGTGATGCGTTGCATAATTTTCTGGATGGGTTGGTTATTGCCGGAAGTTATCTGATTAGCGTTCCGGTTGGTGTGGCGACAACGATTGCCGTTGTTCTTCACGAAGTTCCTCAGGAGATTGCTGATTTTGGTGTTTTGTTGTATGCTGGGCTATCTCGCCGGAAAGCATTGTTTCTTAATTTCCTGTCTGGTGCGGTTGCGATTGTGGGGGCTATAGTTGGTTTGGCTTTAGGAACACGTTCTGAAGTGTTTTTGCAGTTCATTTTGCCCTTCGCAGCAGGAGGATTTGTCTATATTGCCGGTTCCAATTTGATTCCGGAGCTGCACAAAGAATGCGGGTTGAAGGATTCATTCTGGCACTTTTTTGCGTTGCTTTTGGGGATGGTGCTGATGTATCTTATGACTTTTTTGGGATAGGTGAGGGTAATGGCGTTATGTTTAATGGGGTGAAGCGGTTTAACGCATTTTTATCATTTGTAAATTATTTCTTTAGTAATCTCAATCAGTTCTTGGCAGATTTTCTTCAGATTGTTAATTTTTGTTTCATCTTTCACTGATATTTGTACTCCGTAGGTGTAATCTTCTCTGAGATCAATACTCTATTTTCTTTAATTTCTTCCGTTTCTTCATATTCTAATAATTATATGAATTTTTCATCAAGCTGTATTTTGTTGGTCTCTTTTAGAAATCTCATTAATGAAATGGTGCAGGTTTGATTTGATGATTCATAACCAAATTTTGCTGCGACAGCCAAGAAACAATGGTAAATACAATAAAATCCAGCAGACATTGACCAGTCAGAGAATCCAATTTCTTTAAATTTTGTTATGCCCTCAAAATCATGCTCTGCTTTGGCCAGATGTTTCTTAGCTTCCTCGAGATTGGGATTACTTTTCAATAATCCTCTATGTTTTTGTCTTTTGCCGAGTTTTTTACATTCTTCAATCTCTTTCTTGGCTTTGTTTAAACACCATTCAACGTGCTTAGAGGCTTGTGACATATCTTAATATCTCCACATATTTATCTTGCCCACAGAGGATAATTGCATTTTTAATAATATCAACGAAGGCTTTATCTCTTTTTTTAAGATTTTCTAATAAGTCCGAGGGAGTTAATTTGATGGAATGGAGTTCTTTAGGGAGTATTTCTTCTTTTTTCTTTAGAACAGTATTTATTTCTTTGACTTCTTTGTTTTCGAGTACTATCATTAGATCAATGTCGTTGGCATGAGCATAATCTTTAATAGTAGAGCCAAACAGCATGACGATTCTATCTTTCTTAAAGAGTTCTTTAAATTCTTCTTTCCAGCGTTTGAATTTATTGGCTTCATCTGCGAGGAGGAAAGTGACTAAATTGGCAACATAATCATTACTAAAATTTAATTTGTAAGTTATGGATTTACCAATGGTTTTACTTATTACTACATTTTCGCGATGGAGTCTTTTGAGTATCTTTTGAGCACCGACGTGTCTGATATTCAGAACTTTACTTATTGAATTCGCATTATAATAGTTAGTGTACTCTTTGAACAGGATAAGTACAGTTTCTCGTTCTTTTTGGCTTAAAGCAGTCATAGTAACATAAAGTTACTACATAGAAACCAATAGTTACTATATAACCTTTTGGATTTTTGGGAGTAAATATTTATATCTAGTAACCCATGAGTAGTTACCAATGTGTTCGCAGAGGTAAAAAATGTCTGAGAATATCTATAATCCAGGAATAAGCCATTGGTACGATGCTATAATGGCGGCAGGTTATAACCCCAATGACCACAAAGCAGCTGCTGATGCAATTGTCAAAATACTCGGTTCAAGAAAGAGAGTGCTGGAGTTAGGGATTGGAACAGGATTACTAGCCGAACAATTGGTGGAGAATGGAATAGAGCTTTCTGGCTTTGATTTTAGCGAATCTATGTTGGAAAAAGCGGCAGCAAGGCTTGGGAATAGAGTAAAATTATACCCGCAAGATGTTTTGAATCTAGATTTGCCTGAAAGATATCAAGCCGCTGTATCACAAGGTGGGGTGTGGGTTGCCATTAGAGAAAGAAATTGTCTAGATAGCCACATCAGAGGATATGAAAGAAATCTTCAGGGATTAAGTAGGGTTGCACAACATCTTGATCCAGCAGGCTTATTGATTATTAATCTTGGTCCTGAACAAAAAGATTTGACTCTAAAGCTTGCTGATGGAGCAGAATATTTTCAAAGCGTTACGTGGAGATGGAATGAATACGTGAAATGTTATCGTGTAATAAAAGATGGAAAATTAGTGGCATTTCAAAATTGCAGATATGCCAGATTTAATGAAAAAGAAACAACAAAATTAATGGAGGAAGCTGGTCTAAAAATTCTTGGAAGAGATGAAAGTGATAGTTTTGCAGTTTTTCAGAAGCGGGAATAGTTCTTTGCGTTGTTGCCCCCAACTCCGTAGTCCGTAGTTTTTAACGTTAGCGACAGCGTCTTTAGGTGATGAACAAATTCGACATAACACATTTATAGCAGTGTTACTTTTTAGAAATAATGTTTGGTTTTAGCAAAGAAGAAGTGGTGTTGCTTCGTTCACTGAATACGCCGCGTAAAATTCAAACGTTCTTGAATACTATTCCAATTAATTTTGAACCGGAAGGCGACACATGTCTTTCTCCGCAAATGGTGTTGCGGGAGAAAAGTCGCATTACGTTTGCAAGGATTTCCTCCGTTGATTGTTGATCTGGAATCGTCTAAAGATGATTTTGACCATGTGATTGCGGTATTTCAGCATAAAGGACATTGGGGAGCGATTTCCAAGACGAATCATGCTGTTCTGCGTTATCGTGATCCCATTTATAATTCTGTTCGAGAGTTGGTGATGTCTTATTTTCATGAATATTTTGATGAGAAAGGCCGCAAGACACTGCGATGTTATACAGAACCGGTTGATTTATCACGTTTTGATGAGCGCGGCTGGATGACGGCAAAAGAGAATGTGTGGTATATCCCGGAACATTTGGTTGAAGTTCCGCATCTTCCGCTGCTGACGCGATCCCAGATTAAATTATTGAAGAAGCCGGATTTAGTGGAAATGAAGTATGGTGAGATTGTGGAATGGAAGAAAGAGTGATTGTAGAATTTTTGTCTTATCTATATGAATCTCTTTTCTGAGCATCTTTGCATATTGCAGCGATACCTTCTGCTACTTGTCCCCATTTTACCTGAGCGGTATCAATAACATTTGCTGCTAATCCATGATCTTTTCTACTTTCTGCCAATTTCATTCCTTTTTGAAGCTCATTGAACTGATCTTGAGCTTCTTGGCACACAGCTACAATTTTAAGTAAGTCTTTATTTTTTTATCCTAGCCATATTTTCACACAATTCGTACTTTCTTATTAATCTTGTGTTATCTCCTTTGAGTAGATGTTATCTTCTGATGTATGGTAAAATCTGACGCAAGTTGTTACCTTCGACAATATGAGTTGCTTTCTTCTTTAATTTTTCCGATGTAGCGTTGAACGCGATACTTGTTCCGACAAATTCAAATGCTTCAATGTCGCTTTCCGAATCACCAACATAGATCACTTCCTTTGGTTTGATGCCAAAATCTTGACACAGATGTTTAATTATTTTTACTTTATGATGGTTTCCTGATCCTATCGGCCAGACGAATTCACCAGTGATAATATTATTTTTAATGATTAGCTCATTTGCATAAATGTGATCGATTCCTAAATCGTGTTGAACTCTCCTGGCCAGATCAAGACTTCCGCTGCTGATGATGGCAGTCATCCAATCTTGTTTCTTGATTTCTTTGAAAATTTCAGCTACCCCAGGAAGATAAGCGATTTTTTTGATGAGAGCATAATAAGGGGCAGCGTTTTTTCCTTTCCAGAGTTTATGAACAACTTCTTCAACTAGTTTTTGATAATCTGTGTAAAGATATTTTTTGGTTAATACTGTTCCCTCTTCTAGTGTGCCGAGAGCTTTGTGTAATTCAAGCCAGAAGTTATGTGGTTCAACAATTACTCCATCCAAATCAAAACAGATGAGTTTAGTCATGTGTGTAGTATTCTTTTCACTGTGGTGTACACTGTTTCCGGGTCTTGTGTTCCATCAATGATGTCCAACAATTTCTTCCGTTTGAAATATTGAATGACCGGGATTGTTTCTTTACGATATACTTTAAATCGTTCTTTGATCGTTGATGGTTTATCATCTTTGCGTTGAATTAATTTTGTTCCATCGTAATCACAAATACCTTTCTTTTTTGGTGGGAGGATAGTCCGATGGTATGTATGTTCTCCCGTTGCACAAATGCGACGTTGAGCCAGGCGTTTAAGAACAATTGTTTCAGAAACATCCATGGCAAAAACTATGGTAATTTTCAGGTCATCGATATCTTTGGCTTGTTCCAATGATCGGGGAAAGCCATCAAGGATAAAATTTTTCTTATTTTTCAGTTCTAATTTCACAAGTTGAGTTACAAATGCATTCGGAACAAGTTCGCCTTTGTCAAGGTATTGCTTAATTTCTTTTCCAAGGGTAGTTTGTTTTTGCACTTCTTCCCGCAATAGTTCTCCTGGTGAGAAGTGAAATAATTTGAGTTCTTTGGCAAGCTTCTCGGCAATTGTTCCTTTACCGCTGCCCGGCGGGCCAAGAATAATGATTCTCATTTGTTCTCATATCTTTTTGGAATTTAAATGGGTTTCGAAAGTCCATTTTTTCTCCATAAGCTTTAAAAATTACTAAAACCTGAACTAAGTACTATGGAAGAATGTCAAGAACCACGTTGTCGGTCCCCAGGAATTAAAAATTGGCATGGGAGAAAAGTATGCCAAGATCATTATGATACGTACCAGGAGCAGGAAGAGAAAATGTTGAACGATTTGCGTGATTTCTGAACATTATGGCTTCGTTTTTCTTTCAACCAGAGTATATCCAACACCGGGGTAAGCGAAAGATCCAGTTGTCTTATTTATTGTATTCTCTCTTTGACCAGGGGTTGCTTACGTTTCCTCGGTCAGTTTTGGAAATTGGTCCGAGCGGGAGTGGGTTTGGCGGTATTGTTTTGCAGCAGTTTGGAGTTTCTGGTATTACTGCGATTGAGGAGCATCCACCTTTTGTTGAACAGTTACAGGCTTGCAATCGAACATGGTGTTCCAATGGCGTTTTTATTTATAATGATATTTTGCAGGGAAGAATTGAAGATGCTGTCTCTCTTCTTCCAGAGAGAAAGTTTGATCTCTTGGTCGGTTTTAATGTCCAAGGGAAAGTGATATCCTGGCCGAAGTTAAATGCAATTCTTCCTCATCTTTTGAATCCTGGCGGTCGAGTTTTAATCACTTCTCCTGATCAAGAACATCGACAGCTGGGGGAACGAGTGGCAGTTCTTATGGGAGATACTCTTGATAATGTGGTAAAAAATATGGAGTTACCTCTTGCAACAACATTGGGGGTAACGCGGTGTCGTTTTTGGTATGAATTTCCACGAGATTTTTACGATAAATCCAATCTTTTTGATACATATATTTTCGCAGGTCGTTTTGATCGGTAATTTTGCTTTTCTTCTTCTCGGAAGTTTTATAAAGTCAAAATTACTTTCTTCAGCTTAGATGAAGAGGAACAAAAAAGAAGTGCAGAGGAACGTCTCTTTCATTGGATTTTTGGTGTTACTAGGATTAGTTGCAGTTGCTATAGGTCTCACTTTTGTTTTTCAACCTTCTGAACCCGTTGCGGGCAAGGCTTCGGAAACAGCAGAGTGTTTAGTTCCACCTACCGATATGGTTGCGTGGTGGTCATTTGATCAGATTGTCAATGAAGATCCCGCTCGACAACGTCTTGTTAAAACTTTGGTTGGCAGCAAAGATCTTGATATTGATAGTGATAGCCGCGGTTCTTTTGTTGATGGAATTGCACAAGAAGGGATGCGTTTTGAACCTGGTTCAACGGTCTATGTTCGTGGAGATGGTGTTCTTGATCTTACAACTGGTGTGACAATTGAAGGCTGGTTTAAGTTGGAGGAACGTCCTCTGGTGGCGGGTGAGGAAGGCGCACCTGCTGCTGCTCCAGCCTATTATCCGACAGGACAGGTATACAAAGGAACGGGTTATTATCAACCTTATGGGTTTGGGTTTATGAGTGGGAGTGTTTCTGGTGATTCTGTTGATAGAACTCATTGGCAAGTATATTATTACTTAACTAAGCGTGATCAAGGGAGAGATAATTCGGATCCACGGCTTCCAGATAATATTCATCGTGTTCACAATCAAGAAACAGGTGTCTCTATCGAAGCAGGTGATTACCATCATGTTGCGATGACGTACTCTTCATTTGGGATTCTGTTTTTGTATGTGGATGGTACTCAAGTATATCGTGTAGATGCTTCTCAAGATCCAGAAACGAAAATATTCCGAGGCAGTTTACTTACTTCTTTAGAGCTGGCACAACTTTCTCCTGGTCGAACTATGGATTTTTATGTTAAGTCTAATGCTGTTCCTTTCTCTATTGATGAATTAAGTGTTTACAATCGAGCTCTTTCTGTAGATGAAGTTCGTCAGATTGCGGAGAAACGAGAATTTGGAAAATGTTGGAATTGTGATCAATCGAATAATGGTTATGTTGTTGGCAATGCTGTTTGTCGTGAAGGAGAGTGGAGTGCGTGCGGCGAATCTGATCTTTGTTATTCTCAATGTAATGCTTGTCAAGGAGATCTTCCTGGTGAATGTGTTGGCAGTGATATTTTGTTAGCATCAACGAGAGAGGTTAGCAGTTCTTATAGTAGCAGTTCTGCTTCTCTTGTCGGTTGTGTTACGGAGATAGATTCCTGCTATAGTAGTGCTGAAATTCCTTATGGTGAAAAGATATTGGTCGGTGCTGATGAAGTGGTTTGTGGTAACGGCAATCAACTCTTATCCTGTCCTGCTGATGCGGAGTTTGTCCGCAGGAGAATGGGAAGAATGTGGTTCTCTGACACGGCCGTATACTCTCACTTCCAATGGTGTCTATGAAGCAATATTGCAGAAGGATGATTGTTACATCTCTCTTTTTGTAGGAAGTTCAATAATCCCTCTTACAGGAAGTCGATATACTCTTTGTGATGTGGGAACCGAACGCTTAGCCGATTCGGTTGCATTGTGTGATGATCGGCAGCGAGTTGTTGAAGTTGTTTCTTCCATCGAGTCGATGCGGAATGAAAATGCGCGTCCAAAAATTATCTCTGGGCAAGGCTATAATCTCACTTTTTTATATGCTCGCAGTGATCCTAAAGAGGTGAATGCAGTCTTAACTAAGGATCTCACCACTAGTGTAGTGGATTTCCCTGTCGCTTCATTCACTGAAAATCTGCTCAATGGGCAAAGAATATTATTGAAATTAGGAAATGATCACTATTTGTTATCATATCCTAAGGGGGATGAACTGTTCACAACAGAAAAACTTCGTTTGACTCATGTTCCGCTGGGAACAGAATATTCTGCTGAACTCTATGCGGGTACGAATACATATCTTTTCCGTGTTCTCGGCGAACGTCAAATTACGGTTACAGTGGTTCCAGGGCAGCGTGTTGTCATTACCTCACTTCGTTTAGGGGAAGCACCTGCTGCGTATGTTGTTCCGGGGAATCTTACACAACAATTTGAACTCAATTTTTCTGCGGGAACTCCACTCCAACTTACTGATCCTGCGTTAGGGACTCTTACTTTATGTCGGGAAGACAATCCTGCTGATCCTCAGCAAGCATTAGTGTGTTTAGATAATCAGCAGTTAGTCATATTGCGTCAGAGCAATTTAACTTCAATTGTTCGTAATGGGATTCACTACGCTTTTTTGTATGAACGTAAAGATGATCGAAAAGTAATTTCTGTTTTTAATGTCCATTCTCTATCTGATCGAGTAACAAGTTTATCATATAATGATTTTATTAATGCTCTTGTGGCAGGAAAAAGAGTGTCTGTAGAATTTGAAGGTAAGTTGTATCTCTTTCGTCATCCACAAGCACCAACGCTCACGCTTCGTGATGTTCGTTTAGATTCCTATCGAGTTAATGAAATTGTTGCAGTTGAGCCTACTGGTTCAGAAGATTATCTTGAATTTGTTGTCCTGGATGGTAAAATAACATTGCAGCGTCAGTATGGTGTTCCTCCTCCTCCTTTTGAGGTTACTGCTTTAACACGTCGGCAAATTACGGACAAATCATTGGATTTGAATGAGGAACTCTTTACAACGATGTCGTCAAGAATTCCTGTTAAAATCACGTCTCCTGTCGATTTAGGAATTGTTGGGGCCAGTGCGGATGATGTTGCTCGGTATCAACAGATGTTTGGTATCACTTTCCAAGATGGTAATCATGAAGTGTTATATCAACAGCCATATGTTATTCCGAATATTAATCCTCAGATTTTATTGTACTATCGCAATGCCCATCTGAATGGCAGTGTTCCGGTTAAGACAATGGATATCTATCGTATGTATGATTTAGATGGTGGAGTAAATAATGGTTTACAATCTCGTCTATTTACTGACCAATTCATTCAGAATTTTACTGTTGGTAAAGAGATTGCTCTGCGTTACTTAGGTGATTACTATTTACTGGGCTATCGCAGTCTGTCTAGTGGCGCATCTTTCTTTGATATTTCACGGGTAACACTTCGGTCATTGCAGGGAAGTCAATCTTACACTGGTGTCGTGGATGGTGAGGCAATTACGTTTACGCTTCCGGAAGGAAAAGTTAGTATTGCTGTTGTTCTCGTAGAGCGACAGAGAATGATTCAATTTAGCGGTGATGCTCAGCCCATGCGGCGGTTTGTCCAGGAGCTGACTAAAACAAATCAAGTTGCTTTGCCAGGGGTTACACTTAGTCTGTGTTCCATACGCAATTATGATGCTGTACCTCAAGCTAAAGTGTGTGATGATCGTAATCATGAATTTGTTGTTGATCTGGAGACGTACATCACTGTTAATAATGAGCATTATCAGCTTCAAGTGAATGGATTAACTGGTGATGAGAAGAGAATTACTGTTCGGAAAGTTATTTGGTTTGATACTACCAAATGGCAGAATGAGATTACTGATTGGGTAGCATTTATGGCCGAAGTTAATGCGGGTAATGGACCTTTGTGGAATGTCAGTGGGTTATTGTATTCATTACAGGCTCGTGGTTCACAGTTAGCAGATCTTACACTGATCTCTCTTGATAATCCTTTATCCACTGTCCGGTTTGATATTCAACCAATTACTCCTATCACTGCTGATGGTGTTGTTGTTCTTAATCATTATCTTCTTTCTATTCATCAAGAAGAGATTCGTGGTGAGGATCGTATTCGAGCAACGGTAGCGTTAGATTCAGCGTTGTTTGTCAATCAAGAAAGAATTATTTTGAATGCCACGTACGGTGACGATGGTCTGGAGAACAATGAGATTCGATTAGTCACAACGCTATATGGAACGGTGTATATTCTGCGAATTGACGCTGTTCAGTATCCTCGCATACGCTTAGTGTTAGAAACAGTGGGCAGGCAAGGTTTGATCAATCGCTTCTTTGTGGATAATGATCGCAAAGTTGTTCGACTGGATGGTCGTCTGGTTGAAATAGTTGTAGAAGATGTAACTGAAGAGTATGTTACAATGACTCTTCGTCAGGTAGGATAGCAATGGCAAAGAAAAAATCAATTCCTGTACCAAAACATTCCAATAAAAATTTGAAGATTGTTTTTATGGTTTCCGTTGCGTTAGTTGTTTTGGCTATTTTAGTCGGTTTATATTTTTCTTCTTCTGTACTCGTTGGGCAGGCAGATGCACCTCCTGTTGTTGGAATTGTTAATCTTCAGCAGCAGGATACGTATGTTTCCTCTGTATTAACACTAACTCCACTTCGTTTTACATTGGAATTGCCTGTCTCTTCTGCTCCTGCTGGTGCTGTAAAGCGATATTTTTTGTCCTTGGCGCCTAATGATCTGGGTGGATTTTCTTATCTTATTGAGACAGAGGATGGCGTTATTCTTCAGGATGTGCTCTCTGCGGTTTCTGGGGGAGATGTTTCAATATTATATGTAGATGATGATGATGTTCCGGACTTACGTGTACTGTTTCAATCGGGAAGATTGACTCTTCAAAGTGCAGGGGCGTTTCTTCCCTCGGCGTCACAAGTTTCTCTTATTGGGCGAGGTGCTCGTAATGAAAATCAGGATTTAACATCATTAATTCGCTTGCGTGAAGGTGAGGAACTGAAAGCGCAGGTTGTTGGAATGAGTGTTATTGTTCCAATGGTTAATGTTACTATTAATGGTCAACCGGTTGTTTTAACGGATATGCATTCAGTAGAGGCCACTCATCGTTTTGAAGGGTTGCTTTCCTGGATACCTCCAGCAGGTTCTGGTGCTTATGTCATTGATGTTGCATCGACGGTTCGTGGCAGGACAACGCACTTTTATTATACCATTGCCGTTGGCAGTGTTGTGTATGCTCTTCAAGAACCACAGTTTCCTTTGGTGTTGGTTAAGACTGATGATCAAGGAAAGGAGCAACTTAATGTAACTTTAAAATCAACTCTTGATTTGCAGCCATTTGCCTTGCCATGTGAGTTAGAAAATCCCGCGGTGGAACGATTTTTCTCAGATCCAGCAGTGTATCGCGTGTATACTTGGAATGGTGAACGTCAGGAAGCAATGGTGTGGACTCGAAGTGCACCTTCAGACTTTTTTAATTTGCTTCCCGGTGTGGGCTACTTTGTGGAGTTGGGTGAAGCCAAAGAGGTTAATATTCAAAGTACTTGTTCAAGAAGTGTGTTTGAGCCTGCTCTTGCACCAGCCATTGCAGATCAAAAAACTTTGACTTTTTCTCAGGGCTGGAACTTGATTTCTTTGCCAGGAGTTGTACCTCAACCAATGGCTGGATTGAATAATAATTTCCTTATTGTTGCGCGTGTGGTGCAATGTACTCAAAGCTACTCCTGTATTGAGCTGCCTGTATCTCCTTTGCTGATTCCTGGGAAACCTTATTGGGTTTATTTGTCTCAACCAACAAAAGTAGATTATACGTTGCGTGAATTACAATGAGAATGCATTTTTTTGTGTATGTTTTTGTTGTATTTTCTTTTCTTACTATTCTGGTTTCTGCGGATAATCCACCTTCATTAGTTGGATTTCAACAAGTGTATGGTCTCGTTCATAATGTTACAGTAAGTGGCTATCAACTCAATATCACCACTCCAAGCTTTGCAACGTTAGTTTTACTTGATGCAGAAGATCGTTTTGGTTATGATCGAGCATTGAAAGTGTATGGTCGAGCGGGGGAACAGATATCGTTTATTCTTGTTCCGCCAACAGGAAACAAAACGATTTTAGGTTTGGTTCCCTATGCAGTCAGTTCGTTGACATATCTTGAGTTTGATTTTCGTCAACCTGGAAATTTTACTGTTAATGAGACTACAACTCCTCCTCCTTCTGCTGATAATGATGATGACGATCGTCGTCCTTCCCGGAATCGGAATAATACAAATACTTCTGTGAATGCTACGGGCATTTGCCGTTATAATTGGGAGTGTTCTTTATGGTCTGATTGTACCGTTGGTCAGCAATCTCGAGATTGTTATCATGCAGACCGCTGTGATGATTTACTTGCGCAGAGATTAATTGGGTCTATTGATCGGGTTGAATCTCCTGCGGAAAGTCGTGCGTGTACGGCGACTGAAAGTGAAGCTCCTGCGGTTGTGTGTGCTGCGGGGCAGAAACGTTGTCAGGGAACGGTTTTACAGGAATGTTCTTCTGTGGGAACGGAATGGCGTTTTG
>Ga0209211_10004945_pt1 | contig 20276 bp, 23 predicted proteins | sample RifGroA2_FD_183992 | JGI IMG/M metagenome (GOLD analysis project Ga0209211, IMG submission 183992) | Groundwater microbial communities from Rifle, Colorado, USA - Groundwater A2 (SPAdes) (version 2) | ecosystem: Environmental > Aquatic > Deep subsurface > Groundwater | place: Rifle, Colorado...
ATGCGCAAACTTGTTCACGTCGCTTTCGGGGTGCTCAAGTCGGGAAAAGCCTTCGACCCTGCGTTGCATGGAGGTTGACAGGGATAACAGTATCTACGTGAACTATCCTGGCTGGCTATCACGCGGCAATCCGTTCCAGCGGATGAATCTTTTTCAATACATCGGCCAAGGCATCCTTCGCCATTTCGGTATCGTATTTGGCTTGGAGGCGCAGCCACCAACCGTCTGACATGCCAAAGAAGCGGCACAGCCTGAGGTCGGTGTCGGCGGTGATGCCGCGCTTGCCGGAGACGATGTCGCCGATACGCTGCGGCGGCACATCAATTTCCTTGGCGAGGCGATATTTGGTCATTCCCAGGGGTTTCAGAAATTCTTCTTCCAGCATTTCGCCGGGTGATACAGGGGCAATTTTACGCATGGCAATTCCTTTCAATGGTAGTCCACGATCTCCACATCGAGCGCGTCGCCATCCTCGAAACGGAAACACACCCGCCACTGATCGTTGATGCGAACGCTCCATTGTCCGGCACGGTCGCCTTTCAATGTCTCCAGCCGATTTCCCGGCGGGATGCGCATGTCTTCGATGGTCAGTGCCAGGTCGAGTTGTTCCAGTTTGCGCAATGCAGCACGCTCGAAATTCACGAAGCGGACGACGCGCCTGCCGTTGAACAGCGCCTCGGTGTCGGGGCATTGGAACGTTTTGATCATACGCACATATTAACGCGTTGCGTTAATATGTCAAGGCCGCATGGAGCAAGGCTTAGAGTTTGTAGCCACGGTGCACCGCTACCACGCCGCCGGTCAGATTGAAATACTCGACGCGCTCCAGCCCGGCTTCTTCCATCATCTGCTTCAGCTCTTCCTGGCCGGGATGCATGCGGATGGATTCGGCAAGGTAGCGGTAGCTCTCGGCGTCGTTGGCGACGAGCTCGCCGATCTTCGGCAGCAGCTTGAACGAGTAGGCGTCGTAGAGCGGCTCCAGCGGTTTGGCGATTTTGGAGAATTCCAGCACGATGACGCGCCCGCCGGGACGGATCACGCGGCGCATCTCGCGCAGCGCGGCGTCCTTGTGCGTGACGTTGCGCAGGCCGAAGGCGATGTTGGCGCAGTCGAAATAGTTGTCCGGGAACGGCAGGTGCTCGGCGTCGCATTGCGCGGTCGGTGTGGTCACGCCTTCGTCGAGCAGCCGGTCGCGGCCGACGCGCAGCATCGCGTTGTTGATGTCGGTGAGCACCACTTGGCCGCTGCTGCCGACCTTCTTGAGGAACAGCCGCGACATATCCGCCGAGCCGCCCGCCACGTCGAGCACGCGCTGCCCTTCGCGCACGCCGCTGACGCCGACCGCGAAGCGCTTCCAGATGCGGTGCAGCCCGGCCGACATCAGGTCGTTCATCACGTCGTATTTGCTGGCGACCGAGTCGAACACGCCCGCGACGCGTTTGGCCTTTTCTTCCTCGGCGACGGTCTCAAAACCAAAGTGGGTTTCAGCCATTTTTATGCTCCTGCGATCCCGGTAGGTGCGAATTTATTCGCACGAAATAATGGATTATGTGCGAATGAATTCGCACCTACAACTGCGTCTATTGCGCTCATAGCGAGCGTATCTTGTTCAGCAGCGCGGTGGTGGAACGTTCATGCAAGAAAGGAATGCTGTGCACCTTGCCGCCCCAGCCTTGCACTTCGCGCGCGCCGACAATGTTTTCGGCCTGCCAGTCGCCGCCCTTCACCAGCACATCGGGGCGGCACGCGAGAATCAGGTTCAGCGGCGTGTCTTCGTCGAACGGCACCGCCAGGCTGACCGATTCCAGCGCGGCCAGCACCGCCATGCGGTCGGGCAGCGGATTGACCGGCCGGTCGCCGCCCTTGCCGAGGCGCTTCACCGAGGCGTCGCTGTTCACACCGACAATCAACGCCGCGCCCAACGCGCGCGCCTGCGCGAGATAGGTCACATGGCCGCGGTGCAGCACGTCGAAACAGCCGTTGGTGAACACCAGCGGGTGCGGCAGCGCGGCGACGCGCGCGGCGATCTCATCGGGCCGACACAGCTTGCGTTCGAAATCCGGCGCGGAATACATCCTTAGTCAAGATACTCGAACAGCTTGACCACGCGCTGCACGCCGCCGGTCGTGCTGGCGATTTCGGTGGCGGCCTCGGCCTCGGCGCGCTTGACCATGCCCATCAGGAACACCGTACCGTTTTCCGTAACCACTTTGACGTGGCTGGCACTGAAGCGCTTATCGCCCATGAAGCGCAGCTTCACATCCGAGGTGATCAGGCTGTCGCTGCTGCGTGTGGTCATCGAGGTGGTGCCGGAAATGGCCAGCTCGTTGTTGATGCTGCGTACGTTTTCGATGCCGGCAACCAGCTTGCCAATTTCCGTTTTCACCGCCCCGCTCGGCACTTCGCCGCTGATCAGCACGTTGCGGTTGAAGCTGGTGACATTGATATGCACGTCGTCCTTGAATTGTTTGCCGATGCGGTCGAACGCCTTGGCTTCAATCGCCTGGTCTTCGACGTAAGATCCGCTGGTGCGCCGATCCTGCGCCATCATGGCGCCGGTTCCCACGCCGACGGCGGCCACCGGAAAGCAGCCTTGCAGCGATCCGGATATCAGTACAAGCAACAGCAAAGAAGCAGCACGCATGGTTATTCTCCCAACAACAAGTAATCGATCACATCGCACAGGCAATGCAGGGTGAGCAGGTGAACCTCCTGGATGCGCGCGGTGCTTTTCGCATCCACGCAGATCAAAATATCGCCGTCGCGCAGCGCGCGGGCCATTTCGCCGCCGTCGCGCCCGGTCAGCGCGACCACGCGCATGCTGCGCTCATGCGCCGCATGGATCGCCGCGACCACGTTCGGCGAGTTGCCGCTGGTGGAAATCGCCAGCAGGCTGTCGCGCGGCAAGCCGAGCGCGCGCACCTGCTTGGAAAACACCTGGTTGAAGTCGTAATCGTTGGCGATGGAAGTCAGCACCGAGCTGTCGGTAGTCAGCGCAACCGCCGCGAGGCCGGGACGCTCCTTCTCGAAGCGGTTCAGCAATTCTGCCGCGAAGTGCTGCGCATCGGCCGCCGAGCCGCCATTGCCGCAGCACAGGATCTTGCCGTCGTTGGCGACGCAATCGAAAAAAACCTGCGCGCCCTCGGCGATAGGCTTGGCCAGCGCGTCCTTGACCTTCAGCTTGAGTTCCGCGCTGTCCTTGAAATGCTTAATGATACGTTTACTAATATCCATATTGGCATTGCCTTTTCGAAGAGCGCGAATATTAACCGAATCAGGCCTCGAACGCATTCTTGAGCCACTGCATGCCGTGATCGTCCATCAGCACGGCATCGAAGCGGCACGGGGGAATATGTGCGAGGCCGGCAAGATATTGCTGCGCGGTGCGCACGATGCGTTGCTGCTTGCGCGTGTCGATGCTGGCCGCCGCGCCGCCGAAATCCGCATTGCGCCGCAGGCGCACCTCGACGAATACCAGCGTGGCGCCGTCCTGCATGATCAAATCGATTTCGCCGAAGCGGCCGCGATAGTTTTGCGCGACCGGTTTCAGGCCCTGCCCTTGCAGGTATCGCGCCGCCTGCTGCTCGGCCTGGACGCCCTGCGCAGCGGCGCTCACGGTTCGCCGCTGGTCTGGTCGGGAAACACCGGCAAGGCGGGTGCCGGACGCGCGTTGCGGAGCTGCGCCTCGCCGCGCGCAAATACCGCCGGAATCGCGCTGCGCTGGAATACGCGGCCATCGAGTTCTATGCGCCCGCTCACCCCGTCCAGCGGCAATGCAGCCTCGACCCTGCCGCCCAGCAGCAATTGAACCAGGCGGAACGCGTCTATGCCCAGCGCATAAAGCCGCTCGTGGTCGGTGGAAAGCGGCGCAACGGGACGCGGATAAATCATCACCGCCGGATGGTCGGCTTGCAGCAGCCACGGCATATCGACAAAGCGGATGCCGTTCAGGTCGTAATTGGCCAGCGTGTTGCCGTTGCCGGTAAAGATTTGCGAAGTGGCGTAAATCGGCAATTTGTTCGGCAGATAAGCGCGGATCAGCCGCGCCATTTTGGCATCGGCAGCGAGAAACACCGCCGTGTCTGGCATCTCGACGATATCCGCGAGCACTGCCGGGTCGGTATCGAATTCGATTTCGCGCAGCAGCGCGCCTCCCGAGCGCCTCCATTCGTCTTCGAAGGCAAACTGCAAGCGCCGGGACAGGTTGGTGCGGGTGGCGATGACGATCGCCTGGCGCAATTCCTGCTGCATCGCCAGTTGCGCGGCTTGCCGCGCCTCCGCTTCCACCGCCAAGCCGAAGAAATACAGCCGTTCGGCAGGCGCGCCTTCCATTACGTTCAGCACCAGGGTCGGTACGGGAATATCCTGCCCGGCCGCCAGTGCGCCAGCGCCGCTGCGCGTCAGCGGCCCCACCACGGCCAGCGCGCCGGCGGCGATGGCCTGGCGGTACAGCGCGGCAATATCCTTGCCCTCGTCAAAACAGCTATACACGCGCACCGGCAATCTTTCCGGCAGTTGCATTTCCAGCTCGGCGGCCGCCTGGAAACCCTGCCGCACCGCTTCGGCGGCGGTGCCGAAAACCTCCGACTTCAACGGCAGCAGCAGCGCGATATGCGGCGCGGGCTTCTCGTCGCCCGGTGCCAGCGCTTCGCTGGTGGCGCAAGCAAAACCGCTCACGTATAGTGCGAGCAGAGCCGACAGCCAGAGGAACACACGTTGCATAGCGAACATCCGCAAAAACTGGAACCCGCATTATATGTAGTTGCCACCCCGATTGGGAACCTGCGTGACATTACCCTGCGTGCACTGGACGTGCTGAGGGCGGCAGATGCCGTCGCGGCGGAGGACACGCGCAACACCGCGCATCTGCTCACGCATCACGGCATCAGCGCAAACCGGCTGATGGCGGTGCACCAGCACAACGAGCGCGGCGCCGCAGAGAAAGTTGTCGCGCTGCTACAGGCCGGGCAAAGCGTGGCCTTCGTCAGCGATGCGGGAACCCCCGCGGTCAGCGACCCCGGCGCGCTGCTGGTGCAGGCGGTGCGCGCTGCGGGGCTGCGCATCATCCCGGTTCCCGGCGCGAATGCGGCGATAACCGCGTTGTCGGCGGCAGGGCTGGCGGAGCCGCATTTCCTGTTTTACGGCTTCCTGCCCAATAAATCCGCCGCGCGCCGCACTGTGCTCGAATCCTTGCGCAACCAGGCCGGCACGCTGGTGTTTTACGAGGCTCCGCATCGCATCGTCGAATGCGCCGCCGATTTATGCGCGGTATTGGGCGGGGAGCGGCAAATCGTGCTGGCACGCGAGATCACCAAGCTGTTCGAGACCATCCATGCCTGCCCGTTGCGCGACGCCGGAGCATGGCTGGAATCGGACAGCAACCAGCAACGCGGCGAGTTCGTCGTGCTGGTTTCCGGCGCCGTGCCGCAGCAGGGCTTGCCCGCCGAAGCCAGGCATACCCTCGAAATCCTGCTCAACGAGCTGCCGCTCAAGCAGGCGGTGCAGCTCGCCACCCAGATCAGCGGAGCCAGCCGCAACGAGTTATATCAACTGGCCCTGCAACTTAAAAACCCCTGAATCGAGTAAGAGTGCCTCTAAAAATTACCGGGATGGCTATTTTTTCATTTCTCTGCCAGAAATATCTCCAGCAGGTCATTCAGGAAGCGCTGCCCCTGTTTGGTCGGCGCAATGCGGCTTGGGTCGCGCACCAGTAATCCGCGCTTTTCCGCCTCTTCCAGTTCGCGGCGCAGCGACAGCAGCGACAGGCTGGTGCGCTCCTGAAACAGCGCGGCTTCGAAGCCTTGGTTGAGGCGCAGCGCGTTCATCATGAACTCGAAGGCGAGGTCGGCGGGCGCAACCTCGTGTTCTTCCTGCACTGGCGTGCCTTGCGCCACCGCACCGAGGTAGGCCTGCGGCTGCTTATAGCGCGCCTGACGGATCACCCTGTCGTGGAAGCTCAGCTTGCTGTGCGCGCCCGCGCCGATGCCGAGGTAGTCGCCGAACTGCCAGTAGTTGAGGTTGTGGCGCGACTGGCGCTTCGGCAGCGCGAAGGCAGAAGTTTCGTAATGCTCGTAGCCGTGCGCCGCGAGCAGCTCCTCGATGCCGCCCTGCATCTCGCTGCTCGCATCGTCGTCCGGCAGCGGGGGCGGATTGCGGTAGAACAATGTGTTCGGCTCCAGCGTGAGGTGGTAACAGGACAGGTGCTGCGGCGCGAACGTGAGCGCATCGCGCACGTCCTGCAAGGCCTGCTCCAGCGTTTGCCCAAGCGTTTTATCCTGATTTTTACCGGGCAGCGCGTACATCAGGTCGAGGTTGATATTGTCGAAGTGTTGCTGGGCGATGGCGATCGCGCGCCGCGCCTCGTCGGCGCTGTGGATGCGTCCCAGCGCCTTGAGATGCGCGTCGTCGAAGCTCTGGATGCCGAGCGACAGCCGGTTCACGCCCGCGTCGCGATACGCGGCGAAGCGTTCCGCCTCCACCGTACCGGGGTTGGCCTCCAACGTGATCTCTGCGCCGAGATCGAGCGGCAGCAGCATGCGCACCTGGCGCAGGATCTCCGCAACGCCCTCGCCCGAGAGCAGGCTGGGCGTGCCGCCGCCGAAGAACACCGTGTAGACCTTGCGCCCCCAGATCGACGGCAGGGCCAGCTCCAGGTCGCGCACCAGCGCGGCGACATATTCCTTTTCGGGGATTGTGCTACTCGCACCCTCTCCCCAACCCTCTCCCATCGAGGGAGAGGGAGTGCCGCGCACCTCATGCGAATTGAAGTCGCAATACGGGCATTTGCGCACGCACCAGGGGATGTGGATGTACAGCGACAGCGGCGGGGTCGCCTGGAAATTCACCGCCTGCGCCTTGAGGCCGGCGGGATGCAGCGGGTGTACGATCATGCGCCGAGACTAAGCTTGTCGAGCAATACCTTGAGCGCCTTGGCGCGGTGGCTGACCAGCGCCTTCTCGTCGTGCGATAGTTCGGCGGCGGTTTTACCGGATTGAGGCAGCCAAAACATCGGGTCGTAGCCGAAGCCGCCCGCGCCGCGCTCCTCGAAGCCGATCTCGCCGTGCCATTCGCCCTCGGCGATGACGGGCTGCGGGTCTTCGGCGTGGTGCACCAATACCAGCACGCAGTAGTAGTGCGCGCGGCGGTCGGCCACGCCCTGCATAGCCTGGAGCAGCTTCTCGTTGTTGTTCTGGTCGGACTTGGGATTATCCCCGGCGTAGCGCGCGGACTGCACGCCGGGCGCACCGCCCAGCGCCGCGACGCAGATGCCGGAATCGTCGGCCAGCGCGGGCAGGCCGGAGGCGGCGCTGACGTGGCGCGCCTTGGCGAGCGCGTTCTCGACGAAGGTGCAGTGCGGTTCTTCGGCCTCAGTGATGCCGAGCTGCGCCTGCGTGAGCACCTCGATACCCAAGGGGGCGAGCATGCGCTGGAATTCGCGCAGCTTGCCGGGGTTGTTCGAAGCGATGACCAGCTTCTGCATGACGTTATTCCGCCAGCGCGGCGCGTTGTTTATCGATCAGCTGTGCGATGCCGGCCTTCGCCAGTTCCAGCAGTTCGTCCATCTCGGCGCGGCTGAAGGCATGGCCTTCGGCGGTGCCCTGCACTTCGACGAAGTGGCCGTTGCCCAGCATCACCACGTTCATGTCGGTGTCGCAGGCGGAGTCTTCCGCGTAGTCCAGATCGAGCACCGGTGTGCCCTGGTAGATGCCGACCGAGATCGCGGCGATGAACTCCTTGAGCGGGGTTTCCTGGATTTTGCCTTTGCTCAGCAGGCCGCTCACCGCGTCATGCAGCGCGACAAATGCGCCGGTGATGCTGGCGGTGCGCGTGCCGCCGTCGGCCTGGATCACGTCGCAGTCGATCACGATGGTGCGCTCGCCGAGCTTTTTCAAATCGACCACGGCGCGCAGGCTGCGCCCGATCAGGCGCTGGATTTCCTGGGTGCGTCCGGACTGTTTGCCCTTGGCCGCCTCGCGCCCCATACGTTCGTTGGTGGAGCGCGGCAGCATGCCGTATTCGGCGGTGACCCAGCCTTCGCCGCTGCCCTTCTTGTGCGGCGGGACTTTCTCGTCCACGCTGGCGGTGCAGATCACCTTGGTGTCGCCGCACTCGATCAGCACCGAGCCTTCGGCGTGCCTGGTGTAGCGGCGGGTGATGCGAATGTTGCGTAATTGATTGGACGATCTTTGGCTGGGGCGCATGTTGGGCACTCGATGAAAATGGTTAGTTGAAAGCAGGCAGCGCAGGTCAGGGAATTTCCAGGATATGGCTGACCGGCTCGGCGGTGTCGTGGATGGCTTCTGCTTCTCCCCAGCACACCGCGATGCCGGTGATGTTATCGGAATGGCCTGCTTCGCGCTCCAGCGCGCGCGCAACCAGGCCATCCAGTGCCTCGTTAACGGCTTTTGCGGCGAAGGCCTCGGCCAGCTCCTGGTCGGTAAACGGTCCCCACAGACCATCGCTGCCGATCAGCAACACATCGCCGGATTGCAGTGCGACCGACTGGCCGTGCTCCATGTAAAACATGTCCTCGACACCGCCGAGGCAATTGGTGATCTGGTTGCGTTGCGGGTGGACGCGCGCCTCTTCGGCGGTAATCATGCCCCACTCCATCCATTGCTGCACCATCGAATGATCGCGCGTCTTGGTCAATACCGCGCCATCGCGCAACAGATAGAGGCGCGAGTCTCCGGCGTGCCCCCAACATACCTCGCCGTCCTGGATCAGCGCGGCCACGCAGGTCGATCCCGGAAAACCGCCCAGCGCCTCGTCGTGCACGAGCCGGAGAATGCGCTCGTTGGCATGGCGCATGACACCCGAAACAAACTCACCTGGATTGGCAATGCGCGGTTGCGCATCCCGGCCAAACGATTCGACAAATGTCCCGATAATCAGGTCGGCCGCCACCTCGCCGTGCAAATGCCCGCCCATGCCATCCGCCAGCACCAGCAGCAACGCCTCGCTGCTGTAGGCATAGGCGACACGATCCTGGTTATATTTGCGGTTGCCGATATGGCTGGCCTGGTATATCGAGAAATTCATGGGCAAACGGGGAATTTGTCAGGCTGCAATCGTAATATAATGCGCCGCTCTAGCACAGCCCTTTATTTGGTAACCTTACCATGATACTCAGTATGACCGGTTATGCCACTGCCGGCGCGGAACTCGACAGCGGCTCGCTGACACTGGAGCTGCGCGCCGTCAACCACCGCTATCTGGACATCCAGTTGCGCATGCCGGACGAGCTGCGCAGCGTCGAAAGCGCGCTGCGCGAGGCAATCGGCGCGCAATTGCAGCGCGGCAAGGTAGAGTGCCGCATCAACTATGCGGCACGCGACGCACAAGGCGGCGCAGCGCTGAACCGTGACCTGTTGCAACAGCTTGCCGCATGGAGCCGGGAAGTGCAGAATGCCCTGCCGGATGCGCGCCCCCTGAACGTGGCCGACGTGCTGCGCTGGAACGGCGTGCTGGAGACGCCCAGCGCCTCGGCGGACGAACTGCGCGCCGCGCTGCTCGGCCTGCTGCAGGAGGTATTGCAGGAATTCTCCGCGTCGCGCGCGCGCGAGGGCGAGAAGCTCAAGGATTTCCTGCTGCAGCGCGTGGAAAAAATCGAGGCGCTGCGCAACGGGGTGATGCCGCATGTCCCCGCCGCGATCGCCGCCTACGAGCAAAAGCTCACCGCACGGCTGCGCGAGGCGTTGCAAGGTGTCGCGGCGCAGGACGCGCTGGACGAGCGCGTCCGCCAGGAGATCACGCTGTTCGCCAGCAAGATCGATGTGGATGAGGAGTTGTCGCGGCTCGCCAGCCATCTGGGCGAAATACGCCGCATCCTCGCGCAGGGCGGTGCGGTGGGCAAGCGCCTGGATTTCCTGATGCAGGAACTGAACCGAGAGGCCAATACGCTCGGCTCGAAATCGGTGGATGCGGAAGTGTCGCGCAGCGCGATGGAGATGAAGATCCTCATCGAGCAGATGCGCGAACAAATTCAAAACCTGGAGTAAATCATGTCGGGAAACCTGTTTGTCATCAGCGCGCCTTCCGGCGCGGGCAAGACCAGCCTGGTGCACGCCCTGCTCAATATCAATCCGCAGATCGAGCTGTCGGTCTCCTACACCACGCGCAATCCGCGCCCGGGAGAGCGCGACGGCAAGGATTATCATTTCGTCAGCCGCGAGACCTTCGTCACCATGATGCAGCGCGGCGAGTTCCTCGAAAGCGCGGAAGTCTACGGCAACCTGTACGGCACCTCGCAAACCTGGATCGCCCATGAAACCGGCCAAGGGCGCGACATCCTGCTGGAAATCGACTGGCAGGGCGCAGCGCAGGTGCGGCGGCTGTTTCCCGAATGCATCAGCATCTTCATCCTGCCGCCTTCCATGGAGGCGCTGGAGCAGCGCCTGAAGGGGCGCGGCAAGGACAACGACGAAGTAATCGCCAAACGCATGGCGGCGGTGCGCGAGGATGTCGCGCATGTCGCAGAATTCGATTATGTTATTATCAACGACATCCTGAATGAAGCGCTACGCGAGCTCAATGCCGTGGTACTCTCCGCCCGGCTCAGAGGCGCAGTACAATTGACGCGCCATCAGGCATTAATCAACCAGCTACAGAACCCGGAGTAAATCATGGCACGCATTACCATCGAAGAATGTCTCACTTATATTCCGAACCGTTTTGAACTGACGCTGGCCGCCGCCTACCGCGCGCGCCAGTTGGCCAATGGCGCAGCGCATTTGCTGGAAGACAGTAAAGATAAGCCCACCGTTATCGCTTTGCGCGAAATCAGCGAAGGCAAGGTAGGCAAGGAAATCCTCAACCGCGGCCAGGCATAACCCATTGATTTTGCATGGCCGACACAGATCTGCTTATCGAGGAAGCCTCCGCCTACCTTAAACCGCAGGATATCGAATATGTCCGCGAGGCGATCGAATTCGGCCGCGCCGCGCATCAAGGTCAAACGCGCCAGTCCGGCGATCCGTACATTTCCCACCCGATTGCCGTAGCGCGCATTCTTACCACCTTGCGCCTCGATGTCCAGGCGCTCAGCGCCGCATTGTTGCATGACGTAGTGGAAGACACCGAAGTCACCGCCGAACAGGTCGCCGAAAAATTCGGCAAGCCGGTCGCGGAACTGGTCGACGGCCTGAGCAAGCTGGATCGCATCCAGTTCGAAACCCGCGAGGATGCGGAAGCGGAAAATTTCCGCAAGATGCTGCTGGCAATGGCGCGCGACGTGCGCGTGATCCTCATCAAGCTGGCCGACCGGCTGCACAACATGCGCACGCTGGAATCCATGCCGCACGACAAACGCGAGCGCATCGCGCGCGAGACCATGGACATCTACGCGCCGATCGCCAACCGCCTCGGCCTGAACGATATTTACCGCGAACTGCTGGATTTAAGTTTCAAATACCTGCACCCCAACCGTTACGCGGTGCTGGCCAAGGCGCTCCGTGTGGCACGCGGCAACCGCCGTGAAGTGGTCAGCAAGATCCTCGATGCGATCCGGCAGCGTCTGGAAGAGTTCAACATCCAGGCCGACGTGACCGGCAGGGAAAAAAACATCTACAGCATCTACAAGAAGATGCAGAGCAAGTCGCTGGCCTTCGCCGAGGTGCTGGATATCTACGGCTTTCGCGTCCTGGTCAACGACTTTGCTTCCTGCTACGTGGCGCTGGGCGCGCTGCACGGTTTGTACAAACCGATTCCCGGCAAGTTCAAGGATTACATCGCCATTCCCAAGGTGAACGGCTACCAATCGCTGCACACCACGCTGTTCGGCCCATTCGGCACGCCCATCGAAATCCAGGTCCGCACCCATGAGATGCACAAGATCGCCGATGCCGGCGTGGCCTCGCACTGGCTGTACAAGAGCGGCCATGTTTCAATCAGGGATCTGCACAAGAAAACCCATCAATGGCTGCAGGAACTGCTGGAAAGCCTGAGCCAGAGCAGCGATTCGTCGGAATTTCTCGAGCACCTCAAGGTAGACCTGTTCCCCGACGAAGTATATGTGTTCACGCCCAAGGGCAAGATACTCTCGCTGCCGCGCGGCGCGACTGCGGTGGATTTCGCCTACAGCGTGCATACCGACATCGGCAACCACTGTATCGCCGTCAAAGTTAATCATGAGCCGGTGCCGCTGCGTACGCCGCTCAGGAACGGCGACCGCATAGAAATCGTCACCGCACCGTACGCCAAGCCCAACCCGGCCTGGCTGGGCTATGTGACCACCAGCAAGGCGCGCAGCCATATCCGCCACTTTCTCAAGACCATGCAGTCGGGCGAATCCGCGAAATTTGGCGAGCGCCTGCTCAACCAGGCGCTGCACGCGCTCGGCGTCAAACCGCAAGACATGGACAAGGCGCACTGGAACAAGCTGCTCAAGGAGACCGGCGCAAAGACACGCAAGGAAATTATGGCCGACATCGGGCTGGGCCGCCGCCTCAACCTGGTGGTGGCGCGGCAACTGGCCTGCATCGGAGAAACGCTGCCGAATGAGGCGACAGTCGGCACTGCCATCACAATACAGGGCACGGAGGGCATGGCGGTACAGTTCGCCCAGTGCTGCCACCCGATCCCCGGCGACGCTATCATCGGCGTGCTCAAGAGCGGCCATGGCCTGATGGTGCATACCCGCGACTGCCCGGCATTGCATAAAGGCCGCAGCGGCGAGCAATGGCTGGATGTAGTGTGGGGCAAGAATATCCACCGCCCCTTCGATGTCGGCCTCAAACTGATGGTCGCCAACCAGCGTGGCGTGCTGGCAAAAGTGGCTGCCGCAATAGCCGATGCGGAATCCAACATCGAGAATGTCAGCTTCGTCCACGAAGGCGAAAACACCGCGCTGCATTTCACGCTGGAAGTGAACAACCGCCTGCATCTCGCCAACATCATGCGCCGCCTGCGCAAGATACCGGAAGTGAAACGGATCATCCGCTAGTCCCGCTTTTGCGCAACGCTGGAGCGCGCGGAATCCGGCCGGCCATTCAAGATGCCCATCTGTTTGACGATGCGCCATAGTCGCAATATGCTGCATTATCGAAACAAGGCAAGCCGGTGTTGCGGAACGTAAAATGGAGGCACTATGAACCTGATGTTCTGGAAGAAAAAAGCCGGCGCCGGCGAAGAGGCGGCAAGTTCACGGGGCGCACCTGCAAACGCAGGAGCGCGCGAGCCACTGGATTTCAGCGCACCCCAACAGGATATGGCCAAGCATAACCGGGAACCGTCCGAACCGGAGTTGCCCGGCAGCGAGGCCAGCACTGCAACTCCGCCGCGATTGGACGCACGCATGAAATTGTGGTTTGTTGCATTGCAGCGGCATTTTCAGAAGCCGCCTGAATTTCGCGCAGACGAAAATCATGCCCAGGCTGAATCCGGCAATTCGAATGCATATCCTGAAGCAACGCTCGAGGAGGAGTCCGGAGAAGAGGCATCCGCCATCAAGCCGGTGCGCTCCAGAAAATGGCTCATTATGGGCGGGGCGGCCGGCCTTCTGGCGGTATTGCTGGCCGGTATAGTCATAGCTAACTGGCCAGCCTCCGACTCTTCCCAGGAAGTTGAACCATCTGAAAAGCACAAGGACGCTGAACATGCTGCCGTTCCCCATGCCACCCAGCCAGCCGCACCTGCGCTTGATGGCCATCAAGCCGAAATCGAAGCGCTTGAGAAAGAAAAGGCAGGACTGCAAGCCCAAGTCGAAACGCTTAAAAGGCAGCTGGCACAACAACGCCCCGCTCCACCGCCCAAATCCGCAAGAAATGCGCCTCCATCTTCGGCCAGCGGTGAAGTGACTGTCGGCGGCGATGATCCAGAATCCACCGCAATGTCATTGAAAGAAGCCATCGAGGCCATGAATGCCGGTTCGGGCGATTACAGCAAAAAACCCGCCAAGTGAGTAAACAACACAAATCCTCTCTTACCGGCACGGATGGATTTAGAGCCTATTTCAGCAGGTTTCATGCCCCGCGTTGGGTCTGGGCGGGGATGGATGCAAGGCGCAGCGCGCAGCCAATGGTTATTCCATTGGCAAGCGGTGCAACGCCGCAGACGCCGCGCCCAGACCCAACCCGAAGGGCCGCTTGCCTGCGGGCGCATTGCGGCGTTGCGGTCTGCTTGTGGAGAATGACTACGCTGCGCAGCCCGCGCCTTACACTGCATCCCGCAGGCAAACGGCGCGGGGTATGAAACCTGCTGAAATAGGCTCTGAATCGGCGCCCGGTTGACGCTATACTGGCGGCAATTTTTAACTCAAGGTTTGTTACCGGATAAAAGGCGCAACAACATGGCGAATATTCAGGCGTTGACCCAACCGGAAATCGTTGATCAGGAAGCATTGCGCGAATTTGCGGATGCGCTGACGGATCGCGCCGCAGACATTGAGCGCGACATGGCAAGATTGGGCAAAGAACCCGCTAACCGTGTGTTGATTGCCGATATTTTTCGCGCCCTGCACAACATCAAGGGCGATGCCGCACTGTGCAAGGTAGAACTTGCCGGCCTGATTGCCCACCCGATCGAGTCGCTCCTTACGCGTTTGCGTTCGGGCGAAGTACGCTATACGCCGTTGCTGGGCGAGGTGATATTGCTCGCGCTGGATCGCTTGGAGCTGGCGATCGAGGCGCTGCTGGCAGGCAAACCGGTAAGCCACCTGAAACTGGCGGCCTTGGTGGAAGGACTGGAGCGCATGAGCCTGGCATCCCAGGCCGGCCTCGACCCCGCCGCCGCACAACTGGTTGAATCGGTAACGGGCTTCCGGCCGCAAGCCAATTTGCGTGCTACCGCCGCCAGGCTGCCGGCCCAAAGCAAGCCAAAAGACAGCATGGCGACCGATCTGGCGTTTTTCCGTTCGCTTGCCTTGCAGTTCGAGACGCGCTCACCCCTGTTCAACGGGCGCACCGGACGGATACGGCAACTGGTGCTGGACACCAACCAGGTGGCCGGATCGCCGGTAGAGGCCATACAACTTGAAGCAGCCGTTTACATGCACGACGTTGGGATGATGTTCCTGCCGGAGGCGGTATGGCTCAAGGTGGGCAACATGAGCGACAGGGAGCGGGGTATTCTTCATACCCATCCCGATTTTGGCGCAGGGCTGCTGGATCGCATGGATAACTGGAAGGCGGCGGCGGAAATGGTGCGTCAGCACCACGAAATGCCGGATGGCGCTGGCTATCCAGAGGGGCTGCAGGACGAAGGAATTTGTCCGGGCGCAAAAATTCTTGCCATCGCGGACGCTTTCGAGGCGGTCATGCTCAAGCACAGCGCCCGCGGCCATAATCGTTCCATTTTACGGGCGGTTGCCGAAGTCAATGCCTGCAACAATCAATTTGCGCCGGAGTGGATCGAGCCGTTCAATTCCGTTATCCGGCACATGGTCGAACAATAAACAACACGGACATTCGTCATCATGGATCAAACCAAGGAACCTGCTCCCGATTTATCGGCTTTTCTCGCGTCGGCAGTGCACGACATGAAAAACTCCATCGGCATCCTGATCAATTTTCTGGAAACCAATCTCCCGGAACTCGCACCGGATGCGCAGGAAAAGGCGGCGCCGATGCTCTATGAAGTCAAGCGGGTCAATGACAATTTGATCCAGATGCTGGCCATCTACAAGATCGGCAATCGATTTTATCCGTTTGACTTAGTGGAGAATTCAATCGGTGAATTTGTTCGGGAAATTGCCGAACAAAACAAGACATTGCTGGAGTATTCCGGCATCACCCTGGACGTGGATTGCGACGAGAGCCTGACCTGGTATTTCGATCACGAATTGATTTCCGGCGTGATTTGCCATGCATTGAACAACGCAATGCACTATACCAAAGACCGGCTAAGACTTTCCGTGAAGGAAGAAGACGGTGAGCTGGTCATACGTGTCGAAGATAACGGCAGCGGCTACCCGAATAGCGTGCTCGAAGCCGGCAATGCTGTCAGCAAGGGTGTGAATTTTTCCTCCGGCAGTACGGGCCTCGGCTTGTATTTCTCATCCATGGTGGCCAAGCTACACAACAACCGCGGCAGAACCGGCGGCATATTCCTGGAGAACGGCGGCAAATTTGGCGGCAGCTGTTTCATCATGCGCCTTCCATAAATCAAACAAGGCAAGTTTATGTACATACCCTCGGACACCACCTCCCTGTTTGCCGGCAAGTCTTTTTTAATTATTGACGACTTTCAGGGTATGCGCTCACTGTTGCGCGAAATGCTCAAATCTTTCGGTACCAAAAATATCGACACGGTTACAAATGGCAAAGAGGCCATTGCATTCCTGGAGAAAAACAAATACGACGTCGTGCTATGCGACTACAACCTGGGCAGCGGAAAGAACGGCCAGCATGTCCTCGAAGAGGCGAAGTATCGAGACTTGATCGGCCTTGCAACAGCCTGGATCATCATCACCGCAGAAAAAACCGCTGACCTGGTTTTTGGTGCCGCCGAATATATGCCGGATGATTACATCATCAAACCGGTCAACGAGGCCACCATGAGGAGCCGCTTGGAAAAAGTGCTCGCCAGAAAGGAAATGCTGGTCGATATAGAAAAGGCGATGCGCGACAAGAATTATGACCGCACTATCGCCCTTTGCGACAAGGCGCTTGCCTCGGCCAAGGTCAACGCCACGGAGTTGCAGCGCATCAAGACGAGTACGCTGCTAACCATGGGCCGGTACGACCGCGCCCAGCAGGAATTCGAACAGATACTGGCCAAACGCGACATCCCTTGGGCCAAAACCGGCTTGGGCAAGGCATTTTTTTACAAAGGCGAACTGGCTAGGGCACAGCAAATATTCCGTGAAGTCATCGACGGAAACCCGGCCTACCTAGAGGCGCACGACTGGATTGCCAAGACCTACGAAAAGGCCGGCGAACTGGAAGAGGCGCAGCGCGCGCTGACGCGCTGCACTGAACTGTCGCCGAATTCTGTCATACGCCAAAAAAGCCTTGGTGAAATTGCGCACAAGCGCGGCGACTTGGAAACGGCTGAAAGCGCCTTCCGGAAAACCATCAAGCTTGGCCAATTTTCCATCCACAAAACCCCGGCTGCCTACCTGGGCCTGGCCAAGATATGTTCGGAAAACGACGCCCCCGCAGAGGCGCTGCAAATCCTGAAAGATGCCCATAAGGAATTTGAAAACGCCGAAACCAGCCTGCACGTCAAGGTGGTGGAAGGAATGGTTTACCAAAAATCCGGCGACCGAATTAACGCGGAAAAGGTCTCCAAGGAAGTGGCTGGCCTGGTCAAGGCGGACAATGGCCATCGCGCCGCCAGCATCATGCTTGAGGCCGCCCAGCTGTTCCTGGCAACCGGCAACAAGGAAGCTGCCGAGAGCATAACGCAGACCATCGTCAAGAATAACCACGAAAACACCGAGCTGCTGGCGCAGCTCAACGATTTGTACGACCAGGCCGGCATGTCTGAGCAGGGCGAGGAACTGGTCAACAAATCCCGCCAGGAAGTCATCGCAATCAACGACCGCGGGGTAATCATGGCCAAGGAAGGCAAGCTGGATGAAGCGATCCACTTGCTCAGCGAAGCACGCACCATGCTTCCGGACAACAAGCGGATCATGATCAACCTGGCCAACATGGCCGCGATGTCCATGCGGCAGAACGGCAAAAACAGTGAACTGATGCAGATAGCGGGCGAATGCCTGAGACAGGTTGCCCAGCTCGATCCGCAGGAAAAATGGTGCGCGCAATTTCAGATTGCGCTGGACGCCATCCCAGATTAGCAGCGCTTGTTGGGCAAATCCTATCCCGTTACCGGGCGTCTGGCATGGCTGGAAGTCACCGCAAATTCGACAAGTTCGGCGGGGTTTTCCGAGTAAGCCTGCCCCAGGCTGATAGATCCTGATCCCTGCAGGATCATCTCTTCACGGGCAAGGCGCACCACGTTCCCATCGCTGGAGCGGATATAGGTTCCATTGGTGCTTTGGTCAGCGACGACAAATTTGCCGAAGCGCAATTCGATGCGGATATGCTGGCGCGAGGCAAAGGTACTCTGCACAACAAGATCGCAAGCCTCGCTGCGCCCCAGAACCACGCTGCGGCGCTCCTTGCTCACCTTGATCGAATGGTCCCGGTAATGCAGGGACATCTCATCGATATTGTCCGGGGATTTGCGGAAGGCCGGCATGCCAATACGGGTGCTCAGCATGTCGTCCATTTCCCAGATCACGATGAAAATGTCTAGTCTCTCCTGCTTGCCCTTGAACTCGGCGCGCATGATCTGGCGTGTTTTCTCGCGCAAATCCGGCGGCAGCGCGTCAACCACGGCTTGAGTCGTCATGATCTGGCTGGCCCTGGTGATCGCGGCAACGCGCGCGGCGACGTTAACGGTATCGCCAAACACATCGCCGGCCTCGCAGATGACCTCGCCATAATTGAAACCGATGCGGATGTGCATCGGATGGCCGCCTTCGTACTTGGTGTTTTCCACTGCGCGCTGCATTGCACTGGCAGCGTGCATAGCGGCTTCGGCGCTGGGAAAGGTGCACATGATTTCGTCGCCGATAGTCTTGACCAGCGTGCCGCGGTAAGTAGAAATTTCACCGTTCATCGTCGCGACGCACTGCGCTATCAGGCGGCGCGCCAGTTGATCCCCGAGGTTATCGTAGAGCGCTGTGCTGCCGCAGATATCGGCAAACAAAACTGCAAGTTTTTCTATATGGTGCGGCATGACAAGCCATCAGGAACGGCAGCGGGCGAGCCATGCCTGTTTTTCCCATGTTTGTTTTTCACGGAACCCCTGAGCCTTTCCATATAAAACAAAACCAAAATCCATCCCCCTGATGTTGCAGGCAAACCGCCGGCTGCTTCGGGCTATTCTACTTTTTTGGCACAGCCCCTGCCATTATTTTTTGATTCTGCACGGGGCGTGCCGTAACGCGTGTCTGTCTTGGCCGCCGGATGAATAAAAATTCACGGGGATAAAACAAAAAAAGCAGCCAAAGCTGCTTTTTTTGTTTTAATTGCTTAAGCTTGGAGCCTATTAATGTCCGACTTGTTTGCGCAGTTGCTGGATCGCGCGCAACTGGGCCACGGCTTCCGCCAGTTCGGCTTGAGCCTGTGCGTAGTCCATATCAGAAGCGCGGTTCCTGATCGCTTCTTCCGCGGTCTGTTTCGCTTCCAAGGCGCGCGCCTCATCCAGATCGGCGCCGCGTATTGCGGTATCGGCCAGGATGGTCACTACGCTGGGCTGCACTTCCAGCATGCCGCCTGAAACATAGATCAGGACTTCCTGCTCCTGATCCGGCCGTTTGATCCTGACCGAGCCGGGTTTGATGCGCGTCATCAATGCGGTATGGCGCGGGTAAATTCCCAGCTCGCCCATTTCACCGGGAACTACCACTACTTCTGCCAAGCCGGAGAAAATGGATTCTTCCGCGCTAACCACATCAACATGTACCGTCATTGCCATGAGCTTGCCTCTTTATTGGAGTGTCTTGGCTTTTTCAATCGCTTCTTCGATGCCGCCCACCATGTAAAACGCCTGTTCCGGCAGGTGATCGTATTCGCCCTCGACGATGCCCTTGAAGCCCTTGATGGTGTCCTTCAGAGTCACGTACTTGCCCGGGCTGCCGGTAAATACTTCGGCCACATGGAAAGGCTGCGACAGGAAGCGCTGAATCTTGCGCGCGCGCGCCACCGCTAACTTATCTTCCGGGGATAGCTCGTCCATGCCCAGAATCGCGATGATGTCACGCAATTCCTTGTAGCGTTGCAGAGTTTGCTGCACACCGCGTGCCACGTTGTAATGTTCTTCGCCCACCACCAGCGGATCAAGCTGGCGCGAAGTGGAATCCAGCGGATCAACCGCAGGGTAAATACCCAGCGAGGCGATGTCGCGGCTCAACACCACGGTGGAGTCCAGATGCAGGAAGGTCGAGGTGATGCGCTCCTGCAAGCGGCCCATTTCTTCGGCCAGCGTTGGCTGGTAACCCACAGCGGAAGGCATACGCCCCAACAGCGCGGATACTTCGGTACCGGCCAGGGTGTAACGGTAGATGTTGTCCACGAAGAACAGGATGTCGCGGCCTTCGTCGCGGAACTTCTCGGCCATGGTCAGGCCGGTCAGCGCCACGCGCAGACGGTTGCCGGGCGGCTCGTTCATCTGGCCGAACACCATCGATACCTTGTCCAGCACGTTGGAGTCTTTCATTTCGTGGTAGAAGTCGTTGCCCTCGCGGGTACGCTCGCCCACACCGGCGAACACCGACAGGCCGGAGTGCTGCTTCGCGATGTTATTGATCAGCTCCATCATGTTCA
>Ga0209211_10004946_pt1 | contig 20273 bp, 18 predicted proteins | sample RifGroA2_FD_183992 | JGI IMG/M metagenome (GOLD analysis project Ga0209211, IMG submission 183992) | Groundwater microbial communities from Rifle, Colorado, USA - Groundwater A2 (SPAdes) (version 2) | ecosystem: Environmental > Aquatic > Deep subsurface > Groundwater | place: Rifle, Colorado...
TTATATTTTACTAATATTATATTTTACTAATATTATATTTTACTAATATTATATTTTACTAATATTATATTTTACTAATATTATATTTTACTAATATTATATTTTACTAATATTATATTTTACTAATATTATATTTTACTAATGTTATATTTTACTAACAGATATGATTCAATAATAACATTTTTTACGATTTCATCTCCTTCTTCATTTTCTCGAGAGCAATTTCAATCAGGTGTGATTTATTCCTGAATTTAGTTTTGTCTTTGAGCTTTTCATCTATCCATTTGATTAGCTCCTCATCTATTGTAGCAGAAATTGGAATTTTAATAATGTACACCTCTTTTAACCTGATTTTTTAATTTGTATGTCTTATTAAAAATCTTTCTCACCATTGTATAATGATTCTTTTTATTTTTTATATCCTCTATTTTTACATTCTTTATCTTATTTATTCATATTTGTTTAATTAGTCAGGTTGTGTCACAATTGTTTTCGGCGTCGAAAAGGAGGTTAAGTTGAGCTCGCCTCCAGTCGCAATGTAGCAACAGGTATACACTTTTCTGAATTGTGACATAGCCTCTAGTGTTAAGGTTTCTTAATCCTTTTCTTTCGCTCTCAACCCGTTTGTGGGACGCAGTCCCCGTCTCATGAATTAATAGTTTGATGTATATACTTTGATACTGTTTCACATTCTACATCAGACGTAAAACGCTTACATCTAACAGTTGATTAATAATCATGAAAAAACAAATGAGTTAAGGCATGCAGGAAGGGGTCTTTCTGTTCCTTAACTCATGAGCAAAAAGGCTCTTTTAGGCATATTATTTTCTATATTTTATAAAGTTTTCTATATTTTATATTATGAAATATATTTTATAAGATTATTTACGCATCAACACCAAGAAAAGAACAAAAATAGATAAACTTTAAATATCTTCGATGTATGTCTCTTTGTATGCCTGCTTTAACATTAGTGGGTAAAAGCATTTTTAAGATTTAGAACAGGTGATTATTTATGGAAGCAATACAATTTTCTGGATTGAATGATTTAAATGATGATGATAAAGAAGTTTTAAACCAAGTCTGTGCAAACTGCTATGATAAAGTAAAGATGCTCTTGCACAAAGAACAGACAACAGTAAATGTTAACATCAAGACATTTAGGCAAAAAGGCGACAAAAAAAAGTATTCTGTAACACTAAGAGCAATGGCTCCAGCAACACCCTCTTTTAGATCAAGTTCATATAACTGGATTCTTGCAAATGCTCTTCATGAAGCTTTTAACAAATTAGAGCATGAAATCAGAAGAGAGTTGAAGAAGTAAAAACTCTCCTTATTGTTCTAACCGCTTGTTTGAATTGAATGTTCGTTTTACTCCTGTTCTATATTTTCATCTGCTTCCTCTTCAGATTCATCACTGGCATCAGATTCATCTTGTTTGTCTAATTCTTCTTCAGATTCTTCATTAATCTGTTGCTTATCTTGCTCATCAATTTGTCCTTGCTGCTTCTGCTCTTCTTTTTCATCTATAAACCCTTCCTTAAATTCCTCAAAAGACTTGCCTTCTTCTTTTAATTTTTCAAGTTTTTCTATTTCATTACTGAGCTCTTTAAATTTCTCAGGTTCAATTTCTTTTAATTGCTGAGCCATTTCTTTGATTTTATCAAACTCTTTAGTGCTTACAAATTTCATACCATCTGAAGTTAAAATTCCAATCTGCTTAGGTTCATACTGTTTCATAAATTCCAGTTTCTCCATTTCACTGAATTTTTCTATTTTTTCTTTCATATCAGACGGCAATGTTTGAAGCTGTTTCATTAATTCTTCTGGTGATGGTGGTATTCCAGGTAATCCTTCTGGTATTTGTGGCATACCTTCAGGTATTCCTTGCATTATCTCTCCAAACTGTTCACTAAATTTCTCTTTCATTACTTCTGTACATTCTTCTGGGCTTAAATCAGCGCATTCACTAGGGAATTCACCTTGAGGAACACCCATCTCTCCAAATCCACCTTCACCACCAATACCACCTTCTCCTCCTGGACCAATAGAAATACCTTTTTCTATCATAATAGCTTTACATTCATCCTCGCCAATAAACTGTCCATCCTGCATACATTCACTAGGTGCCTCTCCAAATTTTTCTGTCATGATAGATTTGCATTCATCCTCGCCGATAAATTCTCCGTTTTCCATGCATTCTTCAGGCGCTTTACCATACTTTCCTTCCATTTTTGACTCGCATTCATCTCTTCCAATAAACTCTCCGTTTTCAACGCATTCCTGTGGTATTTCTCCGGAAGAAATTAAAGCAGCTTCGCAAGCTTCCTCGCCGATAAACCTGTCTCCATCCATGCATTCAGATGGTGGCGGGCCATATTTTTCTTCCATAATAGCCTTGCATTCATCTTCGCCAATAAAATTCCCATTTTCCAGGCATTCTTCTGGCGGTGGACCATATTTTTCTATCATTATTTCTTCACATTCTTCTCTTGTTGTAACGCCCGCCTCAATACATTCGTCAGGGGCAAATTTCTTAAACATTTCCTTTTCTTTTTTCTCCATTAATTGGTCAACTCTTTCAGTTACAATGTCTCTCATAAATTCAGGAATATCCTCTAAAAATTCATCTCCTTTACTTTCAAGTTCATTGCATGCTGATTCATCTTGTTCATATTCACATCTTACAGCGAGCGCAGAATTTTCAATGCAGTCTTGTTTATGGCTCTCTACAGGAATGCTATCACAATCGCATTGTCTTGGGTCTTCAATACATTGAGTTATCATGCTTAATACCTCTTTTGTAGCTTCCTGCTCTCTTTTTTGAAGATCAGTCTCAATAAATTCTTTTAGCCATTCTGGTGCTTGTTCTGGGTTGCATCTAGGCTCTGCTTCCATTAAACTATAATCTTCCTGCGCAAGCTTGTCACAAAAATCTCCAATCTTCTCAGCAAGTTCAGCAGCAATCTTGTTTTTTTCAGCTTGTGTCTGCTGTGCATCAATTAATGCCTGTATAGCACTTAAATCTTCAGGAATTGTTTGTTCCATCTCAGCTAGCAATTTTTTAATAAATTCCATTTTTTCCTGTGTTAATTCTTTAAGTTCTGGACTTACTTCTCCTTCAACCAAGCTGGAAACATTTGCATTGCCTAATGCTCTCAATGTTTCACTTGTTAAATTTTTATCACTCATTAATTTTGCTTCAGCAACTTTTTCCGCTGCAATATTCGCAGCAACCTCTGCTTTCTCCTCGCCTTCAGCAGTTGCTATCTCAATTTTATCAACAATCTCATCTACAAAATAAAATGGGCTGTCTGGCGTCATTCCTGCACTTTCTTCAACAATTTCCTCTTCAACTGCCTCTTCTTCTTCAAATTCAGTTACAACACCGGCTTCATCACTTTCTGTTTCAAAGCTTGGACCTTGCGCATCTTGCGCAAAAACTCTCATTGTTGCAATAAACAAAACAATAAGTACAACAAATATTCCATAGATTATGTTTTTTCTCATCATTTTCCACCTCTTATTAATGTACTTTAAATGGTAATATAATTTAATGATAAGAAGGAACTGAAAAAGCACGACGAAAATATCGCCATTACAATCAAACCTTCTTACTTTCCTACCATTTTCCTATTATAGAGAGCTTTGAAAAACTCTTTTTTATGATATTTTTCAAAGCGGTTCTATTAAGGGTTTTGACTATTTGGATAGGTTATTCAAAACCCTCTATACTCTATTTATTCATTATCTTTATATTTGTATACATTGTAGCTTATAAAATTAACGCAATCATGCGCCAATGGCTTTTCATACCATTTACAATTAAGCTTTTCACATTTATGCCCTTTGATATACTCATCATCTGCGCAATTTAATATTTCACACTGATGATTAACTGCCTGTTCATACTCATTGCACTCTAATTTTATACAAGTATGATTAGCAGTGTATTCGTCATCCTTACATTCAAGAGAGAAGCATTGGTGATCTTTGATTACTTCTGTTTCACTGCATTCCAATTTGATGCATTTGTTTTGAGAGCATTCTTCACCTTTATTACACATCGAGCTTTCACAGCATTCGTATTTCTTGCATTTATGCTCTTCAACATATTCGCATTCTTCACAATCCAGCTCTTGACAGGTTTCTTTTTCACAATACTCGTTTTCTAAACAATCTCCAGAATATCTGCATAAAGGCATATCTTTGCATTCTGCCTCTTTGTAAAAATTGCCTTTTTCGCAGTCATAAAACATAGAAAACCTATTTACTCCTGAACTTCCAGTTGCATTCCACACAAACTTATACTTATTGCCTTTTGTCAATTTTTTTTGTGTTATTAAAATATCTTTGAATTCATCCCTATATTTTTTTGGTGTTCTTGAATAACTCATTCCATCATCCAAAAAGATCTTGAATTCAAATGAATAAGGGCTTCCAAATCTTAATACCTTCTTTCCCTGCAAAGGTATGTTTTCGGCGAAGAATTTTGCGTAAAAAGTGTTATTGCGCATATAACATGATTCAATTGTTGTGTTTAATATATTACAGGCGAAGACAAAAGGCGGGCAAGTGATTGTGTACAGCTTTTTTTTCAGTTTTAAATTATATTTTGTCGATTCACCTTGGATAAATAACCCTTCATTTGATTCAAATTTGTATCGTTTTACTTTGATTATTCCTATCATCTCTTCATATCTCAACCATTTACCATCAACTGAAAAATAAGGCTCATCGCTTCCTTTTTTCTGCGCCCATAAATCTGCTTTATTTTTTGCCCCCTTGATGCTGATGGAGCCGTCTGTATTGCAGGTTATACTCATTGCTGCTGAAACAGAAGGAATTAAAATAAATGAGATAACAAAAATTAACAAAAATTCAAGCATTAGCCTCTTTTTTTTGATATTTTTCATTTATTGTAAATTTAATTAAAATTTTCTCATTTAAATTTATAATCTTGCAGATTAAATACGACTCAATAGGAACTTTTTCATTTAATCTGCAATAAAATACACTTTTTACTCTTTTGGTGATTGGAATATTTAAATTTTTAGTAAATTTGTACGTATTTAGTCTGCCTCAAATTTGTCAACTTTGCTATTGTTTATCGTAAGACTATAACGGAAGCGAAAACCGATGGTAGATTAAGTTCTTTTTCAGTGCTTTACCTTTTAGGTTTTCGCCAAAGTTGACTGACAGACTAAATACGTACGTAAATTTTGATAGTTATAAGTAGTAAATAAATTAACAAACCACTCAACAACCAAAAAATAAAACAAATCAAAGGATAATATTTAAATAACACCTTATAATTAGAATTTAGTTATGACATGGTTTAAAGAATTAAGATTCGCAACAAACCCATTGGATATAAGACCAAATCCCAACATTATTGGTTTAAAAGAACAGGAAAAAGAAATAATTAATTATATTCTTAAAGAGGACATTTGTTTTGTCAATGGATTAACTGGCTCAGGCAAGAGCTCAATGCTTAAACGAATACAAAGAATCTTGAAGAATCATGAATTTATTTATCTTGACGCCCATGATCTTCCTCCAAAATTCAGCCTGGAAAAAGAGCTGAAAAAGAAAAGAAGCTTTTTTGACAAACTTGCTTTCAGGGAATTTCCCAAGCAAAAGCCAGTTCTTATAATTGACGAGTTCCAATCAACAGATCCAAGGCTGATTCTTAATGCAAGGAGTAAATGGGAAGATCCTGACAAAAGAATTATCAAGAGCATAGTCGTTGCCCAGATTTCAAGGCATTTAGACAATTGTTCATCTTCATTCAAGGAAAGAATTGGCTCAAAGATTGTTGAAATGCGAACCCTGACAAATGATGAGCTAAAAGAAATGTTAAAACGAAGATTGTACTGCAGAAAATTAGATACTAATTTTGCAGCCAGATTTAATGATGATGCTCTTGATTTAATAGTGAAAAGTGCAGGAAAGAATCCAAGAAAAGTTCTTGAATATACTGAGATTGTATTTGATTACCACCATAAAAAATTTGGTGATATTAATCCAGTTAAACGAGCCGATTATGTAATCTCTCCTTATGTTGTCAAACAGGTTTTAGAAGAGAGCAACTTGTATGTTGAAAACATAAAGGATTTGAAGTCAGCAAAACTAAAACAGGAAGAATCCAATAAACAAAAACAAGAAGAATTAAATAAGCAAAAACAAGAAAATTCAGGTAAACAGGGGCAAGAAGAGAATAAATATTATAAGCCTGCGCAGATAGAGCAAACATTAGAGCAAAAATCAGAGCAGAAACTAGAGCAGAAAGAGTTTATTACAGCCAATATTACAAAACAACTAAATGATGGCTTGGAGAAAGAAATTCTGAAATACATAAACAAAGAGCCAAGAACAGTCAAGGATATTGCCAAGCAATTTAATCTCTCCAATAATCATGCAAAAAAAGAAGTGGATATTCTTAGAAAAGAAAATCATCTTGTTGCAAAAAACAAAAAAGGCAGGATGAAGCTTTGGGAAGTTGCTCCTGAAACAAAACGGTTGTTGGTTGAAAGTTAATTAAGTTGATTTTAGGTTTTCAGTTCCAAGGCGAAGCCACACGTCTCACTATTATATTTTTTAGTTTAAATCTCTATTCTAATCACCACCCTTATCCTAATCCAAATTCTAATCTCCATTCTGACCCTTATATATAACAAATTATATATATTAAATAACATCTAAAATTAGTAAAAGTTAAATTTTTAAAAAAAGGTGATACCATGGACAGGTCTAAACAGTTTATATTATGGTTCGACCAGATGACTATAGAAGATGTTCCTTATTCTGGCGGGAAAAATGCAAGTTTGGGTGAGATGTACAGCAATTTAACTAAGAAAGGCGTGAAAGTGCCAAACGGTTTTGCTGTCACTGCTTATGCTTACAGATATTTTCTTGAGAAAGCAGGCATTAAAGATAAAATTAAGCAGGCGTTAGAAGGATTAAACACAAGGGACATTAATGACTTAAGGACAAAAGGTGAAAAAGTCAGACAGATAATTCTTAACGCCGAACTTCCTCAGGAATTAAAAGATGCAATTGTCGAAGCTTACAAGCATTTATGTATCCAATACGGAGAAAACACAGATGTTGCTGTCCGTTCAAGCGCAACTGCAGAAGATTTACCAGACGCAAGCTTTGCTGGCCAGCAGGAAACTTATCTTAATATAAGAGGCAATGCAGAATTATTGGAATCGTGCAAAAAATGTATTGCATCTTTGTTTACAAACAGGGCGATAAGTTACAGAGTAGATAAACATTTTGATCATTTTTCTATTGCGCTGAGCATTGGCGTCCAAAAGATGGTAAGAAGTGACAAAGCATGCTCTGGTGTTATGTTTACCATTGATACAGAATCAGGATTTAAAGACGCAGTTTTTCTAACAGCTGCCTATGGTTTAGGAGAAAATGTTGTACAGGGCGCAGTTAATCCCGACGAGTATTTTATATTCAAGCCAACATTGAGGTTAGGCAAGAGACCAATAATCTCGAAAAAAATTGGTGAGAAAAAGATTAGGATGATTTATTGTGAAAACGGCTCAAAACATACAAAAAATGTTGTTGTGAGTGATGAAGACAGAAAAAAGTTTGTGTTAACTGACGACGAGATATTAACTATGGCAAGATGGGGCTGTATTATAGAAGATCATTACAGCGGCAAGGCAGGTCATTTTAAGCCAATGGACATTGAATGGGCAAAAGACGGCGTTACAAACGAATTATTTATTGTTCAGGCAAGACCAGAAACAGTGCAGTCGCAGAAAGACAGAACAAAAATAAAACAATACAAGCTTACACAAAAAGGGAAACTGCTTGCTTCAGGAAAATCTGTAGGAGAACTTATCGGGCAGGGCGAGGCAAACATTATCAAAGAAGTAAAAGACATTCATTTGTTTAAAAAAGGACAAGTTCTTGTTACAGACATGACAGATCCTGACTGGGAGCCTATTATGAAAATAGCGTCGGGAATTGTGACGAACAGGGGGGGGAGAACCTGTCACGCCGCAATTATAAGTCGAGAACTTGGCATACCATGCATTGTCGGTACAAATAACGGTACAGAAAAAATCAAGCAAAAACAAAAAATAACAATAGACTGCGCAAGTGGCGACGAGGGTTATGTTTTCGAGGGGTTATTGAAATACAGGGTTGAAGAGATTGATTTAACAAAACTTCCAAAAACAAAGACAAAGATAATGATGAACCTTGGCAATCCAGAAGAGGCATTTGCGTTAAGCTTCATGCCAAATGACGGAATAGGTTTGGCAAGAGAAGAGTTTATCATTAATTCTTACATCAAAGTGCATCCTATGGCGCTTATTAATTTTAACAAGATTACTGATGAGAGCCTTAAATTGCAGATTGAAGAATTAACATACGGCTATAAGGACAAAACTCAATTTTTTGTCGACAAGCTTGCTCATGGCGTTGCTACAATAGCAGCTGCATTTTATCCAAAAAAAGTCATTTTAAGATTTAGTGATTTCAAGACAAATGAATACGCTAATCTTTTAGGCGGAAAAGAATACGAGCCAAAAGAAGAAAATCCTATGATTGGCTGGAGAGGAGCCAGTAGATATTATAAGGAAGGCTATAAAAAAGGTTTTGCTCTTGAATGCCAGGCAATCAAAAGAGTAAGAGAAGAGTTTGGGTTAACTAATTTAGAAGTAATGATTCCTATATGCAGAACTGTTATGGAAGGCAGAAAAGTTCTGGCTGAGATGGAAAAAAATGGCTTAAAGAAAGGCAAAGATGGCTTAAAGGTTAATGTAATGTGTGAAGTGCCTAGCAATGCAATCCTTGCTGATCAATTTTTAGACATATTTGACGGATTCAGTATTGGCTCAAATGACTTAACACAGTTTACTCTCGCATGCGACAGAGATTCAACATTGGTTTCAGACATTTATGACGAGAGAAATGAAGCTGTCAAAAGATTGATTGAGAACGCAATCCATGTCGCAAACAAGAAGAAGAAATATATAGGCATTTGCGGCCAAGCGCCGAGTGATTTTCCGGATTTTGCGCAGTTTTTGGTCAGAACAGGCATTCAGTCAATATCTCTTAATCCAGACAGTATTGTTAAAACAACTTTGGCAATAAAAAAGACAGAAGAGCAGCTGATGAGAAAAAGATAATTTGTTTTTTATTATGTTTATTACTTTTTCAGCTTCAACCAAAAATTCAACCAAATTACTTTTTTATGCAAAAAACAATAATCATATTATTGTTTTTTGCTCATATGTCTACTAAAGAAATATAAGCAATTTTTGGATAAAGCCTACTTTTTCATTATCTTTTTATATTACTTATTTAATAAGATTCTTATCGAACTTTTTGATTGTATATACAAAAGCACAAAATAATGTTCGATTATTTTGTGCTTTTAGTATACACACAAGATTAAACATTAGGAGGAATCATTATGGACGTTACAGACAATTATTTTGATGAAAAAGTGCTCAAACAGTCAAAGACTATTCCTATTGTTGTTGATTTTTGGGCAGAATGGTGTATGCCATGCAGAATGCTTAAGCCTGTGCTAGAAAAATTAGAAGCTGAATATAAAGGCAAATTCATTCTTGCAAAAGTCAATGTTGAAGAAGCGCCGACTGTCAGTGATAAATTAAGTATAACCAGTATCCCTTGTGTTAAAATGTTCAAAAATGGGAAAGTTATTGATGAGTTTACAGGTTCAAGATCAGAAAGCAGTGTAAAGCAATGGCTGGACAAGAATCTGAAGTAAAAGTGCATTTTTTAGTGGGTTAATATCTTTTTGTTGCCAACAATATGTTATTGACTCACAAGATGTTTTAAGCTCACAACACGTTTTAGGGACGAAGTCCACAGTCTCACTAATTAAACTGTTTGACGTTAAACGTTTAACGTATGACGTTAGACGTATGATGTTCGTTTAATACTGTTCCACGTCTTACGTCTAACGTCAAACGTCTTACTAATTATTATCATAGTGAACGGGTTGGACATGCCAGGAACGAAACAAATACATAATTGTAACAAACATTTATAAACTGTTTCACTGGTTATAGTTTCTGGTTTATAGTTTATGTTTTGCTATACAGTGGTCACATGGAAGAACATCATAAAAAATGGTTAATAATCATTGTTTCGCTTTTAATCTTAATAGGATTCTTTTTCTTAGCAAAGAGTATTTCACCGGCATTTCTTAATGATTTAGGGTTAAAAACACCTTTGCCAATTTTTACAATAATTATTGGCTTGCTTGATGGTTTTAACCCATGCACGATTTTTATTTTAACGCTTCTGCTTGGCTTAATGATTTCAGTGTCTAATTCAAGGCAGAGAATTCTGGCAGTAGGTTTTTCTTTTGTCTTTGTAGTATTTATAATTTATTTCCTGTTCATGCTTGCATGGTTAAACATATTCAAGTTAGTTGGATTTACAACACCATTTAGGATAATTATAGCAGCTGTTGCAATAATAGCAGGCTTAATTAACTGCAAGGAATTATTCTTTTTTAAGAAAGGGTTTACATTGATGATACAGGAATCACATAAAGTTTATCTTTTCAAATACATGGAAAAAATGAAAGAGATTATTGTTAAAGGTTCAATCCCTGCTTTAATCTTATCAACTATAATTCTTGCAATTTTCTCTTCAATTATTGAAATTCCCTGCACAGCAGGATTTCCTATTATTTACACAGGAGTATTAGCTGGCAAGGTTGGTATGGGAGGATTTAGTTATTTTCTTTATCTATTTTTGTATAATTTAATGTATGTTTTGCCATTGAGTATAATTATTATCCTTTTATCGTACTCATTCAAAGAAACCCATATATCAAAATCACAAATGCAGATACTTAAATTTATCGGTGGGTTTATTATGATTTTGCTGGGAATCATTTTGTTAGTGAATCCTGCGCTGCTGCAGTGATTATAGATTTTTCGTATTTGTTTAGTAGATTTCAGCTTACTTTCTATTTCTTAACATTTTTTTCTGCTCACAACCCGTTTGTTGGACGCAGTCCACCGTCTCATGAAGATGTTTTTAAGTTATTTCGTCGTATAGAAAAAATAAAATAATAAATCATCATAAGACGGGTGGCTGCGCCTTGGAACTAAACAAACAGAAAATTATAAATAGCTAATCTTTAAATAAATAATCATGTTTAAGAAAACATTCTCTAAACTACCTGTCTGGATAACAGAAGCTGTTTATGGCTCAATATTTGGTTTAATAATCAGCGGTATAGCTTTTTTAGTATTAAGTAGGGAAAGTGCGCCATCTCAGCTTCCTGTTTTACTTCCGACAATATTTCTGTCTATGCCAGGTATTTTTGTGGCAGATAAATTTTTTAATGGCTCTGTATTTGCAGGAATAGTAACAGTAACTATTTTGTATGGCACTGCTGCAGCTTTGCTTGCTTATATCTATCGTAAAGGAAATCGCAAAAAATAAAAAAAACAAGTCATTTGTGGTCTGTGATACAATTACTAAGAAAATATAAACCCTGTTTAGATGAAGCCTCATTTTTTATAAGAGTTTATAAACTATTAATGTTTCTTTTGTGTTTATGTGGCGAAATTTTTGGGCAGCGGTTAATGGAGTCATTTCAGAAGCAGATATTATTCTTGAAGTAGTTGATGCTAGAACTGTGGCTAAAACAAGAAACTTGGAAATTGAAGATAAAGTCAGAAAAAAAGAAAAAATCATTATTTACGTCATGAATAAGTGCGACCTTGCCAGCAAAGCTGAACTTGATAAACTCAAGAAAATATTAACCCCTTCTGTCTTTATTTCCTGCAAGACGTATCATGGAATTAATCTTCTTAAAGAAAGAATAAGAATAGAAGCCAGAAAAAAAGGGTTGACAAAGCCGATAGTCGGAGTCTTGGGATATCCTAATATGGGCAAAAGTTCAGTTATAAACGCGCTGAGCGGAACAGGTAGGGTAAGAACGTCGAGCGTCTCTGGATTTACACGTGGAAAACAGTATGTGACTACACGGCAATTTTATCTTATTGATACTCCAGGGGTAATTCCTTACGGCGAAAAAGATACTGTAAAAAATGCGATGGTTGGTATAAACACTATCTCAAAAGATCCAGAATATGACACTCTTATGATAATGAAGGAGTATATTGGAATGATAGAATCGCATTACAAAGTTCCAGTTAACGAGAATAAAGAAGAGACACTTGAGAAAATTGCGTTTGTATTAAATTGTGTGAAGAAGGGTAATCTTCCAGATACTGCTCGGGCAGCTGAAATAATTCTCAAAGGTTTGAGGGAAGGGAAAATTAAAATATGAAACATTTTCAAGAATTGGGTATAAAGAAAGATGTGCTTATCGCATTATCTTCGCTTAAATTCAAAGCACCTATGGAAGTTCAGGAAAAAGTAATTCCTCTTATATTACAGAACAAAAATGTAGTTTTTACATCACAAACAGGAAGCGGAAAAACTTTTGCATATATCTTGGGCATTTTAGGAAAATTAGACAGGAAAAAACCCATTCAGGTTATGATTGTTGTTCCAACCAGAGAATTATGCATTCAGATTGGGAAAGAGCTCATAAAATTATGTGATCTTCTTCAGATAAATGTTGGAATGCTTTATGGCGGAAGGGATATTAAAGGAGATTTCAAAACAACGATGAAGAAAAATCAGATTCTTGTTGGAACACCCGGAAGATTAATACAGCATATTAATGATAAAAACCTGAAGGTGGGAGAAGTAAAGCATCTGATTTTTGATGAAAGTGACCAGATGTTTGATGATGGATTTTATAATGATTGTGTATACCTGAAAAAAAGAGTAAGCGTTAATGCTCAGATAATTCTTGCATCGGCAACCATAAGCGAGAAAGTTGAAGCATTCATAAAAGAAGAAATAAGAAATTATGAATTACAAATAATTGGAATTCAAATTCCAGCAAAAATACTTCAGGAAATTGTGTTTACCACAATTGCTGAAAAAAATAACATATTATTGAGATTATTTTCCAAAAAAAAATTCAATAAGGTGATTATCTTTTGTAATACCAAGCTAAGATCATATGATATCGCAGAATTTCTTACAAAGAATGGTTTTCGCGCAATATCCTTGAACAGCGATTTTAGCCAAAAAGAAAGGGATAATAATCTTAATAGATTTAGAGACCAATCAAAACTGATTATGGTAGCAACCGACGTTGCAGCAAGAGGATTGCATATAGAGAATGTGGATATTATTGTAAATTATGATGTTCCGCGGCGGGAAGAATTTTATATCCATCGAATCGGAAGAACTGGAAGAAATAATCAAGAAGGTTATGCAATTACATTAGTATGCCCTGAAGATGAAGAAAGATTTGATAATATTAAGTCTCATTATGATTTGAAGTGTGAAACGCGCGATAAGAATTCTTTTTGAATTGTTTGAATTTTTTATTAAATTTCTTTTTATTAACTCGTCTTTCCTTTTATTAATAATTTTAATAATTTATATCTCTGCCATTATATTTATATACTACTATCTATTTAAGGTTATAAAATGCCAACATTATTATGGATATTATTGTCAACATTAATTATTAGTGCTTTATCTCTTGTAGGTATATTTACATTAAGTCTAAAGGAGAAACAGCTTAATAAAACAATAATGCTTCTTGTTTCATTATCAGCAGGCGGTTTAATCGGCGGCGCATTTCTTCATCTAATGCCTGAAGCAATTGAAAAGGTAAAAGAATCCAATGAAAATATTTTAACTGTTTTTATATTTCTTTTGTTAGGTCTTTGTTTATTTTTCTTAATAGAAAAGATACTTCATTGGAGGCATTGTCACGATGGAAAATGTGAAATCCATACATTTGCTTACATGAATTTAGTAGGTGACTGTATTCATAATTTTATAGATGGCCTAATAATCGCAGCAAGCTTCGTTGTCAGTATTCCTTTGGGCATAACAACCTCTTTGGCAATAATCCTTCACGAAATTCCGCAGGAAATTGGTGATTTCGGTGTTTTAATTCATGGTGGTTTTTCAAAAACAAAGGCATTGCTTCTTAATTTTATCACAGCAATCACTGCTATTATTGGTGGTGTTTTAGGATACTTCCTTTCAGAATATATTGGTTATTCGCTGACATTCTTGCTTCCTTTTGCAGCAGGCGGTTTTGTTTATATTGCTGCATCAGACCTGATACCTGAAATAAGAAAAGAAGTTTTATTGAAGAATTATCTGCTAAATTTCGGAGTATTTTTATTAGGAATCTTATTAATATATGGTATGAGATTGATAGGAGAATAGAATTAATTCTTTTATTATTAGAACTAATACTTATAAACTAAAAAACAGTAATAAACAAACAAAAAAAAGGTGATAAGATGAATAAAGATATTGCAAACTATTCTTTATATCTAATTGCAATTGTTGGTATTATTGCAATTGTTGGTATTTTTGTTATGCTTTATAATAATGAGTTTACGGCGTCACAACTATTAAATTCTGATGAAAAAGGGATTACAGCCAAGGCAATTAACTGGGCTGCTTATTGGGGTTGTATGAAAACAGATGGATGCAATGACTTGTTTAAACAATACACACAAACAAAAGACAAAACAATACAAAATAAATATTTAGAATGTAGCAAACAATGTAATAAAAATGCACAAAATCAGCAACAAACATATTGTTCAGATTCAGATGGGTATGACATTTTTACAAAAGGCAAAGTTGTTTCTAATTATTATCCTTTAGGAAAAGAAGATTCTTGTCAGAAATTTAAAACAGGAAAAACACAATTATTAGAAGGAGTCTGTATCAATAATAAACACATATTTAAATATATTGACTGTACTTTTGGTTGTAATGAAGGAATATGTTTAAAAGAGTTTTTTGATCTTGCTATAACTAATTTTATGATTGAGCCAATTCCAATTGTATATGGTGAAGATTTTAAGGTTAGCTATGATGTTACTAATATGGGTAGTAAAGATACTGAAAATTTATTAGGAGTACAAGTAATTATTTGTAAACCCGATGAAACCTCTTGTCATATTCCTGGATATACCTATGAATCGTTAATAAAATCAGGTGAAACCAAGCATTATACTTTTGAATTGCCAATGACTTTTAATGCAAACATTGTTGATAATAAAGTTAAGGTAATAGCTGGATTAGTGGGAAAATATGATGGGGGTTATAAAGTCTTTGAAGATGCAGATAATTCAAACAATGTTGTAGGAGATGTATTTGATGTTATAGATATTACTTATATCGAAATTAACTCTGTTGATGCTGATCCATCTATTATTAAACAAGGAGAAGATGTAACCTTTTATGTTGAAGTTGAAAATATGGATGATGTAAATTATGAAAATTTATTTGTAAAATTTTCGTTGACAATAGAACCAGATGAAACTACAGTTAATATCATTTTGGGGGAAAGCAGTCCTTTCTCTCTTAAATTAGGAGAAAAACAGTTAGTTGAAGTTAAGATGAACAGTGATTTAACTAAAAAAATACCTGTAGGTACTCATGCTTTTTCATTTTCAGTGTATGATTACCAGAAGATACACACCACTTATACATTAGGATTAAAAATTGAATCTTAATATTATCAGTTATAACTTTCAGAGAAACCTTATTTTTATCTATTAAAACACTTCACTTTTTAACATTTAAAAAAAGTGGCATATTTTATCAAAATTACAGCTTTACTCTATCTAAATCTTTAAATTAATTCAAAATAGTTTTACTTTATCTCAATCCCTAGCTTAGAATCCCTTCACTTTATCTCAATCCTCAATTTAGGATATTTCTTTACGCACGCTTCCTTTAAATCTTCCAAAAAAGTGGTAGATGGCGGATGTATATGCTCGAAATTCTTTTCAACCAGTTCTGGCATATTGTTAAACCGCTGAATAACCCATCTTGCATCAAGCTCATTTACAATCTCTGCAACTTTAATAACATCCTCTTTTCTGAATAAAAGGCTTGGCACAATAATTGTTCTTGCTTCAATGTCAACCTTGTCTTTGTATTCATGAAGTATTTCTAAGCTTGTTTTTATGTCTTGAATAATCTGGTTTGTTGAAATAAAAAATGTTTTTGATTTAGTCACTTTTTCAAACAGCGCATTATTTACCTCTGCTTCATTCACACTCACTTCAGCATTGTTCACTTCTTTAAAACCAGCATTTACTTCATCAAACTGAGCTTTTATGTCAATCGCAACAAAATCAACAAGCGCTTCTTTTAACAATCCGCGCAGAACTTCTGGTTTTGAGCCGTTTGTCTCAATGCCTACTTTAATCTTTTTTTCCCTGCAGAATTTTGCGAGCTCAACAAGCTGTGGTTTTTGCAAACAGGGTTCGCCGCCAGTGAAAATAACTGCTTCTGTAAAACTGCCGTTTAATTCAATCTCTTTTTTTACATCTTTAAGATCTTTAAGAAATTCTTCATTAGTTTCCAACAAATGCGGCGTGTTGCAGAATGGGCATTTAAAATTACAACCGGCAAAGAAAATCTTCAGGCAGATGTTTTTTGACCATTCCACGTTGACAGGCTCAATCGCTGCAATGTATGCCTGCATATCACTTCAACCCTCTTTAGTTTTTATAATTATTATTTATAATCAATTGGTTCTTTATAACTTTATTATAATTTTTCTATTAATTAATAATTTATTTCAAAATTAAATCTTCCTTTGCTTTAATAGCTTCTTCTTTTTTTTCAGGTTCATTCTTGAAAAAACCACTTAGTTTAGTGTTTTTTTTAACTGTTTCGTACTTAATCATCATCCCACCTCTTTTTTTACGCGACAAAAATTTAAAAAAACTAATAAAAAAACTTATCACAATTGATCTTGAACTATATTTTTGAGCATGAAGAAGAGCAGCTACGATTTGCACCATAACTACTCTTCTCTCCCCTCCTTTTTAATATGAAGCTGTATTCAGTTTTAGTGATACTTGTTTAATATACTAAACCATAATTAGTTTTTCTAACTATAGGAAATAACTTTAATTTTCGGATAAACTGAAATTAATGTAAAGTTATTTCCTAATAATCAAATCACTTTCTGCTAGTCACTAATGTTCCGATTATTAAAGTGATTTGATATAATTATGGTTTGTATATACAAAACGGAAATGAAAGTTCGGAATTTCATTTCCGTTTTAGTATATTTATTAAGTTACACTAAAATTTTCCTGTACTTCCAAAACCACTTTCTCCGCGCGCAGTGTCATCCAACTCATCTACTTCAATAAGCTCAGCTATTTCCACTTTCTTTAAAACAGCCTGTGCAATTCTTTCGCCTCTTTTGATTTCATACGTCTCTTTCCCGTGATTTATGAGTGGAATATCAATATCTCCTCTGTAGCCTGCATCAATTGTGCAAGGTGTGTTTATGATTGAAATGCCATGATTTGATGCAAGACCGCTTCTTGGCCGCAGTTGAATTTCATAACCAAAAGGAATCGCAAACCTTACGCCGGTTTTAGCTTTCTTTATTTCCCCTGGTTTTATCGCAAACGTTTCTGATGAAAACAAATCCATGCCTGCGTCGCCATGATGTTTGTATGCAGGTGTTGGCAGTTCTTTATCAACCTTTAAAATCTTGACAGGAATTTTCTCCATCTTTTTTCACTTTTAGTATATACAAAAGTTCTTGATTTTTGTTCGGAAATCAAGGACTTTTAGTATATCAACCAATGTTAAACCGTATATGGCGCATAGTCATCATTAATTCATTAATCCTATTTCAATTCATCACTAAGACTAAGCACCCCTTTATTAATACTAAAACTTATACAATTTAAAATATCTTTCAATATATAAAGAATGTTAACCTGCAAACTATAGTTTAGAAATCACATGTAAGCTTGTGATAGTAGTGAAAATTGTTTTTAGGGGTGTTTGTCGTCGACTATTTATTATTTTTGTTTTTGTTCAGTTTTAGGGTGAAGCCACCAGTTCACTATGATTTAATAGTTTATTTTTTATATTTATAGCTGACGAATTAAATAATCGGATAAATTGGTTTAATTCGTCCAATATAGTAAACGCAACTACTAATTACGAAAATTTAGTGCGTTTACTATATAACTTCAATTTTTTTTGTATAACTCCTTTAAAAAAAAATTCATGGGACGGTGGACTTCGTCCCACAAACGAGTTGAGAGCCTTAACGTGTTGAGAGCTAAAAGAAGATATCAAGAATATTAAAAAACAGAATATCAGCTTCTTCTTCTCTCTTTTCCAATAAGCCTTTCAAGTGTATTTATCTTTTGCAGCAATTCAACCTTCTCATCAGCAAAGTTTTGAAGCTGTTTAGCATGCCGCTCTAATAAGAAATCTTTTTCTTTTACATCTTTTGCGATATTATTAAATTTCTCTATTTCTCCTTTTAGATTTGCAATGGTTATTACTACGCCCTGCAGTGTCTGTTTTAAATCATTATAACTTTTTACATCTGTTTTTATTCTTTCAACTTCTGATTTGAGCTCAGTTTTGAATTCGTTTGTGAGCTCTTCTACCAATCTCTGTTTGATATGTGTTTTTAACAGCTTTAACTCATTTAATTCTTCAGAAATATTATTTCTTGTATTCTTTATTTCTCCAAGCTCCTGCTGGAATTGATTAAGATGATTGCTATTTTCAGAATGAAAATTAGTGAAATTTGTCTTAAGGTTAGTAATCTCATTATGCAGTTCTTTGATTATTTCAGTCTGCTGCTTTAATGTGTCGCAGTGTGTAGTTAGTTGTCCGTGTATTTCTGATATCTTTTCCTCAGATTCCATTAACCCTTTTATTTTTGAAAACATAAGTGAATGGAAACATGGCTTATTTATTTGTTTTGTGTATTTGTAGTTTATTAATGGTAGTGTTAACATCCAATAAACATTCTATTCCATTTTCAATTCCCTAAACTTAGACAAATTTCCCTAAACTTAGGAAATATTCCCTAAAAATAGAAAGATTTAAATATAACCCTCTTTATTTTTATTATACACACTTAACTTTCATAAAAATGAAGTGGATTTATGAGTGGATTTATAAATGATACCCGAAAACATAATGCTTGGAAACAAAACATCAATAAAATTATTGTTAGTGTTATTTGAAGATCCTTTTCACGAATTCAATGAACTAGAACTTGTAACAAGAGCTAAGACTGGAAAAGGTTCAGCAAGCACAGCTATTAGTGAGTTGGTGAATAATAAGTTCCTTATACAAAAAAAGCGGGGAAATGCAAAAATGCTTTCCTTAAATTTTGGAAATAAGAATGTTTTTCTTTTGAAAAATTTGTTTGATAAAAATAAGCTTAATCTTTTATCCAATTCGAAATTAGTGTCATTAATATTATTTACTGAAAATATCAAGGATAAATCTGCTCTTGTTGTAGTATTTGGCTCTACAGTTGCTGGCACATCAACTGAAGAAAGTGACATTGACATCCTTTTAGGAAGCGAAGATACAATCATAATAAAAAATAAAATTCAGGATGAAAGAAGAAAGATTGAGGAACTGTTTGGAGAAAGGTTTAATCTTCATAGTTACACAATTGATGAACTAAAAGTTAAGGCAAACTCTGATGCTTTTATACAAAATGCCTTACTGAAGGGTGTATTGCTCCATGGTTATGACCTTTGCTTGGAATTATTTACAAGTTTCAAAGAAACGAAAAACTTAGAAAGGCTGCTTTTCTTTAAAGAAAGAATAAACTCCTCATTAAGAAATTATTTAAAAGGAGATTATAAAGCTGCTAAGGAAATTCTAAAAACAACACATGAGCAAATCATTTTTTATTTACTTTCAGAAAAGGGAATTGGGTATTCAAGCAAGAAAGATGCTAATGACGCTATAAAAAAATTGCCAGAGAATATTATAATAAGAAAAATAAGCAAAGCATCTCTCAGAGAAGGAATTAAATTAAGCGAAAAATTTATATTAACACTTCTAAAAGACAGGCTAATAATATAATGTTGTAATTTGTAATTGTTGATTATCTTTAACGGTGAAACTTATGCTGAATGAAGAGCTTGAAAGAGACATTAAAAGAGCTAAAGAGGCATTAAAATCTGCCGAGAGAAATTTAAATGAAAATGATATCTTAGGGCTTGACTCAAAATAAAATGCCATAATTTATAAACTCTGGATTCTATTTTCCGCGCAGAGTACGGCAGGTCTGGAGCGTAGCGTAAGACCTGCTGGTGAATGCGCTTAAAAATCCCGCAGGATTTTTCAATAGCAGAAATATTCTCATTCTTACGGGCTGA